>Ga0209902_100269_pt1 | contig 74127 bp, 70 predicted proteins | sample FECB27metaG_FD_188304 | JGI IMG/M metagenome (GOLD analysis project Ga0209902, IMG submission 188304) | Cyanobacterial communities from the Joint Genome Institute, California, USA - FECB-27 (SPAdes) (version 2) | ecosystem: Environmental > Aquatic > Thermal springs > Hot (42-90C) > Microbial mats... | reverse complement strand
TTCCGAGTTCGCTTTGTGTCGAATTGGCACGAGGCAGGAAAAGAGTACGCGTGCGCGCTGAGTGGATCAAATCGCCGACGGCCCGGCTGGTGCTGGTGCACTGGGCCGACGCGCGCCCCGCCTGGCTGTGGTCGCAGGACGGCGAAAGCCTGCTCTGGCGCAACGACGCGGCGCGCTACTTCCACGGCAAGATCAAGAAGCACGGGCTGAAGCTCGCCCCCGAGGCGGTGCCGATCAAGGGGCAGATCGCCCGCCTGATCCGGTTGGGTTCGATGGGGCGCTCAAGTCTCAGCCGCATCCAGTTTCTTGCCGGCGAGCGGCCGATCTCCACCACCTGCACCTGCACGCCGCTGGAACTCGAAAACGGCGAAACCGGCCTGCTGATCGTCGGCGTCGACCCGATCGAACCCGAACTGCTCGAGGCGCATGATCCCATGCAGCCCGACGCGGTGGCCGCAAGGCTGCTGCCGAATGGTGCCGAGTTCCTGCTGGTCAGCGAGGACGGGCAGATCGCCGGCGGCTCGCGCCATGCAATCGAGCATTTTGCTCCGATCATCGAAAGCGAGGGTTTGCCGCCCGATGCCGAAAGTGCCGAGGTCTCGCTCGCCGGTGACACCGCCCAGCTGACTCGCTTCAAGGCCAGCCCGCATGACGCGATGCTGTTGCTGTTCGAGCGCCACGCTGCATCATCCGAGGCGCCGCTGCTGATCTCTGACGTGCGGGCGGAAGAGGGTGTTGTCGCCCGCGAGGACGCTCCCGCACCGCAGCGCGTTGTTCCAGAGTCGGAGCCGTTGCTGCCGATGGGCCTGCCACCAGTCGAGCACGCCGACGACGAGCCGGTGATCGCCGAGGAAGACAACTGGGTCGAGCCGATCCCTGCCGCGCCGGAGGTGCCGGGTACACTGGCCTCGCTGTTCGATCGCCTCGCCGATGACGGCGGGCTCTACACCGCGCTCAACGTCGGTGACGAGCATTTTGCCGGCCCACCGCCCGAAGCGGTGGATACACCACTCGTGCCCGATCCGGTCGAGGCGGACGAGACGCTGCCGCTGCCGCAACTGCCGACGGAACAACCGGCGGTGGCGATTCCCCCGACCCCAGGGCCCGACGTCATCGCCGCCCTGATCGATTTCGCCGACGAGGACGAAGCAGACAAAGAGGAACCGGCGCCGGAAGAGCCTGTTGCCGCCACCGTCTGGCGAGTCATCGGCCGCGGCTTTGAGGCCCTCGCCGAGGCCTTGCCGGCAGACGAGTCCGCCGAGTTGCCAGCCGCGCTCGCGTCCTTGGAAGACGAGCCGATCGAAACCGTCGCCGCGATTCCCGACGCCGAGACCGTCGAGCGCGTCTCCCGCTACAATTTCGACGAGCTGAGCCGCATCCTCACCGATCGCGTCAGTGCGCATCCAGCGCCGCCGCCTGCCGAAGCGGCTCCGCCGGCTGCCCCCGGCAACGAGGGGGCGCTGATCAACCTGACTGGCGAGACCTTCATCCTCAACCGGCTACCGCTCGGCATCCTGGTATTCCGCGATCAGCAGGTGCTGTTCGCCAACCGGGCGCTGACCGATCTCACCGGCTATGAGTCGATCGAAAGCCTGCGTGCCGCCGGTCTCACCGCCATCTTCCCCTCCGAGGACAGCGCCGTCGCCGGCCCCGTAACCCAGCTGGTGCGCCGCGATGGCAGCCTCACCTCGGTCAATGCCCGGTTGCAGTCGATCACCTGGCATGGTCGCCCGGCCCTGATGCTCTCGGCCGGTATTGCCGAGAACCGCGTCGGGCACGAGGCCGCGGTCCGGACCTTCGCCGAACTCGCCGCCGAGACCAGCGACGACGGTTTCATCGCCGCCGACCGCTCCGGGACCATCACCACCGTGTCGCTGCACGGCCGTATCGTCCTCGGCCAGGTCGAGGAAGATATCGTCGGCAAGCCGCTGGCGGGCTTCATCGACCCCTCGCAGCTGGCCGATCTCCGGCGTTTCCTCGAACGCCCGGCGCGCTTCGCCGAAACGGCGCGTCCGGCCATCACCTTTACCGGCTCAACGCCCAACACCCGCCTGACGCTGTTCGCCGAGGGGCAGGCCGGCATCATCGCCGGCTACTATGCGTTGGTCCGCAAGGTTGCCTCGCCGATTCCGCCGGCTTCTGTTGCCAAGCCGGCTGAAGACATCGAGCCCTCGATGCTCACTCGCATCAGCCGCGGCGTGCGCCGGCCGCTCAATACGGTCATCGGCTTTGCCGATCTGATCCGCTCGGCTGCATTCGGTTCGATCGAGAACCAGCGCTACCTGGAATATGCGCAGGACATCAAGACCGCCGGCCAGGAGATCGCTCACCTCGTCGACGAGCTCGACGATTATAGCCGCCTGCGCGAGGGCCGTTACCCGGCCGAGGTCAACGACATCGACCTGGTGATCCTGCTGGAAAGCTGCCTTGCCCGCGTCCGTGGCCAGGCCGGCGAAGCCCGGGTCCTCGTGCGCAACGCCGTGTCCGAGCGGCTGCCGCGCATCACTGCCGACACCGCCTCGCTCACCCAGGCGATTCTCAATCTGCTCGCCAGCGCCATCGACCAGACCCCGGTCGGTGGCTCGGTCATTCTCTCGGCCCAGCAGGAGGATGATGGCGCCATCATCGTCAACGTGCGCGATGGCGGCGAGGCGCGCCGCGACCTCGGCGAGCGCTTCGTGGTGTTCCGCGATGGGGTCGGCAAGGATGGCGAGACCCTGCAGCCGGTGCGCTCCAGCGTCGGCCTCGCGCTGACCCGCTCGCTGCTTGCCGTCAATGCCCTGTCGCTGTCGGTCGACCCCGCCGCTGGCGTCGGCACCATGTTCTCGCTGCTGATCCCTGCCGACCTGGTCCGCGAGACGGGGCAGTGAACGGTGAGATCCGGCTTGTCGGGGCCATCGCGGTCCGACCCGCCATCCTCGCTCTCGTTCCCGAGTTTCGCGCTGCCACCGGCCTGACCGTCGTCCCCCGCTGGGAACTCAACCCGATCATCAAGCGGCAGCTCGAAGTGGGCGAGCCTTTCGACCTGGTCGTCATCAACCCCAATCTGGTCGAGGACCTCGTCGTATTGGGAAAGGTCGAAGCGGCGAGCCAGGTGCCGTTCGGGCGGATCGCAATGGGTGTTGCAGCCAGGTCCGGCAGCCAGCCGCTCGACCTCGACTCGGTGGCGGCGTTCGAACGCACACTGAGAAGCGCCACCTCGATCGCCTACGCCAACGAAGGCACCAGCGGCAGCAGCTTCATCGCCCTGCTCGAACGTCTCGGGATCTCGGACGAGCTGATGCCGAAGCTGGTGGCCACCTCTGGCGGGCAAACCGCCGCAGCCGTCGCCGACGGTGAGGCCGAACTGGCGGTCATTCCCGTCAGCTCCATCCTCGCCGCCGCACCTGAAGTCGCGTTGGCCGGTCGCTTTCCGGCAGAGCTGCAGAGCTACATCGATTTCGGCATCGGCATCAGCACGGGCGCGCGCGATGCCAAGGCGGCCGCACTGCTGTCGCGGTTCCTGAGCTCGGCTGCATCCGACGAAATCCTTGCCGCCACGGGCGTCGAACGCCCCTGAACCGCGTTCACGATCCGGTTTGTTGACTTGGCAGCTCAGAAAAAGCAAAACCGCGCCGAGCGGGAAGTTCCCGCGATCCGGATCCGATCATGACCATGCTCTCGCGCCTTGCTGCCGCCCTCCTCCTGACGCTGGCGGCGGGGCCGGCTCTCGCGCAGAGCGGTGAAGTCAATGTCTACAGCTATCGCGAACCCGGGCTGATCCAGCCGCTGCTCGACAAGTTTACCGCCGAGACCGGCATCAGGACCAATGTGCTGTTCGCCGGCGATGGCCTGCTCGAGCGCGTCCAGGCCGAGGGTGAGTTGTCACCCGCCGACGTCGTGCTGACCGTCGATATCGGCAACCTCGCCAATGCCAAGGATTTCGGCATCACCCAGACCATTCCAACCGAGGCGCAGGCGCGCGTCCCTGCCGCCTATCAGGATCCGGATGGTCAGTGGATCGCGCTGTCGCTGCGCGCCCGCGTCTTCTATGCCAGCAAGGATCGCGTCCCCGAGACGGCGCTGACCTACGAGGATATCGCCAAGCCGGAATGGAAAGGGCGCCTCTGCACCCGTTCCGGCCAGCATGTCTACAATATCGGCCTCATTGCCACCCGCATCGCCCATTGGGGCGTCGACAGGACCCGCGACTGGCTGACCGCCGTGCGCGACAATCTCAACGGCCCGGTCTCCGGCGCCGACCGCGATCAGGTCAAGAAGATCCTCGATGGCAGCTGCGACCTCGCCATCGGCAACACCTACTATATGGGGCTGATGCTCAACAACGATGCCGAACCGGAGCAGAAGACCTGGGCCGCCGCTGCCCGCATCATCTACCCCGATCCGGATGGCGACGGCACGCAGGTGAACGTCTCCGGCGCCGTCATCGCCAAGTATGCGCCGAACCAGGCGAACGCCCAGAAGCTGGTCGAATTCCTGCTCTCGGACGAAGCGCAGCATCTCTATGCCAGCGGCAACTACGAGTTTCCGGTGGTGGCCGGCGTCGCCCCGTCCGATCTCGTTGCCAGTTGGGGCGAGCTCAAGGCCGACAAGACCCCGCTCACTGAGATCGCCGCGCACCGCAAGGAGGCCAGCGCCCTCGTCGACGAGCTGCGTTTCGACGAAGGGCCGCAAAACTAGCCGGACACGTTGCCGCAGCGATAGCAGCGACCTGCGGGGCTGAAACCGGCAGCCTTGCTGGCGAGTCGCTCGCTGCTCTGGAATGGTTCTAAAACACGGTCATGAACCGGCAAAGCGGCGCTGCTCCGCTTTGTTGACTTTGCGCATCAGAATTCGTGTCTGCACCTGTCACCGGCGCTTCCTGGGCGCCGATCACAGGAGATTCTGATGACCATGACGATGCGACTGTCCGCTGCGCTGCTTGGCGCTGCGATGATTGCCGGCACCGCCGGGCCGAGCTTTGCCCAGAGCGGCGAAGTCAACATCTACAGCTATCGCGAGCCGGGCCTGATCCAGCCGCTGCTCGACAAGTTCTCCGCCGCCACCGGCGTCAAGGCCACCGTGCTCTACGCCGGCGACGGCCTGCTCGAGCGCGTCGCCGCCGAAGGCGAGCTGTCCCCGGTCGACGTGGTGCTCACCGTCGATATCGGCAATCTGGTCGGCGCCAAGACCCAGGGCTTGACCCAGCCGATCACCACAGCCGCGCTCGCCGAGCGCCTGTCGCCCGAGTTCCGCGACGAGGAAGGGCATTGGGCCGCGCTGTCGTTGCGCGCCCGTGTGTTCTACGTCAGCAAGGACCGCGTCGAGGCCACCGCGCTGACCTACGAAGATATCGCCAAGCCCGAGTGGAAGGGGCGTCTGTGCACCCGTCCGGGCGACCATGCCTACAATATCGGCCTCGTCGCCAATCGCCTTGCCACCTGGGGCGAAGAAAAGACCCGCACCTGGCTGACCGCCGTCCGCGACAACATGTCGGCGCCGCCGGCCGGTAACGACCGGGCGCAGGTCAAGGCCATCCTCGAGGGTTCGTGCGACCTGGCGATCGCCAACACCTATTATATGGGCCTGATGCTCACCAACGACGCCGAGCCCGAGCAGAAGGACTGGGCCGCCTCAGCGCGCATCGTCTATCCGGACGCCGAGGCCGACGGCACCCAGGTGAATGCTGCCGGCGCCTTCATCGCCAAGTACGCACCGAATGCCGAAAACGCCAACAAGTTGGTGGAATTCCTGCTCTCCGACGAGGCACAGCAGCTTTACGCCGATGCCAACTACGAGTATCCGGCGGTAACGAGCGTCAAGCCGGCCGAACTGACCCAGAGTTGGGGCATTCTCAACCCCTCGAAGGTCTCGCTCACCGCCACCGCCGATTTCCGCGACGAAGCGGCGGCGCTGATCGATGAGTTGAAGTTCAACGAAGGCGCGCAGAACTAGTCTCAATGGCGGAGGCTGACCCATCAGCCGAACGACCGCAACAGCGATGAACTCTGGAACCGGCGTGAGGAAGCTCCCGCCGGTTTCGGCTATTCTGTTGCTCGCCCTCATGGGACTGCCGATCCTCTGGCTGGCTGTCGCGGCGCTCGACACCACCGGCGCCGGCGGCCTCGCCGCCGCCATGCTGCCGACGGCCTTGCGCGAAACCGCGACGCTGATGGCCTGGGTCGGCCTCGTCACCGGTGTCCTCGGCCTCGTCTCGGCCTGGCTGGTGACGCATTTCGACTTTCCCGGCCGCCGCATCTTCGAGTGGGCCCTGGTGCTGCCGCTGGCCATCCCGACCTATCTGGCGGCCTACACGTACGTGGAGTTTCTCGATTTCACCGGGCCGATCCAGCAGGCGCTGCGCGCCATCATCGGCGGCGCCACCATCAAGGATTACTGGTTCCCGCAGATCAAAAGCCCCACCGGCGCGGCGTTCGTCCTCTCGATGGTGCTCTATCCCTATGTCTACGCTTCCTGCCGCGCTTTCTTCGTCATGCAGTCTGGCTCGATTTCTGCCGCGGCGCGCACTTTGGGGGCAGGGGGCTATCGCGCTTTCTTCTCCGTCACGCTGCCGCTGAGCCGTCCTGCCCTCGTCGTCGGCATCACGCTCGCCATGATGGAAGTGGTGAACGACCTCGGCGCCGTACAGTATTTCGGCGTCAACAGCCTCACCGCGGTGATCTATTCCACCTGGATCAACCGCTCCAATTTCGGCGGCGCGGCGCAACTGGCGGTGATGATCGTGCTGATTATCGGCCTCCTCATCCTGCTCGAGCAATGGGCGCGCCGTGATCGCGTCTATGCGTTGCACCGCGACAGTCGCGTCGCCCCGCCGCGTGAGCAACTGGTGGGCGCCGAGCGGGCACTCGCCATCGGCTTCTGTACCTTGCTGCTGCTGCTCGGATTTGGAGTGCCGGTCGGCGAGTTGCTGGTGCTCGCTATCCGCAATCTCGGCCCTGACTCGTTCGGCCTCACCTTCAATGCCGGCCTCACTACGGTGACGCTCGCCGCGCTCGGCGCCCTGATCACCGTCATCATCGGCCTCGTCGCCGCCCGCATCGGCAAATCCCGCACCGCGCACGGTATCATCCGCGTCGCCACCCTCGGCTACGCCATTCCCGGCACCGTGCTGGCACTGGGCCTGTTGCAGCCGCTCGGCCAGGCCGATCTGTGGTTCAACCGGTTGACCATGGCTGTCGCCGGCTGGCGCCCCGGCCTCGTCCTCTCGGGTTCGATCGCGGCGCTGCTCTATGTCTACGCCATCCGCTTCCTCGCCGTGTCGCACTCCACCATCGATGCGGCCATGAAGAAGCGCGGCGACACCATGCTCGATGCCGGTCGCGTCCTCGGCGTCACCGGCTGGCGACTGTTGTTCCGCGTCGATCTGCCCACCCTGTCACCGGCTCTTTTGACCGCAGCGACGCTGGTCTTCGTCGAGATCGTCAAGGAACTGCCGGCCACCCTGTTGCTGCGCCCGCTAGGCGTCGAAACACTGGCGACCGTGGTTTATGCCCGGGCCAATGTCAGCCTGTTCACCGAAGCCGCGCTGCCGGCGCTGACCATCGTCTTGGTCGGTCTGGTCCCCGTCATCCTTTCGACCCGGTTCAGCGATCGCCGCTGAGGCGATACATTGGAAATTAACCGGTCATTGACTAAGCATTAGGCGGTTGGGTCTTTCCTTCATTTGATCGGTTCTTTGGGGCGCCGGGGCATGAGAGATTACGTCCTCACGCGGCTCGCGTTGGCAGTCGGAGCGGTCCTCGGGGCTGCGGCGCTGCTGTTCCTTGTGCTCGACATCCTGCCCGGCGCTGGTGGTGCTGATCGGCCCGCCTGGGTTCGCTTTCTCGGCCTGTTCATTGGCGATACCGGCGGAGCCAACACCTTCGGCGAACGTCTCGCCGTAACCCTGCCGTTGGCGCTGCTGGCACTGCTCGTTGCGGGCACGATCGGCGTGGGTCTCGGTCTTGTAGGCGGTCGCTACCCTGGCACGGTGGACCGGTTGGTCCGGACCGGCGCGGCGGTGCTCGCGCTGCTGCCGCCGTTCTGGCTTGGCATGCTGCTGGCGCTGCTGCTCGCCGGCCTCGTGAAACTGCTGCCGGCCAGTGGCTTTGTCCCGTGGAGCAATCCGGCTGGCGCACTCGCCTCCCTGCTGTTGCCGGCACTGGCTCTCGGCCTGCCTTATGCCGGTCAGCTCGCCCTCCATATCCACCGTGATTTCGCCGGTGTTACCGAGCGCGATGTGCAGCGCCTGCGCGCGCACGGGACGGCGGCGTCGGAGGCGACCTGGCGGCTCGGCCTTGCCCGCGCGCTGCCCGAACTTCCGCAAGCCCTGGCGCGCACCTTCGGCGCCCTGCTGATCGGCGCGGCGCTGGTCGAAAGCGTATTCTTCCTCCCCGGCCTCGGCCGTCAGATCCTCGGCGCCGCCGAACAGCACGACCTGGCGCTGCTCCGCGGCGGATTGCTGCTGCTGCTTATGGTTGCCGCGGCCGGGATGTTGGTGCTGGCGCTGTTGCGCGTGTTGGTCGACCCCGCCCTGCGCGCGGAGTGGCGCCGATGACCCTGGAGGCCGCCTCGCCCCGATCCGCCATCGACCTGCGCGTCATCTTTGGCGCGACGCTGGCGGTGCTCATCGCCGTCCTGGCGCTGGTTTCGCTCGCCTGGACGCCGCATGGCGCCGCCAGCCTCACCCCACTGGCCGAGCCCGATGCCAGCCACTGGATCGGCACCGACGCCGTTGGTCGCGATGGCACCTCGGTGCTGATGGCCGCAACGCTCACCACCCTGTTGCTGTCCGTCTTCGGCACGCTCGCCAGCCTGTTTGTCGGCATTCCCCTCGGCACAGCCCTAGCGCTGCGTCTGCCGCCAGCGGACCGCACGGCGCGCGCCATTGCCACGCTGCCTCCGGCGCTCCTCATCGGCATGCTGATCAGTGGGCTTGCCGCGCCCGCCAACCTCACACTGTTCCTCGCCATCGCGCTCCCAGGCACGGTCGTCGCCGCCATCACCACGCGCCGCGTCCTCGCGCCGCTTTGGCACAGTGATTACGTCACGGCGGCGCGCCTTGCCGGCCTGCGCCCGCTGGCTGCTGCGCAACGCCACGTGCTGCCGCGGCTGCTGCCGCAACTCGCCGCGCTTGGCCTCGAGCTGCTGGCTGTCGCCGTGCTCATCGAAGTCAGCCTGTCCTTTGCCGGCCTCGGCGTGCTGTCCCCCGGCACCAGCCTCGGCCTGATGTTGCGTGATGCCCAGCAATTCATGGCGATCCGCCCATTGCTGATCCTGGTACCCGGCGCCGTCGCGGTGGTCACGTCGCTCGCCCTCATGCTCGCCGCCAGCGGTCTCGCGGGAGCGCGCCATGGCGCTTGAGCTCGCCGGGCTTGGCGTCGCTGTCGCCGGTAGCCGGCCGGTTGCGGGGGTTGACCTGGCGCTCGCCGACGCCGGCGTGCTGGCGATCGTCGGACGCGCCAACAGCGGCAAGACGCTCCTGGCGCAGGCCATCGCCGGGCTGCTCCCGGTTGAGGCGACGACCCAGGGTTCCGGCCTGCCTGCTGAACGCCCCGGCTTCATCGGTCCCGACGCCGACCTTGCGGATCTCTCCCATTGCCTCGATCGGGGCGCCGCCCTCCTCGTCTGCGACGAGCCGGGCAGGGGGCTCGGCCCCGTCGGTCAGCGCGATCTGCTGACCGCCCTGCTCACCGCCAATCGCGATCGCGGCACGGCGCTGCTACTCCTCACCCGGGATTTTCGCCTGCCGCTCGCCATGGAGCTCGATACGGCGATCCTCAGTGGCGGCAGGCTGGTCGAGCGCGGCCAGGCGGTTACCCTGCAGGAGCGTCCGCAGCATGCTGCGACGCGCGAACTGGTCAGCGCCGGCAAACCGCGCACCCGCACCATGGCTCGCCCACCCATCGGTGAGCCGCTACTCGAGCTGCAGGGCGTCGGCAGGCGCTTCGCCGACCCGGGCTCTCGCATCTGGCAGCGCAAGCCACCGATTGCGGTGCTCGAGAACATCACCCTGTCGGTCCGCCGCGGCGAGGCTGTCGGTCTCCTGGGTGCCGCCGGCGCCGGCAAGACCCAGCTGCTGCGGCTCATTGCCGGCCTTGGCCGCGCCAGCACCGGGCAGCTGGCTTTCGATCGCAACCCCTATCGCGGCGACGACCTGGTCCGCGAAGCACGCGCCCGCATCAGCTTCCTGTTCCCCGACCCACGCGCCGCCTTCAACCCCGATCTACCCGTCGGCCTGTCGCTTACCGAGCCGCTGCGCGTCGAGGAGCAATTGCTGATCGACGAGCAGGCCGACCGGCTGGTCGAAGCGGTGCGTGTGGTCGGACTGGCGCCCGACATGCTGGATCATCTCCCTCGCCGGTTCACCACGGCAGAGCTGCAGCGGCTCGCCCTGGCCCGTGCGCTGGTGAGCCGTCCCAGCCTCATCGTCCTCGACGAGCCGACCGCGGAACTCGATCCGGTCGAGGCGGCCGAGTTCCTGGTGCTGTTCAACCGTGTCCGCTCGGACTACGGGCTCACCGTGCTTTGCGCCAGTCGCGACTTCGACGTGCTGCGCCACATTGCCGACCGCATCCTGGTGCTGGATGCCGGCCGCGTCGTCGACGGCGGCAAGCCGTCAGAACTGGCTGAAAGCGGCCACCACGCGGCGACCTCCGCACTGCTCGCGTCACGCTATCCCGGCCCGCTGCCATCAGCACCACCTGAGGTCATCGAGCCGGTGCCGGCAGCCATTGAGCCGACGACAGTTCGTGAGGCGCTGGGCGCTGCCGACCAACCAACCCCGGTGCTAGAGCACGGCCCCGACGAAACTGCCGAAAGCCGGCAGGTCGAGATCCCCGTCCCCGACGGGAGCAGCGACGGAGCCGGGAGCGTCGATCCCCTTGATCCCGAGTCCATCGGGCAGGGGGACGACGATCGGGCCGCCAGTCATGTTGAAGGCACACAATAGGGTTTGCGTTCCTGCGGTACGGGTGAACATCAGCACTCCATCCGGGGCCTCGAGCGTCTTGATCGTGCCTTTCACCAGTGCCCGGTGTTCACGCCGGAATTTCAGCGTTGCACGGTAGTGGTGCAGCAGCGAGTCATTCTGCTTTTCCTGCAGGTCCGGCGCCTTCAGCAGGTGGTCGCCCGGCACCGGCAGCCAGGCCCGCGGAGCAGTCGAGAAGCCGCCCAGATGCGCCGAGGACTGCCACACCATCGGCGTGCGGCACCCGTCGCGACCCTTGAACTGCGGCCAGAACTCGATGCCGTAGGGATCCACCAGATCTTCGAACGCCAGCTCCGCCTCGGTCAGCCCCAGCTCTTCGCCCTGGTAGAGGCAGACAGAGCCCCGCATCGTCAGCAGCAGCGTCGCCGTCAGCTTGCCGAACGCTTCACGGTCGCCATGGCTCATCCAGCGGCTCACGTGGCGCACCACATCGTGGTTGGAGAAGGCGAGGCAGATCCAGCCGTCAGGGGCATCCTTTTCGGTCAGGTCGATCGATTTCCTGAAATGGGCTGCGTCGAACGCCCCGCCCAGATAGTCGAAGGTGTAGGCCATGTGCAGCTTGTCGGTGCCCGACGTGTACTGCGCCATCACCTCCAGCTGGTGCTGGCTGTCGCCGATCTCTCCGACCGAGGTGCGCCCCGGATACTCGTCGAGCAGCGAACGGATGCGGGTCAGGAACTCGAGGTTTTCCGGCCGGCTCTTGTCGTAGAGGTGTTCCTGGAAATTGTAGGGGTTCACCGCCGGCGCCGTTGAGGCGTTGAAATCCTCCGGCTTTACCACCGGGTTCGACTCGAGCCCGAGCGAAGCGAAGTAGAAGTTCACCGTGTCGAGCCGGAACCCATCGACACCGCGCTCCAGCCAGAAGCGCATGTCGCCGAGCACGGCGTCCTGCACGTCCGGGTTATGGAAATTGAGGTCCGGCTGCGAGGTGAGGAAGTTGTGCATGTAGTACTGCATGCGCCGGCTGTCCCAGGCCCATGCCGAGCCGCCGAAGATCGACAGCCAGTTATTAGGCGGCGTCCCATCCGGGTTCGGGTCGGCCCATACATACCAGTCGTGTCGCGGGTTGGTGCGGTTCTGCCGGCTCTCCGAAAACCACGGGTGCTTGTCGGAGGTGTGCGAGATCACCTGGTCGATGATCACCTTCAGCCCACGTGAATGCGCCTTCTCCAGCAGCCGGTCGAAATCCCCGAGCGTACCGAAGATCGGGTCGACGTCGCGATAGTTGGAAACGTCGTAGCCGAAATCCTTCATCGGCGAAGTGAAGAACGGGCTGAGCCAGATCGCGTCCACCCCGAGATCGGCGACATAGTCGAGCCGCTCGGTGATGCCCACGAGGTCTCCGACCCCGTCGCCGTTATGGTCCTGAAACGAGCGCGGATAGATCTGGTAGATCACCGCGCCCCGCCACCAGTCCTTGTCGAGCGGTTGTTCGGGCGCAGATTTCTGCTCCGTCATCGGCGGAACGGCCATCATCGGCGGCACAACGCTCATCGGGGGGACTCCTGCGGTGGATTTAGCCCACGTTTGGCGCGGCCCGCAGGCCGGTGTCAATCGCAGGCAGTCGCGCAGGAGCCTTGCATCAGGCACCAGCAGGTCTGGTGGATGCCTCCCCCCTTGCGGGAGAAGGCGTGGTGACCGGCCCCACTAATCGTCCACTCGGTAGTACGAGACCTCGTCGCAGAGTACGGCCAGCATGCACACCTTGAGGTCGAGCCTGGTGGTGTTGGGTAAGGTGATGGTCGCCGGCAGCGCGCTGCCGTCCGCGGCGAGGATTTGCCCTGCCCAGCCGCTCCTGGTCGGGGCAAAGTTCATCCCCACCAGCTTGCCGGCGAGGCTAGGCTCGCCCGTCGCGGGCCTATCGGCAAGGACCGTGGCGCACGACGCCCCCGCCATCTCCGCGCAATCGGCGATCTCGATCACGCTGCTGCGGTCGGCGGAAGTCCAACGGCCGGCCAGCGCCGGCTCCTCGGCTTTCGACCACTCCGGCAGCATCGACAGCAGCAGGGTGATCAGTCCCCAGGCAATGGCTTTCAGCATCTGCCGCTCCTCGAGCCCGCAGCGGCTGTAGCCCTGCCACCGGTGAAAATGAGCGCGAACGCCAGCGCGCCCGCGGCGGATGCCGTGAGACGAGAGATCATTGTCAGTACCTCGAAAGCTGCCCCCCGCACGCCAGCGGGGCAGGTGCATATGAAGCGATCCTGCGTGCAGGCCCAGAGATGCCGCATTAAATATCGATAGTCAATAATAATATCACGATAATCGTGAAATCAATCGTCGTCGGGCTGATCGTCCTCCGGCCGGCGCTCATAGGCCAGCAGATCGCCCGGCTGGCACTGCAGCACATCGCACAGCCGGTTGAGCGTCGAGAACCGCACGGCCTTGGCCTTGCCGGTCTTCAGCACGCTGAGGTTCTGCATCGAAATGCCGACCGCATCGGCAAGGTCGCCCAGCCGCATCTTGCGGCGGGCCAGCATCACATCGAGGTTCACAATGATCATTGCCGGCGCCTAGATCGTCAGCTCGGCGTCTTCGGCGACGCGCGCCGCTTCATCGAGCACCAGGCCGACGACGTAGATCACTCCCGCCGGCAACAGGTTGGCGAGGTCGATGCCGATGGAAAAGCGGCCCAGCTCGTTGGTCATCAGGTCGGTCAACGGCCCGATCACGCTGGAGCCGGCCGTGGCGACCAGCAACGCTATCCCGGCGCGGCGGATCGCGGTCGCCGCGCTGCGCGTCAGGATCTCTCCTGTGGCCCACAGCCCGAACAGTTGGCGCAGGAAGTAGAGCGGCACCAGGTAGAGCCCGACGCTGAGCAGCGCACCCGCGCCGATCAGCACGGCGCTGCCTAGCGATACCGTCGACAGATCCACCGGGTCGGGCGGTCCGATGTAGACGTCGCCGCCAAACAGCCGGCTCGCCAGCAGGGCGGCCAGCGTCCCCACCGGCAGGGCAATGATCACCAGCAGCAGCCCGACGCCGAAGCGCCGGCTCCAGGTCCGTATCGCCCCGATCCGTTGTGTCGCCGATCGCGCCATCTGCCGCTCCATCGTAAATGCGGGGGCATATTCCACACCGATCCGCATCACGTAAAGCGATGAATCGTTCGCGATAAACGCGATGCTCCATCTCCGGCTGCACGCTCCCAAAACGAAAGGGCGGCCCAGTGGACCGCCCTCCCGTTCGTGACCTTCGCGAAAAGGTCGGATGTGTTGGCTGGAGCCAGACTTCTTAGAAGTCCATGCCGCCCATGCCGCCCATGCCGCCGCCGCCCGGCATTGCCGGCGGAGCGTCCTTCGGCACCTCGGCGATCATCGCCTCGGTGGTGATGAGCAGCGAGGCGACCGAAGCGGCGTCCTGCAGGGCAGTGCGAACCACCTTGACGGGGTCGACGATGCCGAGCGCGATCATGTCGCCATACTCGCCGGTCTGCGCGTTGTAGCCGAAGTTCGGCGAGGCGTTCTCGAGGATCTTGCCGACCACGACCGAGCCTTCATCGCCGGCATTGTTGGCGATCTGACGAACCGGCTCCTGCAGAGCGCGACGGACGAGAGCGATACCGGCCTGCTGGTCAGGGTTCGCACCCTTGACGGTGATGGCGTTCGAAGCGCGCAGCAGCGCGACGCCGCCGCCCGGCACGATGCCTTCTTCAACCGCAGCGCGGGTCGCGTTCAGCGCGTCGTCGACGCGGTCCTTGCGCTCCTTCACTTCGATTTCAGTCGAGCCGCCGACCTTGATCACCGCAACACCGCCAGCCAGCTTGGCCAGGCGTTCCTGCAGCTTTTCCTTGTCGTAGTCCGAAGTGGTCTCTTCGATCTGCGCCTTGATCTGGGCCACGCGACCTTCGATGTCGGACTTCTGGCCGGCGCCGTCGACGATCGTGGTGTTCTCCTTGGAGATTTCCACGCGCTTGGCAGTGCCGAGCATGTCGAGAGTGACGTTCTCGAGCTTGATGCCGAGATCTTCCGAGATCACCTGGCCGCCGGTCAGGACGGCGATGTCCTCGAGCATGGCCTTGCGGCGATCACCGAAGCCCGGAGCCTTGACGGCCGCGACCTTGAGGCCGCCACGCAGACGGTTGACGACGAGCGTAGCCAGGGCTTCGCCCTCGATGTCCTCGGCAACGATCAGCAGCGGACGCTGCGACTGCACCACGGCTTCCAGAATCGGCAGCATGGCCTGCAGGTTCGAGAGCTTTTTCTCGTGCAAGAGGATCACCGGATCCTCGAGCACCGCAACCATCTTCTCGGCATTGGTGACGAAGTACGGCGACAGGTACCCGCGGTCGAACTGCATGCCCTCGACGACGTCGAGTTCGGTCTCGGCGGTCTTGGCTTCCTCGACGGTGATCACACCCTCATTGCCGACCTTCTGCATGGCGTTGGCGATCATCTCGCCGATGGCGGATTCGCCGTTGGCCGAGATGGTGCCGACCTGCGCGACTTCACCGTTCGACGAAATGGTCTTCTTGGCCTTGCCGAGGTTCTCGACGACTTCGGCCACGGCGAGGTCGATGCCGCGCTTCAGATCCATCGGGTTCATGCCGGCGGCGACGAGCTTGATGCCCTCGTTGACGATGGCCTGGCCGAGCACGGTCGCAGTGGTGGTACCGTCACCGGCGATGTCGTTGGTCTTCGAGGCCACGGCGCGCAGCATCTGGGCGCCCATGTTCTCGAACTTGTCCTCGAGCTCGATCTCCTTGGCGACGGTGACGCCGTCCTTGGTGATGCGCGGCGCGCCGAACGACTTGTCGATCACGACATTGCGGCCCTTCGGACCCAGCGTGACCTTCACCGCGTTGGCGAGGATGTTGACGCCGCGGACCATCTTGTCACGCGCGTCGGTGGAGAATTTTACGTCTTTCGCAGCCATTGGAGGCGCTCCTTACGAATTGAAAGAGGAGTGGTCGGAACCGGGGGAGGGCCTGGTTACGAGATCACGCCCATGATGTCGGATTCCTTCATGATCAGCAGGTCCTGACCATTGAGCTTCACCTCGGTGCCGCTCCACTTGCCGAACAGGATCCGGTCGCCTTCCTTGACGTCGAGCGCCACGATCTTGCCGGCCTCGTCGCGGGCACCCGGGCCCACGGAGACGATCACGCCCTCGGAGGGCTTTTCCTTGGCAGTGTCGGGAATGATGATGCCGCCAGCCGATTTCTCTTCGCTGTCGACGCGCCGGACGACCACGCGGTCGTGCAGGGGACGGAAAGCCATGTTTGCTCCTATCAACCTCTAGTGATTTCGCACCTGTTAGCACTCGTAGTCGAGGAGTGCTAACGGCTGGCGAGGGATATAGGAGGGGGGGCAAAGCGAGTCAAGGACGAGCCGAGCCATACGATGCAGATGTGGCGGCCATGCGACGAACGCATGCAACGGGCCCGCTGTCGCCACGTTTGTGGTGCCGAGAGAAACCGTAAACCGCCTCGATGCTAAGTTGCAAAGCGCCGAGCTTGGCAGTACCTGAGGCGCCTGAGATACCCCCGGAGCAGACGTGACAGTCGTCCAATTCGATAGCCACCCCCGCAAATCCCCCGACGCCTGGGTCGCCCCGCAACTCGCGGTGATCGTCCCCAGCTACAACGAGCGCGAGAACATCGCGCTGCTGTACGAGAAGGTGACGCTGGCTCTCGGAGCCACGCCTTTCGAGTTCATCGTTGTCGACGACAATTCGCCCGATGGCACCTCCGAAGTGGTGCGCGAGATGGCGCGCCACCACCCCAACGTGCGCGGCATCCACCGCCTCGGCCGCCGCGGCCTGAGCTCGGCAGTGGTCGAAGGCATCCTTGCCAGCGCCGCGCCCTATTTCGCCGTGATCGACGCCGACCTGCAGCACGATGAAACCGTCTTGCCGCAAATGCTGGAGAAGGCCATTGCCGGCGACCACATCGTCGTTGGCACCCGCTACAGCGGCGAAGGCAGTGTCGGCGAGGGGCTGTCGAAAGCCCGCGAAGCCGGCAGCCGCTTTGCCACGAAGCTGTCGAGCCTCGTGACGGGCAAGGCGCTGAGCGACCCGATGAGCGGCTTCTTCCTGATGCGCCGCAGCGTCTTCGACGAAGTCGCCCCTTCGCTCAGCGACGACGGCTTCAAAATCCTGCTCGATATCATCGTCTCGGCCGGCCGCTCGCGCGCTCGCCAGGGCAAGGAACTGCGCATCGGCGAGGTGCCGTACACTTTCCGTCCGCGCCACGCCGGCGAGAGCAAGATGAGCTCCATCGTCGTGCTGCAGTTCCTCGGATTGATCGTTTCGAAGCTCTCGGGCGGCCTGCTTCCGACCACCTTCCTGCTGTTCGCGCTGGTCGGTGGTTTCGGCGTCGTCGTGCATATGGGAACGCTGTGGTTCACCCATGAGGCACTGGGCTTCAACTTCGTCTGGTCGCAGGTCGCGGCAACGCTGCTCGCCATGACTTTCAACTTCATGCTCAACAATGAGCTGACCTACGCTAACAAGAAGCTGCGCGGCTGGCGCTATCTCACCGGCATGCTCACCTTCTACGCCGTTTGTTCCATCGGCGCCCTGGCCAACGTGTCGGTCGCCAGCTGGATCTATGCCTATGACGGTCAGTTCTATGTCGCCGGTCTGCTCGGCGTGCTGATGAGCGTCGTCTTCAACTACTCCGTTACAAAGGTGTTCACATGGCGGTAAGCGCAGAACTCGAAATCAAGCTCCGCCGCACCGGTGGCGTCGGCCCCAACACCAAGTGGGACTGGAGCCTCGTCGACGCGAGCGGCACGGTGGTGAAGAAGGGCTCGGCGCTGGGCGAAGAGGCCCGCGCCTTTGCGACGGCGAAGAAGGCTCGCGACAAGCTCGCGAAGAGCTAGTTAGGGTGGTGCGGCGTGTCGGGCGACTCCGTCTTACGCCGCGCCCTTCGTGCCTTCCATCTCCGCCCAGGCCTGGCGCTTGCGGTAGATCGTCGACGGGCTGAGCTCCAGCGCCTGCGCTGCGAGCGCGATATTGCCGCCGAAGCTCTCGATCGCTTCCTCGATGATCCGCTGTTCCTGCTGCCACATCGGCAGCACGGCGGGCCGTATCGGCGATTCGGCTGATCCAGTACGCCGCTCCGTCTCGCCACCATCGAACATGGCCACGATCCGGCGGGCCACGCCTTCGAGATTCTCGGCGCTGCCCGGCAGGTCGCGTGCCACGAAATCGAGCACGGTCTGCAACTGGCTCGAGGCGTCGATCAGGCCAGCGACCCGCTCGCGCTCCGCCGGGCCGCGGAACGCGCCGGCAATTGGCCGGCCATGCCGATGCGCCAGCTCGCTGAGCCGCGCCGACAGCACCGCACCATCCACCGGGCGGGTGACATGCTCGTGCGCGCCGGCCTGCAACGCGGCGAGCGTTGCCGAAACCGAGGCGCCGTCGCTGAGCACCACCACCAGTGATCCCGGCGCCAGCCGTACCAGCCGCGCCACCGCCTCCTCGGCTTCCGCCGAGAGGTCGCGCAGGCTGTCGAGGTCGGCCAGCAGCAGGTCATAGGACAGGAGCCGCAGCCGGTCCGCGGCCTCACGGCCACCGCAGGCCAGCGCGATCTCCGGGGCGACGATGAATCCCTGATCGAGCAGCTCGATCAAAGTCCGAGCGCCCGCCTCATCGCGGTCGACGAGCAGAATGCGGGCGGCGATTTCCAGGCCGAAGCCGGGAGCGGGCATGGCGAGAGGTCCTTGGGCACGTGGCTGTGCTGAATCGAGTGTTGACGAACTGGGTAAATAAAGCGTTCCAGCCGCTGGGTGCGAAAACGTGCTGAGCCCTGGGTTAGCCACAGCTGCCGCGTCCCCGCGCCTTTCGGCAGGGCCCGCCCGATGCTATGACGGGATGCGTCGAATTCCGTTGGCCACCGTGGGAGCCCGAGCGTTACGTGCAAGGCCTCGTCTACATCTTCATCGCGCTGGCCACGCTTGGCGTTGCGGCGGCCGCCTATTTCGGGCTGACCTTTTCGCCGATTGAAGCCTTCGTCACCGCGATTGCCTTTGGTGCGCTGGCCGTGATGCTGATGGAGCGCCGGCTGCGCCAGCGCTCGGAGGCGCGGCTCGAGCGTGCCGTGGAGGATCTGGCGCGCCTGCTTTCGACCGATGCCAGGGCAGGGCAGGTGCTCAGCCAGCGCGTCAACGCCATCGCCGATACCAACGTGGGCAGCCGCCTCGACGGCATCGAGGCCGACATCTCGGTGCTCGGCACGGTGACCCGCCAGCTCGCCGAGGCGCTGGCCGAATTCGAGGAGGCGCGTCGCGCCGATGGCGGCGCGCGCCTTGTCGAGGCCACGGCCGGCCCGGTCGAACCCGACGACGATATTTTCCTCGACCCGATGATCCCCGAGGCCGAGCTACGCGCCGCACTCGATGCCAACCGGCTGGTCTTCCATATCGAGCCGGTGGTTCGCCTCCCGGCTCGCAAGCCCCTCGGCTATGACCTGGTGCCGCGCCTGATGCAGGATGCCGGCGGGCTTGCCGATGCGCCCGATTTCATGCCGCGTCGCGGCGGTGAGGACCTGATCCGCCGCATCGAGGCGATGGCGCTCGAGGAGGCGGTGACCATCGCGCGGCGGGCCAAAACCTCCGGTCAGCCGATCACCCTGTTCTTGCCGTTGAGCCGTGCCACCATCCTCGACAAGAAGGCACTGGAGCAGGTAACGGCGACGCTGGTTGCCAACCAGGCGATTACCGCCTCATTGAACTTTGCCGTCCGCCAGAGCGAATGGAAGCCGCTCGGCCCGACAGAGAAGCGGGCCCTCTACGAGTTTCGCAAGGCCGGCGCCGGCTTCGTTCTGACCGACGCGATATCGTTGCGCTTCGACTTTGCCGAGCTCGAGGGCCTCGGCTTCAGCGACGTGCGGTTCGATGCGACCCGCTTCCTGTCGCAGCCTCAGAGCTTCACCGATTTCCACACCGCCGACATCGCCCCCTATGCCAAGCGCTTCGAGATCGAACTCTGCGGCACCGGGGTGATCGACGAGCAACAGTTGCTCAGCTTGTTCGAAGATGGCATCAGCCTGGTGCAGGGACCGCATATCGGCCGGCCCGGCCCGGTCCGCCCGGATCTCGTCGCCGAGCGTCCGCGCGATGCCGAGCGCCGCATCGAGGCGCAAGCGTAACAGGATAGACTATGCAGGCACTTGCCGGACTGAGCGGGATCGCCCCCCGCTACGATGTGGTTTTGAGCGACATCTGGGGCGTGGTGCACAACGGCATTGCCGCTCACCAGACCGCCGTCGAGGCGCTGGTCAACTATCGCCGCAATGGCGGCCGCGTCGTCCTCATCAGCAACGCCCCACGCCCGCACGGCCCGATCATCGAGATGATGGACCGGCTCGGCGTCTCCCGCGAGGCTTATGACGACGTGGTGACCTCCGGCGACGCCACCCGCGTCGTGCTCGAGCGCTACCGCGGCCAGACCGTCCACTATGTCGGCCCGCCGCACGACAATGACAGCCTGTTCGACGGACTCGACATCACCCTCGGCCGCGCCGAGGATGCGAGGGCCATCGTCGTCACCGATCTTGATACCGACCACGACACCCCGGACATGTACAATGACCGGATCACCCTGTGGCTCGGTCGCAACCTGCCGCTGATCGCCGCCAATCCGGATCGGGTAGTCGAGCACGGCGACCAGATCCTCTATTGCGGCGGTGCGCTGGCCGATCTCTACGAGGCGCGTGGCGGCATGATCGTCATGGTCGGCAAGCCCTACAAGCCAATCTATGCCGAGGCCCTCCGCCTCGCCGAGAAGGCTGCCGGTCGCCCGGTCGATCGCACCCGCATCCTCGCCATCGGCGACTCGGTCCGTACCGATGCCATCGGCGCTGCCGGAGCGGGGCTGGATCTGCTGTTCATCACCGGCTCGATCCACGCCGCCGAACTCGACGCCTTCGGCAACCCCGACACTGAAGCCATCCGCCGCCTCGTCGAGCCGAGCGGCGCCAATGTGGCGGGGTTCATGTCACGGCTGGCGTGGTAGGCACTGGATATAGCGAGATGAGCAGCTAAGCTGGTGAAGAGGCGGCGCAAATACCCACCCGCATAGCAGCCTCCAACCTTAGCCGCCTTGCCAGCCACTCGGTTTCTTGCCATATCGCCATCACTCTCAAGGCGGGTACGAATTTGAGCGGCTTCATCAGGCTCGCCGGACTCGACCAGGTTCCGGCGTCGCTGCGCGGCGCCATGGTCGCGATCGGCAATTTCGACGGCTGCCACCGCGGTCATCAGCACGTGTTCCGGGCGCTGAAGGCTCGCGCCGCTGCGCTTGGCGTGCCCGCACTGGTGCTCACCTTCGAGCCGCATCCGCGCGACGTTTTTGCGCCGGCTCCCTTCATGTTCCGCCTCACCTATGCCGACCAGAAGGCCGAGATCGCTGAGGCGCTTGGGCTCGACGGCATCGTCGTGATGCCCTTCGACCTGCCGTTCTCGCACATCGAGGCCGAGGACTTCGTCACCCGCTTTCTCGTCGACGCGCTCGGCGTCACCGGCGTCTCGGTCGGCGCCGATTTTCATTTCGGCTACAAGCGCCAGGGCACGCCGGATTTCCTCAGGGATGCCGGCGTTCGCCACGGCTTCGAGGTCGAAATCCTCGACATGCTCGACGAGGGCGACGACCACATCTCGTCCTCCCGTATCCGTGCGCTGCTCGGCGAGGGTGATGTTGCAGGCGCCGCGCAACTGCTTGGCTACCACTGGTTCCTGTCGGGCGTCGTGGTGAAGGGCGATCAGCGGGGCAGGGAGCTCGGCTTCCCCACCGCCAACACCGCCAGCCCCACCGGCTTCGGCCTGTTGCAGGGCGTCTACGCGGTTCGCGCCAAGCTCAATGGCCGCCTGCTCGATGGCGTCGCCAGCTACGGCAAGCCGATGTTCAACAACGAGCGCCCACCCTTCGAGACCTGGATCTTCGATTTCGACGAGGACATCTATGGCGAAACGCTCGAGGTGGCGCTGCTCGGCACTGTCCGCGGCCAGGTGAAGTTCGCCGGCCTCGACGAACTGATCGCCGCCGTCAACAACGATGCCGCCCAGGCCCGGCTGCTGCTGCAGTCGACCCTGCCAGTCTCGGAACTGGACGAAAAGCTCGGGTTCTTCCGCTGAGCGGCAGCGTCTGAGTGTAGGGGTGGCAGCGCGCCCTGGCACTGGCATTTGCACTGGCACCTCGCGCCCTCGCTTGCTACAAGCCCGCAACTTCCCTTGAACATCGATCGATGACGATGAACGACACTGCTCAAAGCGGCGCGGAGACCGATTACAGCGCGACGCTGTTCCTTCCCGAGACCGAGTTCCCGATGCGCGCTGGCCTGCCCGCCCGCGAGCCCGACTGGCTGAAGCGTTGGGAGGATATGGACATTTACGCGCGGCAGCGCGCTGCCGCCAAAGGCAAGCCGCTGTTCACGCTGCACGATGGTCCGCCCTACGCCAACGGCAACATCCACATCGGCCATGCGCTCAACAAGATCCTCAAGGATCTGGTGAGCCGATCCAAGACCATGCTCGGTTACAACTCGGCCTATGTGCCGGGCTGGGACTGCCACGGCCTCCCCATCGAGTGGAAGGTTGAGGAGCAATACCGCGCCAAGGGCAAGAACAAGGACGACGTCGAGATCAACGAGTTCCGCGGTGAGTGCCGGAGCTTTGCGCAATACTGGGTCGATACCCAGCGCGAGGAATTCAAGCGCCTCGGCGTGGTCGGCGATTGGGCCAACCCGTATCTGACGATGAGCTTCGACGCCGAAGCGCAGATCGCCCGCGAACTGATGAAGGTCGCCGCTTCCGGCCAGCTCTATCGCGGCTCCAAACCGGTCATGTGGTCGGTGGTCGAGCGCACTGCGCTGGCCGAAGCCGAGATCGAGTATCAGGACTACGAGAGCGACGCGATCTGGGTGAAATTCCCGATCCACTCGGCCAACGGCGCCTTCGGCACCGGCTCGTTTGAGGATTTCGGCTCGTCCTATGTGGTCATCTGGACCACCACCCCTTGGACCATCCCGGCCAACCGCGCCATCAGCTATTCGGGCAAGATCAGCTACGGCCTCTACGAGGTCACCGCTGCGCCCGACGGCAACTGGGCATCGAAGGGCGAAAAATACGTCCTCGCCGACAAGCTGGCTGAAGAGACGCTGCAGAAGGCCAAGGTCGAGAGCTTTGTCCGCCTGCACGACGTCGATTGCTCGAAGATCGTTTCCTGCAACCATCCTCTGCGCGGTCTGGGCGGCGGCTACGAGTTCGAAGTGCCGCTGCTCGACGGCGAGCATGTCACCGACGATGCCGGCACGGGTTTCGTCCACACCGCGCCCAGCCACGGTCTCGACGACTTCGAGATCTGGATGTCGTCGGGTCGCAAGCTCACCGAGCGCGGCATCGACACCTCGATCCCCTTCGCGGTTGACGATGCCGGCTTCTACACCGCCGCAGCGCCCGGCTTCGAAGGCGCGCGCGTCATCGACGATGCCGGCAAGAAGGGCGATGCCAACAACCGCGTCATCGCGGCCCTCGCCGAGCGCAACACCATGCTGGCGCGAGGCCGGCTGAAGCACCAGTATCCGCATTCCTGGCGCTCCAAGAAGCCGATCATCTATCGCAATACCCCGCAGTGGTTCGTCTACATGGACCGGCCGTATGCGGCCGACAAGATTGCCGCGCTGAAGCTCGCTTCCGATCATCCGGAGCGGGTGCAGATGAAGCCGGGCGACACCGTCCGCAGCATCGCGCTCACCGCCATCGAGAACACCAAATTCTACCCGCAGGCGGGGCAGAACCGCCTCCGCTCGATGATCTCGGATCGCCCCGATTGGGTGCTCAGCCGCCAGCGCGCCTGGGGGGTGCCGATCGCGGTGTTCTACAATGAGACGACCGACACCATCCTCGTCGATGAGATGGTGAACCAGCGGATCGGCGCCGCCTTCGACGAAGAGGGCGCAGACGCCTGGTTCAAGCCGGGCGCCAAGGAGCGCTTCCTTGGGCATGCCGTGCCCGATCCCGAGAACTGGACCAAGGTCGACGACATCCTTGATGTCTGGTTCGAAAGCGGCACCACGCATTCGTGGGTGCTGAGCAATCCGCAGAAGTGGCCGGATATGCAGTTCCCGGCCGGCATGTACCTCGAGGGGTCGGACCAGCATCGCGGCTGGTTCCATTCGTCGCTGCTCGAGAGCAGCGCCACCAACGGCTACGCGCCCTATGCCAGCGTCTTGACGCACGGCTTTACCCTCGATGGCGAGGGCAAGAAGATGTCGAAGTCGCTGGGCAACACCACTGCTCCGCAGGACGTCATCAAGCAGTTCGGCGCCGACATCCTGCGCCTCTGGGTCGCCCAGTCCGACTATTCGGACGATCTGAGGATCGGCAAGGAGATCATCAACTCCACCGTCGACGGCTACCGCAAGCTGCGCAACACCATCCGCTGGCTCATCGGCAACCTGGCCCATCGCAAGGCCGAGGAGACCGTCGACCATCGCGACATGCCCGAGCTCGAGCAACTGATCCTGAGTAAGCTCAAGGACCTCGATGTCCTCGTTCGCGACGCCTACGAGAGCTACGACTACAAGCGCATCGTCGCTTCGCTCAGCAACTTCATGAACATCGACCTCTCGGCGTTCTACTTCGATATCCGCAAGGATGCGCTCTACTGCGATCCGATGAGTTCGGTCCGTCGCCGCGCCAGCCTTACGGTGCTCGACCATGTGTTCGACGCGCTGACGGCATGGCTCGCCCCGATCCTGGTGTTCACCATGGAGGAGGCCTGGCTCGAACGTCACCCGGGTGCCGATTCCTCGGTGCACCTGAGGCAGTTCCCCAAGCTTCCCGAAGCGTGGACGGATACGAAGCTCGACGAGAAGTGGGAAGCCATCCGCGAAGTCCGCAAGGTGGTCACCGGTGCCCTCGAGATCGCCCGCCGCGACAAGGTGATCGGCGCCTCGCTCGAAGCCGCGCCCAAGGTCTACATTACCGACGATCAGCTCGCTGCCGCCGTTCGCGGTACCGACATGGCAGAAATCGCCATCACTTCGGCCATCGAGATCATCGAAGCTGAGGGGCCTTCCGATGCCTTCCGGCTCGACGAGGTGCGCGGCGTCGCCGTGGTCTTCGCCAAGGCCGAGGGCCAGCGCTGTGCGCGATCGTGGCGCATCTTGCCCGAGGTTGGATCCGATGCGGAGTACCCAGACCTGTCGCTGCGCGATGCGCAGGCGATGCGCGAATTGAAGGCGGCGGGGCGCTGAGCTTGAACCGAAGCAGACGGCCCCCTCCCATCCTCCCCCATGAAGGGGGAGGTGCCGCATCCAGTGGTTGGCAAGATCGTGCCACAGCCTCGACTCTTCACCTCCCGCCTTATGGGAGAGGCCGGGAGGGGGCCGTCTGCTTCGGTTTTTCACCATGACCCGCCCCCATCTCGTCACGTCCCTGCTCGCCGGCCTTGCCGCCTTCGCCCTCGATCGGGGGCACAAGTTCCTGCAGGTCAGTTCCGATTGCATCGGCGCGTCGTCGACGCTCTGCATCGAGCATCTCGGCTTCGTCAGCCCAGCCACGCCATTCGGCTGGCAGGGTGGCGAGATCGTGCCGGTCACGCCATTCTTCGACTATGTGCTGGTCTGGAACACCGGCGTATCCTACGGCCTGCTCGGCGATCTGCCAGTCTGGGCGCTGGGGGCCATCGCAGTCGTCGCCATACTCGCTCTGGGCGTCTGGTGGTCGCGCACCTCCGACATCCTGGTGCGCTACGGCCTGATGCTCGCCATCGGTGGCGCCGTCTCCAATGCGCTCGATCGTGTGCTTTATGGCGCCGTTGCGGATTTCTTTCACTTTCATTGGCAGGATTGGTCGTTCTACATCTTCAATATCGCCGATGTGGCGATCACCTTGGGGGTGTTGCTGCTCCTCCTCGACTTCGTCGGGATCGGTCGCAAGAAGCCTGCCTGAACGCAAAGGCGCCTCAATCTGGCCTTAGGGGCGGTCATGGTCTATAAGGCCCGCGCGGGGCGCGCACGGGTCGGGGAAAAGGGAAGTTTCATGCTGAGTGATTTGACCGGGCGGCGGCCCACTCTCAAAGCCGTGACCCGGGGCGGATTGCTGACCGTTGGTCTGGTGCTCGGCCTTGGCCTGAGCGCTTGCACCACCACCGAAGGCACCAATGCCCTGACTGACGTCGGCACCTTCGAACGTGAGGTGCTGACCGAGACCATGAAGGGCATGGGCGTGATGGATCGCGAGGAGAAGGCAGAGAACGCCGAACGCCGCGGCCCGCTGGTGCTCCCCAAGTCCACCGCGCTGCCCGCTCCGACTGATCCGAAGGCGACCAAGACTGCTCTGATTCCTGAGGATTCGAGCCGCGTGCAGATCGATACCTCGAACATTTCGGAAGCCGACATGAAGCGGCTGCGCAACGCCCGCGTCGTGGACCTGCGCACCCTCAACGGCCGCCCGCTGACCGAAGTCGAAACCAAGCAGCTCACCGCGCGCATGACCGCCGCCAAGCTGAAGGGTGGTCCCAAGCCCCTCTACCTGCCGCCCGACGAGTACTACACCACGGTCAAGGGCCAGGACCTGGTCTGCCTCGCCGCCAACGGCGAGCTCGTGCCGCTCACCGACAAATCGTGCCCGCCGGATGTCCGCAAGGCCCTGGCCGCTCAGGCGAACTAGAGCGAGATCAGGAAGGGCCTGTCCTCGCGAAGGCGAAGGCTACAGACTTTTCCGGTTCGATCTCGCGACCGCTTAACCCGGTAAGACGATCAGCGTCTCGAAGAGACGGAGGCCGGCTTACTATCGCAACTCGAAAGATGCGCCGCCCGCAACGGGTCACGCAGGAGTTTAATATGCCCGATATCTCAGCCGTCCCGACGGACGGCGACCGTTTGGCCAAGGTCATCGCCCGTTCCGGCCTCTGTTCCCGTCGCGATGCCGAAGGCTGGATCAAGGACGGTCGCGTCACCGTCAACGGCAAGAAGGTCCTGACCCCGGCCTTCAATGTCTCCGAAAAAGACAAGATCAAGGTCGACGGCGAGCCGCTGGCCGCCCGCCAGGGCACTCGGGTCTGGCTCTACCACAAGCCCGCCGGCCTCGTCGTCACCGAGAAGGATCCGGAGGGGCGCCCCACCGTCTTCGAGGCGCTCGAGGAGAAGGAGCTGCCGCGCGTCGTCTCCATCGGCCGGCTCGATATCAACACCGAGGGCCTGCTGCTGGTAACCAACGATGGTGGCCTGAAGCGCGTGCTCGAACTGCCGGCCACCGGCTGGCTGCGCCGCTACCGCGTCCGCGCCTTCGGCTCCGTCACCCAGGCGCAGCTCGACACGCTCAAGGACGGCATCGAGATCGAGGGCATCCAGTATGGCCCGATCGAGGCGATCCTCGAGCGCGCCCAGGGCTCCAACAGCTGGCTGGTGCTGAGCCTGCGCGAAGGCAAGAACCGCGAGGTCAAGAACGTGCTCGGCGCGCTCGGCCTGCAGGTCAACCGGCTGATCCGTGTCAGCTATGGCCCGTTCCAGTTGGGCGACCTGCCCGAAGGTGAGGTCGAGGTGGTGGCGGCTCGCGTGCTGCGTGAGCAGCTCGGCAAGCGCCTCGCCGCCGAGGCCAATACCGACTTCGAGAGCGACATGCCCGAAGTCGCGCCCAAGAAGAAGCCGGCGACCAACCCCAAGCTGCGCGCCGCCGCACCCGGCAAGGAGCTGAAGAAGGATTCGCCGCGCAAGTCGCGCGAGAGCAAGTTCCGTTTTGAGGACGACGAGACCGAGGCCGCCGCCGCTGCCGCACTCGCCGAGCGTCCACGCCAGGATCGCCCCGGCCGCTTCGACAAGAAACCTGCCAAGGCCCCAAGCCGTCCACGCCCGGTCGATCCGAGCGAAGTGCGCACCATCCACTTCGAGGATGGCCGCGAAGCCGAGATCCGCGTCAAGCCGCCCCGCCCGGATCGCGGTGAGGGTGATGCCCGTGGCAAGCGCTGGGATCCCGAGGACAGCTCGGCCCGCAATTTCGGCCGCCCCGCCCACCACGAAGATCGTCCTGCGCGTGGCGCCAAGCCCGACGGGGATCGTCCGCCGCGTGCCTATGGCGATAAGCCGGCCGGCAAGCGCCCCTATGGCGACAAGCCACGTGGCGATTTCGGTGACCGGCCAAAGCGTGCTTACGGCGACAAGCCGGCCTACGGTGAGACGCGTGCCTACGGCGACAAGACCCGCTCGGCCCGTCCCCAGGGCGGCTCTGGTCGTCCTTCCGGCGACCGCCCTTACGGCGACAAGAAGCCTTACGCACCGCGCGCCGATGCGGGCGATCGCCCCAGCCGTTCCTCGGGTGACAAGAAGCCTTACGCTGACAAAAAGCCCTACGGCGCCCGTCCGCCTCGCGGCGATCGTCCTCAGGGCGACCGTCCGCCCCGCGACGGCGCCGAACGCGGCCCTCGCAGCGAGGAGAAGCGGCCCTACGCGCCGCGCAACTCGTATGCCGGGGATCGCGAGCGTTCCAGCAGCCGCCCGCTCGGTGACAAGAAGCCGTATGGCACGCGTCCTCCCCGCGACGGCGGCGACCGCCCGGCCCGCTCGTTCGGCGACAAGCCCCGCAGCTTCGGCGACAAAAAACCGTTCTCAGCCAAGCCCGGCGGCGCCGGCGGCAAGCCCTACGGCAAGCCGTCCGGTGGTGCCGGTCGTCCGTCCGGTGGCCGTCCTCAAGGCGGCTCTGGCCGTCCTCAAGGCGATCGTCCCCGTGGGCCCAAGAAGCCGCGCGAGTAAGCCATGCGCATCGTCGCCGGCAAGTTTCGCGGCAAGGCACTGCTGTCGCCCTCCGACGACAGCATCCGCCCGACCTCCGATCGGGCCCGCGAGTCGGTGTTCAACATCCTCGCGAGCCGCATCGGCGTGCATCTCGATGGGCTGAAGGTGCTCGACCTCTTCGCCGGCACTGGGGCGCTCGGGCTCGAAGCCCTGTCGCGCGGCGCCTCGGGCGCCGTGTTCGTTGATAACGGCGCCGAGTCGCGCGGCATCATCCGCGACCACATCGAGGCCTTCGGCATCGCCGGTATCGCCAAGCTGCTCCGCCGTGACGCCACCGCCCTTGGCCCTGCTGGCACCATGGGGCCGTTCGACCTGGTCTTCCTCGATCCGCCCTACGGCAAGGGGCTAGGTGAGCAGGCGCTCGTCTCGCTCAGTGGCGGCAACTGGCTGGCCAAGGGCGCCACCATCGTGCTCGAAGAGAGTGCCGATATTGAACTGGCGCTGCCCGAGGGCTTTTCCCTTGATGATCGTCGCGAGTATGGTGCGGCTGCGGTACATTTCATCCGCGCTGACTGAGGCAAGTCATGCAGTTCCGCGCCGTCGTCATTCCGTCCGGCAATGCCACGGCCGTCGAGCTTCCCGATGTGGTGATGCAGTCACTCGGTCCGGAGGCGCGGCCGCCGGTAACGATCAGCATCAACGGCCATAGCTGGCGCAGCCGCGTCGCCGTCATGAACGGTCAGCGTCTGGTCGGCATCAGCGCCGCCAATCGTGCCGCCGCCGGCATCGAAGCCGGCCAGACGATCGATCTGGATGTCTCGCTCGATACCGCTCCGCGCGATGTCGAGGAGCCGGACGATCTCAGGGCTGCCCTCGATGCCAGTCACCGCCGCCCGGGCCGCTTTCGACAAGTTGCCATTCGGCCTGAAGGGCAAGCATGTCCGCGACATCGAGGCTGCGAGGACGTCGGACGTGCGCGCCCGGCGGATCGGCAAACTGGTGGAAACGCTTGGCGGCTGAGGGTTACCGCGTCCGCCCGAACAGCCGCTCGATATCGGCTTTCTTCAGCTCTACATAGGTCGGCCGGCCGTGGATGCACTGGCCCGAATGCGGCGTCGCCTCCATCTCGCGCAGTAACGCGTTCATTTCCTCGACGCGCAGCCGGCGCCCCGAGCGGACCGAGCCGTGGCAGGCCATGCGGCCGATGATCGCTTCGAGGCGGTCGGCCAGCGCCGCCGAGCTGTCCCATTCGGCGAGGCCATCCGCGAGATCGCGCACCAACCCGTCGATATCGGCCTGCCCGAGCAGCGCCGGGGTCTCGCGCACTGCCACCGCCCGCGGCCCGAACCGTTCGAGGTAAAGCCCCAGCCGTTCGAGTGTCGGCGCTGCCTCCTCGATGCGACCGCAATCGTCCTCGCTGAGTTCGATCACCACCGGGATCAGCTGCATCTGGCTCGCTACCGGCCCGGCTGCCATCTGCGCCTTGAACCGCTCGTACACCAACCGCTCATGCGCCGCATGCTGGTCGACCAGCAGCAGGCTGTCGCCGTTCTGCGCCACGATGAAATTGTCGAACATCTGCGCCCGCGCGGTTCCGAGCGGGTACTCCACCGGCTCGACCGGAGCTGAGACCGGTTCTTCATACCGCGCGCTCGGCTCGGCAAACTCCGCAAACCGCATTGGCGCCGCAGTCGGGAATCCTCCCCCGCGGGGCGGGTTAGGAGACCCAGCGAAGCTGGGGGAGGGGGCGGTCATCCTCTCGGACCGCTCGACAAAGGGTTGGTACTCCGGCACCCGGAACGCCCCGACCACGTCCTCGGCGACCGTGCTCGCCGCCCGATGCCCCGCGGCGTCCAGTGCCTCGGTGATCGCGCGGATGACCGCGCCCCGCACCGCACCGGGGTCGCGGAACCGGAGCTCCGCCTTGGTCGGGTGAACGTTCACATCGACATCCGCCGGATCGACGGCGAGAAAGATCGCCACTACCGGAAAACGATCGCGGAAGACGAAGTCCGCATAGGCGGCGCGGATCGCTCCCACCAGCACCTTGTCGCGGACCGCCCGGCCGTTGACGAAGAAATACTGACTCAGCGAGTTGGCGCGGGTATAGGTCGGCAACCCGGCAAGCCCGGTCACCACCATGCCATGCCGCATGGTTGCCAGCGGCACGGCGTTGTCACCGAAATCCCCGCCCATCACGTCGCCGAGCCGCGCTCTGAGCGCGCCGTCGCCCTCACGTCCCGGCCAGTTCGAGGCGGTGCGGTCTGCTCCGTCGAGTACGAACTGCACGTGTGGATTGGCCATCGCCAGCCGCTTCACCATGTCGGTGATGGCGCCTGCTTCGGAGCGCTCCGTCTTCAGGAATTTCCGCCGCGCCGGCACATTGCCGAACAGCTCGCGCACCTCGACGATGGTGCCTCGGTTCATCGCCAGCGGCACCGGCCGCGATTTCAGCCCGTGCCTCACCGACAGCCTGAGCCCGCTCGCATCCTCGGCACGACGTGAGGCGATAGCCAGTTCGGCCACCGCCCCGATCGAGGCCAGAGCCTCGCCGCGAAACCCCAGCGTCCGGATGTCCTCGAGCCCGTCGTCGGCGAGCTTCGAGGTGGCGTGCCGCTCCACCGAGAGTACGAGGTCGGCCTCGTCCATGCCGACGCCGTCATCCTCGATCCGGATCAGGCTCTGCCCACCGCCCGCCGTGGTGATCTGCACCCGGCCGGCACCGGCGTCGATGGCGTTTTCGACCAGCTCTTTCACCACGCTCGCCGGCCGTTCCACCACCTCGCCGGCAGCGATGCGATTGATCAGGTCTTCGGGAAGCTGGCGGATGGGCAAGGCGATTCTCCTGGAAGCAGAATGTAGCGGTCGGTCGCCGCCGCCGCCATCTGTCACACGCCGGTGTCATAGTTTGCGTACCAGCGGCGCTCATCCGACTCGGAGCCCGCCATGCCTGCTGCCGTCTCGCCCCTGCTGCGCCAGTATTCGCGCACGGCGAACCCCAATCCGCCAACGCATCTCGGCACTCGCTACGATACGGCCGGGACCTTCCTGCCCGAGCCGGGCAACACCGTCGTCTGCCACGTCCAGCCGGGCTCGCCGACCGGGACAGCGCTGATCGACGCCCGCGCCCGCTTCCTCGCCATGCCCGAGGCCCACAACCTCGCCTTCACTCCCATCTCCAGCCTCCACATGACCCTGTTCCAGGGCATCATCGAAGGTCGCCGCACCACGCCCTATTGGCCTGCCCGCCTCCCCCTCGAAACGCCAATCGACGAGATGACGTCTCTCATGCTGGAGAGCCTGAAGTCCTTCCCCTGCGGCCCGCGATTCAACGTGCAGGTCACCGACGCGCTACCCACCGGGCTCAAGCTCGAGGGCGCTACGGCTGCTGATCGCCAGGCCCTGAGCGATTGGCGCGACGGCTTCGCCGACCTGCTCGGCTACCGCCACCCCGATCACGATGCCTATGTCTTCCACATCACCTTCAGTTACGTCATCGAACGTTTCGACGACGCCGCCCTGCCGGCCTGGCAGCAGATGCTGGACGAAGTGGTCCGCGATATAGCTGTGCGCGCGCCCGTGCTCGAACTGCAGCCGCCGGCGTTCTGCGCCTTCGAAGACATGAACCACTTTGAAGAGTTGCGGGTGTTCGACTGGGTGTGAGGCGCATTCCCACGAAGCGGGAACGGCTGTTCTCGTGTCCCGTGCATCATCGCAACGGCGGTCCCCGCTTTCGCCGGGATGACATCGCGGGTAATGGATAGCCATGCTCACCCCAATGGATCAGGCCCTTGCCCTTGCTGAAGCAGCCGCCGAAGCCGGAGAGGCGCCGGTCGGCGCTATCATCGTCGAAGGCGATCGCGTGCTAGCGGCCGAACGCAACCGGATGCGAGAGCTGAAAGATCCCACCGCCCACGCCGAGTTCCTCGCCATCCGTACGGCCCTCGCCGTGCGCGGCACCGGCCGGCTCGATGGCTGCGATCTCTATGTGACGCTGGAGCCCTGCGCCATGTGCGCTGGCGCCATCGCCCATACCCGCCTTCGCCGGGTCTATTACGGCGCTGAAGACCCGAAGGCCGGCGCCGTCGACAACGGCGTCCGCCTGTTCGAAAGCCCCAGCTGTCACCACCGTCCCGAAGTCATCGGCGGGGTGGGGGCCAAGCGGTCGGGGGAAATGCTGAAAATGTTCTTCCAGAGTCTGCGATAGCGCACCGTCCGGCGCGCTACCGGGCCTCGGCTCGCATCGAGTCCTGCTGCTTGGTCAGAAACGACTCGATCCGGCCATCCAGGGCGCGCTTGAAGTTGTCCTTGTCCTTCTCGACATGCGCCACCAGCTCGCGCACCCGCCAGAACTCCAGCGCCCCGAAAGCGCTGAGATGCGGCCGCACATACACATCGGGCGGGTATGCCGCCATCATGTGCGCGGTCAGCGAGTGCATCATGATCTGCGCGGCGCCGAACCACACGTCGAGCGCCTTGTGGTTGGTCTTGTTGAGCTGCTCGGACGGATCGCCGTTGACGTCGACGCCGACGAGGATGTCGGTGTCGGCTGCCGCCTGATCCAGCGGCAACGGGTTCACCACGCCGCCATCGACCAGCAGGTGATTGGCGAACGGCACCGGCTTGAACAGGCTGGGGATGGCGATCGAGCCGGCAATCGCCTGCCGCAGCGGGCCCTCCGAGAACACCGCCTGGTGCCACGACTGGAAGTCGGTCGCCACCACATAGAACTTGGTTTTCAGATCCTTGAACTCGAGCGGGAACCGATCGGGCAGGAACGCATCCACCACCTGGCAGGCGTCGAGCTGCACATTGAAGCCGGATTGGAAGAAGTTTCCGAGGTTGCGCACCTGCGCCCCCCACAGCCGCCCGGCAATGATCCGCATCGTGCCCAGCACCGAGAACGAGTGCTCGCGCAACTCCGCCCCGCTCATGCCGCTGGCCCAGCCGGCGCCGATCAGCGCACCGATCGAGGTGCCTGAGATGACGTGGGGCCTGAGCCCCATTTCGTCCATCGCCTCGATATAGGGAATGTGGGTCAGGCCGCGGGCTGAGCCGCCGCCCAGCGCGACGCCGATCCGCGGCTCGGGCGGCGGCGCATAGCCATGGGTTTGCTCGCGAGACGCGCCGCGCAGGCGATCGACAATCTCCTGCCCCCGCCGCTGCAGCGGCGTCGGTTCGACCGGCGCTGTCATCTCATGGGTCACGATAAGGAGGTAGGATACGCTCTTCTCGTTTATAAGGTGTTCAGGCGGGTTTGAGTTCCCTCGCCACGGCCCGCCAACCGATATCACGCCGGCAGAAGCCTTCCGGCCAGTCGATCCGGTCCACTTCGGCATAGGCCCGGTCGCGCGCCTCGCCGACCGTCTGGCCCAGCGCGGTCACATTCAGCACCCGCCCGCCATTGGCGAGCAATTTGCCGTCGCGGCGCAGCGTACCGGCGTGGAACACCATCAACTGGTCGTCGTCCTCGCCATCGATGCCGCGAATCTCGCTGCCCTTTTCCGGATTGACCGGATAGCCCTTGGCCGCCAGCACCACGGTCAGCGCCGCTTCGTCACTGAACTCCGGCTTTGCCGTCTTCAGCGTGCCGCGGGCCGTCGCCTCCAGCAGGTCGAGCGCGTCCGATTTCAGCCGCAGCATCAGCACCTGGCATTCCGGGTCGCCGAACCGCACATTGTATTCGATCAGCTTGGGACCCTTCGGCGTCACCATGATGCCGGCAAACAGCACTCCAGTGAACGGCGTGCCGCGCTCCGCCATCCGGCGGATCGAAGGGAGGATGATCTCGTTCTCTACCACTGCGGTGACCTCCGGCGTCATCACCGGGGCAGGGGAATAGGCGCCCATCCCCCCTGTGTTGGGCCCACGATCCCCGTCCCATACCCGCTTGTGGTCCTGTGCGCTGGGCAGCATCACCACGCTTTCGCCGTCGCAGAGTGCGAAGATCGATGCTTCCTCGCCCTCGAGATATTCCTCGATCACCACGGTCGAGCCGGAGTCGCCGAACGCCCCAGAGAAGCAGTCGCGCACCGCGTCGGCGGCCTCCTGGATGGTCATTGCCACCGTGACACCCTTGCCGGCCGCGAGGCCATCGGCCTTGATCACGATCGGCGCACCCTGGTCGTGCACATAGGCCAGCGCGTCGCTCTCGTTGTCGAACCGGCCATATCCTGCTGTCGGGACTTTGGCCTCGTCGCAGAGCTGCTTGGTGAACGCCTTCGAACCCTCGAGCTGCGCCGCTGCCTTCGACGGCCCGAAGCACAGCAACCCCGCTGCCCGTACATCATCGCCCAACCCCGCCACCGCCGGCGCATCGGGCCCGATCACCACGAAATCCACCTGGTTGGCGAGCGCGAAATCCACCACCGCCTGGTGGTCGGTGATATCGACCGGCACGTTCTCGGCAATCGCGCCGGTACCGCCATTCCCGGGCATCACGAACAGCTTCTCGCAGCGCGGCGACTTGGCGATCGCCCAGGCCAATGCATGTTCCCGACCGCCCGACCCAATCACCAGAATGCGCATAGATGAGGTCTCCGATCGTGCGATGGTCGCTGTGCATGGCAGGGGCAGAACGCGACGTCAGCGCCTTTAGCATTTGCTTCAATCCGTCGCCACCCTTGACGGACTCGTGCCATTCCCGCACCTCTCACCCATGTCCGCACCGTTGACCAACGCCGCCGAGTTCACCGTCTCCGAAATCGCCCAGGCGGTGAAGCGCACCGTGGAGGACGAGTTCGGTCACGTCCGGGTCCGCGGCGAGATTTCCGGCTTCCGCGGCGTCCACTCCTCGGGCCATGCCTACTTCACCCTGAAGGACGAGAACGCCTCGATCGACGCGGTGGTGTGGAAGAGCTCCTGGCCCCGCCTGACCTTCAAACCCGAAGAGGGCATGGAGATCATCGCCACCGGACGGCTGACCACCTTCCCGCGCTCGTCGAAATACCAGATCGTCATCGAACAGATCGAACCGGCCGGTGCCGGCGCGCTGATGGCGCTGCTCGAGGATCGGCGCCGTAAGCTCGCCGCCGAGGGCCTGTTCGCCAGCGAGCGCAAACGCGAACTGCCCTACCTGCCGCGGGTCATCGGTGTCATCACCTCGCCGACCGGCGCGGTGATCCGCGATATCCTGCATCGCATTTCCGACCGGTTTCCCAGCCACGTCGTGGTCTGGCCGGTCCGCGTGCAGGGCGAGACCGCTGCCCCCGAGGTTACGGCCGCCATCAACGGCTTCAATGCGCTGCCTCCCAATGGCCCCATAGCGCGTCCTGACGTGCTGATCGTCGCCCGTGGCGGCGGCTCGATCGAGGACCTCTGGGGGTTCAACGAGGAAATCGTCGTCCGTGCCGTCGCCGCGAGCCGCATCCCGGTGATCACGGCGGTCGGTCACGAGACCGATACGACGCTGGTTGACTACGCTTCCGACTATCGCGCCCCGACGCCGACTGCCGCGGCCGAAGCCGCCGTGCCGGTGCGGGCCGACCTCATCGGTTATGTCGACGAGATCGGTGGCCGCCAGCGCCACGCCATGCGGCGCACTGCCTCCAACTATCGCGATCGCCTGCGCGCTGCCTCCGCCGGCCTGCCGCGCCCGCTCGATCTGGTCGCCTCGGCCCGCCAGCGCCTTGATCATGCTGCCTCCAACCTCGCCGCAGCTCTGCGCCACGCCGAGCAGAAAAAGCGCATCGAGTTCGGGCGCTCCGCCAACAAACTGACGCCGAACCTGCTTTCGCGCCGCGCCGCAGAACTCGCGACTCGCCTCGACAATCTCAGCCGCCGCGCCGACACGGCCGCTTCGCGCACCGCCGAGCGGAAGCGCGGCCTGTTCGTTGCCGCCGCCGGCCGCCTGTCACCCAAGGCGCTCAACAATGAGATCCGGCACCTGCGCAGCCGGCTCGATCCGCTCGGCGCCGCGCTCCATCCAGCCGTCGCCCGTTTCGTCGACCAGCGCCGCCGCAGCCTCGATCTCGCTGCCCGCCTGCTCGAGGCAGCGGACTATCGCTCGATCCTCACGCGTGGCTTCTCGGTCGTCACCGACGCAGAGGGGCATATCGTCAAGCACACCGCCGACGTGAAGCCGGGCGACGCTGTCCACATCCAGGTCTCGGACGGCACGATCGGCGCCACCATCGGCAATGGGCCGGTGGCGAGAAAGAAGGTCCGCCCGCCACGCGACGAAGAGGGACAGGAGAGCCTGTTCTGAAAATCGCCACGAAACGCGCTCAGGCATCGCTGGCGCGCGGCGAGTGTCCCGCCGGTTTCCAAGTCAGCTGATCTGACCTATATCTGGTGACGCCATGAACATTTTCGACAAGAGCTTCAGCCCCTCAGAGGCGCAGGTGCGCTACCTCGATGCCGACTATGTCGTGCTGCGCCCCGGCAGCTTCGTCCGCTGTGCCATCACCGGCGTGCCGATTCCACTCGATGAACTGAGCTATTGGAACGTCGATCGGCAGGAGCCTTACGCCAACGCCGACGCCGCGCTCGAAGCCTACAAGCGCTACGGACTCAACGCCCGCTAGTTTCGACGCTTCTCCTGCTTGGAGATTTACGGCTTGAATCCGCTGGCCAATCTCATTCGCAGCGGCAGGGCCAGGCGTCCCGCCTTACTCAGGCTGATATCCTCCAGCGCACCGAGCGATACGAAAAGTTCTGCCAACGCCGCATCGTCATCGATGTGCCCGGGCATCCCGATCAGGATGGCGTTCCAACCGGCATAAGCCTCGGGCGGATTCAGATAGTCGAAGTGCCGCGCGTCGCTGCACAGACACACCACCGGTACCTGCTTGCCGAACAGGGCGTTGAGCTCCCCGGCGCGAACCCAGTTGAAGGTCCCGATGAAGGTCCGGTCATCCGCCGGCAAGCCACGCTTGCTGAGTTCCGGCCGGACCGCCTCCCAGGACAGCAACGCGTCCGTTGGATCGCTTCCGCCGAACAATTGCAGCGTCTGCGCGTCGAAGCTGCCCCACCGCGCCTGCATCGTCACCACTGTCGCCAGGGCGCCGAGCGCCAGGGCCGTAACCACCGCGACGCCGACAGCGATACGCCGCGTCACCCGTCCGGCATTGGCCAGTGCCTCGCCCAGCAGCGGAATCGTGAACAGCCATCCGGGCATCTGCCAATGTGGCAGCCCACGGCCGGTCAGCGTTAGTCCGGTGAAGATCAGGATCGGCAGCAGCGCGAGGCAGACCAGCAGCCAGCGCCGCACGTTGCTCGGCCCACTGACCACTCCACGCACTAGGAACGTTCCCAATGGCACGGCGATCCACGGCAGCAGGTACACCGCCTGCGACAGCAGCGATTCGACCGGGCCGAATGGTCGCAACTCGCCTCCGCTGCCAACCCGGCCGCGGCCCGCCTGGAAGGCAAACGATGCCCAGTCATGCTCGGCATTCCACACCAGCACCGGCACGAAACAGGCCGCTGCGATCGCTGCAGCCAGCCATGGCCCCGGCGTCAGCAGCCAGCGCCGCGCTTCGCGTGTGGTGGTGAGAAACAGCAGGATGCCCAGCACCAGCAAAGCGCCATGATACTTCGACAGCAGCGCCAGCCCCGCCAGCAAGCCAGCGAGCGCCCATAGCCCCGACTGTTGACCCCTGCCGGGCTCGAGGACGATTCGCGCCACCACCAGCGCGGTTGCCAGCGCGGCGGCCAGCAGCGGCCCGTCGGGGAAAATCATTGCGCCATGCGCCAGCCCGAACACCGGCGCCAGGTTGAAGATCACTGTCGACCACAACCCCGCAGCCGCGCCGAACAGTCTCGTCCCGAGGGCGTAGATCAGCCACGACGATATGGCCCCCAGCGCCACGAACGGTAGTCGCAGCAGCAGCAGGTCCTCGCTGCCCCAGAGCTTCGCCCAGAGCCCGACCAACCAAAGGTGCAGCGGCGGGTGGTCGAAATAGCTCAGCGAGAACTGCCGGGCGATGCCGATGCTGTAAGCTTCGTCCACCCCAACGGGCAGCACTGCGGCAATGGCAAGTCGGGCGAGGGTTGCGAGAGTGATAATCGCCAGCGCGCAACCCTGCATGTGGCGTGGTGCGCTGCCCGCGTGGGGGCCGCTATGGGGAAAGGCAGGCGTATGCATGGACGGTTGGGTCCCTGACCTGCCGTTTGCGTCACTGCGCGATTGGCTAACGATTATCGGGCCTTAAGTCAAATTACCCTGCGGTAAGGAAAGTCTATCGCGGTGCAGGCCGCGGCGGAAATACTGTCTATCGCGTAGTCCTGCGCAATCCGTCGCCGGCGCCGCGGCCGGGTCACACTGCCGCGCTGCACCGAAAGCCATTCCGAACCGGCCCGATCCGTGTTTAGGGTGCGCCCCTTCGCGTGCGCCCCAGAGTTTCATCGCAGTCGTTTCATGGCAGTCGAAACCAACATTCCCTTCGAACCGTCCAGCCGGGCAGGGGTCAGCGGCGCCGAACTCTTCGCGCTCGCGGTGGTGCTGGCTACCTTTGTTTCCAAGGCGTTCGTGGCATTGCGTGTCGGACTCGACGGCGACGAGGCCTACTACGTCCTGTGGTCGGCCTACCTCTCAGCGGGGTATCTCGATCATCCGCCGGCCGTTGCGGTGATGACGGCGCTCGGGCGGCTCATCGCGGGCGATACGTTGCTCGGCGTTCGCCTCCTGCCGCTGCTCGCTGGCATCGCCGTGCTGGCGGCACTCTACCGTATCGGCCGGCTGCTGATCCCGGGGCGCAGCGCCGCCGCCCTGGCCGTCGCCTGGTACTGTCTCAGCCTCCAGGGCGCGGTGAATTTCATTGCGACCCCAGACGCACCGTCGACGCTGTTCTGGACGCTGTCGCTCTGGGCGGCGGTCGAGGCTGTTGTGCGGTCGCGGCCCGGCTGGTGGCTGGCGGTCGGCCTGTTCGCGGGCGCCGGGCTTGCTGCCAAATACACCAATGCCTGGTTCGGCGTCGGCTTGCTGCTATTCCTTGTCGGCACCGCTGACGGCCGCAGGCAGTTGCTCCGATGGCAGCTCTGGGCTGGCGGCCTCCTCGCCCTGCTGGTGTTTGCGCCGGTGCTGTGGTGGAACTACCAGCACGGCTGGCAATCCTTCCTCTTCCAGGGCGCGCGTGTCGTCTCGTTCGAGGCAGAGTTCGGACGCCTGGTGGGCGAGTTCGTCGTCAGCCAGGCTGCCGCGATGGGGCCGGTCCTGCTGCTCTGCGCCCTGCTTGCCATGGGCGGTTTCTTCTTCGGCTACGGCAAGCGCGCCGGCGCGCGGCTCGCCCTGCCGGTGCTGAGCACCTTGCCGGTCCTCGTCTACTTCCTGTTTCACGCCCTGCATGCGCGGGTCGAGGTGAACTGGCTGCAGCCGGTCGCACCGGTGCTCGCGCTGCTCGGGGCAGCCTTTGTCTGGCTGCTGCCGCCGCGGCCGCTCGGGCGCTGGATCGTCGGCCTTGCGAGCCTGCTGCAACTCACAGTTGGGGTGGCACTGATCGGCTTCGCCTATGTGCAGGCGGTCTACTACCCGCTTGACCTGGGCTATGCCGATCGTACCCGCATGCTGCGTGGTTGGGACTCGCTGGCCGCCGAGGTCCGTCGGCTCGCCGACGAGACCGGTGCCAAGGTGATCTGGACCGAGGGCAATTACCGCCTGACTGGCGAACTGTTTTTCCACGGCCGGGCCGCCGGTGACCCTCGCCCGGTTCGCGACATCGCTCCTCATCCGCGTTACGATTTCCTGCCGCCGGATCAACGATATCCTGCGCAGTCACCGGCGTTGCTGGTGGAAAGCGTGAAGGCCCCGGCGGACGCCGCGGCGCTGCTGCCGCGTCCCGAGTTTGCGAACACCCGCCTGGTCACGGTGCTGAAGCGTGATGAAGGGGCGGGGCGCGGCGAGGAGTATTACGCCGTGCTCGCCGTCTCGGGACCAAGCGACGCCCTGCCTCGCGCCGATTGAGGCGCCGCGGCCAGCGCCGGGACCCGGACGAAGGCGAGGATCGTCATCGTCATGAAGGCGTACTGCACGGTGTGAAACTCGAAGCCGATCATGATGATGGTCAGCTGGAACACCGCGTAGGCGGCGCACAGCGTAACTGCCAGGTACAGCCGGGAGACGAACAGCTCATCACGCGGTGTACGGAACACGGCGATGACCGGGGCGACCGAGAGGATCAGGAAACTGATAATGCCGGGGATGCCTGCGCCTACGGCGAAACTCAGCAGACCATTGTGCAGCTGCCGGAAAGTCAGCATGCGCTCTGCCTCGCCGTCGGGAACATAGGGCAGGATCGCCGGCACCATATCGAGCCAGCCATAGCCGAACAGCGGGGCATGCAGAAACGCCTGATAGCCGCCCCACAGCATGGTCAGCCGTTCCTGGGTGGATTGGTCGACGGTGCCGCCGGCGATCACGTCCTGCGTTACCGAGAAGCCATCCATCGCGCGGCTGAGCCCGACTTTTGCGCCGACGAACAGCACGACAGCGGAAAGTACAGCGACGGCGCCGGCCACCACGAGCGTCGTGACCCGTTGCCGCGCCGGCGCTTGCGCCAGTGCGAACGCCAGTGCAACGAAACCGAGAACCGGGGCCGCGATCAACGCACCGCGCGTCCCACTCAGCAGCGCCACCATCACAGCGAACACCGGCCCAAGCAGGTAGATCCAGCGTCGACGGCTCCCCGGCGCGAATAGTCCCACCAGTGCCGTGAAGCCCAGCAGCATCGCCGTGTCGGCAAAGTGGAACGCGCTCATCAGCGGCTGCCCGGCGCGCTCGTAGCCGAGCATGCCCACCTGCACCGCGGCAACGGCCACCGCGATGCCGGCACCGGCCAGGGACAGTCGACCGATCAGCAAGGCGCTGTCGATCTGCGCGTACCTCTCGAGCTGCCAGCGCAGTGGCACGGCAAGCAACAGCGGCACAAAGTTGAAGGCGAACAGCAGATCGCCCGGTTCCTCCGAGGTGAACAGGAACGCCAGTGCCGGCAGCGCTGCCGCGGTTGCGAACAGCACGTCGATCGGGTTGCGGCTGCGCGACTTGAACGCCGCAATCACCGATGGCGAGAGCAGCGCAAAGATGGCGAACAGCAGCACGAAATAGGTGGTGAGCCGCCCCACGATGCAGGGTAGGGCGAACAGGAACACGATCATCGCCAGGCAGGCCCAGCGAACATAGCTCGGCGCGCCGCCCGTGGTGGCCGCCCGGTTCATTGCCGCGTGCCTCGAGCCTTGGCTATGGCATCGAGCGCCATCAGGTCTGCCACCAGCCCGTCGATTTCCGTCAGCGGGATCATGTTGGCGCCGTCCGACGGCGCATTATCCGGATCTTCGTGCGTCTCGATGAACACTCCGGCAACGCCCACCGCGACCGCGGCGCGCGCCAGCACCGGAGCATATTGCCGCTCGCCGCCCGACGATTCGCCGCGACCGCCAGGCTGCTGCACCGAGTGCGTGGCGTCGAAGATCACCGGCTTGCCGGTCTCGGCCATGATCGGCAGGCCACGCATGTCGACCACCAGAGTGTTGTAGCCGAAGCTTGTGCCCCGCTCGGTCAGCAGCACGCCCGCGGCGCCGGCGCTGTCGAGCTTTTTGGCGACATTCTTCATGTCCCAGGGAGCGAGGAACTGCCCCTTTTTGACATTCACGATCCGGCCCGTCTCCGCCGCCGCTACCAGCAGGTCGGTTTGCCGACTGAGAAATGCAGGGATCTGCAGGATATCGACCACCTCGGCCACGGCAGCGCATTGCTCGCGTTCGTGCACGTCGGTGGTGACGGCGAGACCGGTTTCACCCTTGACCGCTTCGAAGATGCGCAGCGCCTCGTCCATGCCGATGCCGCGGAAGCTCTTGGCGCTGGTGCGGTTGGCCTTGTCGAAGGACGATTTATAGATCAGCGGAATACCGCGGCGCTCGCCCAGTTCGGCAAGAAAACTCGCGGTCTTCAATGCGTGATCGCGGCTTTCGATCACGCATGGGCCGAGAATGAAGGCGAGCGGGAGATCAGTTCCAAACCCGACGCGCCGCCCGTTCGGCGCATCGACAAAAACCTGCTGCATCAAAACAAACCTATATCGCCGGGTGTTTCACCCGGACGCATGTCCCACCCAACTAGTCGGAAATCGGCCCCGCTGCCGACCTCTAGCACACCATAACTTCCTGTGCGGAATTTGACGCCGGCACGGTTTTCCCCAGGCTTTAGCCCGAGCGCCGCCAGGGCGAACCGTGCTGCTCCGTTGCTGGTCACGAGAAGAATCGTTCCGCCGGGCATTTCCTCGGCTACCCGCTCCACGAACTCCCGCCAGGCCAGAAGGCGCCATTGCGCCCCAACCTCCCAGCCTTCTGGCGCCACCCACTGTGTCTCCCACAGCGTGATGGCGTCGTTACCAATGCGGTCGATGACGGCTGATTCCGGTTGCCCTTCATCGGGTCCGTGGTCGATTTCGGTAAGGAAATCCGCGGTTTCGATCGGCTGTTTGCCGGCGATCGCTTCGGCGGTGCGCCGCGTGCGTTTGAGCGCACCGCTCAGCACCCGGTCAAAGGTCACACCGTTGCCCGAAAAGTGCCGCGCCAGCGCGTCTGCCTGCCCAATCCCTGCGGCGGTCAGCGGCAGATCGCTGCGCGCCCCGATCCGGCGCGGCGGTTCACCGCTTTCGAAGGTGTTGCCATGTCTGACAATCACCAGCCGGGTCATGATCGCCAGTCGATGAACGGATCGCCGAACTCCCCGATCAACCGCTCGGCTCGTTCCACGTCCGCCGGGCTGTCCACGCCGCTCATGGTGATCTGCGCCGGCTTGACGATCACCGCCCGGATATCGAGCCCGAGCTCGATCAGCCGCAGTTGCTCCAGCCCCTCGAGCTGTTCGTAAGGCGATTGTGGCGCCGCCTCGAACGCCTCGAGCGCCGGCGTGCGATAACAATAGAGCCCGATATGCTGCAGCACTGGCGATAGTGGTCCCGCGGCGCGCAGCTCTGCCTGCTTGCGCATGAATGGCAGCACCGCCTTTGAAAACCACACGGCGCGCCCTGCGCCGTCGCGAATGCAGGTAGTGCCGCTCGCCGGTGTGGTCTGCTTATGGGCGATCAACGCATCGAGCCGCGTCCAATCCAGTTGCACCACCGGGGTCGTCACATCGGCTGCGGAACCACGCGCCGCCTGCACGATTTCGACGATATGCCCGGGCGCGGTGAATGGCGCATCGCCCTGCAGGTTTACTACCAGCCCCGCCGATCTGCCGGTTGCCTTGAGCGCCGCCAGCGCTCGGCCGGAGCCCGAACTGATCGCACTCGCCGTCATCACCGCTTCCAGCCCGAGACCACGCGCCACCGCGAGGATGCGCTCATCATCGGTTGCCACCAGCACTTCGGCGTCACCGAGCTGGCGCGCCGCGGCCATCGCGACCGCCGCTACCCGCTCCAGCAGCATGCGTCCGGCAATGGCATGCAGCGGCTTGCCGGGCAGCCGGGTCGAACCATAACGGGCCGGGATGACGATGAGGTCGCTCACCTCAGACGAGGCCGACACGCAGGCAGTCGTGCACATGCACGATGCCGACTGGCCGCTGGCCGTCCATGGCGAAGATCGCGGTGATCCGCGGCGTCAGCGTCGTCATCTGCCGCAAGGCCTCGCTGAGCAACGCATCGGCGCCGATGGTACGCGGCCCGATCGTCATGACCGCCTCGGCTGTTTGCTGCAGCAGCCCGTCAGCCATGTGCCGGCGCAGGTCACCATCGGTGATGATGCCGAGCAGTTCGCCCGACCCGTTCACCACCCCGGTGCAGCCAAAACCCTTCGACGTCATCTCGAGGATAGCCGCCGCAACGCTTGCCTCGGCGCCTACCAGCGGCAGTTTCTCATTCCGGTGCATCACCTCGCTGACGGTGAGTAGCGCGCTGCCGAGCGTGCCGCCGGGGTGGAACACGTGGAAGTCGGCGGCCTGGAAACCGCGCCGTCGCAGCAGCACCACGGCAAGCGCATCGCCCAGCGCCGCCATCATCGTCGTCGAAGTGGTCGGTGCTGCCGTGATCTCGCAGGCCTCGCGCGCATCAGGGAGGGTGACAACAATGTTCGCGGCCCGGCCCAGGCGTGATTCCGGTCGCACCGTCACCAGCGCCAGCGGGATATCGAACCGTACGCAATAGTTGGCGAGGTCTGAAAGCTCCGCCGTGTCGCCGGATTTTGAGAACATCACCACCACGTCGGCGGTGGTGATCATGCCGAGGTCGCCGTGGCTGGCGTCGCCGCCATGCACGAATTGCGCCGGCGTGCCGGTGGAGGCGAGGGTCGCAGCCACCTTGCGTGCGATATGCGCGCTCTTGCCGACACCCGAGAGAATGACCCGTCCGGGCGCCCGCTGGATCAGTTCGACCAATGCCACGAAGGCGCCGTCGAGCCCGTTGGCCAGCGCTTCCAGCCCCTCGGTTTCGAGCCGGATTGCCGCGCGCGCCTCATCGAGAGCGAGCTGCTGCAGACGCGCATCGTTGGCAATGGGATAGCGCACGTGAGGACCCGGCCCGCGCCTTGCTGAATTCATGCCGTGGCTTATCAGCAATCTGCTGGAGGTCGCAAGGTTGTGCGCCGCGGGCGGACGGGCTAGAGCGCTCTCCTTAGTCTCGAGGGCAACCAGTTGGAGTACCCCGTGTGAGTCAGGCCGTGCCGTTTCGCTGGAAGGCCTATGGCGGGCTCGTCACGGCGGCGTCCTGGCTGCACTACACGGTGCTGTCGCGGTTCTCGAACAGCGACGAGGGCGGCAGAGCCTGGTTCGTCAAGCGCCTGAACCCGACCCTGCCGCCAGTGGCGCAGGGCAAGCGCATCTGGATTCATGCCGTTTCCGCCGGTGAATCGAAGGTCGCCGAGCTGCTGCGCCAGCGGCTGCTGGCGCACGATCCGACGCTTTCGGTCGTCCTCTCCGCTACCACCTATTCCGGTTATGCCAGGGTCCGCGCCATTGCCGGCGAGGCTGCGAGCTTCATCATGCCGCTCGATACGCTGGAGGCGCAGCGCCGGGTGGTCGAGACGATCCGGCCGGACCTGCTGGTGCTGGTCGAGTCCGAGTTCTGGCCTGCCCAGTTCGCTGCGGCGGAAGCTGCCGGTGTGCCGGTGGTGGTGGTCAACGCCACCATGTCGCCGCGCAGCTTCGCACGCCACCAGCGCAACCCTGCTGTTGCCAACCGTACAATCCTCAAGGCGCAGCGCATCTATGCGCAGGACGGGCCCATCGCCACCCGCTACGCCGAACTCGGCGTCCCGCGGGAGCGTATAGACGTGGTCGGCAACCTGAAGCTCGTGCCGCTTCGCAGCTCGGGCCCGGCGATCAAGGATGCGACGCCCCTGATCGCCTTCGGCAACATCCATCGCGATGAGATCGAGGTGCTCGCGCCCGCCATCGCCGAGCTGCGTGCCAGGCGTCCGGACGTCAGGCTGGTGCTGGTTCCGCGCTACCCGGGCAAGACTCCCGGCGAGGTGCTGAGCGCCAGCCTCGGTGCCGAACTCGCCATCATCGACAATGAAGCGGCCATTGCCGACGCCGGCCGTCTCGTCTGGCTCGATGAAATGGGCACACTGTCAAAGGTCTATGCGCGCGCCAGCCTCGGCATCGTCTGCGGCACCTTCTCGCCGATCGGCGGCCACGACCTCAGCGAACCGCTGCACCTCGGCGCCGGCAGTCTCTACGGCCCGCACATCGAACGGCAGAAACCGCTGCACGAAGCGCTATCGGCAATCGGCTGTGCGGTGCAGGTCGGCTCTGCGGACGAGCTGCCCAAGGCGGTGCTGACGCTGCTGGACGATGCAGCGCGCCGCGAGCAGATGATTGCCGCCTTCCGCGGCGTGGCGGAGCAGGCGGCCGGTCGGCTCGACGCCCTGGCGGCGAGCCTTGTGGCGCAGGTAAGCGGCTAGCCCGCTTACTCGTCGTCTTCCGGGTTCAGCAGCCGGTGCAGGTGCACCACGAAATAGCGCATCTCGGCATTGTCCACCGTCAGCTGCGCCTTCTGCTTCCACACCGCGTGCGCCGCGGCGTAGTTCGGATAGACCCCGACGAGGTCGACCGCATCGAGATCCTTGAAGGTGATATCTTCGCCTTTTTCCACTTCGCCGCCGATGACGAGGTGCAAGAGCTGCTGCTTGGGCTCGGGTTTCTTGGTCTTGCTCACGGCTTCAGACGCTCCAGATCGACTTCCTGAGGCTGCGGGCAGCCATAGACCTTGACCAGCGCAGCATGTAACGGCGCTTTTAGCGAAGGCTCGCATAGTGCCGCAAGCGCTCCATGCCGGGTTTCCGGGCGATTGAAACGCAAGGCACCTATGCAGACGTCCTCAAAGCTCACTCCCGCTTCACTGAGGATGCACGCTGCCCCCGCCACGTCCCAGTCGCGCGCGCCGCGCCGGCTGACCGCGGCGTCGAGCCCGCCGCTCGCGACCTGCACCAACTGATAGGCCAATGACGGAAAGAACGGTCCACGCGAATAGTCGAGCCCTGCCGCCTGCAACTCTTGATGCACCGCGCCCGGCGCCGGGATCAGCGGCGCTGTGCGGCCTGGGTGGCGCTGCCGCACCAACGGTTTGCCGTTGAGCCGGGCGCCGTCGCCGAGCGCCGCATCATACATCTCGTCGCGCACTGGGGCGTAGACCACGCCGGCAATCGCCACGCCATCCTCGACCACCGCCAGCGACACCGTCCAGCTGTCCTCGCCGCGGATGAAGCCGCGCGTGCCATCGATCGGATCGACCACGAACACCCGGCGATGGCTAAGCCGCTCCGGGTTGTCGACGCTCTCTTCGCTCAGCCAGCCATAGTCGGGTCGCGCCGTCAGCAGCGCCGAGTTGAGGAATTTGTCGAGGACGATGTCCGCCTCACTCACCGGCGAGGCGTTCTCCTTGGTCCAGGTCTTGAGGTCCTTGCGGAAGTATCCTGCGGCGATGATGCCCGCGGTGACGGCAGCCGAGCGCAGCAACTCGCGGTCGTCGGCTGCAGTAATCGGGGCGGCGTTGGGCATCAGGCTTCCGGGAACGGGCTGGCGTGCTTCTAGGCGTATCGCCCGGCTGGAACAAGGCCACAGTGCGGTGAGCGCCCGATGTACCCGACCTGCGGCGGCGACTTAGTCTCCCTACGGGCTTGCCCTCGGCCACGTGGTTAAAGCCAAGCAAGCACACGCACTTAAGACTGCGTTACACCCGGTCACAACCCGCTAACCCTTCGCAAAACAACCTAAACTTAACTCAGTTTCTTAAGCGGGGTGGCAAGGCGGGCGGGTAGATTGGGGGCATCAAAGAGGGCGGCAAAAACAAGCTCTCGAGAGTTGACAGGAAGGCTTATCATGCAGGGTCGTGTTGGGATCGACGGGTCGTCGGTTATTATGTTGTTCGGTGAGGGTCGTGCCCCGCGGACACGTCCGCTGACTGCCAAATATTTCGGTCCGGCCAACGATAACGGCCCCAAGGATCCGGTGAAGACCGTGACGGTGCGCAAGACGCTCGAAAAGAGCGGCGTCGCCATCAAGATCAAGGTGCCGGTTGATGAATTCATCGGTGTTGCCGTCTCGACCTCGATCACCGAAGAGGGTGTGCTGTCGAGCGCCATCGAACTGGTACACGGTGACCCCGATCTCAACTACCGGGTGTTCGAAGAGATCGGCAACTCCAACGTCGTCGCCGAGTGGCAGAACTGGGGCAAGAAGCTTCGCCTGCCGCTGTTCATCAAGGCCGGTGACGGCAACCTTCTCCCCTATTCGCAGCAGGTCGACGGTGTCGCGCTCGGCCTGAAACACGATCGACGCCGGCTTGCCGCCGACGCCGAGCGCCGCCCGCGTTTCCTCAACCGCCGCAAGCCCGGCGAAAGCAACGCGTCCTGATGCAACCTTTGCGGCGATGAGCCGTTTCTACAGCAGACCACCCGACAGCGATCCCATGCACGTTTGAACTGTCGGAAAGACTCGTAGCGACCTCCAAACCTTAGCTCGAGCCGGGGTCGATCCAGAAATGGATCGGCCCCGCTTCTATTTGGTTCTCAGCGGCCGGGCCGCGGTGAGGCGCGGGGCCGCCGAGCCCGAATGCGTCCGTCCTGCATCGCTTCGAGCGCCAGGTAGGCGGCAGCCTCCCAGCCCAGTTGCGCTTCGCCGACCAGCGTGGGGCAACCGCGTTCAGTGGTGACGGTCCTGAATTCGCGCATTTGCATCTCCGGGTTTCATTGCCCGGAGATACGACCAACGCCGTTTGTGCGAAAGTCGGTGATACGAGGAGAGATTATGCAGCAATCCGCATAATCAGATGACGAGATCCAGCAGCAGCGCCGCCGTGAAGGCCAGCCCGACCCAGTGATTGGCTCGGAACCGCACCAGCGCACTGGCGGGATTGTGCGGTTCGAGCGTGCGGATTTGCCAGCCGAAGATGCCGACCACCACCAGCATGCCGACGAGGAACGGCCAGCCGGCGCCCACCAGCAGGCCCGCTGCCACCCACAGCACCAGCGTGGCGGCGTAGAACAGCGCCACGAGCAGCCGCGCACGCCGTCCGAACAGCCGCGCAGTGGATTTCACGCCCACCAGCGCATCATCCTCGATGTCCTGCAGCGCATAGATGGTGTCGTAGCCGATGGTCCAGAGGATCCCACCGACATAGAGCAACAGCGGGGACAGGGCGAGCGAGCCGGTCTGCGAAGTCCAGCCGACCAGTGCGCCCCAGTTGAACGCCAACCCGAGAAACAGTTGCGGCCACCAGGTCACCCGCTTCATGAACGGGTAGATCGCCACCAGCACCAGCGATGCTACGCCGAGCAGCACCGTGGTGGTGTTGAACTGCAGCAGCACCACCAATCCGACCAGCGATTGCAGCACGAGGAACAGCGCCGCCTGCCGCTTCGTCACCTGGCCCGACGGAATCGGCCGTGACCGGGTGCGCGCCACCTTCATGTCGATATCGGTATCGACGATGTCGTTGAAGGTGCAGCCGGCTCCGCGCATTGCCACCGAGCCGACATAGAACAGGATGAGCGCCCACCAGTCGAAGCCACGTGACGGTTCGGCCAGCGCCGCCAGCGCCAGCGCAAAGCCGCAGGGCCAGAACAGCAGCAGCAGCGGCAACGGCCGGTCCCAGCGCGCCAGCCGTCCATAAGGCTTCAGCCATTGCGGCGCATAACGGTCAAGCCAGTTGCCGCGACTCGCGTCCGCTACCGTACCGGCTGCTTTTTCAGGGGTTTGCATCGTCTGTCTTGTGTGCCTTGATAGCTTGGTCGGCCACTTTCATGTCACGCGTACCACGATGCCCAGATCGCACAAGACCCTGCCTCGCCTCTACATCGAGGCGCCGCTCGCCGCTGGCAAGATGCTGGAGCTCGGTCGCGACCACACCAACTATTTGTTGAGCGTGTTGCGGATGAAGGCCGCTGACGCGCTGGTGGTGTTCAACGGCGTCGATGGCGCCTGGATGGCGAAGATTGCCGACGATCATCGCAAAGGCGCCACGCTCGAGCTGGTGGTGCAGACCCAGCACCAGACGCCGAAATCCGACCTGTGGTTCGGCTTCGCACCACTGAAGACCGGTCGCCTCGACTATCTGGTGCAGAAGGCCACCGAGATGGGCGCCGGCACCATCCAGCCGGTGATCACCCGTTACACTCAGGTGTCACGCCTCAAGGCGGATAAGCTCCACGCCAACATCATCGAAGCAGCCGAGCAGTGCGAGGTGCTCAGCGTCCCAAGGCTCGGCGAGGAAGTGGCACTCGCCGATCTCATTGCCCACTGGCAACACGATCACGGTCTCCGTCGCCTGATCTTCGCCGACGAGAGCGCCCCCAGCCACGCCCCCAACACCCAGTTGCTGGATCTCGACGGCCTGCCAGTCGGCATCCTCGTCGGCCCTGAAGGAGGCTTCTCCGATGACGAGCGGGCGCTGCTGCTGGCGCAGCCCTTCGTCATCCCGATCAGCCTCGGCCCGCGTATCCTGCGGGCCGACACCGCGGCTGTGGCGGCGCTGGCGGTGGTGCAGTCAACCATCGGCGATTGGCGATAAAGCCCATTGCTTTCGGAGCGCGGCTCAGTATTGTCCGCCGCGCCCGGCCTGGAGCCCGGTAGTTCTGCCTTACTGGAGTGCCTATGTCCGGCGAAGAAGACGCACCGCTGATTGAATCGCGGGCTGACCTGCTTGAGGTCATGGCCGTCGGCAGCAAGCCGAAATCCGAGTGGCGCGTCGGCACCGAGCACGAAAAGCACGTCTACCGTAAATCCCCGCTCGCCCCGGTACCCTATGCCGGCAACGACGGCGTTCATGCCCTGCTCAAGGGTGTTGAGGCCCGTACCGGCTGGCATCCGTTCTTTGATCGCGGCAACCCGATCGGCCTGCGCAACCTGGGTGCGGTCGGCGGCATCTCGCTCGAGCCCGGTGGTCAGTTTGAACTCTCCGGTGCCCCGCAGCGCACCATTCACGATGCTGCAGCCGAACTCGACGCGCATCTCGAGGATTGTCGCGTCATCGGCGGCCCGTTGAACATCCATTTCCTCGGCCTCGGCGTCACCCCGCTCTGGTCGGTGGCCGAAATCGCCGCCATGCCGAAGTCGCGCTACGGCATCATGACGAAATACATGCAGGAGGTCGGCACGCTCGGCACCTCGATGATGTATCGCTCGGCTACGGTGCAGGCGAACCTCGATTTCTCCGACGAAGCCGACATGGTCAAGAAGCTGCGCGTTTCGGTGGCGCTGCAGCCGATCGTCACGGCGCTCTTTGCCAACTCGCCGTTCGTTGATGGCAAGCCCTCGGGCTACCTGAGCTTCCGTTCGCACATCTGGCTCAATACCGACAACGCCCGCACCGGTATGCTGCCCTTCGCCTTCGAGGACGGTTTCGGCTTCGATCGCTATGCCGAGTACGCGCTGGACGTGCCGATGTATTTCGTCATCCGCAAGGGCGAGTACATCAATGTCGCCGGCGAGAGTTTCCGGGCCTTCATGCAGGGCAAGCTGCCGCAATTGCCCGGTGTCCGGCCGACGGTAAAGGACTGGGAGAACCACCTCTCGACCTTGTTCCCCGAAGTCCGGCTCAAGCAGTTCCTCGAGCAGCGCGGCGCCGACATGGGCGATCGCGACCACGTCTTGGCGCTCGCCGCCATCTGGACCGGCCTGCTCTATGACAGCGAAGCCCTCGACGCGGCCTGGGATCTGGTCAGCGATTGGACCGCAACCGAACGCCAGACGCTCCGCAACGAAGTCGCCCGCACCGCCATCCACACCCCGTTCCGCGGCGGCACCGTCGCCGACATCGCCCGGCTGGTCGTCGATCTCGCTGGTGACGGCCTCCGCCGCCGCAAGCACCTCGCCAACGGCAAGGACGAGACGGGCTTCCTCGACCCGCTCAACGAGACCCTCGCGCTTGGCAAGACCCAGGCCGAACGCTGGCTCGACAAGTACAATGGCGAGTGGGCCGGCGATCTGACCCGGATTTTCGACGAAGCCGAGATTTAGCGCCTCCAGGCCTCCCCCGTTTGGCGGGGGAGCACGCCCAGCGCCTCTTCAGCAGACTCTCCTCCAGCACCTGCGCGGGTCGCACTCCCACCCAGCCTCGCTAGTTCGCTCCGCTCACAAGCTTTGCTGCCCTCCCCACAAAGGGGGAGGGATTGAATGGCTGCGCGTTCTCGGTTCAAGCATCTCCCTCCCCCTTGTAGGGAGGGATCAAGGGTGGGGGTGGCCGCACGCTCGATATGTCGCAGTGGATTGCAAAGAAATGTTTGCAAACATCTCTTTGCAATCATAAGCTCCTCCCATGAGCACCCCGTCCAAGCCGACCCGCGAAATCACCCGCATCGTCCCCGATGCCACCGCGCTCAAAGCCCTGGCCCATCCGGTGCGGCTGCGCATGCTCGGCATGCTGCGCATCGATGGTCCGGCGACGGCCACCCGGCTCGCCGAGCGGCTCGGCCTCAACTCCGGCGCCACGAGCTACCACCTGCGCCAGCTGGCTCTGCACGGCTTCATCGAGGAGATGCCGAACCAGCCTTCGCGCCGAGACCGCTGGTGGCAGTCGCGCCATGAGTCCACCTCGTTCTTCGAGAATGTCGAAAGCGCCGAGGAGTTCGACTCGAGCGTCGCCTTCGCCCAGGCCGCGCTGACCCAGCAGGTGCAATTGATGCAGCAGGCGCAGGACGAGTTCACCCGCCTGCCGCCCGAATGGCAGGCCGCCAACGCCATCAGCGATTTCACCATTGTCCTCACTCCTGCCGAGGCTTCGGCGCTGCGCGACAAGTTGCAGGCGCTGCTCTGGGAGGCGATGCGGCAGGCCCCGGCGCCGGGGGCGCCGCTGCCGCCGGGCGCCGCTCCCTATACGGTGATGCTGCACGCCTTCGCCTATCCGGGGCGGCTGGCGGGAGGGCAGGGGGACGACAGGTGAACCGTCCGTTCCTCGCCTTCGCTGTCGCCGAGACCCTGTCGATCTCGGGCACCCGTCTCTCCACCATCGCTATCCCGTGGCTGGTGCTCACCACCACTGGCAGTCCGGTACTCACCGGCGTTGTCGCGATGGCCGAGATGCTGCCCTACGTCGTCGTCAAGGCGCTCGCCGGTCCGCTGATCGATCGCGTCGGACCCAAGCGCGTGGCCATTGTCTGCGACCTCGCCTCGGTGCTGGTCGTCGGTCTCGTCCCGCTGCTCGCCCTCGCCGGCTGGCTCGGCATCGAGTTGCTGCTGCCGATCGTCGTCGCCATGGGTGTCCTGCGTGGTCCATCGGATGCGGCCAAGATCTCTATGGTCCCCGCCATCGCCAAACTCGCCGATGTACCGCTCGAGCGTGTCACCGGGGTCGCCGGGGTCATCGAGCGGCTGGCCTCGACCGTCGGGGCTGCCGCCGCGGGCGGGCTGATCGCGCTCATCGGCCCCGGTCTCGCCCTGGCGCTGAACGCCGCCACCTTCGCGCTCGCCGCGGCGGTAGTTGCCGCAGGCATCCCGGCCTTCGGCCGCCAACAGCCCGAAAGCCGCGCTTCCTACTTCGCCGAACTGCGCGAGGGCTTTGATTTCATCCGTCGCGATGCGCTGCTCGTCGGTATCGTGGTGATGATTGCCATCACCAATCTGCTCGATGCCGCCTGGTCCGCCGTATTGTTGCCGGTATGGACCGAGCAGTCGGGCTATGACGCGGCGCTGCTCGGCCTGCTCTTTGCCGTGATGTCCGCAGCGTCCATTGCCGGCGCGGCCATCGCTACGGCGACTGGGGAGCGCCTGCCGCGGCTGACTGTTTACACCATGGCGTTCCTGCTTGCCGGGCTGCCACGCTTCGCCGTGTTCGCCATCGACACACCGCTCCTCGCCATCTTCGTCACGCTCGCGATTGGCGGCTTTGCGGCGGGCTTCATCAATCCGATCGTCAACGCCGTCATCATGGAACGCATCCCGCCCGCCATGATTGGCCGCGCCAGTGCCCTGGTCGGAGCGTTCGCCTGGGCCCTGATTCCGTTCGGCGGCCTCGTCGGAGGCGCTCTCATCGCTTTGATCGGCCTCGCGCCGACACTGTGGCTGACCGGCATCGCCTACTTCGCCGCGACGCTCCTGCCGCTCGCCCGGCGCAGTTTCCGTGCGTTCGGAAGCCGTCCGGGCGACGCGCGGTCGGTTTAGCTATTTCGTCTGCGCCACCAGCACCCGGCTGCCGACCCAGGCGCCGATCACCACCAGCGCCACCGCCAGCAGCAACCCGATCCATACGATCGGCTCGCCGAACTGTCCGAGGAACACCGCCCGCAGCGCTTCGACGATGTGCTTGAACGGGTTGAAGTTGGCGACCGTTTGCAGCCAGGCCGGCGCCAGGGTCATCGGCAAGAGGATGCCCGACAGCAGCAGGATCGGCAGCGCCAGCGTGTTGACCATCGGCGCCAGCGCGTCCTCGCTCTTGGTCGCCATGCCGATGGCGTTCGAGATGAACGAGAACGCCGCACCGAGCAACGCCACCAGCACCAGCCCGATCAGCAGCGCCCCCACCGGTACCCGCAGCCCCATGAAGAACGCAGCGGTGACGAGGACGATTGCCTGCACCGTGATCACCACCACGTCGCGCAGTGTCCGCCCGGTGATGATCGCCGTCCGCGCCGCCGGCGACACCAGCTGCCTTGCGAGCACGCCCGAGCGCCACTCGGCGATGATGCCGAAGCCGACGAACAGCCCGCCGAAGATGCCGAGCTGCACCAGGAGCCCCGGTACGAACACCTGCCAGGCGTCGCCCTGAAATCCGGAGGTCGCCGCGATCGTCTGCAGCAGCGGCCCGAACAGCGTCAGGTAGAGGATCGGTTGCAGCAGCCCGATCACCACCCATTCCGGCTGTCTGAGCGACAGCATCATGGCGCGGGAAAAGATGATCCAGGTATCGCGAACAAAGGTCATGGTTCTCTCCTAATCCCTGAGCGACCGGCCGGTCAGCGTCAGGAACACGTCGTCGAGGGTAGGGCGGTTGACGTCGACGCCGATTGCATCGATTCCCGCCTTGGTGAGGTCGCCGAGCAGCACCGGCAGCGCTGTAGCGCCGTCGGGCACGTGGAAGCGCACCACGTTCGCCTCAATGACCGGCGCATCTGCCCCAACCAGCCGTGCCGCGATAGTGGCCGAACTTGCGGCGTCGCCCTCGGTCCTCAGCGTCAGCGTGATGGTGTCGCCTGACACCCGTCTCTTGAGTTCGGCCGGCGTGCCTTCGGCGACGATGGTGCCGTGGTCGATGATCAGGATGCGGTCACTCAGCGAGTCGGCTTCGTCCATGTAGTGCGTGGTGAGGAACACCGTGGTGCCGAGCTCGTCGCGGAGTTTCCTGATGTGATTCCACAGGTTGGCGCGGCTCTGCGGGTCGAGCCCGGTCGAGGGTTCGTCGAGGAACACCAGCCGGGGCTGGTGCACCAGCCCCATCACGATATCCAGCCGACGGCGCTGTCCGCCTGACAGCGAACCGCAGGTCCGTTCCCAGATCTCGGCAAGGTCGAGTGCTGCGAGCAACTCCTTGCCGCGCTGGATCGCCACCTGCTTGTCGATGCCATAGAGCCGCGCATGGCTGACGATTTCCTGGCCGACCCTTGCTTCCGGCGCGGTTGAGCCTGCCTGGCTCACATAGCCGATGCGCCGGCGCACCGCGACCGGATCGCGACGGAGGTCGGCTCCGACCACCGTCGCGGTGCCGTCGGTCGGCTCCAGCAGCGTGCAGAGCATCTTCAGCGTCGTGGTCTTGCCGGCGCCGTTGGGCCCGAGAAAGCCGACGATCTCGCCCTCGCGCACGCTCAAGTCGATGCCGCGGACAGCGTCGATCGTCTTGCCCTTGGCGCCCTTCGCCTTGAAGCTTCGTTTGAGGCCCCTGGCCTCGATGATGGTGTTGGTCACTTGCGCCTCGTTGTCGTTGTTCGGCACGGCGATCAGCTCGGTCGGCACGCGCCGGATGGGCTGGAATGGATGCGATTGCGGTTTCATATGCCGGCCCTCCGGCCGTCATCTTTGCGTAGTCTTGGGTTGCGTGGTCTTCATGCTGGTTTGGCGGTCGACCGGCTTGATTTCGGTTGCTCGGGCCCGGACGGCCGCATGCGACATCCGGGAATATTGCTTTCCCCGATATCTCATCGTATAATTATCTTATGGATCAAGATATCAACGAGTCAAGAGAAACTACCGAAGGCTTCGGCCTGCACTTCAAGGAGGCGACGCGAGCCAGTCAGGCCGCCAACGACCTGTTCGACGAAACGCTGACGCAGTTTCTGGGAATCAACCGTACCGACGGCCGCTGCCTCGATCTGATTGACCGGCGGGGCAGGGTGAGCGCCGGCCAGCTCGCCAATGACAGCGGCCTCACCACTGGCGCAGTGACTGCGGTGATTGATCGGCTGGAGGCCGCCGGCTACGTGCTTCGCACCCGCGACACGCTCGATCGGCGAAAGATCTGGATCGAACTGACCGAGGACATGAAGGCCATCACCCGCCGCATCTTCGGCCACTACGAAAAGACCGGGCCGATGCTGCTGGCGCGCTTTTCCCCCGATCAACTGGCCGCAATCATGCAGTTCCTCGAGATCGGCACGTTCCTCCAGACTGAAATGGCCGAAGCCCTGCGCGAGCACCTCGATCCGCGCGCCAACACCCCCGCCGCCCGCCTCATCCAGGCCCGCGCCTTCGAGCGGGCGGTGGAGGCGAACCGGGGCAGGTTGCAGGTGGAGTTGAACGGGTTGCTGGAGCGGAAGGGGCGGTGAGGGGCGCGCACCGCGGCTCCCAAGGGGGGCGCGGTGGGACGTTACTCCGCCGCCATCGGCAAACTGTCCTTGCCGTCGAGGTTGCCCATGCTGGCGACGATGTGGCTGGCCAGCGCATCGTAGATGCCGCCATAGGCGTGGCTCGCCCGCATGATGGCAATCTCGGCGTCGCGCAGCCGCGGCAGATCCTTGTCCTCGGCGATCACCCGCATGCCCGGCTGTAGCGCGCTCTCGGGCAGGAACCCGACCGCCAGGTCTGTCAGCACGGCGCTGGCGATCGCCATGGCGTTCGACGAGGTATAGGCGATGCGGTAGTCGCGTCCGATGCGGTTCAGCACCTCGACCGCGTTTTCCTTCCAGCAGCAGTGCAGCCCACCGGCAATCGGCAGCGGCTCGGTAGCCAGCGCCTGCCCACCATGCGACGCCACCCAGAACATCCGCTCGGTGCGGAACATCTCGCCATATTCGTGGTTGGTGCCCTGGGTGAATACGATCAGGTCGTAGCGGCCCTTCTTCATCCCATCGAGCAACTCTTCCGACGGCTGGCAGCGCACGTCGACCACGATCTTGGGATGCGTGCGCTGGAAGCTCGACAGGATCACCGGCAGCAATCGCACCGCATAGTCGTCGGGCACGCCGAAGCGGATCGAGCCCTTGAGGTCGCCGTCCGAGAACACGTCCATGATCTCGGCATTGATCCTCAGCATGCGGCGCGCCCGCGCATAGAGCGCGTCGCCATACTCGGTCAGCGCCACAGTCCGCCCGTCACGGCTGAGCAAAGCCTGGCCCAGCCGTTCCTCCAGCCGCTTGATCTGCATCGACACAGCCGACTGGGTCTTGTTCACCCGGCGGGCCGCCTCGGTGAAACTGCCGCAATCGGCGATGGCACAGAAGCTCTGCAACTGGTCGAGATCGAGGGGAGTGGTCATCCCGTTTCTCCATCACGAAATTTGATGATCGGGATGAAATCTATTTGTTGGACGAATACAAGGCAAGCGCTCATATCGGGCGTCATCGGTGATCGCGTGATCGCCAGCCCCGCCCCGGCACTCCCTGCCCAGGCAAAGATGAAATTGGAGAAGGACCATGGTCCACTTGCTTTCGAGCGAGCGGCCGTCGATGGCTGCCGCGTCGTCCAACCCGTTGCGCGCTCTGGTGAACTGGTTCGCCAAAGTCCGGGCTGCACGAGCTCGCCGCGTCGCCTTCGAGTCACTTCTCGACTACGACACCGCCCGCCTCGAGGATCTCGGCATCAATCGCCAGGATCTGTTCGAAGCCCTCGACAGCCCCAGCCAGCGCCCCGGCTACAAGCTGTCCCAGAGGCGTGCCGAGAGCTCCCGCCATTGGCTCAATCCGTGAGCGGAGCGCTTCCGGAAAGAGTCGCAGACTCCTTCGGTTCGGAAGCGACGCCACTCAGGGTTTAGGCCTCCGCCTGGTACGATCCCCAGATTGTGCCATCTTCGGGCCGGCTCACCCGCCGGCTCTGTTTCCTGATGAACTGCCGGGTCCTCGGACCCGGCTTTTTTGTTTCGGGAGGCATGAGCAGTGCACCGGCCGCTCCCCGACCACGATGTCATCCCAGCGAAGGTTGGGACCCATCGCACCGCCAGCGCCAGCTGACAATTGAGCCCCTGCTTTCGTAAGGGATGGCACCGAGTTCGAGGTAAGAACGCGATTCCTAACGCGAGGAATCGAGCCGCTCTGCCACCAGTTCCTGCAATCGCCACAGATGTGGATCGTGGATGCCGAGCTGCTCGAGGTGGCTCACGGTGTTGAACAGGTACTCGACCATCGAGCCACGAGAGCCGACGGCCTTGGCCAGCACATCGGCGATCTCCGCTTCGCTCAGTCCGCTCACATAGCGGCCGCTGTTGCGGTCGATGCAGAAGGTGAAGGCCCGTACCGGGCCCTGTTCGGTCGCGACCGTGACCCAGCGCGGTGGAAACGGCGAGGGCTTGCGCCCCATCTCGCGTCGGCAGAGCTTTTCGATGTTCTGCGCGGCAGCGCCGGGCGGCAGCCGGTACAACGCCCCCTTGCACGAGCCGCCGCGGTCGAGCGCCAGCATCAGCCCGGGATTGGTTTCGGAGCCGCGAAACCAGGTGTTCCAGCCGAGACAGAAGGCGCGATGCCAGCCGCGCAGCAGGCCCGTGCGGATCTCGACGAAGTCGCAGGCCGGTTTCCAGATCAGGGAGCCATAGGCGAACACCCAGATCTGGTCCGAGCCGTCGCTGCCGGCGAGGATGTCCTGGGCGAACTGCTTGAAATCCTCGTCGGTCGCCGTTTCGGCCGGCGGCAGCGGTCCATCCGGTGTCACCAGCAGCGCCATTCGGGCCACGTGGGCCTCTGTCAGGCGCATCTGCCGAGCCGGCCGGGCCATCGGGCGCTGTCCTTACGGCAGTTGCGCGAACCCGTCGCCAAAGCCGTTGAGCGAGACCGGGATACCGATGCCTTCTTCCGGTGTCTTGAACACAAAGAAGATGGCGCTCTTGCCGGTGGTCAGTTTGCTGATCAGCTCGTCGTCGAGCACCACCTCGGCCACGCAGCCGTTGGGCAGGCAGCGCACGAACGCCACGCGCCCGATATTGGCGCCGTCGATATTGAGCCCGAGCCCGTTGGGCAGCAGCACGCCGAGCGGCGCCAGGACGCGCAACAGCCGGGCCTGCTTGTCGGCCGTCTTCAGCACGATTACCGACAGCCCGACATTGGGCTGGTCCTCGGCCGAGACGTTCTGGATCAGCGCGCATTGCTCGAAGCTGGCGCCCGGCGGTGTATCGCAGCTCATCTGCCAGTCGCCGTACTGCGCCTTGACCACGCCCTGCGCGAGGGCAGGCGACATCAGTCCCAGTGCGACAGCGGCCACCGCGACGGTCCGAACAACAAGCCCGAGGATTGGCTGCACCGATCCACTCTCTCTATATGTGACATAACGAATCCCACGTTCCCGCGGGCTTGAATACTTAGTCGGCTGGCCCCGCACGGCTGTCAACAAGCCGCCCCGCGGGACGCCGCGGATAAACGCCTGCCAATCAAGGCGAGCGTGAGGCGCGGAGAGTCGAGCCCCCGGATTCGTCTGAAGGTGCGTTTTGACGCACGGTGCGACAAGAGGCATGAATTGCCTTGGGTCTGCCGATGTGGTTTAGACACGTTCCAAGTTTCAAGCGCTCCGAAGTTGAGTCGGGGCGGCGTTTCGCTATGCCGCAATTGCCCACCTCAACCCGCGCTAGAATACCGGACCAGACGGGATCTCAAGGGGGTTTTTTAGGTGACCGGCAAACTACTGAGTTCGATCGGCTCGCTGGGAGCCGCAGCCCTCGCATTTCTGCCCATGGTGGCGACTGCGCAGGAGCAAGGCCATCCAGTGCCGGGTCAGATCGGGCTGCAGCCCTCCGTGACCCCGATCATGGATTCCATCCACGCCTTCCACGATGGTCCGCTGCTGTGGACTGCCGTGCTGATCGCCCTGCTGGTGCTGGTGCTGCTGATCATCGTGATCGTGCGCTTCAACGCCAAGGCGAACCCCAAGCCGTCGACAACCACGCATAATACGCTGGTCGAGATCGTCTGGACCGTCGTGCCGATCCTGATCCTCGTGATCATCGCCATTCCGTCCTTCGCGGTGCTGACCGATCAGCTCACCGTGCCCGATGGGCAGCGCAAGTATCTCGGCTCGAACATCTTCTCGTTCGGCGACGTCGAGGTTCCCGCAGCCGAGCTGACGGTCAAGGCGACCGGCCAGCAGTGGTACTGGGATTATGAGTATGTCGATCAGGGCAAGTCGATGTCCTCTTCGATCCTCTCCGAAGAGACCCGTCTGGCTCAGGTGCCGGTGCAGCCCCGTCTGCTCGCCGTCGACTACCAGCTGGTCGTTCCGGTCGACACCACTGTGCGCATGCAGATCACCGCCGATCCGTCGGGTGTGATCCACGCCTTCGCCGTGCCCTCGTTCGGCATCAAGATCGACGCGGTCCCTGGCAAGCTCAATGAGACCTGGTTCAACGCCAGGAAGACCGGCATCTACTACGGTCAGTGCTCCGAGCTGTGTGGCAAGGACCATGCCTTCATGCCGATCGCCGTGCGCGTAGTGACGAAGGAAGAATTTGCGGCCTGGATGGCGGCGTTCGAGGCGGGTACCGTCGACGACGCCAACGCTACCCTGCCTGCACTCAGCTAAGGACCCGTGCGCGGGTCCTCGACCCGGCGCAGCGAGAATTCGATAAAGGGATCGCTCACTATGGCCGATACTCACGCTTTGGAAGCCCATGAAAGCCACGGCCACGCCGCGGCGCATGATCATGGCCATCCGACCGGCTGGCGGCGCTACGTCTACTCCACCAACCACAAGGACATCGGCACGATGTACCTCATCTTCGCGATCTGCGCGGGGGTGATTGGTGGCCTGCTGTCCGGTGCCATGCGCCTCGAGCTGCAGGAACCGGGCATCCAGATTTTCCATGGCCTCGCGGCCATGGTCTACGGCGCCGAGGGCGATGCCGCGCTCGACGCCGGCAAGCACATGTTCAACGTGTTCACCACCGCGCACGCGCTCATCATGATCTTCTTCATGGTGATGCCGGCGATGATCGGTGGGTTCGGCAACTGGTTCGTGCCGCTGATGATCGGCGCGCCGGACATGGCCTTCCCGCGCATGAACAACATCTCGTTCTGGCTGCTCCCGCCGGCCTTCCTGCTGCTCGTACTCTCGCTGTTCTTCGAGGGACCGGCAGGCGCGCATGGCGTCGGCGGCGGCTGGACCATCTACCCGCCATTATCGACATCCGGACAACCGGGGCCAGCGATGGACTTTGCCATCCTGTCGCTCCACATCGCCGGTGCGTCGTCCATTCTTGGCGCCGTCAACTTCATCACCACGATCTTCAACATGCGCGCGCCGGGCATGACGCTCCACCGCATGCCGCTGTTCCCGTGGTCGGTGCTGGTCACCGCGTTCCTGCTGCTGCTGTCGCTTCCGGTTCTCGCCGGCGCCATCACCATGCTGCTGACCGACCGCAACTTCGGCACCCACTTCTTTTCGCCTGAGGGCGGCGGCGATCCGATCCTGTTCCAGCACCTGTTCTGGTTCTTCGGTCACCCCGAGGTGTACATCCTGATCCTGCCGGGCTTCGGCATCGTCAGCCACATCGTGTCGACCTTCTCGCGGAAGCCGGTGTTCGGCTACCTCGCGATGGTCTACGCCATGATCGCCATCGGCGGCGTCGGCTTCATCGTGTGGGCGCACCACATGTACACCGTCGGCATGTCGCTCGACGTGCAGCGCTACTTCGTGGCCGCCACCATGGTCATCGCGGTGCCTACCGGGGTGAAGATCTTCAGCTGGATCGCCACCATGTGGGGCGGCTCCATCACCTTCCGCACGCCCATGCTCTGGGCCATCGGCTTCATCTTCCTGTTCACCGTCGGCGGTGTGACGGGCGTGATCCTCGCCAATGCGGGCGCCGACCGGGCGCTGCACGACACCTATTATGTGGTGGCGCACTTCCACTACGTGCTGTCGCTGGGTGCCGTGTTCGCCATCTTCGCCGCCTGGTACTACTGGTACCCGAAGATGTTCGGCATCATGTACAACGAGACGCTGGCCAACATCCATTTCTGGATCACCTTCGTCGGCGTGAACGTGATCTTCTTCCCGCAGCACTTCCTCGGCCTCGCCGGCATGCCGCGTCGTTACATCGACTACCCCGATGCCTTCGCGCTGTGGAACCGTGTCTCCTCGATCGGCTACTACATCACCTTCGCCGGTCTGGTGCTGTTCCTCTACATCCTGTTCGAGGCCGCCCGTAAGAAGCGTCCGGCCCCGGCCAACCCGTGGGGTGATGGTGCGACCACGCTCGAGTGGACGCTGCCCAGCCCGCCGCCGTTCCACCAGTTCGAGACGCTGCCGCGTATCGGCGCCGACACGAAGCACTAAGCAAGAAAACTGCACGCGGGGCCCCTGGGGTCCCGCGGCAACCAAGGCGAGAGACATTGGCCTACGTGCACCACAGCAACGAGATATTGCACCGCGCCCATGAGGCGCGGGTCGAGGACTATCTCGCCCTGCTGAAGCCGCGAGTCATGTCGCTCGTGGTGTTTACGGCACTCGTTGGCCTGCTGCTCGCTCCGGGCGGCATCAATCCCTTCATCGGTGCCGTCGCCATCCTCTGCATCGCCATCGGGGCGGGGGCCTCCGGCGCGCTGAACATGTGGTACGACGCCGATATCGACGCCGTGATGAGCCGTACCGCCAACCGGCCGATCCCGGCCGGCCGCATGGAGCGCGATCACGCGCTGGCCTTCGGCCTCGTCCTCTCGGTGTTCTCGGTGGCGCTGCTCGGCCTTGCCACCAACTGGCTGGCGGCGGGTCTCCTCGCCTTCACCATCTTCTTTTACGCCGTGATCTACACGATGTGGCTGAAGCGCTCGACGCCGCAGAACATCGTCATCGGCGGCGCTGCCGGCGCCTTCCCGCCGATGGTTGGCTGGGCCGCGGTAACCGGCACGATCAGCATCGAATCCGTGGTGCTGTTCCTCATCATCTTCCTCTGGACCCCGCCGCATTTCTGGGCGCTGGCGCTCTATAAGCAGTCCGACTACGGCGCGGCCAACATTCCGATGCTGCCCAACGTTGCCGGTGAGAAGGCCACCAAGGTCCAGATCCTCGTCTACTCGGTGCTGCTGGTCGCTTCGACGCTGGTGCCGAGCTTCATCGGCTTCATGGGGCCGATCTACACCACGGCCGCCATCGCAACCGGCGCCGGGTTCCTGTGGTTCGCCTGGGTCCTCTTCCGCACCACCGAGACGGTGGCGATGAAGAAGGCAGGGCGAGCGCTGTTCACATACTCTCTGAGCTATCTAGCCGTGATCTTCCTGGCGCTGATCACCGACCACGTAGCCAACATGCTGGGATGGCTCTGATGGTCGAACCCGTTAAGCGCGATGAAGAAGCCGAGGCCGCGGCGCGCCGCCGCCGCCGCTCGGTCGCCCTCGGCCTGGCGCTCGCCGCCTTCGTCATCATTGTCTACGTCCTGACCATCGTGAAGATGGGACCGGCCGTGCTCGATCGGCCGCTCTGATGACCGACGCGTCGCTGCCGCAATCGCCGCCCAGGTCGCCCCGCAATCGCCGCATGGCGACCACCCTGCTGCTGCTGGTCGCTGCGATGATCGGCGCTGCCTACGCTGCGGTCCCGCTCTACCAGATGTTCTGCCAGGTCACCGGCTTCGGCGGAACGACGCAAGTCTCGTCCGGCAACCTCAAGGGCACCATCGCCCGCGAGATGACCGTGCGCTTCGACTCCAACGTCGAAGCGGCGCTGCCATGGACGGTGACCGCGGCGAAGCCGGTCACCGACAAGGTCGGCAATGTCGAGACCGTGGTCTTTACCGCCCACAACTCCTCCGACAAGCCCGTCACCGGCCAGGCGATCTTCAACGTCACGCCCGAGCAGACCGGCATGTACTTCAACAAGATCGAGTGCTTCTGCTTCACCGAGCAGACGCTGCAGCCCGGCGAGACCGTCGAGATGCCGATCGTCTTCTTTGTCGACCCCGATATCGCCGAGAACCGCGATCTCGACACCATCCGGGACATCACCCTGTCCTATACATTCTACGCCGTTAAGAGCGAGGGAACCTGAACATGGCTGCGCACGCCAAGCCCAACCACGACTACCACCTGGTAAACCCAAGCCCCTGGCCCTTCGTCGGCTCGGTCTCGGCCTTCGTCATGGCCGTTGGCGCGGTGCTGTGGTTCCACGAAATCGCGCCGCCCTGGATCTTGATCGCTGGCGCGGTCGGCGTGCTCTACACCATGTATGCGTGGTGGAGCGACGTCATCAAGGAAGGCAAGGCCGGTGACCATACCCCGGTGGTGATGATGCATCACCGCTACGGCATGATCCTGTTCATCGCCTCCGAAGTGATGTTCTTCGTCGCCTGGTTCTGGGCCTATTTCGACGCTTTCTTCAATCAGGAAGCGCACGAGCAGTACGCCCGCATCGCTGCTCTGGGGACGAGCTGGCCACCCACCGGCGTCGAATTGTTCAACCCCTGGCACCTGCCGCTGTTCAACACGCTGATCCTCCTGACCTCGGGTACCGCCGTCACCTGGGCGCACCATGCGCTGCTGCACCGCGACAAGCGCGGCCTCGTCTGGGGCCTCGCCATCACCATTGCGCTCGGCGTGTTGTTCACCTGCGTGCAGGCGCTCGAGTATTCCGAGGCCGGGTTCCTCTTTGGCGGCGAGGGGGCGAACATCTACGGCGCCACCTTCTTCATGGCCACCGGCTTCCACGGCTTCCACGTGCTGATCGGTACGATCTTCCTGATCGTCTGCCTGATCCGCGCCATGAAGGACGAATTCACCCCCGAGCATCACCTCGGCTTCGAGTTCGCCGCCTGGTACTGGCACTTCGTCGACGTGGTGTGGCTGTTCCTCTTCGCCTCGATCTACGTCTGGGGCAGCTGGGGCGTCACCCTCAGCCATTAAGGCGAGGTGGGCCAGAGATCTTCGTGAGGGGCGCGGCAAAGCTGCGCCCTTCGCATTTCCGGGGACAGAGATGACCGATCACATCATCCGCGATGTCGCGAGCCTCGAGGCGCTCTATGGCGAAGTCAGCCTCGGTGCCTCGCTCAAGGAAATGCCCTGTCTCCACCCGCATTATGCGGCGCTGATCAAGGCTTCGCCCTTCGCCATCCTCGCCACCTCCGGTCCTGGTGGCCTCGACGCCTCGCCGCGCGGCGATCCGCCTGGCTTCGTCGAGATCCTCGATGACAGGACCCTGCTGCTCGCCGACCGGCGCGGCAACAATCGCATCGACAGCCTGCGCAACGTCATCGCCGATCCGCACGTCGCGTTGCTGTTCCTCGTCCCCGGCGTCGGCGAGACGCTGCGCGTCAACGGCTCCGCCGAGATTTCCATTGCCCCCGAGCTGATGCAGCGCCTCGCAGTCGATGGCAAGCCGCCGCGCAGCGTCCTCGTCATCCACATCGACACGGTGTTCTTCCAGTGCTCGCGTGCCCTGGTGCGCTCCGAGCTGTGGAACCCCGACCGTCACGTCGAGCGCTCAGCGCTGCCGAGCCCCGGCCAGATGCTTGCCGCCACCAGCGAGGCCCGCATCGACGGCGAAGCCTATGATCGCGAACTGCCTGAACGCCTGAAAGTCACCCTGTACTAACCATGACCGAGCCAACCCAAGAACGCCTGCCGTCCCCTTTCGCCACCGGCCTTGCCTGCCGTTGTCCACGCTGCGGCGAAGGCCCGCTGTTCTCAGGCTTCCTGAAGCCGGTGTCGCGTTGCGAGAGCTGCGGCGAAGACCTGAGCTTTGCCGCCGCCACCGAAGGCCCGGCCGTCTTCATCATCCTGATCGTCGGTTTCGTCATCGTCGGCGCCGCCGCAACGGTCGAAGCGCTGTTCCATCCGCCGCCGTTCGTTCACCTGCTGCTGTGGCTGCCCAGCACGGTCATCCTGTCGCTGCTGTTGCTGCGACCGCTGAAGGCAACGATGGTGGCGCTGCAATACCACAACCGTGCCGGGGAAGGCCGCCTCGATGGCTGACGCCACGCGGCCGGCCCGGCGCGCGCGCTGGTCGTTCTGGGCCTTCATCGGCTTCATGCTGGTGCTGATGGCGCTGTTCGTGACCCTCGGCATCTGGCAGGTCGAGCGCCTCGGCGAGAAGGAACGCCTGATCGCCAACGTCGCCTCGCGCATGACGCTGGCGGCAGAACCACTGCCGCCGGTCGGAGAATGGTCGGCGTTCGATGCCGACGCCTGGAACTATCGCCCGGTCACCGCAGCCGGTACGCTCCGGCCCGAGCAGACGGTGCTGGTGTTCACCAGCCTCGCCGACCAGCGCGGCAAGTTTTCGGGGCCCGGCTATTGGGTGATGACCCCGCTCGAGCTGGCGGCCGGCGGTACCGTCTTCATCAACCGCGGCTTCGTGCCTGAGGCGTCGGCCTCGGCTTTCGCCGCCGGCGGCACGGTTGAACCTGGTCTCGTCAGCCTCGAGGGCATCGCCCGCGCCACCGAGGAAATCAACAGTTTCACCCCGGCGCCCGACACCACCAAACGCATCGAGTGGGTCCGCAACACCGAGCGGCTGGCGTCGCTTGCCGGGACGGTACGTGAGCCGGTGGCCCCCATCTACATCGACCTGCCGGCGCTGGGTGAGGGCACGCTGCCGCAGGGCGGTGAGACCGTCGTCAGCTTCCCCAACAACCACCTTGGCTATGCCATCACCTGGTTCGGTTTCGCCACGCTGGTGCCGTTCCTGCTGTTCTTCTGGGCCCGCCGTCAGCGGCCGCCCAACCCGCCCAAAGCCTGATCGAGCCATGAAACTTGCGGCGCAGCCGCAGTTTCAATAGGGTGCGGCGCAATCCCAAACCGCGTGCACAGCAGGCACGTGCGAGAACAAGGCGGGGCGCTTTCCCTACATGCAGTTCGTTTCTACGCGCGGCGGGGCGGTCGTGCCCGGCTTCTCCGATGCAGTGCTTGCGGGTCTCGCCAGTGACGGCGGCCTTTATGTCCCTCAGATCTGGCCGCAGATCACCCCCGCCGAGATTGCGGCCTATGCCAACCGGCCCTATGCCGAAGTGGCGTTCGACATCATTCGCCGCTTCGTTGCCGGTGAAATTCCCGATGCCGAACTGAAGCGCATCATCGACGAGGCCTATGCCACTTTCCGGCATCCCTCGGTGGCGCCGCTGGTCGAACTCGAGCCCGGCCACTTCGTGCTCGAGCTGTTCCACGGCCCGACGCTGGCGTTCAAGGATGTGGCGATGCAGTTCCTCGGACGGGTGATGGATCACGTCCTCGCTCGCCGCGGCAGCCGCGCCACCATTGTCGGCGCCACCTCCGGCGATACCGGCTCCGCCGCCATCGAGGCGTTCCGCGGCCGCGACGCTACGGACATTTTCATCCTCCATCCTGAGGGGCGTACCTCGGAGGTGCAGCGCCGGCAGATGACCACGGTGCTCGACGCCAACGTCCACAATATCGCGCTGCGCGGCACGTTCGACGATTGCCAGGACATCGTGAAGGGCCTGTTCAACAATCGGGGCTTCCGCGAGGTAACGCACCTCAGTGGCGTCAATTCGATCAACTGGGGCCGCATCGTCGCGCAGATCGTCTACTACTTCACCGCGGCCGCCTCGCTCGGCGCACCGCAGCGCGAAGTGATCTTCACCGTCCCCACCGGCAATTTCGGCGATATCTTCGCCGGCTACTGCGCGGCGCGCATGGGACTGCCGATCCGGACGCTGGCCATCGCCACCAACTCCAACGACATTCTCGCCCGCACCATCGAGACCGGACGCTACGAGGTCACCGGCGTTACCCCGACCATCAGCCCGTCGATGGATATCCAGGTCAGTTCGAACTTCGAGCGGCTGCTATTCGAAGCGGTCGATCGCGACGCCGATGCGGTCAAATCGATGATGAGCGGCCTCAAGCAATCCGGCGGCTTCTCCATCCCCGACAAGGGCATGGCGGCGATCCGTCGGCAGTTCGTCGCCGGCCGTACCGACGAGGCAGCGACGGCTGCGACCATCAGGGCGGTTGAGACCGGTTCGGGCTATCTGCTCGACCCCCACACCGCTGTCGGCGTCGCCGTGGCCCGCACGCTGGTGGGGGGGGCGGCCCCGGTGGTGACGCTCGCCACCGCGCACCCGGCAAAGTTCCCGGCGGCAGTCAAGGCTGCGGCAGGCATTGAACCGGCTCTGCCGGCGTGGTTGTCTGATCTTTATGAACGTGAAGAACGCTTGACGGTACTGAACAACGATCAGTCCGAGGTTGAGCAGTTCATTGCGGCACGTACCCGTGCCGGAGGAGCATAAGTGACGGTCCGAAGTACGACGCTTCCCAACGGCATGACCGTTCTCACCGACGACATGCCGCATCTCGAAAGCGCGTCGCTGGGCATCTGGGTCAAGGCCGGGTCGCGCAGCGAAACCGAAGCCGAGCACGGCATCTCGCATATGCTCGAGCACATGGCGTTCAAGGGCACCAAGACCCGCGATGCGCTGGAGATCGCCTCGACCATCGAGAATGTCGGCGGCGACCTCAACGCCGCGACTTCGGTCGAGCACACCGGCTACTTCGCCCGCGTGCTGAAGGAAGACGTGGCGCTCTCGGCCGACATCCTGTCCGACATCTTGCAGAACTCACAGTTCGAGCAGCATGAACTCGATCGCGAGCAGCAGGTGATCGTCCAGGAGATCGGTGCCGCACGGGACAACCCCGACGATCACGTGTTCGACCTGTTCCAGCAGGCTGCCTTTCCCGATCAGGCGATCGGCCGCACCATCCTCGGCACCGTCGAGTCGGTGAACAGTTTTGGTCCCGATTCCATCCGCGCCTACATGGAGCGCAACTATGTGGGCGACCACATGGTACTGTGCGCTGCCGGCAACGTCGATCACGATGCGCTGGTCGATATCGCCAACAACCGCTTCCATGACCTGAAGCCCACCGGTGCCCCGCCGCCCGACAAGGCTGCCTATGTCGGGGGCGAGCAGCGTCTCGTTTCCGATCACGAACAGGCCCACATCGTGCTGGGCATGGAAGGGCGCGCCTACAACTCCGACGGCTTTTATGCCGTGCAGATCCTTGCCTCGATCCTCGGCGGCGGCATGAGCTCGCGGCTGTTCCAGGAGGTGCGCGAGAAGCGCGGCCTCTGCTACTCGGTCTACGCGTTCCACTGGGCCTTTGCCGATAGCGGCATCTTCGGCGTCGCCGCCTCGACGGGCGAAGACGAGGTGGCCGAACTGCTGCCCGTGGTGCTCGACGAACTGCGCAAGGCCACCGAGACCATCACCGACGAAGAGGTGATCCGGGTTCGCAACCAGATTCGCGCCGGCCTGCTGATGTCGCTCGAAAGCCCGTCGTCGCGCGCCGGACAGCTGGCGCGCCAGCAGATCCTGTGGGGCCGCACCATTCCGCTGCAGGAGACGGTGGACCGGATCAACCGCATCACCGCCGATCGGGTCAAGCAGATTGCCCGGCAGATATTCGAGGCTGGCAAGGTGTCGCTGGCCGGCATCGGCCCGGTCGCCAAGCTCCCCGACTATCGCGACATTGCGGCACAGCTGAAGAACTGAGGGCGTGGCGGCGTCATCATGATGCTCACCTGGTTTGCACGCGACGATACCCCGGTGCTGACGGGTCAGCGCGTCTTCCTGCGGGCGCCGCGCGCCACCGACTACACCGCCTGGCGTGACCTGCGCCGGGCCAGCCGCGATTTCCTCCGCCCCTACGAGCCGCGCTGGACCGACTCGGATCTTGGCCAGCGCGTCTATGCTGCCCGTCTCCGGCGTGGCCGCGAGGAGGCGAAGGCCGGTACCGACTATGCTTTCTTCATCTTCACGCGCAGCGACGAGGAACTGGTAGGAGGCATCACCCTTTCCAACTTGCGGCGCCGTGCCGCGCAGTTCGTCAACCTCGGCTACTGGATGGGACACACGTTCGCCGGCCAGGGCTACATGACCGAGGCGGTCAGCCTCGTGGTGCCCTATTGCTTCGAGACCCTGGGTTTGCACAGGATTCACGCAGCTTTCCTGCCGGACAACCAGGCCAGCCGGCGTGTCCTTGAAAAAAACGGATTCACCGAAGAGGGCTACGCCGAACATTACCTTCAGATCGACGGCAGGTGGGCAGACCACGTGCTGTTCGGCCTTACCCGAGAGCGTTACGACGCCGCCGTTAGGCACGGCCGCCGGTGAATGCTTGTCCCAAGGGGGAAACCCCGTTACCTAGGTTCCCCAACCATGACTGCGGCAGGGCCACTTTTCAGCTAATGCGTCACATCCTCTACCTCGCGATGTGTATTGCGTTTGCGCTGGTCGGGACCCTTCCCGCTGCCGCTTTCGACGTCATCACCGCCCCTGAGAACGTCAACGCCGTGAACCTCACTGGCGTGGTCGATATCGTTCCCGGCGACGCCGGCAAGGTGCAGCTGTCCACGGCCGCCGGCGAAGACGGCATCATCCGTCGCATCGAAGTTCTCGCCTCGGTCGGTGGCAGCAATCCGAACTGGGCGCTGTTCGCGCTGCGCAACGATTCCGACGTGCAGCTCGAGCGCCTGCTGGTCGCCCCATACTTCCGCCTGCCGGGTTCGGGCGTCTTCCGCCCTGACCTCGGCGCCGAGCGCATCAAGGTCCTGACCCCCAGTGCCGGCCTTCGCCCGACGCGCCTCACCGATCGCGAAGCCGACGTTTTCGAGGTGGTGCTCGACCCCGGCGCCACCGTTACCTTCGTTGCCGAACTCTCGAGCGGCGCGCTGCCCGAACTCTATCTGTGGAAACCCGACGCCTACCGCGACTATGTGAACTCGTTCACCCTGTTCCGCGGCGTGGTGCTCGGCGTCGCGGCGCTCGCCGCAGTGTTCCTCACCATCATGTTCGTGGTGAAGGGGCGCGGCATCTTCCCCGCTACCGCGGCCTTCTCCTGGGCGGTGCTGATCTACCTGCTCGTCGATTTCGGTGTGCTCGGGCCTTTGCTCGGCGTCTCCAACGGCGCCATGCAGCCCTTCCGCGCCGCCGCCGAGGCCGGCATCGCCACGACCTTGTTTGGCTTCCTGTTCATCTACCTCAACCTGCACCGCTGGCACCTGCGCTTCATCCATCTGGCGCTGGCGCTGGTCGTGGTGTTCCTGGCGCTGTTCGGCTTTGCCTTCTTCCAGCCTTCGATCGCCGCGACCGTGGCGCGGCTGGTGCTGGCGCTGCTCGGCATCACCGGCTTCTTCCTGATCCTGCTGCTGGCGCTGCGCGGCTACGATCGCGCCGTGCTGCTGGTGCCGACCTGGATCATCTACATCGCCTGGCTGTTCTATGCCTGGCTGGTGGTCACCGGGCAGGTCTCCAACGACGTGGCGCAGCCCGCCGTTGCCGGTGGCCTCGTGCTCATCGTCATGCTGTTGGGCTTTACCTCGGTGCAGCACGCCTTCTCGGAAGGGCAGGTGTCGATCGGCACCCTCTCGGAAGTCGAGCGTCGGGCCCTGGCGCTCACCGGTTCGGGCGATTTTGTCTATGACTGGAACATCGAGCGCGACCGCGTCGCTGTCTCCGATGAGCTCGGCACCCGCCTCGGCGAGCGCCGCGGTGCATTGCGCGGCTCGATCAAGCGCTGGCTCGATCGGGTCCACCCCGAGGATCGCGACCGCTTCCGTACCGCCTTCGATACGCTGGTCGAACTGCGCCGCGGCAAAGTCTCGGCCGATGTCCGCCTCACCGCCCATGACGGCAGTTTCCGCACCTTCCGCATGCGGGTGAAGCCGGTGCTAGGCGGCGACGGCCAGGTCAACCGCATCGTCGGTACCCTGCAGGACGTCAACGAGGATCGCGCCAGTCGCGAGCGCTTGTTGCACGACGCCGTGCATGACAGCCTCACGGGCCTCCCCAACAAGCAGCTGTTCCTCGATCGGCTGGAGCGCGCCCTGGTCCGCGCCCGCCTGCCCAACGGCACCAAGCCGGCGGTGTTTCTCATCGATATCGACCGTTTCACCGAACTCGAGGAGCGGGTAGGGCACTCGGCTGCCGATTCCGTGCTGCTCGCCATCTCGCGCCGCGTCGCGCGCGTCATGCGTCCGCTCGACACCGTCGCCCGCCTTGGCGGCGACCAGTTCGGCGTCATCCTTGCCTCCGAGCAGGCGGCCGGCAAGATCGCCGAAACCGCTGAGCAGATCCGCAAGGCGCTGAAGTCGCCGTTCAATTTCGGCGAGCGAGACCTCAGCCTCACCGCGTCGATTGGCGTCACCATCTATGACGGCAATCCGGTCGCCGCGCCCGACGTGCTGCGCGACGCCGAACTCGCCATGTATTACGCCAAGCGCCTCGGCGGTGACCGCATCGAAGCCTTCCGGGCCTCGGCTCGCTCCATCGCCGCCTATTCCAAGGCCGGCGAAGAGGATCTCGACCGCGGCCTGCGCCACGGCGAGCTGGCGGTGCAGTTCCAGCCGATCATGGACATTCATTCCGGCACCATTGCCGGCTGCGAGGCGCTGATGCGCTGGAACCACCCGCAGCGCGGCGTGGTGGCGCCCGAGGAGTTCGTGCCGCTGGCCGAGCGCACCGGGCTGATCGAACGACTGGGTCGCGTCGCCTTCGAACAGGCTGCCGGCCAGGCCCGCGAATGGGCGGCCTCGCTGCCGCTGCCCGAGGATTTCTTCGTCTCGGTCAACCTCTCGCCGGCGCAACTCGCCACCGAGTCGTTGCTCAATGACATGCGGGCGCTGGTCTCCGATCACCGCCAGATCGCCCGGCACCTGAAGCTCGAGATCACCGAGAGCCAGGTGATGAGCAACCCCGAGCACTCGGCCTACGTGCTGAACGCGCTGCGCGCCCTCGGCCTCCGTCTGGCGCTCGATGATTTCGGCACCGGGCACTCATCGCTCAGCTATCTGCACCGCTTCCCGTTCGACACCATCAAGATCCCGGCGGCCTTTGTGCAACTGGGCGATGACACCGGCATGAGCCACACCCAGGTGCCGATCATCCGCGCCATCATCACGCTGGCCACCGAGCTCGATCTCAGCGTTATCGCCGAGGGTGTCGAGACCATCGAGGAAATCGAACGCCTGCAGCAGCTCAACTGCCAGTACGCCCAGGGCTACGCCTTCGGCGCCGCCATGACCGGCCAGGAACTGGGCAAGCGCCTGCAGAGCCAGTTCAGCGGGAAGTAACGGGCGGTAGGGCGTGATCCTCCCACCACCGGCCGGCCGGTGGTGTGGCGAAGGGCTTTTGGCTCGCGGATGAAGGCATAAGTTCACCCATGTCCCGCCGTCGCACTCAGCGACGCGCGGGTAATCCCCAAACTGGCCAGCGCCGCGTCGTAGCGGTTCTCGATCGGCAGCCCGAACAGCAATTCCCGTGAGAATGGCACCGTCAGCCAGCCATTGCCCTGGATCTCGGTTTCGAGCTGCCCGGGGCTCCAGCCGCAATAGCCGAGCGCGAACAGCGCATCGCTCGGGGAATCCTTGAATGCCATGGCCTTGAGGATGTCGAGCGTTGCCGTGAGGCAGATATCGTCGGTAACCTCGTAGGAATTGCCGACGCGGAAATAATCCGACGAGTGCAGCACAAAGCCACGGCTCTTCTGCACCGGGCCGCCGCGCAGCACCTTGCGATTGCGCACTGCATCCGGCAGCTGGATCAGTTCATCCTTCTCGCCCAGTTGCAGCTCTTCGAGGATGTCGGCGAACCGCATGTCTTCGAGGCTCTGGTTGATCACCAGCCCCATTGCGCCTTCGTCGCCATGGCCGACCAGATAGATCACGGTCTCGCGGAAGCGGTCGTCGCCCATGTCCGGCATGGCGACGAGAAACTGGCCCCTGAGCGACTCCATATCCAAACACTCCTGGTACCGGCAGGGG
>Ga0209902_100268_pt1 | contig 74134 bp, 67 predicted proteins | sample FECB27metaG_FD_188304 | JGI IMG/M metagenome (GOLD analysis project Ga0209902, IMG submission 188304) | Cyanobacterial communities from the Joint Genome Institute, California, USA - FECB-27 (SPAdes) (version 2) | ecosystem: Environmental > Aquatic > Thermal springs > Hot (42-90C) > Microbial mats... | reverse complement strand
GGCCACGCCCCGGCGGCCCGTCCGCACGCCGGTGCCGCCGCAGCAGTCGATCGTGTCGTCGCGCCGCTCGTTCGACGCGACGCCCGAGACGGTGGCCGACGCCGCTACCGGCGACCTGCGTGAGCCCGCCCACGGCGAGGCCGACGACGCGCGGACGGCCCGCTCGGAGCCGCCGCCGCACCACCACGAGGCACCGCGCCACCATGAGGCGCCGGAGCGTCGCGAGGCGCCGGCCGCGGATCACCCGGCGCCGGTCGCGGAGCGCCATCGGCAGGCCGCGGCCGCGCCGCCGCCGCCGGCGACGGACCTCACCGGCACCGCCTCGATCCTGCTCGTCGAGGATGAGGAGGCGGTGCGCGCCTTCGCCGCCCGGGCGCTGACCTCGCGCGGCTACACCGTCCACCAGGCGGCGAGCGGCGCCGAGGCGCTGCGCATCATGGTGGAGACCGGCGGACGCGTGGACCTCGTCGTCTCCGACGTCGTCATGCCGGAGATGGACGGCCCGTCGCTGCTGCGCGAGCTGCGCAAGACGCGGCCGGACCTGAAGATCGTCTTCGTCTCCGGCTATGCCGAGGATGCGTTCGCCCGCAACCTGCCGGACAACGAGAGCTTCAGCTTCCTGCCGAAGCCGTTCACGCTGAAGCAACTCGCCACCGCCGTGAAGGCCGCCCTCAGCGAGCCGCCACCGGTCCGCTGAGCAGACCAGTGGCGGCGACCGCCGCCATCAGCGCCGGCGCGAGATCGCCCTTCGCGGAGACGTCGACGCTCTCTAGGCCGAGCCAGCCGGCCATCGTCGCCAGTTCGGCGGCGAGCTCCGCCGCGGTCTCGGCCGGCGCGTGCGGCTCGGCGAAGGCGGCGAGCACCTTGAGCCGCCCCGATGCCTTGTCCGCCTTGAGGTCGACGCGCGCGACCAGCCGGTCGCCGAGCAGGAAGGGCAGCACGTAGTAGCCGTGCACCCGCTTCTCCGCCGGCGTGTAGATCTCGATGCGGTAGTGGAAGCCGAACAGCCGCTCGGCCCGCCCGCGCTCCCAGATCAGTGGGTCGAACGGCGACAGCAGGGCGCGCGCGGCGATGCGGCGGGGGCGGCGGGCGTCGCGGTGGAGATAGGCCGTCTGCGTCCAGCCGGGGACGGTGACCGGCACCAGTTCGCCGGCCTCGACGAGCTCCGGCAGGCGCGGCTTGATGTCGTCCGGCGACAGGCGGAAATAGTCGCGCAGGTCGCTCGCCGTGGCGATGCCGAGCGCCCGGGCGGCGATCGACAGCAGCGCGCGGTGGGCGTCGGCCTCGGGCGGCGTCGGCGTCGCCAGCACCGCGGCCGGCAGCACCCGCTCCGGCAGGTCGTAGAGCCGCTCGAAGCCGCGCCGGGTGGCGGTGGTGACGAGACCGGCCCAGAACAGCCATTCGAGCGCCCGCTTCGTCTCGCTCCAGCCCCACCAGCCGCCCGGTCCCTTGCCGCCGGCGCCCTCGTCGGCGTCGAGGTCGGAGGCGGCGATCGGGCCGCGGTCGCGGGCGGCGGCCAGCACGGTGTCGATGAAGGCGCGCCGCTCGGCGCCGAAGCGGGCGAGGCCGCCATAGATGCCGTGGCCGGCCTCGGCGCGCGCCATCCGCCAGCGCATCAGCGGCTGCGTCTCGAGCGGCAGCAGCGACGCCTCGTGCGCCCAGTACTCGAACAAAAGCTTGCGGCGCGACCAGGCGGCATCGTCCAGCAGCGGCCGCGGATAGGCGCCGAGGCGGGAGAACAGCGGCATGTAATGCGCGCGGGCGACGACGCTGACCGAATCGATCTGGATGAGGCCGACGTGGCCGAGGACGCGCTTCAGGTGCCGCCGGTCGAGGCCGGCGTCGGGGCGCGGCAGGCCGAACCCCTGCGCCGCCAGCGCGATGCGGCGGGCGAGGGGGAGGGGGATTGTCTCGGTCATCAGGGCTGGTCGTGCGACAGCATCGCCACCATCGAAGCAGAGGAGGGCGGCGGTCCGCCAGCCCAAATCGCCGCCGTCCCCAGCCACCGTGCGCGACCGGGTCGAGAGCGTTACGGAGCGCTCCATCGCCATCCGGTTGCGGCGCGGGGTGTCTCTCGCCGCCCGGCTCGGGCTAGACTGCCGCCGCGCCGCGTGCGCCGCGCTACGGACCCGCCGATGCTCCTCGACGTCTCCGACCTGATTGCCTTCTACGACACGCCGCTCGGCCGCCTCGCCCGCCAGCTCGTCGGCGCGCGGCTGGGCGTGCTGTGGCCGCGCGTCGGCGGCCAGCGGGTGCTGGGCCTCGGCTATGCCGGTCCCTATCTGCAGCCGTTCGAGGAGGAAGCCGAGAGGGTGCTGGCGGTGGCGCCGGCGGCGACCGGGGTGACGGCGTGGCCGGGCGACGGCCGCCAGCGCGTCTGCCTCGCCGCCGAGGACCAGCTGCCGCTGCCGGACGCCGCCGTCGACCGCGTGCTCCTCGTGCATGCGCTGGAGGTCGCGCAGGACCCGGAACGGCTGCTGCGCGAGCTCTGGCGGGTGCTCGCGCCGGGCGGGCGCATCGTCGCGGTGGTGCCGAACCGCTCCGGCCTGTGGGCGCGCGCCGAGACGACGCCGTTCGGCACGGGGCGCCCCTACAGCCGCCGCCAGCTCGACCGGCAGCTGTCGGACGCGCTGTTCTCGCCCGCCGCCTGGGACGAGGCCTTGTTCCTGCCGCCGTGGCCGCGGCGCTTCCTGATGAGCTCGGCGAACGTCTGGGAGCGCGTCGGCAAGCGCGCCTGGCCGGCCTTCGGCGGCGTTCTTCTGGTGGAGGCGGAGAAGCGGATGTGGATGGGCATCCCGGCGAAGCGGAAGTCCCGGCGGGTGCCGGTGCTGGTGCCGGTGCCGGCGGTGGCGCGCCGCGAGCCGCTGCCGCCAGCGATCTCTTCGGCTGGGGGGCCATGACACGGTCCTGAAAGATAACCGCCAGTGGCGACCGCGAACTCGCCCGCTGGCTAAGACCGGGGGCCGCACCACCCATCAGGCCATATCGACGAAACGCCCCTTGCCGCCTCTGTCTTGGATGTCCGCAATATTCAGGATTAACGCGACCACCTCCCGCGGGGTCGTGATCGAAGAGATATCGAAGCCTGTGAAGTCAATCTCGCTCGTATCCAAAGCCAGCCTTTCCAGAAGCGGCTCGATTACGTCGTAATACACATCTTCCCACGCTTTGCCGTGGACTTTGTGCAGGCTGTCATCGAGATCGGGGCGGAAGTCAGCAACGAACGCCTCTTCTCGAAGCAGGTCCCACAGCAAGCGCGGTAGTTCAGGTCGGCTGCTGTCGTTGAATGGTCGTGCGAATGCATCAACGCCGACGTTCAACCGCTCCTCGCGAAGGCGGGCCTGCAGCCGTGATCGAAAAGGGGCGATGAAGCGATAGTAGGTGAACTGATCAGCCATCGCTTGCCACACACAATGCGGGATTGAATGCATCGTAGGCGAGCCTGCCCAACCGCAACAACGGGTAATCCCGGGGCCCGCGATCCGCATGCGTTGCCCGTCAGCGCCGGAGCAGGAACACCGCCTGCTCGCCGAACAGGTTCCAGAATTCCCACGGCGCGTTGAAGGGGATGCGGGCGCCGTTGCCGTTCAGCGCCACCGCGCGCTCGACCTTGGCGTCGAGGGCCTCGGTGAGGGCGAGGAAGTCGCGGATCGTGCAGAAGTGGATGTTCGGCGTCTCGTACCAGGCGTGCGGCAGGTTCTGCGTCACCGGCATGCGGCCGCGCAGCACGAGGCTCGCGCGGATCCGCCAGTGGCCGAAATTGGGAAACGACACGATCGCCCGCCGGCCGATGCGGAGCAGGTTCGCCATGACGAGACGGGGATCGCGGGTGGCCTGCAGCGTCTGGCTGAGGATGACGTAGTCGAAACTGTCGTCCGGGTAGTCCTCGAGGTCGGTGTCGGCGTCGCCCTGGATCACCGACAACCCGCGCGCCACGCACTCGTTGACGCCCTGCTGCGACAGCTCGATGCCGCGCCCGTCGACGCCGCGCGTCTGCGCGAGGAGGTGCAGCAGTCCGCCGTCGCCGCAGCCGACGTCGAGCACGCGCGCGCCGGGCTGCACGAGATCGGCGACGACCTCGAGATCGACGCGGCGTTCGGGGAGGAGGGCGATGGCCATGAGAGTCCGCGCAACGTTGGCGCGGCGACGGATCGGCGACGCGCCTGTCCGCGTCGATAGTCCGCTGCGGCCGGCGCCGCAAGCGCCGGCCGTGAGAACGCTCCGAGCCGAGCGGCGACTCTAAGCAGCCCGCGGGTCGGCGGAATCGCCGTGGAGCCGCCGGCGCATGGCCTGCGGCAACTGGCGGGCCGATTTCACCCGCGGCAGAGCCATTTCCGGGATTATCCCGCGGTCTTCGCCGTAGAGCGCCTCGTACTGCGCGTAGTTGTCGAAGCGACGCCGGGTGACATTGTCGACGAAGGTCTCCGTCGGCACGCCCTCGGCAAGGATGAGAGCGTGGTCGTCGAGTTCGACGTGGAAATAGGTGAAGCGCTCCGGCATCTCCCGCTCGCGGACGATGGTCGTGCCGTTGAGCAGCGCACCGGCCTGCACCAGTACGCCGTCGAGGAAGAGGGCGTGGTCGGGCGAAAGCAAGAGGTCGCGCCGCGGCATGCCCGGGCCGAGCGCGCCGGCGGCGATGCGGACGGGAAAGCTCCGCAGGGGATCGGCGAAGACCGGGACGATGGTCTGTACGCCGATCCAGTGCACCGGCGCGGCGCAGCCATCCGCCGTGAGGACGAGGTCGCCGATCCTGAGCTCCTCGACGCGACGCGGGCCATCGGGTGTCGCGAGATGCGTCCCGGCGAGGAAGCAGGTGGTGAAGTCACCCGTCTGGATGGTGATGATCTGGCCGGCGAGGCCTGCATCGTTCGACAGCAGGTAGTAGTGGCCGTTGGAGATGCCCACCCAGCCGTTCTGATAGTACCCGTAGTAGGTCATCGAGCCGTCGTTGACGCTGATGGTCTGGCCGCTCGAAAACGTTCCGGTCGAAGTGTATTCGAAGTCTGTTTGTGATCCAGCGCGGTATCCAGCTCCAGTCAGGCTCAAGTCGTAGAGATATTGAGAGACAAAGGTCGCCATGATCCATTCCCCCGAATGGACATAAACCTGAGATTTCGACTATACTACCAATAGTTGATGTGCTGAAGGAGTACAGGCGAAGCGAGATCCTGCCGCCTTGCACCGATGTGGCCGGCAGTGCTTCGAGCTTACCTGCAGGGACGCGACAGTCGATCGCTCGCCGACGATCACAAAACCGTGAAGACGAGGCTGTCTCTACCTCACACCGCCCCCGCCGGCGGGGCGATGCCGCGGGCGTTGGCGGCGCCGGTGAGGAAGCCGCGGACCGTCCTGAAGAGCTCTGGCTCGTCGAGCAGGAAGGCGTCGTGGCCGCGGTCGGTCTCGACCTCGACGAAGGAGACGTTCGCCGCCGCGGCGTTGAGCGCATGCACCACCGTGCGGCTCTCGCGCGTCGGGAACAGCCAGTCGCTGGTGAACGAGACGACGCAGAAGCGCGTCCGCGAGCCGGCGAACGCCTTCGCCAGCACGCCGCCATGGTCGGCCGCGAGGTCGAAATAGTCCATTGCCCGCGTCACGTAGAGGTAGGAGTTGGCGTCGAAGCGGTCGACGAAGCTCATGCCCTGGTGGCGCAGGTAGCTCTCGATCTGGAAGTCGGCGTCGAAACCGAACGATATCTGCGGCCGGTCCTGCAGGTTGCGGCCGAACTTCCGGTGCAGCGCCTGCTCGGACATGTAGGTGATGTGGGCGGCCATGCGGGCGACGGCGAGGCCCTTGCGGGGTCGCAGGCCTTCCGCGATGTAGCGCCCGCCGCGCCAGTCCGGATCGGCCATGATCGCCTGCCGGCCGACCTCGTGGAAGGCGATGTTCTGGGAGGAGTGGCGCGCGCCGGTGGCGATCGGCACCGCCGCGAAGACGCGGTCTGGGTAGCGCGAGGCCCAGTCGAGCACCTGCATGCCGCCCATCGAGCCGCCGACGACGGCAAACAGCGTCTCGATGCCGAGCCGGTCGACGAGGCGGGCCTGGGCGCGGACCATGTCGCCGATGGTGACGAGCGGCAGGTCGAGCGCATAGGGCAGGCCGGTGGCGGGATCGGTGGTCGCAGGACCCGTCGTGCCCATGCAGCCGCCGAGGACGTTGGCGCAGAGGACGAAGAAGCGGTCGGTGTCGACCGGCTTGCCGGGGCCGACGAGGGTCGTCCACCAGCCGGGCTTGCCGGTGATCGGGCTGTCGTTGGCGGCGTGCTGGTCGCCGGTCAAAGCGTGGCAGAGCAGGATGGCGTTCGACTTGTCGGCGTTGAGGGTGCCGTAGGACTGGTAGGCGATCTGCCAGGGGCCGATCGACACGCCGGCGTCGAGCGGCAGCGCCTCGTCGGCGGAAAAGCGTGCCACCGGGCTCGACGGGGCGTCGGCCTCCCGCCGCCGCGCGCTGTCGTCCATGCCGTCCATGCCGCCCGCCGCCGTCATTTCACGCATCCGCCACAACGCGATCCGCGGTAGGAGCGGGGCGGGTGACTGTCAACGTTTTCTTTGATTTCGTGGGTCGACCCGCTTATGAGGTTTGCCCGCGACGGAGGAGCGCCGAGCGCCGCCGTCCGCCGATCCGCGGGTCTCCATCGACCCTCCTCCGAGTGGCGCTGACGATGACCGACACCCCCGCCGGCGATGCCTCGACCGCGACCGCGCCGTCGCTCGCCTCGCTGCGCGTGCGCATCGACGAGATCGACGCCGAGGTGCATGCGCTCCTGATCGAGCGCTCGACGGTGATCGACGCGCTGATCCGCGCCAAGGGCAAGGCCCAGGGCGGCTCGGCGTTCCGGCCCGGCCGCGAGGCCGACATCATGCGCCGCCTCGCCGCCCGCCACGAGGGCTCGCTGCCGATCTCGTCCGTCGAGCACCTGTGGCGCGAGATCATCGGCACCTTCACCAATTTGCAGGCGCCGTTCCGCGTCCACGTCGCCGGGCTCTCGTCCCCGGACGGTGCGATGCGCGACCTCGCCCGCTTCCAGTTCGGCTTCGACATCGAACTCGTGCCCGCGGCAGACGCCGAGGCGGCGGCCGCCGCCGTCGTCGCCGAGCCGCGCGACCTCGCGCTGGTGCCACTCGATGCCGCGCCTGCGACGGCGTGGTGGCGGGCCCTCGGTCCCGACGGCGCCCGCATCATCGCGCGCCTTCCCTTCCTCGTCACCGCAGGGCCGGGCGCACGTCCGGCCCTCGTGCTGTCGGGCGCCGCCATCGACGAGGCACCGACGGAGGTCGAATGCCTCGCCGGCACCCTTGACGCCGCCCCCGATCGGGCCGCCCTGGCGGCTGCCGGCATCGAGTTGATGGCGTCCGTCGGCAACGACGTCCTCGTCGCCCGCCGGCGCTCGCCGGCAGCGGCCGCGCTCGGCTCGCATATGCGGGCGGCCGGGGGCTATGCCGCACCCTCGGTGCCGACCGCCACCCGCTGAGCGCGGCGCCCTGTTTTTCGAAGTCGAGGTCGACGTGATGTCCGCGTCCAAGGTTCCTTCCCCGCGTCCGAGCGTGCTCGAGATCGCTCCCTACGTGCCCGGCAAGGCGAAGGCCGGTGCCGTGCCCGCCGTCCACAAGCTGTCGTCCAACGAGACGCCGCTCGGCGCCAGCCGCAAGGCGATCGAGGCGTTCAAGGCGGCGGCCGAGAAGCTCGAGCTCTATCCCGACGGCGCCCACACGATGCTGCGCGAGGCGATCGCCCGCCGCTATGGGCTCGACCCCGCCCGCATCGTTTGCGGCGCCGGCTCGGACGAGCTGATCTCGTTCCTCTGCAACGCCTATCTCGGGCCCGACGACGAGGCGGTGCAGAGCCAGTACGGCTTCCTGATGTACGCCATCTCGACGCTCGCCGCCGGCGGGCGGATGGTGAGCGCGCCCGAGCGCGATTTCGTCGCCGACGTCGACGCGATGCTCGCCGCCGTGACGGCGAAGACGAAGCTCGTGTTCCTGGCGAACCCGAACAACCCGACCGGCACCTACCTGCCGTTCGCGGAAGTGAAGCGGCTGGCCGAGGGCCTGCCGCCGCACGTGCTGCTCGTCATCGACGCGGCCTATGCCGAGTATGTGCGGCGCAACGACTATTCGGCCGGGCTCGAGCTCGCGGCGACGATGGACAACGTCGTCATGCTCAGGACCTTCTCGAAGATCCACGGGCTGGCGGCGCTGCGCATCGGCTGGATGTACGGGCCGGCGGCCGTGGTCGACGCGGTCAACCGCGTGCGCGGGCCGTTCAACCTCGGCTCTGCGGCGATTGCGGCCGGCGCGGCCGCCATCGACGACACCGCCCACGTCGAGACGGCGATTGCCCACAACGAGACGTGGCTCGCCTGGCTCGAGGCGGAACTTTCCGGCCTCGGCCTGACGGTGACGCCGAGCGTCGGCAACTTCCTGCTCGTCCACTTCCCCGACGTCGAGGGCAAGCGCGCTGCCGATGCCGACGCCTTCCTCCAGGACCGCGGCATCGTCGTGCGCCGCATGGACGGCTACGGGCTGAAGGGGGCCTTGCGCATCACCATCGGCACGGAAGCGGCGAACCGCGCCGTCGCGGAGGCGCTCGCCGCCTTCGTGAAGGGCTGAACGGAGACCCGATGGCCGACCGGCAAGCCCTTCTGGACCGGCAAGATCCCCTGGACCGGCAAGATCCTCTGGACCGGCAAGCCCCGCTGTTCGGTCGCGTCGCCATCGTCGGCATCGGCCTGATCGGCTCCTCGCTCGCCCGTGCCATCGCCCGGGCGGGCCTCGCCGGCGAGATCGCCATCGCCGACCGCAATGCGGCGGCGCTCGCCCGCGCCGAGGCGCTCGGCCTCGGCACGAGCTACCATGCCACCGCGGCCGAGGCGGCGAAGAGCGCCGACCTCGTCATCGCCTGCGTGCCCGTCGGCGCCTGCGGGCCGGTCGCCGCCGAGATCGCGCCGGTCTTGTCGGCGACCGCGATCGTCTCCGACGTCGGCTCGGTGAAGGGCTCGGTGATCCGCCAGATGGCGCCGCTGTTGCCGAACCCGCGCCGGCTGGTGCCCGCCCATCCGGTCGCCGGCACCGAGCACTCCGGCCCGGACGCCGGCTTCGCCGAGCTGTTCGACAATCGCTGGTGCATCCTGACGCCGCCGGACGACGCCGAGGCCGACGCGGTCGAGAAGGTGGCGGCCTTGTGGAAGGGCTGCGGGGCGAACGTCGAGGTGATGACGTCCGATCACCACGACCTGGTGCTCGCCATCACCAGCCACTTGCCGCATCTCATCGCCTACAACATCGTCGGCACCGCCGCCGATCTCGAGCAGGTGACGCAGTCGGAGGTGATCAAGTTCTCCGCCGGCGGCTTCCGCGACTTCACCCGCATCGCCGCCTCCGACCCGACGATGTGGCGCGACGTCTTCCTGCACAACAAGGACGCGGTGCTCGAGGTGCTCGGGCGCTTCTCCGAGGACCTCGCCGCCCTGCAGCGGGCAATCCGCTGGGGCGACGGCGAGCAGCTCTTCGACGTGTTCACCCGCACCCGCGCCATCCGCCGCGGCATCATCGAGGCCGGCCAGGACACGGCGTCGCCCGACTTCGGCCGCCGGCCGGCGGTGGACGCAGCCCCGGCGCCGACCGAGCCGCCGGTGAAGGCGGCGAAGGCCTCGTGACGGCCTCCGGCGCGCCGCCGCTGCATCTCGTACTGCACGTGCCGAAGTGCGCCGGCAAGACGCTGGAGCGCCACTTCGAGGCGCACATGCCGGCGGGCGAGTTCGTCAAGCCGAAGCGCCGGCCGATCCCGGCGCGCTGGGTGATGTCGCGCCACGCCACCGACGCGGTGCCGCACCCAGAGCGCGTTCGCGTCATCTCCAGCCAGCAGATCGGCCGCTCGCTGGAGGCGCGCTTTTCCGGCCGCCCCATCCTACGCTCGACGCTGATCCGCGACCCACTCGGCCACGCGCTGTCCTATTACAATTTCCGCATGATGCGGTACGTGGCGATGGGGTGGGGCACCTACGACTTCGACACCCACGTGCGCTCCGAGCCGAGGAACCGCATCACCCGCTTCCTGCTCGCGAGCTATCTCGAGATCCCCTGGCCGCGGCTGGTGGCGATGTCCGGCGAGGAGGCGTTCGCCCTCGTCACCCGCCATTTCCGCGATTTCTGGTTCGTCGGCTCCTACCGCCTCTGCGACGAATTGACGGGGGAGCTCGCGCCGGTGCTCGGCGTCCCGCCGGTGGCGGTGCGACAGAACGACCGCGCCGAGATGGCCCAGACGATCGCCTGGGACGAGTTGAAGGCCGCCGACCTCGACCCGGGCCTGCGCGCCTCGCTCATCGACGCCAACGCCGTCGACCAGGCGCTGTTCGAGACCTTCGCCGAGGCGCGCCACGGCGCGCGTGCCGTGACGCTGAAGCCGCCGCCGCGCGCGGCCCGCCTCGCACCGCTCGGCCACGAGTTCGCCCGGCCGATCTACGAGGCGCGGCGCCGCATCGGCCGCGGCTACTGGTAGCGGCCGCTACTCCCGATAGAGCGACCGCACCGGCAATCGCGGCATCCGTCCGAGCGGGATGAGGCCGATCGCGGCGCGGCCCCGGCGGATCGTCACGGTGACGGTGCGCTGGCCGTCGCCGTCGTTGCGCCCGAAGGCGGCGACGGCACCGGCGAGGGCGGCCGGCAGCGGGCTGTCCGGCGGCAGCAGCGGGGCGAGCGTCGCCGCCAGCGCCGCCGGGTCGGCGATCTTCACGTCGAGCACGCCGTCGAGACGGCCTTCCGCGTCCACCGTCAGGTCACCCGCCGCCTGCAGCCTGGCGGCGCCGCTCGAAAGCGACAGCGAGCGCACGGAGAACGGCAGCGGGTCCTCGCCGATGCCCTCGGCGAGCGGCCCGCGGCCGGTGAGGGCGGCGCCGCCGTCGCCGATCCAGACCACCGCCGCGATATCGAGCGGCAGCGGCAGAAAGGGCGAGGCGAGGCCTCTGGCCGACAGCGCGGCATCGGTTCCAGCGGCCTGGTCCTCGGTGGCGGGGGCGCGCCGGACGTGGGCCTCCAGGTGCGCGGCGCGGCCGGCCTCGCGGCCGGCGACGGCGACGACCGGCGCCTCGAGCACGATGTCGGCGCTGTCGAGGAGGCGGCCGTCGCGGGCGGCGCTCGCCCGCGCCGATGTCCATGTGGCCGCGATCGCCAGCCCGTCGGCCGGCTGCGCCGAAAGCGGCCCGTCGAGCTCGAAGATCGCCTTGCGCCAGTCATAGGCGAGGGCGACGGCGGTGAGCGAGCCGGCCGTGAGCGTGCCGCCGTCCGGCAGCGTCGCCGCCGTGGTGCCGCAGCGCGCCTCGACGCGGAACGGGTAGCCGTCGACGGCGAGGGGGTCGCAGACGACGACGGTGCCGTCCGGCAGCGGCCGCGTCAGCGCCTGGCGCAGCATCGTCTCGACGCGCCCCGTCACCACCCACCAGTAGATCGACCAGCCGACCACCAGCACCGCCACCGCCAGTGCGAGCAGGATGAAATTGCGGCGCAGGCGGGCGGGACGGTGTATGGGCGTGTCGGACGGGGGCATGCTCGATTCCGGTCGGTGGGATGCTGTCGCGGCGAATTGGCTCGCCATTGCGGCGAAATCGGCCCCGTCGCTCGCCTTGCGGCGGTTTGGGCCCCCTCTTATATACCCGTCGAGCGTCGCGTCCGGGCTCGCCGGGCGCCAAATCCCACGCTGTTGTTGGGGGCCGGCCCGGCCTCGCCGGGACCCGCGTTCGGATGCCATGTAAGGGTCCGACCGGCCTGCCTGAAGGAGACGAGAATGGCAAAAGTCATCGGTATCGACCTCGGCACCACGAATTCCTGCGTCGCCGTCATGGACGGCAAGAACGCCAAGGTGATCGAGAATTCGGAAGGCGCACGCACGACGCCGTCGATGGTGGCGTTCACCGACGATGGTGAGCGCCTGGTCGGCCAGCCGGCGAAGCGCCAGGGTGTGACCAACCCGGAGCGCACGTTCTTTGCGGTGAAGCGCCTGATCGGCCGCCGCTACGACGACCCGATGGTCGCCAAGGACAAGGATCTTGTGCCCTACAAGATCGTCAAGGGCGACAATGGCGACGCCTGGGTCGAGGCGGACGGCAAGAAGTACTCCCCCTCGCAGATTTCCGCCTTCATCCTGCAGAAGATGAAGGAGACGGCCGAGGCCTATCTCGGCCAGACGGTGACGCAGGCCGTCATCACGGTCCCGGCCTACTTCAACGACGCCCAGCGCCAGGCCACCAAGGACGCCGGCAAGATCGCCGGCCTCGAGGTGCTGCGCATCATCAACGAGCCGACGGCGGCAGCGCTCGCCTACGGTCTCGACAAGGGCGGCGCGTCGAAGACGATCGCGGTCTACGACCTCGGCGGCGGCACCTTCGACGTGTCGGTGCTGGAGATCGGCGACGGCGTCTTCGAGGTGAAGGCGACGAATGGCGACACGTTCCTCGGCGGCGAGGACTTCGACATGCGCCTCGTCAACTACCTCGCCGACGAGTTCAAGAAGGAGCAGGGCATCGACCTGCGAGGCGACAAGCTCGCCCTGCAGCGCCTCAAGGAGGCCGCCGAGAAGGCGAAGATCGAGCTCTCCTCGGCCACCCAGACCGAGATCAACCTGCCGTTCATCACTGCGGACCAGACCGGTCCGAAGCACATGACGCTGAAGCTGACCCGCGCCAAGTTCGAGGCGCTGGTCGACGATCTCGTCCAGAAGACGATCGGCCCGTGCAAGGCGGCCCTCAAGGACGCCGGCCTGTCGGCTGGCCAGATCGACGAGGTGGTGCTGGTCGGCGGCATGACGCGCATGCCGAAGATCCAGGAGATCGTGAAGCAGTTCTTCGGCAAGGAGCCGCACAAGGGCGTCAACCCCGACGAGGTGGTGGCGATCGGCGCGGCGATCCAGGCCGGCGTGCTGCAGGGCGAGGTCAAGGACGTCCTCCTCCTCGACGTGACGCCGCTGTCGCTCGGCATCGAGACGCTGGGCGGCGTGTTCACCCGCCTGATCGAGCGCAACACGACCATCCCGACGAAGAAGGGCCAGGTGTTCTCGACCGCCGAGGACAACCAGACCGCGGTGACGATCCGCGTCTTCCAGGGCGAGCGCGAGATGGCGGCCGACAACAAGATGCTCGGCCAGTTCGATCTCGTCGGCATCCCGCCGGCGCCCCGCGGCGTGCCGCAGGTCGAGGTCACCTTCGACATCGACGCCAACGGCATCGTCAACGTGTCGGCGCGCGACAAGGGCACCGGCAAGGAGCAGCAGATCCGCATCCAGGCCTCCGGCGGCCTCAACGACGCCGACATCGAGAAGATGGTGAAGGACGCCGAGGCGCACGCCGAGGAAGACAAGAAGCGGCGCGCGCTGGTCGAGGCGCGCAACCACGGCGAGGCGCTCGTGCATTCGACCGAGCGCACGCTCGCCGAGCACGGTGCCAAGGTCTCGGCGGCCGACAAGTCGGTGGTCGAGGCGGCGGTGGCCGACCTCAAGACGGCGCTCGCCGGCGAGGACGTCGAGGACATCCAGGCGAAGACCAACGCCCTGGCGCAGGCCTCGATGAAGATCGGCGAGGCGATGTACCAGTCGAGCCAGGATGACGGCGGCGACGATGCCGGCCCGTCGGGCGGCGAGGCCAAGGACGACGTCGTCGATGCGGACTTCGAGGAAGTCCGCGACGACGACCGCAAGAAGTCCGCCTGATCACGGCCGAGGACTGAACCGATGGCTCCGGTCGCCGCGTCGCACCCTTGCGAATCGGCCGGCCGGAGCCGCTTTTTTACGGGGGGATGCCACCGCCCGCCGGCCGGCCCCATTCCGAGACGCTGACAGATGGCCAAGCGCGACTATTACGACGTGCTGGGGGTGGCGCGCGACGCCGACGAAGCCGCCCTGAAGAGCGCGTACCGCAAGCTCGCCATGCAGTTTCACCCGGACCGCAATCCGGGGGACGGCGACGCCGAGAGCCGCTTCAAGGAGGTCAGTGAGGCCTACGAGGCGCTGAAGGACCCGCAGAAGCGCGCCGCCTATGACCGCTTCGGCCACGCCGCCTTCGAGGGCGGGGCGGGCGGCGGCCCGGGCTTCGGCAACGACTTCGCCTCGGCGATGTCCGACATCTTCGACGAGTTCTTCGGCATGGGCGGCGGTGGCCGGCGGCCGGGCGGCGGCGGTGGCCGCGGCGGCCGCGAGCGCGGCGCCGACCTGCGCTACAATCTCGAGATCGAGCTCGAGGAGGCCTTCGCCGGCAAGACCGTCGAGGTCCGCATTCCCTCCTCGATCGCCTGCGAGCCGTGCGGCGGCACCGGTGCGAAGCCGGGGTCGAAGCCCGTGCAATGCCGCACCTGCGGCGGCTCGGGCCGGGTCCGCGCCCAGCAGGGCTTCTTCACCCTCGAGCGCACCTGCCCGACCTGCCAGGGCCGCGGCGAGACGATCGCCGACCCCTGCACCGCCTGCGGCGGCGCCGGCCGGGTGACGAAGGAGCGGACGCTCTCGGTCAACATTCCAGCCGGCATCGAGGACGGCACCCGCATCCGCCTCGCCGGCGAGGGCGAGGCCGGTTCGCGCGGCGGCCCGGCGGGCGACCTCTACATCTTCGTGTCGATCAAGCCGCACGAGTTCTTCCAGCGCGACAGCGCCGACATCTACTGCCGCGTGCCGATCTCGATGACGACGGCCGCACTCGGCGGCGAGTTCGAGGTGCCGACGATCGATTCCGGCCGCACCCGCGTGCGGGTGCCCGACGGCACCCAGACCGGCCGGCAATTCCGCATGCGCGGCAAGGGCATGCCGGTGCTGCGCAGCACCCAGCGCGGCGACATGTATATCCAGGTGGCGGTCGAGACGCCGCGCAACCTGACCCGCCGGCAGCGCGAGCTGCTGGAGGAATTCCAGCGCGACCAGTCCACCGATACGCACCCCGACGCCCAGGGTTTCTTTGCGCGTGTGAAGGATTTCTTCGACGGGCTGAGTGGCTGACGCCGTCACAATGAAGTCACAGTGTTCAGTGAACCCATATGCTCAATCATTCGTTACGCGTCCGTCATCGATCGTGCAGTAGCGTGCTTCACAGACTGGCGATTCGTCTTTCCTCCTTCGGACGGCAGATCGAAATGAAAAGCAGTGCCCGTCGTTTGTCCTCATTCGTCGGTGACGAAGTGAGGTTCTTTCGTGCCTGGATCGAGAAGCCGCTGACGATGGGATCGGTGACCCCGTCGAGCCCCTTTCTCACCCGCGCCATCGCAGCCCAGGTCGAGATCGACCGGCCGGGCAAGATCGTCGAACTCGGCCCGGGCACCGGCGTCGTCACCGACGCCCTGGTGGCACGCGGCGTTCCCCAGGACCGCCTGGTGCTCATCGAGTACAACGGCGAGTTCTGCACGCTGTTGCGCAAGCGCTTCCCCGGCGCGACCGTCATCGAGGGCGACGCCTACGATTTCGACCGCACCCTCGGCTACCCCGCCGACGGCTCGCTGGCGACCGTGATCTCCGGCCTGCCGCTATTCACCAAGCCGATCGAGATGCGCCGCGGCCTGATGGACACGGCCTTCCGGCTGCTCGCGCCGGGCGCGCCGTTCGTGCAGTTCTCCTACGCGCTGGTGCCGCCGGTGCCGGCCGAAACCGGCCGCACGACGATCTGGACGAGCCCGTGGATCCTGCGCAACGTGCCGCCGGCGCGCGTCTGGGTCTACCGCACGGAGCCGGTTCCGGCCTGAGCCCTGCGGGGACGTTTGCATCCGGCGCGGCACCGCCTACATATCGGCGGTCGCACACACCGGATGCTCCCCCGACATGACTGAATTCCTCGGTTCGGGTGCCGCCCCGACCTCGTCCTCCCGTTTCCCGCACTGGCACGGCACGACCATCGTCACCGTTCGCAAGAACGGCCGCGTTGTGATCGCCGGTGACGGCCAGGTGTCGCTCGGCCAGACCGTCATCAAAGCGAGCGCCCGCAAGGTGCGCCCGCTCGGCAAGGGCGACGTCATCGCCGGCTTCGCCGGTGCCACCGCCGACGCCTTCACGCTGCTCGAGCGCCTCGAGACCAAGCTCGAGCAGTATCCGGGCCAACTGGTGCGCGCCGCCGTCGAACTCGCCAAGGACTGGCGCACCGACCGCTACCTCCGCCAGCTCGAGGCGATGATGATCGTCGCCGACAAGTCGTCCAGCCTGGTGCTGACCGGCACCGGCGACGTGCTGGAGCCGGAAGGCGGCATCATGGGCATCGGCTCGGGCGGCATGTATGCGCTCGCCGCCGCCAAGGCGCTCGCCGACACCGACCTCGATGCCGAGCAGATCGCCCGCCGGGCAATGGCGATCGCCTCGGAAATCTGCGTCTACACCAACGGCAACGTCATCGTGGAGAGCCTTGGTGCCGACGCCTGACGACTGGTCGGCGGCCGTCGCCGCCGGTCTCGTCGACCGGGCCGGCGCCGAGCGCCTCGCCGCCTTCTTCGCGTCGCGCGAGCGCGCCGACTTCGCCGGCGACGCGGAGGCGGTGCGCTTCGTGCGCGGCTTCCACGACATCTTCCTGGCGATGGGCGTCGCCGTGCTGGTGGCCGGCGTCGGCTTTGCGGCGGTGCTCGCCGCTGGCATCCTGATCGGCACGATCGCGCCGGCGGCCGCCGCCTGGGGGCTCGCCGAGGTGTTCGCGCGCCGCCGCAAGCTGGTGCTGCCGTCGATCGTGCTCGCCGCAGCGTTCGTTGTCGCGACCGGCCTGACGGTCGCCATTCTCTACGCCCTCGGGCTCGACATCGCCCAGGCCGGCGCGACGGAGCTGCCGGCCGGGTGGGACGAGGGGGCGGTCGGCATCGCCGGCGCGGCCGGCGGCGTCGCCGGTGCGCTCGCCTTCTTCTGGCGCTTCCGCCTGCCGTTCGCACTCGGCGCCGGGGCGCTTTCGGCGGTGATGCTGGTGCTGGTCGCGCTCGTCTGGTGGAACCCTGGGGAGCCGGCGTTCTCGCTCGTCATGCTCGCCACTGGCCTCGCCGTCTTCGCGCTGGCGATGAGCTTCGATCTCGCCGACCCCGGCCGCAGCGGCCTCGCCTCCGACAACGCCTTCTGGCTCCATCTGGTCGCCGCGCCGGTGCTCGTCTATTCGGTGATCGGCCTCCTGGGCGTCGAGAGCCGCTTCGACCTCGGGCTGTCGGATGCGCTGGTGGTGGTGGGCGTCGTCGTCGCCCTCGGCCTCGTCGCGCTCGCCGTCGATCGCCGCGCGCTGCTGGTCGCCGGCCTCGGCTACCTGGGCTTTGCCATCGGCCGGCTGATCGCCGCCACCGAGTTCAGCGGCGAGGCGATCTTCGCCGCCACGCTGGTGGTGCTGGGCCTCCTGATGGTGGCGCTCGGCACCGGCTGGCAGCCGGCCCGCCGGGGCGTCCTGCGCCTGCTGCCGGCAAAGCTCGTGGCGCGGCTGCCGGCGGTGCATCCCGCATGACCGCCGGCGCGGCCGCCTACGGCTTTTCCCGCGTCACCCGCGACGACTTCCCGATCCTGATGCGGTGGATGGGGGAGCCGCACGTGGCGCGCTGGTGGGGCGACGTCTATTGCGAGCTCGCGGCGCTGTCCCACGCCCTCGACGCGCCGGGGTTCGATGCCTATCTGGTGCACGTCGAGGGACGGCCGTTCGCCTACCTGCAGGTGACCGACCCGTTCGCCGACGAGGACAACCCCTACCGCGACCAGCCGCGCGGCTCGCGCGGCCTCGACCTCTACATCGGCGAAAAGTCGATGACGGGCCGCGGCCACGGCCCGGGGCTGCTTTCGGCGATGGCCGAGCGGCTGTTCGCCTCCGGCCATCCGCGGCTTTTGATCGACCCCGATCCGGCCAACCGGAACGCCATCCGTGCCTATGAGAAGGCCGGCTTCCGCCACCACAGCGTCCGACGCGTGGTGGTGGCCGCCGGTGACGTCGCGGTCGTCCTGATGACCCGCGACCGCAACGAAAGCAGATGAGATGACCGATTTCTCTCCCCGCGAGATCGTTTCCGAGCTCGACCGCTACATCGTCGGCCAGCAGGCGGCGAAGCGGTCGGTGGCCATCGCGCTGCGCAACCGCTGGCGCCGCCAGCAGCTGAGCGGCCAGATGCGCGAAGAGGTGCTGCCGAAGAACATCCTGATGATCGGCCCGACCGGCGTCGGCAAGACGGAGATCTCCCGCCGCCTCGCCAAGCTCGCCGGCGCGCCGTTCCTCAAGGTCGAGGCGACGAAGTTCACCGAGGTCGGCTATGTCGGCCGCGACGTCGACCAGATCGTCCGCGACCTCGTCGAGGTCGGCATCGGCCTGGTGCGCGACCGCAAGCGCAAGGACGTGCAGGCGAAGGCGCACCTGCAGGCGGAGGAGCGCGTGCTCGACGCCCTCGTCGGCAAGGCGGCGAGCCCGTCGACCCGCGACGCCTTCCGCAAGCGCCTGCACGACGGCCAGCTCGACGACAAGGAGATCGAGATCGAGGTGACGCAGTCGGCGCAGGTGCCGAGCTTCGACATGCCGGGCATGCCGGGTGGCAGCATCGGCGTGATGAACCTCTCCGACATGCTCGGCAAGGCGTTCGGCGGCGCCAAGAAGGCGCGCCGGGTCTCGGTGAAGGATTCCTACGAGATCCTCGTCGCCGAGGAGAGCGACAAGCTCCTCGACCAGGATGCGGTGGTGGCCGAGGCGATCCGCTCGGTCGAAGACGACGGCATCGTCTTCCTCGACGAGATCGACAAGATCTGCGCGCGCGAAGGCCGCATGGGCGGCGACGTCAGCCGCGAGGGGGTGCAGCGCGACCTCTTGCCCTTGATCGAGGGCACGACGGTGACGACCAAGTACGGGCCGGTGAAGACCGACCACGTGCTGTTCATCGCCTCCGGCGCCTTCCACGTGGCCAAACCCTCGGACCTTCTGCCGGAACTGCAAGGCCGCCTGCCGATCCGCGTCGAGCTGAAGCCGCTCGACAAGGCAGACTTCGTGCGCATCCTCAACGAGACCGAGGCGAGCCTGATCAAGCAGTCGGTGGCGATGCTGAAGACCGAGGGCGTCACCCTCGTCTTCACCGAGGATGCGGTGGACGCCATCGCCGAGATCGCGGTCGAGATCAATGCGACGGTGGAGAACATCGGCGCGCGGCGCCTGCAGACGGTGATCGAGCGGGTGCTCGACGAGCTCTCCTTCACCGCCCCCGACCGCGCCGGCGAGACGGTGACGATCGACGCGGCGCTGGTCAACGAGACGGTGCGCGAGCTCGCCAGGAACGCCGATCTCAGCCGCTTCATCCTGTAACGGAAAAGGCGCGACGGTGCCGGTCTGGTCGAAGGATCGGCGCGCCGCCGGCGTAAAGTCAGCGCACGCGCACCGCGCGCGGGGGAGATCAGCCGTCATGAGACATCGTTTTGCCGTCGCGCCGCTGACGTTGGCGCTGCTCGCTGCCACCGCGGCCGTCCCGGCCGCCGCCGCATCCTGCAAGCCCGAGTCGGTCGCCGGCCTGTGGGTCGGCCACGCCACCACCGAAGTCGACCTCTACTGCCTGATCGACGTGAAGAAGTCGGGTGCCGTCGTGCAGTCGAGCTGCTTCAACCCGGACACGCTGAAGCCCGAGGCCACCCTCGACGGCAAGGTGACGCTCGAGAAGGACTGCACCGTCAAGGCGACGTTCCAGTTCAAGAGCGCCAAGGAGACGGCGCCGGCGAAGTTCCGCGGCAAGATGACGTCGAACGGCCAGAAGATGGCCGGCGACTTCGTCATCTTCGGCGCGCAGGAAGCCTATCGCTTCATCCGCCAGATCGACTGAGCGCGGGCGCGCATCGACGCCGGGCGGCGACGCCCGGCGGGCGCCCGGCCGCGCGCGGGCCGACGCGCCGTGGCGACGGTGCGGCCAGCCGGACCCCCATCCGGACCCTACGGCTCCAGCTCGGCGTCCCAGTAGAGGAAGTCCATCCAGCTGTCGTGCAGGTAGTTGGGCGGGAACAGCCGGCCGTTGTTGTGCAGGTCCTGCACGGTCGGCCGGTAGGGATGCTGGCGCGGGAACATCGCCACTTCCTCGCAGCGCTTGTTGCCCTTGCGCAGGTTGCAGGGCGAGCAGGCGGCGAGCACGTTCTCCCACTCCGTCTGGCCGCCCTTCGAGCGCGGCATCAGGTGGTCGAAGGTGAGGTCGTCGGGCGAGCCGCAGTACTGGCACTCGAAGCGGTCGCGCAGGAAGACGTTGAAGCGCGTGAACGCCGGGTTGCGCGCCGGGCGGATGTAGGTCTTCAGCGACACGACGCTCGGCAGCCGCATCTCGAACGACGGGCTGCGCACCGTGAAGTCGTATTCCGACACGATGTTCACGCGGTCCATGAAGACCGCCTTGATCGCGTCCTGCCACGACCACAAGGACAAGGGGTAGTAGCTGAGCGGCCGGTAGTCGGCGTTCAGGACAAGCGTCGGATGCGCGTCGGGTGAGACGTGGATGGTCAAGACACCACTCCAACCGTCCGGAAAGTCCCGCACTCACCGTCCGGACGAACGATTCTCGAGTACCGTCGATACTCTATAACCTCCGTGTCAGCCGTGTGAAGTCGACGCGACGACACACCCGCGGGCAGACTTCGTCACCCGCGACGATCGTCGCGCTCAGCGCGGCAGGGTGCGGCGCAGCACGCTCGCGGCGATCGCGAGGCCGGCCTCGTCGATGCCGTGCGACAGGCCGGCCGCGATGTGCCACTCGACCGGGATCTCGGCGGCCGCCAGCGCCTCGCAGGCCATCGTCATGTACTCGACCGGCAGCACCTCGTCCTGGTCGCCGTGCACCAGCACCACCGGCGGCGACGGCCGCGGCATCTGGCCAAGCGTCTCGGGGCGGGCGAGCAGGCCGGAGAAGCCGACGATCGCGGCGATCGCCGGCCGGCGGGCGAGGCCGACGTCGAGCGCCATCATCGTGCCCTGGCTGAAGCCGACGAGCGCCAGCGCCGAGGCCGGCAGGCGCATCCGGCCGAGTTCCTGGGAGAGGAACGCGTCGAGCGCCGGGGCGGCGCGGGCGACGCCGCGCGGCACCTCGGCCGGATCGCGCATCGTCAGCGGGAACCACTGCCGCCCGCCCGGGCTCATCGCGCACGGCTCCGGCGCGTGCGGGGCGACGAAGGCGATGTCCGGCAGGTCGCGGGCGAAGTGGCGGCCGAGCGAGATCAGGTCGTTGCCGTCGGCGCCGTAGCCGTGGACGAACACCACGAGCCCTTTCGCCGGGCGGCCGGAGGCGGGGGCGAGGCGGGGTCCGTCGAGCACGGCGGGCGGTCTCCTTCGGCACTTCTAGCGGCGGGGAGGGCGGTCAGAGCGGCGCGCCCTCGCGACCCTCGCGGCGGGCGCGATAGTAGCCCCACCAGAGCCGTGCGGCCACCGACCGCCACGGCGCCCAGGGTGCCGCGATGGCGTCGAGCGCCTTCGGCTTCGGCCGCGCCGGCAGCGCCAGCCCGTCGGCCACCGCGATCTGCAGCGCGAGGTCGCCAGACGGGAAGACATCCGGGTGGCCGGCGCAGAACAGGAGGTAGAGGTCGACCGTCCACGGACCGACGCCCGGAAGCTGGGTCAGCGCCGCATGCGCCTCGTCGGCCGGAAGCGAGGCGAGATGATCGAGGTCGAGACGCCCCTCGAGGACGGCGAGCGCCGCCGCCCGCATCGTCCTCACCTTCGCCGCCGACAGGCCGCAGGCGCGCAGGGCCGCATCGTCGAGCGCCGCGAACCCCTCCGCCGCGTGGCCGCCGGCGGCGACCAGGCGGGCGAAGATCGCCGCGGCACTCGCCGTCGACAGCTGCTGGCCCATGACGATGCGGGCCAGCCCCTCGAACCCCGGCTTGCCGCGCCGGAGCGGCAGCGGTCCGGCAAGGGCGGCGATCGGCGCGAGCCGCGGGTCGGCCGCCACGAGGGCGGCGACGCCCGCCGTCACGTCCGCGTCGGTCTCGATGCTACGCAGCTTTTCCTCGGCCATCACCGCCTCGATTGCTCCGCCACAGGGCGTCAAGCCACGGTTCGCCTTGTGCCGCAACCCGGTTCCTGATTGACAATGCCGGCATGTCAGGAATCGCCACCATCACCGTCGGCCGCGACGAAGCCGGAATGCGGCTCGACCGCTGGTTCAAGTCGCATTACCCCGACCTCGCCTTCGGCCGGCTGCAGAAGCTGGTGCGCACCGGCCAGGTGCGGGTCGACGGCGGCCGGGTCAAGACCTCGACCCGGCTCGAGCCCGGCCAGATGGTGCGCGTGCCGCCGCTGACGCCGCCGCCCGGCCTCGACGCCGAGCGCGACGACGAGGACGACGACCGGCAGGTCGACCCGCGCGACGATGGGCAAGAGGACGAGCACGACGACGGGCAAGACGACCGCCACGGCGACCGTCATGACGACCGTACCGTGGAACCGGACGCGGAGGCGGCCGTCTTCGCCGGTCTGACTGGCTCGAAGCTCGCCCGGGCGCGCGCCAAGGCGAAGGCGCTCGCCGCAGCCGGGCAGGGGGCCGCCACACCTGCCGGCAAGCCCGCCATGGCAAAGTCCGTCGGTAAACCGGCCTCCGGCAAGGCCGTCGTCACCAAGTACGGCACCGGCCGCATCGGCGACGCCGAGGCGCTGCGGGCGATGCTGCTCTACGAGGACCGCGACGTCTTCGTCTTCAACAAGCCTTTCGGGCTCGCCGTGCAGGGCGGCTCCGGCCTGACGCGCCACATCGACGGCATGCTGGAATCCCTCCTCGACGCCAAGGGCCAGAAGCCGCGGCTCGTCCATCGGCTCGACCGCGACACCACCGGCGTGCTGGTGGTGGCGCGCACCCGGCTCGCCGCCACGCACCTCACCGCGGCGTTCCGGGCGCGCTCCACCCGCAAGGTCTACTGGGCGCTGGTGAAGGGCGTGCCGAAGCCGAACCAGGGCCGCATCTCGACCTTCCTCGCCAAGGGCACCGGCGCGGACGGCGAGCGTATGCTGATCGCCCGCCACGGCGAGGACGACGCAGTGCACGCCGTCACCTACTACGCCGTCGTCGACCAGGCCGGCCAGCAGATGTCGTGGCTGTCGCTGCGGCCGGTGACGGGGCGCACCCACCAGCTGCGCGCCCACACCGCCCACATCGGCAACCCGATCGTCGGCGACCCGAAGTACTTCGAGGTGGAGAACTGGGAACTGCCCGGCGGCATCCAGAACCGCCTGCACCTGCACGCCCGCCGCATCACGCTGCCGCACCCCTCCGGCACCGGCAAGCTCGACGTCTCGGCGCCCTTGCCCGACCACATGAAGCAGTCGTGGAACCTGCTGGGCTTCGACGCCACCCAGTACGACCCGATCGAGGAGGCGCCGGACGAATGAGGCCAGGGGGGAGCGCTCGGCTGGTGGTCTGGGGGGGCCGGCTCACAAGGAGCGAGGTCGCCGGACGCGAGTTCGTTGCTGCCGAGGCTTCTGGCGTCGTGCCGGCTTTCGGGCGCCGAGTTCGCGGCACCCCCCCTCCCTACCCTCCCCCGCGAGGGGGGAGGGTTTCCGCTGTGCTTTTGGCAGATCAGGTGCCCCAAATGGGGTGCGAACCCTCCCCCCTCGCGGGGGAGGGTAGGGAGGGGGGGCCGCGGGCACCGCGCCGGATTGGACGGACGACGCCTGACGCGGCCACCCCGAACCCCGCCACCGGCCACGCTACATGACCACCGCCGCCGAGAAGCCCACCTGGCGGGAGCGCATCGCCTTTCTCGGCGAGCGGCGCGTCTTCGTCATGCTGCTGCTCGGCTTCTCGTCCGGCCTGCCGCTGCTGCTCGTCTTCGGCACGCTGTCGGCGTGGCTGCGCGGCGCCGGCGTGTCGCGCACCGAGATCGGGCTGCTCTCCTGGGTGGCGCTCGCCTACTCGTTCAAGTTCGTCTGGGCACCCGTCGTCGACCGCTTCGACGTGCCCCTCCTCGCCCGCCTGCTCGGCCGGCGCCGCGCCTGGATGATCGTCGCCCAACTCGGCGTGGCCGCCGGCCTGCTCCTCATCGGCCTGTCCGATCCCGCCACATCGCTCGGTCTGACGATCGCCGGGGCGCTTTTGACGGCGTTCGCCGGGGCGACGCAGGACATCGTCGTCGATGGCTGGCGCATCGATGCCGCGCCCACCGAGAAGCAGGGCACGATGGCGGCGACCTACCAGCTCGGCTACCGCTTCGCCCTGATGGCGTCCGGCGCCGGCGCCCTCTACATCGCCGAGTTCGTCGACTGGCAGGCCGCCTACTGGACGATGGCCGGCCTCGTCTCCGTCGGCATCGCCGCCGTCCTCCTCGCCCCCGTCGTCGACCGCGACCGGCCCGAGCGCACCGGCGGCTTCAGCATCCGCGAGGCGGTGGTCGAGCCGTTCGCCGATCTGGTGCGCCGCTACGGCCTGGCGCTCCTCGTCATCCTGCCGGTGGTCGCCCTCTATCGCCTGCCGGACTTCATCGCCGGCGTGATGGCGAACCCGCTCTACATCGACGTAGGCTTCTCGCTCACCGACATCGCCAACGTCTCGAAGCTCTACGGCGTCTGGATCGGGCTCGCGGGGGCCTTCGCGGGCGGCCTGCTGCTGCCGGTACTGGGCCTGCGAACGGCGCTCGTCATCGGCGCGCTGACGGGGGCCGGGTCGAACGTGATGTTCGCCTGGCTCGCCCACGCCGGCGCCGACATCGTGCTTCTGACGCTCGCGATCTCCGTCGACAACTTCTCCGCCGGCTTCGCCGGCTCGGTGCTGATCGCCTACATGTCCGGCCTCACCGGGCCGGGCTTCGCGGCTACCCAGTACGCGCTGCTGTCATCGCTCTACGCGCTGCCGGGCAAGCTCGTCGCCGGGCTCTCCGGCTTCATGGTCGATTCCTTCGGCTACCCGGCCTTCTTCATCGCGACCTCGTGCGTCGGCATCCCCGTGGCGATCCTCGCCTTCTTCGCGGTGAGAGAGCAGGGAGTGGATGCGCGCGAACGCGCGGCAGGCGGCACTTCGTCTTGATGTGGGCCGTCAGTTTCTGGCGCCGCCTGCGATCATCGCATGCACTACAGCGAATTGTTGTATTAGCGGTGTGCCTGCCATTATACATATACTTAGTGGATCTGGACTGGCCCAACGGCGAGAGCTTAGGCGGGAGCCAGTCGTCACCCCCAATCGAGCAGGCGATGACGGAAGGCCTGATGGCGGCGATCGCAAAGTGCTGGACGCCGCCTTCGGCTGGAGGTGCGGAACGAGTTCGTGTGCGCGTGCAGGCCGAGCTCGACATCTCCGGCCGCGTCGTTTCGATCAAGGTCCTAAGCCCCGTGGGCCCGGGATTGAGCAGCGAGGCCACGGACATGATCGCGACGGCTGAGAAAGCGCTGTCTGACTGCCAGCCCTACGACCTTCCGGAGCCGCTTTACGACAGCTGGCGGACGATCATTGTCAATTTCGCTCTCGATCCTCGGGAAAAGTCATAAAGGCGCAAGCGAGCAGCCCCGTGCGCTGTGCAGGGCCCCGTCCGCCACTTCCTCCCCGCACCGCGGTAGCCGTCCGCCCCTCCGCGGACTAGATTAGACCTTCTCGTGCGCCGCGCCTCCCCGCGTCCGCGCATCGTTCCGACCGAGGCCTCCATGAACCAGATGACCGCTCCCCCGAAGTTCGGCATCGGCGCGCCCGTGCGCCGCGTCGAGGATGCCGCGCTCCTCACCGGGCGGGGCCGCTATGTCGACGACATCGCCCCGGCCGGCGTGCTGGCGATGACGGTGGTGCGGGCACAGGTGGCGCACGCGCGCATCACCCTCAGTGGCCTCGACGCGGCGCGTGCCGCGCCGGGCGTCCACATGGTGCTGACCGCCGCCGACCTCGAGGGCTATGGCGGCGTGCCCTGCAAGGCGATCATGAAGCAGGCGGACGGCACGCCCGTCGTGCCGCCCTATCGCCCGCTTCTGTGCGGCGAGATCATCAAGCACGTCGGCGACGCGGTGGCGGCGATCGTCGCCGATACGCTGGCGGCGGCGGAGGCGGCGGCCGAGCTCATCGAGATCGAGTACGACACCCTGCCGGCGGTGATCGATACGGTGGGCGCGCTCGATCCCGACGCGCCGCTCGCCTGGCCGGAGCGCGGCACCAACCTCGCCTTCGAATATGCCTTCGGCGACAAGGGCAAGACCGAGGCGGCGTTCGCCAAGGCGGCGAAGGTCGCCCGCCTCGAGGTGATCAACAACCGCCTCGTCTGCAACTACATGGAGCCGCGCGGCTGCATCGCCGAATACGACGCGGGCACCGAGCGCTGGACGCTCACCGTCGGCACTCAGGGCGGCCACGGCATGCGCGGCATCCTCGCCGGCGACATCCTGAAGGTCGACCCGTCGCGCATCCGCATCATCACGCCGGACGTCGGCGGCGGCTTCGGCCCGAAGATGCCTGTCTACCGCGAATATCCGATCGCCATGATCGCCGCCGAGCGGCTCGGCCGGCCGGTGAAGTGGAAGTGCGGCCGGATGGAGCACTTCCTCGCCGATGCCCAGGGCCGCGACAACGTCACCACCGCCGAGCTGGCGCTCGACGCCGACGGCAAGTTCCTGGCGCTGCGCGTCGACCTGATCGCCGCCGCGGGCGCCTATTTCCACCAGTTCGGGCCGTTCATCCCGTGGGTGGGCGCGACGATGTCGACCGGCGTCTACGACATCCCGGCGCTGGAGGTGCGCGTGCGCGGCACCTTCTCCAACACCGTGCCCGTCGATGCCTACCGCGGCGCTGGCCGCCCGGAGGCCGCCTATGTGCTGGAGCGGCTCGTCGAGGAGGCGGCGCGTGTCGCCGGCGTGTCGCCGGTAGAGATCCGTCACCGCAACTTCATCCGCCCCGAGCAGATGCCCTACACGACCCAGACCGGCCGCATGTACGACACCGGCGAGTTCTCCGGCCATCTCGACCGGGCGCTGGACGAGGCGGACGCTGCCGGCTTCGAGGCGCGGGTGGCCGAGAGCGCGTCGCGCGGCCTCTATCGCGGCCTCGGGCTCGCGAGCTACGTCGAGGCGTGCGCCTTCCCGGGCTCCGAGCGGGCGGAGCTGTCGATCGACCCGGACGGCACGCTGACGCTGTTCATCGGCACCCAGACCAACGGCCAGGGCCACGCCACCGCCTACGCCCAGCTGATCGCCGAGCACCTCGGCGTGGACATCTCCAAGATCAAGGTGGTGCAGGGCGACACCGACGCGGTGAAGACCGGCGGCGGCACCGGCGGCTCGCGCTCGATCCCGCTCGGCATGCCGTCGATCGACGTGGCGAGCCGGGCGCTCGTCGAGAAGATCAAGGCCGCCGCGGCCGACCGGCTGGAGACGTCGCCCGCCGACCTCGAGCTCGTCGGTGGCGAGGTGCGCATCGTCGGCACCGACCGCGTCGTCAGCCTCGCGACGCTCGCCGCCGCGATGCCGGCGGCCGACCGCACCACCGAGGGCGAGGTCAAGCAGACCGAGTGCACCTATCCGAACGGCACCCACATCGTCGAGGTCGAGATCGACCCGGAGACCGGCGTGACGACGTTCGACCGCTACACCATCGTCGACGACTTCGGCGTCACGGTGAACCCGATCCTGCTCGCCGGCCAAGTGCACGGCGGCGTCGTGCAGTCGATCGGCCAGGCGCTGCTGGAAAACACCCTCTACGACGAGGACGGCCAGCTGATCACCGCCTCGCTGCTCGACTACGCGCTGCCGCGCGCCGACGACGTGCCGTCGATCCACTTCGAGACGCGCAACGTACCCTCGACGACGAACGCCATGGGCATCAAGGGCGCCGGCGAGGCGGGCACCATCGGCGCGACGCCGGCGGTGATGAACGCGGTCGCCGACGCGCTCCGGCGCGGGGCGGGGGTGACGCGCATCGACATGCCGGCGACGCCGCAGGCGGTGTGGGCGGCGATCCGGGCCGCGAAGGGGTGAGCGATGGCCGACGATCCGGCGCTGCGCGAGCAGGTGCTCGACGCCATCGCCTACGTGGTGGCGGAGACGGGGGCGCGCGCCGTCAGCCTGGATGAGGCGGCGGCCCACGCCGACCTCGATCCGGGTGAGGTGCGCCGGGTGTTCCCGACGCTCGAAAGCCTGCAGTCGGCGATCGTCAACCGCATGTTCGAGACCTTCTACGCCGACGTCGCCGCGGCGGCCGGCGACGACGACGGGCCGGGGGCATTCTCGCACGCCTGCCTCGTCGCCACCCGCGCCCGCTTCGAGCGCAACGAGTTCCCGCGCATCGCGGCGGCCGTGCTGCCATCGCTGCCGATCCACCCCGATGTGCGCGACACCATCGTGGCGCACCGCCGCGCGATACGGCGCAGCTTCGAGCAGGACGGCATGACGGCGACCGACTCCGTCATCTTCACCAGCGCCATCGACGGCTGCTGGCTGTCTGCCATGCTCGGCATCGAGACGATCACGTCCGAGGAACGCCAGCGCCTGTTCGACTGCCTGGAAGGCCTGCTGCCGCCGCGCCAAGCCGTTTCCGGCTGAGCCGACTGCGGACGCCGCCGTCGCGGTCACGCGAAAATTTGCTGTCCTGAGAGCGGTCTGGAACGACTCCAAGCCCATCGGGCCGTGCTAGGGATGGCGCAACGAACGGTGCGGGGGCAACCGGATAACGACGACTGGGGGAAGCGGATGGCGAGAGAGCTGTCGCGCCGCGGATTTCTGAAGGCGGGGCTGGTCTCCGGCGTGGCCTTCCGCATCGGCATGCTCGCCGGGCCGGCGCGGGCGGATCTCGTCGAGGAGCCGCGCAATCGCGTGCCCCACTGGGTCGGTCCCGACGGCCGCGCCCGCTTCCGCTACGACGCCGTCGCCAAGGTGACCGGCGACAAGACCTTCGGGCGAGACTTCCGCGCCGTCGACATGGCCGGCTGGCCGCGCGAGCAGAGCCACGCCTTCATGATCTTCGGCGACCGCGCCGACCACGCCCTCGAGGGCATCGACCTCTCGGCGCTCGGCGAGGCGTCTGACGCCGACAACCTGCTGCCCGACCGCGTCCTCATGGGCGCCGACCTGGTGCGCGACGGCGTGCGTCCACCCGGCGGCTCCGAGGGGCTGCCCGAGGGCTTCTACGGCGACGTCTTCCTCGTCCCGGCCGGCGAGACGCCGCGCTTTCTCGGCCAGCCGGTGGCGATGTTGTTCTATCGCGACTTCGGCCGCTACGACGCCGCCAAGCGGCGCATCCGCTTCGACACCGAGGTGGTGAAGTGGGGCGCCCACACCGGCCCGAACACGCCGGCGAACTACGGCAACGGCCGCTATGTGCGCATCGGCGGGGCACGCCCGGACGACCCGGACGTCTACTCCCCCCTCGTCGGTGGGACGACCGTCTACGGCCGCTTCGAGGGCGACACTGTGGTGTGGCCGGCCGCCGACGAGAACGGCGACGCGGCGGCACGAGGGATGTGGGCGGTCGCGGAGCTCGACCGCGAGATCGCCGCGGCCGGCGACGACGCGCTGGTGCTGACGCGCGAGCACTACTCGCAGTCGATCGACGCCTCGGCGATGGAGGCCGACAACGGCCTTGTCTGGTACGACCTCGTCACCGGCACGCTGCATGCTGTGCTGGGCACCCAGTCGCCCTACGAGACCGTCACCTCCACCGTCTCGATGTTCGGTCCGTCGCGCTTCCGGCTGACGAAGTTCGACCTGTCGATCGGCTACACCGTCGGCTACGGCACCAAGGACCACTCGGTCTTCCCGCTCTACGCCATCCTCGCCGGCCTCTACGGCCAGGGACGGCCGGTGCGGCTGGCGCTCGACCGTTTCGAGCACTTCCGCACGGCCATGAAGCGGCACCCGTTCTGGATGAAGTCGACGCTCGTCGTCGACCGCACCACCGGCGCCTTCCGCATCCTGAAGGGCGAGTACCGCACCGACGGCGGCGGCCGGCGCAACTACTCGCCGGAGGTCTCCCTCGTCGGCACGGCGGCGGGACAGTCGGTCTACTACTTCCCGAAGAGCGACCTGTCGGTCGCCTCCTACGCCTCGCGGGCGGTCGAATCCGGCTCGACGCGCGGCTACGGCACCGTCCAGACGCTGACGGCGACGGAGGTGCTGGTCGACGCGGCGGCGGCCGAGCTGGGCATCGACCCGATCGCGCTGCGCCGCAAGAACGCCTTCCGCTCGGGGATGAAGAACACCCAGGGCGCCGTGCCCGCCGGGGCGATGCGCAACGACGAGATCCTGGAGAAGGCAGCCGCCCATCCGCTGTGGCGGGACCGCGCCGCCACCAAGACGGCGTTCGAGGCGGCAAACCCCGGCAAGCGCTACGGCGTCGGCTACGCCCAGGTGCAGAAGGACTTCGGCAGCGGCGCCGAGGCGGCGATCACCACGCTGTCGTTCGACGCCTCCGGCCGTCTCACCATGCGCCAGCAGGGCATGGAGATGGGCACCGGCCTCACCACCGCCCAGGCGATCATGGTCGCAGCCGTGCTCGGCCGCGTGCCCGACCGCTGCGACTACGGCGTCACCGACTTTCCGGAGATGCCGCTCGTCTCCGACGAAATCCCCTATTCGATCAGCGTGGAGGAACAGGACCGGCTCGCCGCCGATCCGCACTGGACGCCGACCTATCTGTCGGGGATGACGGCTTCGAACAGCGTCTACTATGTCGGCCACGCCACGCGGACGGCGGCGCGGGCGCTGCTGGCGCTGTCGCTGTGGCCGGCGGCGGTGGCGCTGTGGTCGCGCGGACCCGGCGGCGGCCAGATCGCACCGCTCGACGCCCGGCTGGAGGACGTCCGCTTCGTCGACGGGATGCTGGCCGGCGGCGGCCTCGAGCCGTTGCCCCTCGAACGCGTCGTCGCCACCGCCCACGCGCTCGGCCTCGTCACCGGCGTCAGCGTCCACACCTTCAACCGCTGGGAATGGGCGACGGCCAGCTTCGACGTGCCCGGCGTCGGTCCGACGACGCTGCCGGTCGACGCGCTGTCGGTGCAGTACGGCGACGGCGCGCCCCCCGAGCGCAAGGCGCTGATGACGGCCGGCGGCTTCCACTTCCTGCCGCGCACCGCGGTCTCCTATCCGGAGACGTCGCTGAACAACGCCGGCGTCACCTACTACACCAGCGTCGGCACCATCACCGAGGTGGTGGTCGACACCGCCACCTGCGCGGCGCGCGTGACGGGCCATCACTCGATCCTGGAGTGCGGCAGCCAGGTGGTGCCCGAACTCGTCTCCGGCCAGTTGCAGGGCGGCCTCGCCATGGGCATCGGCCACGCGCTCTATGAGGAGTTGCCGCTCTACGAGGGCGGCCCGTCGGACGGCACCTGGAACTGGAACCGCTACCGCCTGCCGCACGCGGCCGATGTCGCGGTGTGGAACCAGACGTCGGAAATCCTGCCGCCGCTCACCGACACCGATCCGCCGAAGGGCATGGCCGAGGTGGTGATGATCGCGGTCGTGCCGGCCATCATCAACGCCGTCGCCGACGCCATCGGCCACCGCTTCAGCGAGACGCCGATCACCCCGGCGCGCATCCGCGAGGTGCTGGCATGACGCTGCCGACGACGCCCCTGTCCCTCGTCGTCAACGGCCGCCAGGTCGGCCCGATCGACGTTCCGGACAACCTGATGATGGTCGACTTCCTGCACGAGTACCTGAACCTCACCGGCTCGCGGCTCGCCTGCGGCCAGGGCGTCTGCTGGGCCTGCACGGTGATGCTGCTCGACACCGACGGCGCGCCGCCGCGGGAGATCCGCACCTGCATCACCGGCGCGCACTTCTTCGCCGGCAAGTCCGTCCGCACCATCGAGGGCCATGCCGAGCGCGACGCCGACGGCAACGTCGTGGCGCTGTCGCCGGTACAGCAGGCCTTCATCGAGCATTTCTCCTTCCAGTGCGGCTACTGCACGCCGGGCTTCGTCACCGGGGCGACGGTGCTGATCGAGCGGCTGCAGCGCCAGCCGATCGCGCGGGGCGACGTGGAGAGCACCATCGAGGCGGCACTCGCGCCGCACGTCTGCCGTTGCACGGGCTATGTGCGCTACTACGAGGCGGTGCGGTCGGTGATCCTCGACACGCCCGGCCTCGTGGTCGGCTAGGGGAGGGCGCCATGCTCATCCGCAGGGTCTGGCACCGGGTCGTCCTCGCCGCCGTCGTCCTCGTCGTGCTCGGCGGCGGCTTCGCCCTCGCCGTCTTCGCCGGCGCCTTCGAGAAGAGCGTCGTCAGCGCTGCCGTCGACACGCCGCTGACGCCGGAGGAGATCGCCGAACTGGCGCCGCGCGGCCGCTATGTCGCCGAAGCTGCCGACTGCGTCGCCTGCCACACCGCCGTCGGCGGTGCACCGTGGGCGGGTGGCCGGCCGTTCGAGATGCCGATGGGCACGCTCTACGCCACCAACATCTCGCCCGACCCGACCTACGGCATCGGCTCGTGGACGCGCGCCGACTTCCACCGCGCCATGCGCGACGGCGTGGCCAAGGGCGGCCGTCATCTCTACCCGGCGATGCCCTACGTCTCCTACCGGCAGATGAGCGAGGACGATGTCGACGCCGTCTGGGCCTACATGCTGACGCGCGAGCCGATGGCCGTGCCGGATCGCGACGACAGCCTGCCGTTCCCCTACGTCCGCCAGTTCATGACGTTCTGGAATCTCGTCAACCTGCCGCGCAGCGTGCCGGAGCCGGAGGCGCAGAAGTCGGCGGCCTGGAACCGCGGCCGCTATCTCGTCGACGCCCTCGGCCACTGCGGCGAGTGCCACACGCCGCGCGACATCACCATGGGCATGATGCCGTCGCGCTACCTGCAGGGCGCCGTCATCGAGGGCGTCGACGCGCCGGACATCACGCCGGACGGCCTCGCCCGCCTCGGCTTCGCGCCGGACAGGCTCGGCCAGTTCATGCGCACGGGCATGGGGCCGGAGGGCGTCATGGCGTTCGCCATGTACGACGTCGTCCACCACTCGACGCAATATCTGACGGACGAGGACGCCGCGGCGATGGCGGCCTATCTCGCCGGCGAGCCGGCGCCCGCGGCACCCGTCTTCGCCGCGGCTCCGCTGTCCGACGACATCGCCGGGAACGGCCGCCGCGTCTATGTCGCCGTCTGCGCCGGCTGCCACGGTGTCGACGGCGAGGGCACGCCGTCGATGGCGCCGCCGATGACGACCAACGCCGAGCTGCGCCTGCCGCGCCCGACCAACCTCCTGGCGGTGCTCGCCGACGGCATCCCCTGGCGCGCGTTCCCGCACGGCCGCCTGCAGGACATGCCGGGCTTCACCGACCTTCTGACCGACGCCGAGATCGCCGACCTGTCGAACTACCTGCGCGCCACCTGGGGCGGCAGGGCCCCGGACGTCAGCCCCGCCGACGTCGCCGACCTGCGCCGCGCGCGGGACTGAGGCCGGGCGCCTGCGGCGCATCTGCCGACGGGCGCGCCCCGCGCGCGGTCGAGGTCGCGACGGCCGCCCGCATCACGGCCGACGGCGCCCCATTCCCTCATCCAGCCACACGCAGCTTCGCGCCAGCCCGGCGCAAGCTTTCAGGAGGAATGTCCCATCCCGGCGGGGCATATCCCCTTTCGACGACTGCTTGGACCGGTGCGTCCGGAGTGGCCTCCGAAAAGGAGTGTTGTTCGCGCAACATCCCGGATCGAAGGTTCACACACCCATGTCGCTACGTCTCACCATCGGCGCCAAGCTCGGCATCAGCGCCGCCGTCGGCATCCTCCTCGCCGGCACCATCGTCGTTGCCCAGGTCGTGGTCGGCTCGCGCATCGAGGAGAGCACCGCGCTGGTGCGCAACCAGCAGGCCATCGAGAAGCTGTCGCTGCAGTCGAACATCGTGCTGCGCCGCATGCAGGCCTATACCAAGGACATCCGCCTGACGCTCGATCCGGCCGAGGTCGAGAGGCTCGCCGCGGCCTTGACGACCGATCGTGCCGAAAGCGCCAAGCTGCTCGGCGAGGCGGCCGATCTCGCATCGCTGCCGGCCAACAAGGAGCGCCTGCAGAAGATCGCCGGCCTTCTCGACGCCTACGCCGCTGCGTCGCTCGAGATCGCCCAGATCCGCAAGGTAGAGGTCGTCAGCCACAACTCCCGTGACGAGGTCGCCACGCAGTGGGGAGCGCCCGCCGAGGCGGTCGAGCGCGCCCTCGAGATGGCCCCCGACGTCGCGCAGATGCACGCCGTGCTCGCCGGCATCGACGACGACTTCCAGTTCATGCGCGCCAATTCCTGGCGCTACACGACGAGCCGCGATCCGGCACTGCTGGCGGCCATCCACGAGGCAGCGGCACGTGGCAAGGCGGGCTTCGCCGCCCTGCGGGCCGGCGTCGCCGGCGTTCCCTCCGCCGCCAGCCGGGTCGACGCGCTCGCGCAGACCTTCGACGCCTATGTGGTCAAGCTGGACGAGGCCCTCCCGCTCACCGAGAAGCTCAACCAGATCGTCGAGCAGCGCACCCTGCCGACGGCCGCCGAGGCGATCACGCTGGTGCGCGAGGCGATCGGCGTCGCCAACAAGCGCGTCGAGGAGGCGCAGGCCGACGCGATCTCGGCTGAGGAGTTCGGCAACACCGTGATCTACGGCATGGTCGGCCTGCTCATCCTGGTGCTGGTCGGCTCCGCCATCTATGCGATCTTCGGCATCGCCCGTCCGCTGGCGGCGATGACGCGGGCCATGGAACTGATCGGCCGCGGCGAGCTCGCCACGACGATCCCGTCGGCCACCCGTGGCGACGAGCTCGGCGAGCAGGCGAAGGTGCTCGGCGTCTTCCGTGACGGCCTCGCCGAGGCGAAGCGGCTGCGCGAAGAGACGGCCCGCCTCGAGGTCGAGGCGGCGGCGAAGCGCAAGGCGGACATGCTGGCGCTCGCCGAGCAGTTCGAGGCGGCGGTCGGCAAGATCGTCGAGATGGTGTCGTCGGCGGCGACCGAGCTGCAGGCGGCGGCCCAGAGCCTGACGGCCACCTCCGAGGAGACGGCCGCCCAGGCGGCTGCCGTCGCCGCGGCGGCGGAAGAAGCGGCCACCAACGTGCAGACGGTGGCGGCGGCGGTCGAAGAGCTCGCCGCCTCGGCGAGCGAGATCGGCCAGCAGGTCAGCCAGTCCACCCTCGTCGCGTCCCGCGCCGTCGGCGAGGCGGGCGAGACCAACTCCCGCATGACCAGCCTGCGCGCCGACGCCGACAAGATCGGCGCCATCGTCGGCCTGATCGGCGACATCGCCGCCCAGACCAACCTGCTCGCCCTGAACGCGACGATCGAGTCCGCCCGTGCCGGTGAAGCCGGCAAGGGCTTCGCGGTGGTGGCCCAGGAGGTGAAGAGCCTCGCCGAGCAGACCTCGAAGGCGACGGCGGAGATCTCCGCCCAGATCGGCGGGATGCAGGGCTCCACCGAGGACGCCGTGATCGCCATCTCCAGCGTCGGCCGCACCATCGGCGACATCAACGGCATCGCGGCTGCGATCGTCGCGGCTGTCGAGGAGCAGGGCGCCACGACGGCGGCGGTCGCGCGCAACGTGCAGCAGGCGGCGATGGGCACCAACGAGGTGACCACCAACATCGCGGCGGTGCTGCAGGCGGCGGAAGTGTCGTCCTCGGCGGCCACCCAGGTGCTGTCGTCGGCGAGCGAGCTCGCCCGCCAGTCGGAGACGCTGCGCGGCGAAGTGCGCAAGTTCGTCGACCACGTCCGCGCCGCCTGAGGCGAGGACAGAGACAGGTCACGTCCGCGCCGCCGGTGGCGAGGACGAGACCGACCAGCCCCGGGCCGCCCGTGGCCCGGAGCATTCCAACCAGTTCCGGGTCATTCGAGGCCCGGCAGAGACGAGGCCGCCGTCCGCCCCACCCGGGCGGCGGCCCGCGCGGGAGAGGGGGCTCGGTCCCTTCCCGCCGAAGGCGCGGCACGGACGGGCATTTCGCCGCTCCGCGCCGCGCCTTTCACATTTTCAAGGGTGCTGTACGGACCGGCGCGTCAGGCGCCGGAAGCGCCGGTCGCCCGGCCTAGTCGTCGTCCATCGTGCGGCCGGGATAGAACGGCAGCGAGCGCCGGCGGTCGCCGGTGAGCTTCGCCCACGCGTTGGCGACGGCCGGGGCGACGCAGGGCACGCCGGTCTCGCCGACACCGCCGGGGTCCGCCTCGCTCTTGACGATCTTCACGCTGATCGCCGGCATCTGCCGGAGCGTGATCACCGGATAGCGATCGTAGTTCGACACCCTCGGCCGGCCGGCGAGGAAGGTCTGCTCGTTCCACATCGCGGCCCCGAGGCCGTGGGCGATGCCGCCCTGGATCTGCGCCTCGACGGAGTCCGGGTTGACGACGATGCCGCAATCGATGGCGCACGCCACCTTCGTCACCCGGATCTCGTCGGCCGAAGACCGGGTCACCTCGGCGACCAGGGCGATGTAGCTGCCGAAGCCCTTGAGGAACGCGACGCCGCGGGCGCTCCCGGACGGCGGCGCCTTCGACCACCCGGCAAGCTTCTCGACCGCCTTCAGCACGCCGGCGGCGCGGCTGTCGCCCTTCGAGCCGGCGACGAGGCGCTTGCGGAAGGCGAGGGGATCCTGCCCCGCCGCCTCGGCGAGCTCGTCGACGGCGCTCTCCACGGCGAAGGTGTTGTAGGACTCGCCGACGGAGCGCCAGTAGCCGAGCGGGATGTCGCACGGCAGCGCCACATATTCGATCCGCCGCCTGGCGATCCGGTAGGGCAGGCCGACCGCACCGGCGACGGCGCCGGTGTCCTCGGGGTTGGTGATGTCCGAGGGGGCGCGCTGCTGGCTGATGGACGGCGACACGTTGCGATAGACGAGCGCGGCGAATTCACCGTTCGCGTCTGCACCGGCCTGCACGCGGATCTTGGCGCTCGGCCGGTACATGTCGTGCTGGAAGTCCTCCTCGCGCGACCAGGTCAGCTTGACCGGCTTGCCGACGGCCTTCGACAGCTTGACCGCCTGGGCGATGCAGTCGGTCTCGATCTTCCGGCCGAAGCCGCCGCCGACATAGGTGGTGTGGACGGTGACGCTCGCGGCCGGCAGCCCGGTGATCCCGGCGGCCAGGGGGATGATGAACTGCTGGCCCTGGGTCGGCGCCCAGATCTCGCAGGCGTCGGCCGTGACCGAGGCCGTGCAGTTCATCACCTCCATCGCCGCATGGGCGAGGAAGGGGAGCGAGTAGGTGGCGTCGATCCTGACCGGGGCGCTGGCGGGCCGCGGCGACCCGTCCTTCTCGGCGACGAAGAAATCGGCCTTCTTCGACTTCACGAGCGCCTCGGCGGCGGCGTCGAGGCTGGCGGAATCGCGCGTGGCGGTGTCCTTCGGCAGCGTCCAGCCAATCGTTCCGGCGATCGACTGGGCGGTGCGTATCGCCATCCAGGTGTTGGAGGCGACCACGCCGACGGCGTCGCCGAGATCGACATAGGTGGTGCCGCTGCGGCTCGGCGGCATCGACTTGACGGTCCCGCCGAGGGTCGGGCAGTGGACGACCGACGCGAACACCATGCCCGGCAGCTTCACGTCCATGCCGAAGACGGCCGTGCCGAGGATCTTCTCGGGTAGGTCGAGGCGCGGCATGCGCTGGCCGACGAAGCGGCGGGTGGTGGCGTGCGTCGCGGTCTCGGGCGGCGTCAGCGTCGCGGCCGTCTGCAGCACCTCGCTGAAGCGGCAGGACGTGTCGCCGCTGACGAGCACACCGCCGCGGCCGAGCGACCAGGTGCCGCCGAACTGCTGGCTCGCGGCCGCTATCAGCACCTCGCGGACGATCGCGGCGGCGGTGCGCAGCGGCTTGTACCAGCCCATCATGCTGGTGCTGCCGCCGGTCAGCTGCGCGCCGAAGATCGGGTTGCCATAGGGGTTCGGCCAGGCGGTCGAGGCCGGCGCATGCACCGCCCGCACTTGGCTCCAGTCGAGGCCGAGCTCCTCGGCGACCAGCTGCGCCAGACCCGTCATGATGCCCTGGCCCATCTCGGTCGAGCCGAGCGAGACGGTGACGACGTTGGACGGGTCGATGCTGATGTAGGCGCCGAGCGAGACCGGTCCCGCCTTGGCCCGGGAGGCCGCCTTGGCACTCGCCTCGCGGGGGGAGAGGGTGACGGTGAAGGGGATGATCAGCGTCGCGGCGGCGCCCTTGAGGAAGCCGCGGCGATCGAGGGCGACGGCGCGTCCGGATGATGCGGTGTCTGGCATGGTGCTCTCCGTTGCGGCTGTCGGGCCCGGTCAGAGGGTCTGGCAGGCCTTCTTGATGCGCTCGTAGGTGCCGCACATGCAGATGTTCTCGATCTCCTCGGCGATCTCCCGGCCGCGGTGACCGTCCTTCAGCGCGCCGGTGGCGGCGATCATCATGCCCGGCTGGCAGAAGCCGCACTGCGGCACCTGGTGCGCCTCCCAGGCGGCCTGCACCGCCTTGCCGTGCGGATCGGCCGACAGGCCCTCGACCGTGACGATCTTGCGGCCGACGGCCTCGCGGATGGACATGTCGCAGGACTTCTCGGCCTCGCCGTCCACCAGCACCATGCAGGCGCCGCAGATCTCGATGCCGCAGCCATACTTCGTGCCGGTCAGGCCGAGGATGTCGCGCAGCACCCACAGCAGCGGGGTATCTTCGTTGTCGACCGTCGCGGTGTAGGGCGTGCCGTTGACGTTCAGCTTGTACTGAGCCATGGGCGAGTATCCTCCACGCAATCGCCGGCCGACGTCTGATCAACCAGAACATGTCGGTCGGGCCTTCGCCGTCCTCGTCGGTCGAGGCGGCGAACACATCGGAATTTTTCCAGTTGAATTCCGTCATGCTGGTTTGCATCGGGGGGCAGACGGTCGACAAGGGACCAAGGTCCGACGAAGTCGACAGGGAACCAAGCTCCGACGAAGTCGAAAAGGAACCAGGGTCCGACGAATAGGCCCCGCGGGTCGGACGTCCGGCCGGTGCCTGCGACGGCGTCGCGACCTGACCGGCGCGCCGAGGCCTTCTCCCGCCGGGCGAAAGTCTGTCGCCCGCTTCGACCGACCGCTGCCCTTGTCACGGAACAAAGGATGAACAAGTATCCCGGGCATGGACATTGCCCGCAAGCTCGCCATCCTCGCCGACGCTGCCAAGTACGACGCCTCCTGCGCCTCCGGCGGCACCACGAAACGCGATTCCGTCGGCGGCCGCGGCATCGGCTCCACCGAGGGCGCCATCTGCCACTCCTACGCGCCGGACGGGCGCTGCATCTCGCTCCTGAAGATCCTGCTCACCAACGCCTGTGCCTTCGACTGCCTCTACTGCGTCAACCGTTCGTCCTCGAACGTACCGCGCGCCCGCTTCACGGTGGAGGAGGTGGTCGAGCTGACCATCGACTTCTACCGGCGCAACTACATCGAGGGGCTGTTCCTGTCGTCCGGCATCATCCGCTCGCCGGACTACACGATGGGTGAGGTGGTGCGGGTGGCCCGCACGCTGCGCGAGGAGCATGACTTCCGCGGCTACATCCACCTGAAGACCATCCCCGACGCGAGCGGCGACCTGCTCGCCGAGGCCGGCCTTTATGCCGACCGGCTGTCGATCAACATCGAGCTGCCGACCGAGGCCGGCCTCACCGCGCTCGCCCCGGAGAAGGACGCCCGCGCCATCCGCCGCTCGATGGGCCGCATGCGCACCCACATCGACGCCGCCAAGGAGGACAGGAAGGCGCCCTCGTTCGCGCCCGGCGGCCAGAGCACCCAGATGATCATCGGGGCGGATGCCACCGACGACCGCCAGATCCTCGCCACCAGCGCCGGCCTCTACGGCTCCTACCGGCTGAAGCGCGTCTACTACTCCGCCTTCAGCCCGATCCCCGATGCGAGCCGCCGCCTGCCACCGGTGGCGCCGCCCTTGGTGCGCGAGCACCGCCTCTACCAGGCCGACTGGCTGATGCGCTTCTACGGCTTCGACGTCGAGGAGATCGTCGAGGGGGAGGACGGCAACCTCGCCCTCGACATCGATCCCAAGCTCGCCTGGGCGCTGCGCCACCGCGAGCGCTTCCCGCTCGACGTCAACAAGGCGAGCCGGGAGGAACTGCTACGCGTCCCCGGCCTCGGCAAAAAGGCGGTCGAGCGGCTGCTCACGGCGCGGCGCGTGCGGGCGATCCGCACCGCCGACCTCGGCCGCCTGCGGGTGCCATTGGCCAAGGCGCTGCCGTTCCTGGTGCTGCCCGACCACAGCCCCGGCGGCCTGATCGACCGGATCGACCTCCGGCAGCGCCTGGCGCCGCCGCGCCAGCTCGCGTTGCCGTTCTGAGCCCAATCGCACCCCGGAGGACCTGATGCACGCCGTCGTGCTGCCGGGTGAGACCGACTTTTCCGGCTTCCGCTCCGTCGCCCGCGACCTACTCGCCCGCGCCGTGCCGCCGGAGCGCGTCGCCTTCAGCGTCAAGGGCGGCGCGGCGCCGGACCTCTTCGCCGCGGCCGCCGAGCCGCTGCCGCCGCCGGTGCCGGCCGCCCCGCTCGCCGTGCCGCGCGGCTTCCTGACGCTCGCCGAGACGGTGGTTCTCCACCGCGACCTCGAGCGCTTCGCCCGCCTCTACCGCCTCGTCTGGCGGCTGCGATCGGAGCCGCAGCTGATGCGCGTCGCCGTCGATCCGGAGGTCGCCGAGCTCGAGGCGATGGCGAAGGCGGTCAGGCGCGACATCCACAAGATGCGCGCCTTCGTGCGCTTCCGCCGCTCGGAGCTCGCCGGCGAGCCGTGGTTCATCGCCTGGTTCGAGCCCGACCACCGCATCGTCGCCGCCAACGCGCCGTTCTTCATGCGCCGCTTCGCCTCGATGCGCTGGTCGATCCTGACGCCCGACGCCACCGTCCACTGGGACGGCGAGGGCCTCGCCTTCGGCCCCGGCAGCCGCCGCGCCGACGCCCCCACCGACGACGCGCTGGAGGCGCTCTGGCGCGGCTACTATTCCAGCATCTTCAACCCCGCCCGCCTGAAGGTCGGCGCCATGCGCGCCGAGATGCCGGAAAAATACTGGCGGAACCTGCCGGAGGCGCCGCTCATTCGGCCTCTGATCGCCGCCGCCCACCGCCGGAGCGAGGAGATGGTCGAGACCGGGCCGAGTGCCCCCAACCCGCGGCCGCACCGAGCCCATGCGGTTCCCGCCACCACCCCGGCCGAGGCCGGCACGCTCGCTGCGCTCGCCGCCGAGGCGGCCGGCTGCCGCGCCTGCCCCTTGTGGCAACCGGCGACGCAGACGGTGTTCGGCGAGGGGCGGGAAGGGGCGCCACTGCTGTTCGTCGGCGAGCAGCCGGGCGACCAGGAGGACATCGCCGGCCGCCCCTTCGTCGGCCCCGCCGGTAAGCTCTTCGACCGCGCGCTGGAAGAGGCCGGCGTCGACCGCGCCGACGCCTACGTGACGAATGCCGTGAAGCACTTCAAGTTCGTGCCGCGCGGCAAGCGGCGCATCCACCAGAAGCCGTCCGTGGGTGACGTCCGCGCCTGCCAGCCCTGGCTGAAGCGCGAGATCGCGCTGGTGCGCCCGCGCCTGATCGTGGCGATGGGGGCCACCGCCGCCCTGTCGGTGCTCGGCCGGCCGGTGCCAGTCGGCAAGAGCCGCGGCCGCGTCATCGACGGCCCGGACGGCACGGCGGTGCTCGTCACCGTCCACCCGTCCTACCTGCTGCGCCTGCCCGACCCGGCCGCGAAGGCGACGGAATACGCCGCCTTCGTCGAGGATCTCAGGCTGGCGGGCGAGACGGTGGCGGGCGGGTGAGGGCCCGTTGATCGCGACCTTGAATTGAGCGAAGGAATTAAGGCGAGGTGGTCTTCACCCCTCACAAGCCTCCAACCATCGAGCCGCCCATGAGCAGTCGGGATCTCTTCCGGGCGCACCTGCCGCCCTACTTGCTGGCGCACATGGTCGAGCACGGCGGTGAGACCGTCTTTCCCTACAGGGCGATCCCGGCGGTGATCGAGGCGAGCCGTGCGGCGGGCCTCATCAATCTCGGCGGAAATCTGATGCTGCTGTCCCCGCGCGTATGGGAATCGCCGGCGATGCAGGTGAACACCGCATCGGAGAAGTTCCACGGGCTGCCTCTGCAGGAGCGGATCGACCAGGCCGCCGCCATCGCGCTCGACCAGTTCCTCGACCTCGGCAGCGAGGCGGGACTGTTGCAGGAGGCCGCCATCGGCACCGGTCGCCCGCAGGTCGCCGAGGGAGCGGACGCGTGGCGGCAGCTCACCTTCGGCTGGTTGGTGTCGCGACCCTGAGGGGCGCCCCGCCGCTTCAGCGGCAGGGCGCCACCGTCAGCGAACCTCAGGAGCCGAGCGCGTAGCACATCTCGAGGTGCATCTCGATCATCGGCAGGGTGTCGGCGGCGAAGGCCTTCAGCACGGCGTTGTCGCCGCCCTTGGCGTAGCCGGCGAACAGGCCGACGGCGGCCTGGTGGCCCTTCGTCTGCGCCGCGATGTAGTCTTTGTCGAAGGCCGCGCCGGTCTCGCCCTGCAGCTTGTCCATGATGGCGCCGAGCTCCGGCCCGAGGCCGTCGGGCGGCGTCAGGCCGGTGCCGGCCTTGCCGAAGGCGGCGACGAAATGCTCGCCGATCATGGTGTGGTCGGTGATCATCTTCTGCGCGAAGGCGCGCACCGCCGGGTTCTGCGACTTTTCGAGCGCGAGCCGGCTCGAGGCGATCTCGAAGGCGTTGGCGGCCGGCGCCGTGGCGACGAAGGCCGCCGTCGTCGGCACGCTCGCCGCGGCGGCGATCTCCGCCGGCGTCGGTCCAGCGGCGAGGGCCGCGGTCGGCAGGGCGAGCGGGGCGGTGAGCAGAAGCGCAGCGAAGATGGAGCGAATGAACGGCACTCTCATAGAAACCCCCTGCTGGATGGCGCTACCAACCTAGCGTGTTTCGGGCGATCTGCCGATGACGATCGACGGGCGATGGCGGGTCTGCGCGCTCTCCGGACTTGACCTCGCCGCCCTTGGCGGCAGCCCGCGGATGTGGTCCATGCGGTGCGGCCGCCCCCCGAGGCGGGAGAAGAAGGGTTGCCGGCGTCCCCCGGCCATGACCCCGCCACCACGGATGCCATGACCACCCCCGCGCCCCCTTCCGCCAACGCCCCTTCCAGCACCCCCGTTGGCGTCCCGCCCACCGCCGGCCTCGCTTTGATGGCGACGGCGATGCTGTCGTTTCCGCTCGTCGACGGGCTGGCGAAGCATCTGGCGCTGGAGGCGTCGCCCTACTTCGTCGCGTGGGCGCGCTATGCGGTGGCCTCGCTGGTGGTGCTGCCGTTCGCGGTCGCGATGCACGGCTGGCGGCTGTTCCCGCGCGAGCGGCTCGGCTCGCACTTCCTGCGCACGGCCTTCCTCGTCGTCGCCATGACGCTGTTCTACCTGTCGATGGTGCGGGTGCCGCTCGCCACCACCTTCAGCGCCTATTTCGTCGGGCCGATCATCGCCGCCGCTCTGTCGGTGGCGCTCCTCGGCGAGCGGATGACGCGGCGCAAGGGGCTGTCGCTGGCGCTCGGCTTCATCGGCTCGCTCGTCATCCTGCGCCCCGGCGGCGGGCTCGAGCCGGGCGTCATCTTCGCCTTCGGCGCCGGCGTCTTCTACGCGTGCTACCTCGTCGCCACCCGTCGGGCGGCGATGATGAGCGATCCCGTGCCGACGCTGCTCTTCCAGTGCGTCGTCGGCACCGCGCTGATGACGCCGCAGGCGATCCTCACCTGGTCCTTGCCCGTGGACGGCGGCTCCGGCCTCACCGGACTGCTCGCCCTCTATGGCGTGCTCGGCCTGTCCTCGGCCGCCTGCCACTTCCTGGTGGTGCTCGCCTTCCGCCGCGCCGACGCCACCACGCTCGCCCCACTCGTCTATCTCGAACTGATCGGCGGGGCGCTAATCGGCTACCTCGCCTTCGGCGAGGTGCCGGGGCTGGCCATTGTGGTGGGCGCCGCCTTCATCGTCGCCGGCGGCCTCGTGCTGCTGCGCCGCCGCCCCGGCGCGGCCGGATAGGGCACCGCAGCGGCGGCCCGGGCTGCCGCGACGCTGGCTCGAACCGCCGCCTCTGTCTTGCCCCCGCCGGCCGCCCGTGCTCTTCAAGGCCCGCCCGCCGCGTCGCGCCCCCGCGCCCTGCGGCCACCGTCCGTCCGGCGTCCGCCGGCGAGAGCTGTCGATGTCCGCCCCCGCCCGTCCCCCTCAGCCGCATTCCGCCGGACGCCGCGACCGGCCGCTCGTCGGCATCGGCTTCAAGCTCGTCTCGACGCTCCTGTTCGCGGTGATGATCGGCCTCATCAAGGTGGTCGCCGAGCGCGTGCCGGTGGGCGAGATCGTCTTTGCCCGCAACTTCTTCGCCCTCATCCCGGTCGCCATCGCCGTCCTCCTCGCCCGTGACGGCCTCGGCGTCTTCCGCACCCGCCACCCGTTCGGCCACGTCTGGCGGGCGTCGGCCGGCGTCGTCGCGATGATCCTCTCCTTCGAGGCGATCGCGCGGCTGCCGATCGCCGACGCCACGGCGTTGAGTTACGCCGCGCCGCTGATCACTACGGCGCTCGCCGTCGTGCTGCTCGGCGAAAAGGTGCGCGCCTACCGCTGGATCGCCGTCGTCATCGGCCTCGCCGGCGTCGTCGTGGTGCTCTGGCCGCACCTGACGCTGGAGCCCGCCGTCGGCGGCACGCGCGCGTTGATCGGCGTCGGCTGCGCCGTCGCCGCCGCCTTCTTCGTGGCGCTCGCCATGATCGCCGTGCGCAGCCTGACGAAGACCGAGGCGACGCGCACGATCGTGCTTTATTTCACCCTCGTCTCGAGCCTCGTCGGCCTCGCCACGCTGCCGTTCGGCTGGGTGGTGCCGACCCCCACTGACGCGGTGCTGCTCGTCTCCATCGGCCTCGTCGGCGGTGTCGCACAGCTGTTCATGACGCAGTCCTACGGCTACGCCGACGCCTCCGTCATCGCGCCGTTCGAGTACGCCACGATGGTGTGGACGCTGATCGCCGGCGTCGTGGTGTTCAACGAGGTGCCGGCGCCGGTGGTGCTCGTCGGCATGGCGGTGATCATCGCCTCCGGGCTGATGATCATCTGGCGCGAGCGCCGGCTCGGCCTGCCGCGGCCGGAGCGCGAGGTCGAGCCGCCGACCTGACGGCGCGTCCCCATCCGGCGGGGGTTGCGGCGGCGGCGCCGACGGGCTTCTCTGGCCTCGCTCAAGCGCGGGAGGACACGCGATGACGGCCTTCGAGATCCGCCAGGTTCCCTGCCTCGGCGACAACTACCTGGTGCTCGTCCACCACCCCGAAAGCGCCACCACCCTCGTCGTCGACGTGCCCGACGCGGACGCCGCGCTTTCGGCGCTGGCCGACACCGGCTGGGCGCTCACCCACATCCTCGTCACCCACCACCATGCCGACCACACCCAGGGCATCGCCGCCGTGAAGGCGGCCACCGGCGCCACGGTGATCGGGCCGGCGGCGGAGGCGGCGCGCATCCCCGGCCTCGAGCGCCAGGTGGCCGACGGTGAGAAACTCGACGTCGGCGGCATTCGCATCGAGGCAATCTCGACGCCCGGCCACACCCTCGGGCAGGTGTCCTACTACCTGCCCGACGCCGGCATCGCGTTCACCGGCGACACGCTGTTCTCGCTCGGCTGCGGGCGCGTCATCGAGGGCCGGCTCGACCAGATGTGGGCCTCGCTTTTGAAGCTGCGCAAGCGCCTCCCGGCCGCGACCACGGTCTATTGCGGCCACGAATACACCCAGGCGAACGCCCGCTTCGCGCTCTCGGTCGACCCGCGCAACGCCGCCCTCAAGGCGCGCGCTGCGGCCGTCGACGCCGCCCGCGCCGAGGGCCGGCCGACGCTGCCGACCGACATGGCGAGCGAGTGCGCGGCGAACCCGTTCTTGCGCGCCGACGACCCGGCGCTCGCCGCCGCCGTCGGCCTCGGCGGCGCCGAACCCGCCCGCGTCTTCGCCGAACTGCGCACCCGCAAGGACCACTTCCGATGAGCCGTTCCATGCCCACCGGCGCCGACTTCTCCGCCCCGGACCTGTCGGTCAAGGACATCGTCCGCCTGCTCGACATGAAGCCCCATCCCGAGGGTGGCTTCTTCGTCGAGACCTTCCGCGACGCCGAGCCGGAAGGCCACCGCTCGCACGGCACGGCGATCTACTACCTGCTCGGCGCCGGCGACGTCTCCGCCTGGCACCGCTGCGACGCCACCGAGATCTGGCACTGGTACGCCGGCGCGCCGCTCGCCTTGACGATCTCGGAGAACGGCCACGACGCCGCCAGCCACCGCCTCGGCAACGACCTCGCCGCCGGCCAGCGCCCGCAGGTGGTGGTGCCGGCGAACGCCTGGCAGACGGCCGAGTCCCTCGGCCACTGGACCCTCGTCGGCTGCACGGTCTCGCCCGGCTTCGAGTTCAAGGGCTTCGAGTTGGCCCCCCCGGACTGGCGCCCGACGCCGCGGCCGGGGCGGGGGTAGGCCAGAGCGGCGCGAGGAGGCGACGAGCACGACGCGTCCCTCCCCTGTCAGGGGGAGGGACAGCCGGCGGAGCCGGCAGGGTGGGGCCCGTCAATCAAGACCACGACCTCGACTGGCGTCGCATTCCTGATTCACGGGCCCCACCCTGGCGACCTGCGGTCGCCTGTCCCTCCCCCTGGCAGGGGAGGGACGTTCTATCGACCTTCGTGTTTGTCGCCCGCCGGAGCCTCCCGCATGGATCGCCGCCGCTTCACCCTCGTCGGCCTCGCCGCCGTCGCCATGTGGTCGACGCTCGGGCTGCTCACCGCCGGCTCGGGCGCGGTGCCCCCGTTCCTGATGAACGCGCTCTGCTTCGGCATCTCCGGCGTCGTCGGGCTCGCGATCCTCATCGTCCGCGACCGCTCGATCGCCGTGCTGCGCCAGCCGGCGATCGTCTGGGTGGTCGGCATCGTCGGGCTGTTCGGCTACCACTTCTTCTACTTCACGGCCCTGAAGGCCGCCCCGCCGGTCGATGCGGGCCTCATCTGCTATCTCTGGCCGCTCCTGATCGTGCTGCTTTCCGGCCTCTTGCCGGGGGAGCGGCTGCGCTGGCACCACGTCGTCGGCGCGCTCGCCGGCCTCGCCGGGGCGGCGCTGATCGTCACGAAGGGCGGCGCCGTCGCCTTCGAGCCACGCTATGCGCTCGGCTACGGCGCCGCCTTCATCGCCGCCTTCGTCTGGGCGATCTACTCGCTCGCCTCGCGCCGGCTGCCGAAGGTGCCGTCGGATGCCGTGGTCGGCTTCTGCCTCGCCACGGCCGCCCTGTCGGTCGCCTGCCATCTGGCACTGGAAGAGACGATCTGGCCGGCCGGGGCCGGCGAGTGGGCGGCGGTCGGGCTGCTCGGGCTGTTCCCGGTCGGGCTCGCCTTCTTCGTCTGGGACATCGGCGTCAAGCGGGGCGACATCCAGGTGCTCGGCGCCGCCTCCTACGCGGCGCCGCTGCTCTCCACCCTGCTCCTCGTCGCCTTCGGCCACGGCGCCTTCACCTGGGTGGTGGCGCTCGCCTGCCTGCTGATCTCCGGGGGCGGCCTGATCGCGGCGAAGGACATGCTCTTCCGCCGCTCCACCTGAGGCGAAGTCTCTCCGGCGCGCCGCCGCCGCGCTAGCCGCGGCCGGTGATCGGCACCGCCGCGCCGGTGACGCCGCTCGCGGCCGGCGAGACGAGGAAGGCGAGCACCTCGGCCACCTGGTCCGGCGTCACCCACTTGGACGTGTCGGCGTCCGGCATGGCGGCGCGGTTCTGCGGCGTGTCGATGGTCGAGGGCATGACGGTGTTGACGGTGATGCCGTCGGTCTTCAGCTCGTCGGCGAGGCTTTCGGTCAGGCGGATGACGGCGCTCTTCGAGGCGGCGTAGGCCGACAGCCCCGACGGCGCCTTCAGCGCCGCCCCGGCGGCGATCGAGACGATGGCGCCCCGGCCGGCCCTGCGCATCACCGGCACGACCGCGCGCGCCATGTTGAGCGTCGTCTTCAGGTTCACCGTCATCATCAGGTCCCAGAGGCCGTCGTCGGTCTCGGAGAGGGGCGCGGCGCGGAAGGTGCCGACGGTGTGGACGAGGCCGTCGATGCGGCCGGCGCTCGCGAGCACCCGTTCGGCCATCGCCGCGCAGGCGCTCGCGTCGGTGAGGTCGACGCCCGCCTCGACGATGTGGCCGCTACCGGCGAGGGAGCCGACGAGCGCCTGCAGCGGCTCGACCGCGCGGTCGACGGCGACGACTGTGACGCCGCGGGCGGCGAGGAGGCGGGCGGCGGCCGAGCCGGCATTTCCGGCGGCCCCGGTGACGATGACGACGGAGGCGGTGGACATCGACATTTCTCCAGAGGATGCGCCGGCAGCCGGCGCGGTCGCGACAAAAGAGCCGGCATGCCGGCGGACGTGGAGGATCAGTGGCCGGCCGACCGCCGCCGCACCGCCTGGACGATGGCATCGGCGGCGGCGAGGAAGACGAGAACGGCGACGGCGGCGAGGAGCGGGCGGAGGTCGCCGAGGATCGGGCCGATCGCCAGGCGCGGGGCGATCTCCCAGACGAGCCACGCGCCGGCCGCCACCGCGAGCGTCGCGACCGCCGTGAGGACCTGTGAACGTGCGCTCATGGCAAGAGCCTCGCGCGGCTGAGGTCGGTCTTCAGCACGAGGAGGTCGTCGACCTTCTCGACGTCGGCCTCGATCTCGACCAGGCGGGCGACGAGGTCGCGGTAGTCCTCCGCGGCCGGCTCGTCGCCGCCGGCGTCGCCGACGAGGAAGAAGCTCCGCCCTTCCACCGGCCCGGTGGAGACGAACACGAGCGGCAGGCCGCCGGCGAGGCAGAGGTTGGCGCAGGCCTTGTGGGCGAGGCCGGTGCCGGGCCGCATGGCGCCGGCGGTGCACTTGCCGTCGCAGAGCTCGCCGACGAGGCGAAAGCGTCCGAGCGGCGTCGCCGGGGGCGGGGGCGCTGCGGTCGCGGCCGCGGGGGCGCCCGTCGCCGCCTCGATCGCCACCAGGCCCGCCGGCCCGTCGAGCTGCAGCATGTCGAGCTCGCCGCGCTTGATGAGGAACCCCGCCGCCGTCGCCGCCTTGCCGTCGAACGGCCCGGCCGGGGCCTGCGCGCCGACCTTGCCGACGCCGGCGAGCATCACCGCATGGCCCTCCGGGTGCGCTTCGCTCGGCGGCAGCCGCAGGATCGGGTAGGGCCGCGCCTGCACGACGCCGGCCATCTCGAGCCGGCCGGCCGCCCAATCGAAGCCGCCGGAGCCCGGGTCGCCGGTGCTCGCGCCGAGGCCGAGCGCCAGCGCCGCGAAGCCGGCAAGGAGGGCTGCGGCGACGAAGGTGAGCGGCACCGCCAGCCCCGCCGGCAGGCTCGCCCAGCCGATGAAGAACGGCAGCTCGCGGGTCGGCTCGGGGGAGGGATCGGTGGCGCTCATGCCGGCGCTCCCCCGTGCACGGACGCCGCGACGACATCACCGTCGGCCGCCAGCACCGCGATGCCCGCCGTCGGCGTGCCCGGCGGGTTCGGGCGCGGGTCGATCAGCACGCGGCCGCCGTCGCGGCGGAGCTCGTAGGTGGCGATGCGCTCGGTGAAGGGCGGCGGCGCGCGGCCGTCCAGCAGGCGGTACTGGTAGCCGTGCCACGGGCAGGTGACGCAGCCGTCGATGATCCGGCCCTCGCCGAGCGGGCCGTTCTGGTGGGCGCAGACGTTGGAGACGGCGGCGAGCCGGTCGCCGTCGCGGAACACCGCCGCCGCCGTGCCGTCGGCGAAGCGCACGGTGATCGCCCGGCCGGAAGCGAGCCTGTCGGCGCCGGGGACTTCGACCCAGCCCGCCGTCGCGGCCTCCCGCGCCACGGTCCCGGTCGATGCTATCCGTCCCTTGGCGGCGGCCGCGAGGTGCAGCCCGACGACGGCTGCCACGCAGAGCGCCGCGACGATGCCCATCAGCGGCCCGTCGTCGCCCTGCAGCGCGCCGAGGCCGATGTGGGCGACGACCAGCGCGTAGGCCGCGTAGATCCCAAAGTGGAGGGCCTTCCAGACCGGTGGCGTCAGGAAGGCGAGCCAGAAGTCGTGGCTGGTCGCCGCCAGCACTGCGAGGATCAGGAGCGCCGCGAGCCCGAGGGCCTCGAACGGGAAGCCGAGAAGCTGCCCGTAGGACGTGTTCGCCGACAAGAGCGCGACGTAGGGATCGGTCGGCGAGAAGGCGTAGTACCAGCCGAGCACGTGGCTGGCGTGGATCGCCGCCACCACCGCGGTGGCCACGCCGAGATGGCGGCGGTTGTAGAGGAGCGGCAGGAAGCGGCGGTCGAGGCGGGCGAGCGGGCCGATCGACAGGGCCACCGTCAGCATCAGGAAGGCGCAGGTGCCGAACGCCTGCATCCGCGCCACCGCGCCGTCGACCGGCAGCGTCACGCCCTGGAAGGCCGGCGCGAGCTGCAGGTAGACGGTGATGTAGAGCCCCACCGCCGCCACCAGCACGGCGTCGTAGACGAGCTTCGACCGGTTCCAGCCGACGGGGCGGTAGCCGGCGCTCATGGCGGCACCCCCGCGGCGGCTTCAGCCGGCGGTGGCGCGATCCGCCCGGCCGCGACATCGCGCGGTCCCTGCTGGTGGATCGCCGCGGCGACGACGAGGATCGCCGGCAGCACGACGGCGAGCACCGTCCAGATCCGCCGGTGCACGCGCGCCGGTGCCGGCCGGTCGAAGCGGCCGGCCGTCTCCGGCGCCCGTGCCAACGCCCGCCAGCGCCACAGCACCAGCGGCCACAGCAGCACGACGCCGGGCACCAGCAGCGGCCGGAAGGCGATGGCGCCGTGGGCCGCCGGGTCGATGCGGTCGATGCCCCACAACAGGAACACCGCCGCCACCGCCAGCCCGACGACGCCCCAGACTTGCGCGAGCGTCACGAGGGCGGCGGCGGCGGTCATTTCGAGGCCTCGCCGCAGGTCGCGTCGAGCCGCGCCGACAGCCAGCCGAGCGCCGGCACGATCGCCGCCTTCCAGTTCGCCCAGTCGTGGCGTCCGTCGAAGACCCTGAGCTCGCTGTCCAGGCCGGCCCGCTTCAGCGCGAGGTGGAGGCGCACCGTGCCGTCGACGAGCGACAGGAAGTCGTCGTCGCCGGCGGTGAGGAAGACGGCCGGCGGCGGTGTCGCCGCGGCGACGGCGGCGACCTTCGGAAACAGCGTCCAGGCGTTGAAGCGCTCGCGGTCGAACGGTTCGCCGAAGGCGGCGCCGAACACCGTCACCGGCGGCCCGGGGCGCATCGGCGCGCCCTCGGGGATCGGCGCGAAGATCGAGCCCGACAGGCTGATCGCCGCGGCATAGAGGTCAGGCCGGTCGAAGGCATAGAGGAGGGCGCCGTAGCCGCCCATCGACAGCCCGCCGGTGGCGCGCGCCGCCCGGCAGGCGGCGGTCGGATAGCGCCCGTCGACGGCGGCGACGAGGTCGGTGGTGAGCGCCGTCGCCATGCGGCTGCGGCCCGCCGGGTCGTCGACGTACCAGCTGTCCCCCGCCATCGGCATCACGACGATCATCGGTCGCACCCGCCCGGCCGCGATCTCGCGGTCGAGCGTCGTGGCGATGTCGCCGGCGCCGACCCAGTCGCTTTCCCGTCCCCCGAGGCCGTGGAACAAGTATAGCACCGGCAGCCGCGGTCCGCCCGGCTCACCGGCGCCGTCCGGCAGGTAGACCGAGGCGGGGATGGCGTGGCCGAGCGCCGGGCTGTCGAAGGCGACGCCGGTCTCGACGCGCCCTCCGGCCGCCGCGGCCGTCGCCGCGAGGCAAAGGCCGAGTGCGGCCGCGACGAGGCTGCGGCAGAGGCGGTGCATCCTCATCCCCGCGCCGGAGCGGCGGGGGCGGCCGGTGCCGTCGCGGTGGCATGGCCGGTGGCATGGCCGGCAGCCGCCGGCGCCGCCGTCCGCGCCGGGGCCGGCGGCCGGCGGGCCCAAGGCGGGTTCTTGAACCAGTCGGCCACCGCCGCGGTGGCGACCAGCACGGCGAAGCCGGCGAGGTTGGCGATCGCATAGGTGAGGAGGTCACGGCCGGTGATGTCGAGGAAGACGCCGAGAAGCTGCGCCAGGATGATGCCGGTCATGAACACCGGCAGCGCCTGCCGTCCGACGAGCTGGCAGATCGACGAGAGCCGGCCGAGGGCGGCGAGCCGCCGTCCGCCTTCGCCGGCGGCGAGCATGGCGAGGTAGGCGAGCGCCAGGAAGTGGACGACGCGCAGCACGCCGACGTGTGTCTTGTCGATCAGCAGGAACAGCGCCTCGTTCATCGGGCGCAGCTCCGGCACGTAGAAGTGCAGCCGGTGCCAGGCGAACGGCACGGTGATCACGACGACCGCCAGGGCGAGCATCAGCAGCCGCCGGTCGAAGGCCGGCACCGGCAGCCAGCCGCGCTGAAAGCCGAAGCCGAGGAAGAAGATCAGCTGCCAGGCGAACGGGTTGAAGTACCAGGTGCGGTCCGTCCACGGGTCGGCCGGCAACTCGGCCAGCCGCAGCCCCGCCACCAGCCAGATCGCCACCGACAGCGCGATCGGCCACAGCGGCCCGGCGCGCTCGGCGATCATCATCGCCGGTACCAGCGCGAGAATGCCGAGATACATCGGCAGGATGTCGAAATAGTTCGGCACGTAGGTGAGTGTGAACAGCCCGACGAGGCCGGCCTTGGGGTCGGCGAACAGCTGCTGCAGGTTGAGGCCGCGCAGATAGGCGTCGTCGCCGGTGCGGGCGTCGATGACGACGAGCACGGCGATGAGCAGCAGCGTCAGACAGATGTGTGCCCAGTAGATCTGCCACACCCGGTAGAGGATGCGGGCGGCGCCGACGAGCCAGCCGGCGCGGTCGAAGACGCCACCGAAGGCGATCGCCGAGGCCATGCCGGAGCAGAACACGAAGATCTCGGTGGCGTCGGAAAAGCCGAAGCGGGCGGGGATCCACTGCGCCCAGCCGTTCCACGGCACGTGGGCGATGAGGATGATGAACATGCCGGCGCCGCGGAAGAAGTCGAGCCGCGGGTCGCGCGGCCGCCGGGCGGGCAGGGCGGGCGCGGCGTTTGCCGGCTGGCCATGTACCGGTATGCCATGACCCGGTTGGCCATGACCTTGTTGGCCATGACCCGGTTGGGATTTCGCCTCAGATCCGGTCGACATAATCGTTCGCCTCGATCTCACAGACGATGACGGTGAAGGCGTCGCGGGAAAGGCCCGCCCGCACCGCCGCCTCGAACGCCGCCGCGTCCTTCACGCGCACGCCGGTGCCGCCGAAGGCCTCCGCCACCGCCTCGAACCGCGTCGCCCCGAGCCGCACGCCGGCGCGCGCCAGGCCCGCCTTCGCCTGCTTCAGCTCGATCAGCGCCAAGCTCTCGTCCTGCAGCACCACCACCACGACCGGCAGCCCCGCATCGCGCAAGGTGGCGAGCTCGCCGAGCGTCATCTCCAGCCCGCCGTCGCCGAGCAGCGCCACCAGCGGCTGGCGGGGGGCGGCGAGCTTCGCGCCGATGGCGAGCGGGATCGCCGAACCCATCGTGCACCATCCGGCCGATTGCAGCACCGACAAAGGCCGCCGCGCCGAAAAGCGCTGCGAGAACAGGATGCGGTGGGCGCCACTGTCGACGGTGACCACCGCATCGTCCGGCAGTGCCGCGGCGAGACCGTCGACGACCGCGTGCGGTCCCCACGGCGACGGCGGTGCGAACAGGCGGGAAAGTTCGGCCTTCGCCGCCGCCGGCTCACCGCCGGGCCAGAAGCGGTGCTCGGACAGGCCCTTCTCCACCGCCGCCAGCACCTCCAGCGGATCGGCGAGGATGGTCGTTCCGGCGAGATGCATGCCGTGATCGACGGCGTGGCGGGTGAGTTCCACCACCCCCTCGGGATCAGCGAACGGGTCGAGCCAGCCCGGCCGCATCTCGATCGGATCGTAGCCGATCAAGAGCACGAGGTCGGCGGCGGCCACCAGCGGCTTCAACACGCCGTCGGCGAGTGGCGACAGGCCGGCGGCGCCGAGGGCGTTCGGCAGTCGCTCATCGACGGCGCCCTTCGCCTTGTAGGTGGTCAGCACCGGCACGCCCCGCGCCGCGAGCCTGGCGAGCACGCCGCGGGTGTCGCCGTTGCGGGCGGCACTGCCGTTCGGGCCGCCGAGCCGCACCGTCTCGAAGCCGGCGAGGACGAGCGGCCGCACCGCCTTGCCGAGCCGGCCACGCAGGGTGTCGATCGCGGCATGGCGGCCGTCGAGGGCGGCGACGATGACGCGCGGTGCGCGCGGTGGCGCTCTCTCGTCGGTCGTCCGCGCGGCGGTGTCGGGGGCGAGGTCGAGGTGGACGGGGCCGTAGGGTGGCGTGGTGGCGAGCTGGATCGCCCGGCGCACGGTTGCCGCCACGCCGGTCGCCTCGATCTCGAAGCTCGCCTTGACCAGCGGCCGGAGCAGCGCCGCGTGGTCGACGATCTGGTGGGTGTAGCGGGCGCGAATGCCGCGCTCCACCGCGCCGGAGACGACGATCAGAGGGATGTGTTCCTGCGCCGCGTCGGCGATGCCGTTGACGGCGTTGGCGAGCCCCGGCCCGAGCGTGGTGACGAGCAGGCCCGGCGCGCCGCCGATCGTCGCGGCGCCGGCAGCCATCATCGCCGCCGCCGTCTCGTTGCGGGCGAGCACGAAGCGGATGTCGGCGCCGGCGAGCGCATCGACGAACGTCACCACCTCGCCCCCGGGCATGCCGAAGGCGTGGCGGACGCAGTGGGCGGCGAGCGTCGCCGCCGCGACGTCGGCGACCCGGCTCACGCAGTCCGGCTCCCGTCGCGCCAGCGCACGACCGCGGCCGTGACGACGCCGAAGATGATGTGGCCGACCAGCGAGGCCCAGGTGAGGGTGATGAAGCCGAGGAAGGGCGGCAGCCCCGCGATCAGGTGCGCCATCACATAGAGCGCGAACACCCACAGCCCGACGCCGAAGCCGGCGCCGACCAGCCACCACGGCAGCATCGGCAGGATCAGCCGCGCCAGCGGGCGGGCGATGTAGAGGTAGCCGAGCGGGTAGAACACCACGCCGACGACGAGATGGATGAGTTCGGCGGCCGGCCGGCTCGACAGCCCGAACACCGACTGCACCAGCCCGGCCGGCTCCAGCGGCCCGCCCACCCAGAAGGGCGTGAACAGCCGGGCCCAGATCTCCCAGGCGATATCGGCCGCCGCGCCGGCGAGCAGCGCGGTGACGAGCGTGCGGAGGGTGAGTGGCGGCAGCAGTGGCTTGGCCGCGGCCCCGGTCATTGAGGCGGTCGACATCGTTTCGGTTCCCCCGTGGTGGTTCAGGCTGGCGCCGCCGCGGCACCGGCGGGCGCCAGCGCGCCGCCGTGTGGTCCGTCGCGTCCGTCACCGAGCGTCTTCTGCAGCGTCGCGTCGAAACGGTCGGCGCGCCGCCGCTCGCAGCGGATCGCGCTGACGCGCCGCGTCGCGTCCGCGTCGCCACCGGCCGCCGCCGCCACCGCGAGGGTGCGCACGAAGACGTCGCGCTGGGCGTGGCTGCCGCCGAGGACGACGAGCCGGCGGGCGATCTCGGGCACAGCCGCGCCGGCCTGCCCGCTGGCACCCTCGACGATGACACGGGCGAGATCGGCGCCGACGCTGTCGGCGACCGCCGCCTGGTCGTCTGCGCCGACGAGGCCGTGGCTGGCGATCGCCCGGGCGAGCTCGCGCGCCGCCGCCTCGTCGCCGCTGCCCTTGAGGGCGAGCAGGTTGTGCAGGCTCGCGAAGATCAGCGTCGTCTCCGTGCGGCGACGACGGGCGATGTCGGCGAGTTCGTCCCAGCGACCGCCGACGTCGACGCCGTACTGGCGCAGCCGCCACAGCAGCGACACGGCGTTGGCGACGTCGCGGAAGTCGTCGCTCGGCTGCGGTCGCACCTCGGCGTCGTAGAGCGCCAGCACGCGCTCGGTGTCGCCGGCCTCGAGATGGAACAGGGCGAGGTGCCAGGCGACGTGGAAGGCGAAGTTGTTGCAGCCGCTCCAGGCGCCGCGCGTCGCCTCCAGCCAGTCGATGCCGGCGGCGCTGCGGCCGGTCATCTCGTAGACGTGGGCGACGGCGTGCAGGCCCCAGGCATCGTGCGGCTCGCGCTCGACGGCGGCCCGACCCACGCGCTCGGCGCGGCCGTAGTCGCCGCTCTCCTCGAGCGCGAAGGCGTGGCAGCCGAGCACGAAGCCGTAGCCGGGCATGGTGTCGGCGACGCGGGCGATGGTCGCCCCCGTCAGCGCCGCCATGCCGGCGAGGTCGCCGCGCATGAAGCGCAGCGCCTGCGAGAGCTTGATCAGCAGGAGCCCGTCCGGTACCGCCGCGAGCCGCACGTCGAGACGGTCGGCCGCCGCCGAGAGGTGCCCGTCGACGGCGAGCGACAGCGCCTCGACGAGGGCGATCTCGTCGATCGTCGGCGTCCGCTGGCGCAGTGCCAGCCGGGCTGCGGCGAGATGGCCGCGCGCCGCGGCCATGCACTCGCTGCGCGCCAGCACCACCGAGGCGAACCCGCGCAGCGCGTGTGCCGCCGCCATCTGCGGGTCGGCGGCGAGCGCACGCTCCAGCGCCGACCCGGCCTGCGGACGGTGGGCGCAGACCGCCCACACGGCTTCGGCGAAGGCGGCGAGCGCCGTGCCGTCGGTGCCGGCGTGGCTGAAGCCGTAGAGGTCGCGGGCGCCGGCGCCGGTGCGCGGCGAGGCAGGGAGGGGGTGGGCGTTCATCGGCGCGGGGTCTCCTCGTCGCTGACACGGAGCGCGGCCATCACCGCCGCCTCCGCCCCCGCCGTCGGCTGCAAAGGCGGCCGGTGGCGGAGCATCGTCTTCAGCCCCCGCATCTGTTCGATGTACGCCCGGCATCCGTCGCAGATCATCAGATGCAGCCGCAGCGTCAGCCGCGCGAACGGCGGCAGCGTGCCGTCGACGACCTCGCTCGCCCGTTCCGTCACCTCGCGGCAACTCAGCATCTGGCCCTCTGGCGATCGCGTCCGGCATGGACGTCCCTGCTCCTGAGACGAGTGACGGCCCCAAACGTTACAGGGGCACCACGACGATTCTTCGCCGGACACGGCGTCGGCGTTACGCGTGCCGGCCGAGAAACCTCGGGCTTCGGCCCGCCCGGCGGCCGGCCCGCGCCGCCGCGGGGCTTTATGCCGCCGCGCGAACCGTCTAAACCCGGCCCGCCCGCCGCCTTGGCCGCGTCGCCGGGACTGGAGCTCGCATGCTGATACTCGGCGCCTACGACCGTCACGACGCCTCCGCGGCGGTGTTCGAGGACTACCGGCTGAAGGCGGCCGTGGCCCTCGAGCGGCTCACCCGCATCAAGGGCGACGGCTACCGCTTCCCGGCCGAGGCGGTGGACGAGTGCCTGTCGATCGCCGGTGCCACCCGACGCGATGTCGACGTCGTCTGCCTGCCGCGTACCAAGTACGAGCCGCGCTACTTCCACAGGAAGCTCGTCGACCTGATCGGCCTCGGCGGCCTGCGCTCGCACGAGCTCATCCGCGAGATGGCGTTCTGGGGCACCGCCGACCCGCTGACGCTCTTCGACGGCGCCCGCTGGCTCGCCGACCACGGCTTCCGGCCGGACGCGCGCATCCACTTCTACAACCACCACAAGGCGCATGCGCTGGCGGCGCTGTTCCACATGCAGAGCGACGACGCCGTCGCCTGGACCGCCGACGGCTACGGCGACCGCGTCTACTACTCGCTCTACCGCCTCAAGGACGGCCAGCTGACGGCGCCGATCGGCGGCGAGGCGGAGAGCCTCCGGCGCGGCCGCGCGCAGAAGCGCGAGAGCGCCATGGGCCGCCTCTACCACGACGCCACCGAGGCGCTCGGCTTCCGGCCGATGCGCCACGAGGGCAAGGTTCTGGGACTTGCCGCCTTCGGCCAGCCGACCTTCTTCGACGAACTGCGCGCCTTCTACCGCGTCACGCCCGACGGCCGCATCGAGGCGACGGCGTCGCGCCGCACCATCCGCGACACCATCCGCCGCATCGCCAAGCAGGGCCCGCGCGACGCCGTCGCCGCCTCCGTGCAGGGGGTGCTCGAGAGCGTCATGCTGGAGGCGATGGACCGCATCGTCGGCCGCGACAAGCCGAAGGGCCTCGGCGTCGCCGGCGGCGTCTTCTCCAACGTCAAGCTCAACCAGCGCCTCGCCGAGCGCTTCCCGTTCGAGGAGGTGTTCGTCTATCCGGCGATGACCGACTGCGGCGAGCCGGCCGGCGGCGTGCTCGACTTCCTGCTCGTCCGCGACGGCCTGCCGCGCTGGCTCGGCGAGCGCACTGTCCTCTCGGACGTCTATTTCGGCCGCGACTATGACGACGTCGCCGACGACACCTTCCGACAGGCCGGCGCCACCGCGGTCGCCACCGGCGACGTCGCCACCGCCGTGGCCGGGCTGGTGGCCGACGGCAAGATCGTCGGTACCTACCTCGGCCGCATGGAATACGGGCCGCGTGCGCTCGGCGCCCGCACCATCCTGGCGTCGGCCACCGACCGGCGCATCAACGACTGGATGAACAAGCGGCTCGACCGCACCGAGTTCATGCCGTTCGCACCGGTGGTGCGGGCCGACCGCGCCGCCGAGCCGTTCCTGCTCGGCGCCAACATGGCCTATTCCGCCCGCTTCATGACGATCACCTGCGATGTGGCGAAGGCCTGGCAGGAGCGCATCCCGGCGGTCTGCCACGTCGACGGCACGGCGCGCCCGCAGTTGGTCGAGCGCGAGCAGAACCCGGTCTATCACGACATCCTGACCGCCTATGAGAAGCAGACCGGGCTGCCGGTGCTGATCAACACCTCCTTCAACGCCCACGAGGAGCCGATCATCAACGCTCCCGGCGAATGCGTGAAGGCGCTGAAGGACGGCCGCGTCGACTACGTCACCACGAAGCAGGCGGTCTGGTCCTTCGCGCCGGCCTGAGCGGCGGCGCCTCGCTCACCGGCCGGCCTTGCAGGCGAGAGCCTCGGCTCCATCTAGCGGGCTCGTCTGCGCGAACGGGGGAACGCGATGCCACCTGCCAGGATGCTTCCGGCCAACACGCCGCCCGCCGCCCTCGTCACCGGGGGCGGGCGCCGCATCGGCGCAGCCATCGTGCGGGGGCTCGCCGAGGCCGGCTTCGCCGTCGCGATCCACTGCAACCGGTCCACCGCCGAAGCCGACGCGCTCGCGCGGGAAATCCGGGCCGCGGGCGGGCGCGTCGCCGTGGTCGTCGCCGACCTCGCCGACCCCGCGGCTGCGGCGTCCCTGATCGAGGTCGCCGCCGCCGAGGTCGGGCCGCTCGGCGTGCTCGTCAACAACGCCTCCGTCTTCGAGGTCGACGCGGCGGCGAGCCTTGAAGCGGCACCGCTGCGCCACCACCTCGCAGTCAACCTCGAAACGCCGTGCCTACTCGCGAGCCGCCTCGCCGAACACCTGCCGGACGGCGCCGACGGGCTCGTGATCAACATCATCGACCAGCGGGTGTGGAAGCCGACGCCGCAGTTCTTCTCCTACAGCCTGTCGAAGGCGGGGCTGTGGTGGGCGACGCAGACGATGGCGCAGGCGTTGGCACCGCGCGTGCGCGTCGTCGCCATCGGGCCCGGCCCGACGCTGAAGAGCGAGCGCCAGCAGCCGGAGGACTTCGCCCGGCAGGCGGCCGCCGTGCCGATGGGCACCGGCCCGGCGATCGGCGACTTCGTGCGGACGGTGAACTTCCTGCTGGCGACGCCGTCGATCACCGGCCAGATGATCGCGCTCGACGGTGGCCAGCACCTTGCCTGGCAGACCCCCGACGTCGTAGGCGTCGGCGAATAGGGCGACCTGCCGCCGCCCTCGGCGGCCCGTGAGCGATGACCGACGCGATTTCCGACCCAGATCCCCCCGAGACGCCGCCCGGCGTCGATCTCGAGCCGGCCGCCGTCGAGCCGTCCGCCGTCGCGGAGACGGCTGCCGAGGATGCGGCTGACGAGGCCGTCGAACCGGCTCTTCCGGATGCCGGCGATCCCGAGCCCGTCGAGGCGGCATCGACGCCGCTGACCGAGGCGGCGGCCGGGCCGGTGCGCCGCGGCGTCGAGGTGATCGCCGAGATCGTCAAGCGGCTGCCGAACGGCCCCGGCGTCTACCGCATGATCGATGCGAAGGGTGACGTCCTCTATGTCGGCAAGGCGCGCAGCCTGAAGAAGCGCGTCGCCTCCTACGCCCGCCCGATCAACGTCTCGACCCGCATCCTGCGCATGGTGCAGGCGACGGCGGCGATGGAGTTCGTCTCCACCCGCACCGAGACCGAGGCGCTGCTGCTCGAGGCGAACCTCATCAAGCGGCTGCGCCCGCGCTTCAACGTGCTGCTGCGCGACGACAAGTCGTTTCCCTACATCCTGATCACTGGCGACCACGAGGCGCCGCAGATCCTCAAGCACCGCGGCGCCCGCAACCGCAAGGGCGACTATTTCGGGCCGTTCGCCTCCGCCGGCGCGGTCGGGCGGACGATCAACGCCCTGCAGAAGGCCTTCCTCATCCGCTCGTGCACCGATGCGGTCTATGCGAGCCGGACGCGGCCGTGCCTGCTCCACCAGATCAAGCGCTGCTCGGCACCCTGCACGGGCGAGATCGACTTGGCCGGCTACGCCGAGTTGGTCAGGGAAGCGCGCGCCTTCCTCACCGGCCGCAGCGCCGCGGTGAAGTCGGAGCTCGCCACCGCCATGGAGGCGGCCTCCGCCGACCTCGATTTCGAGAGCGCCGCCGTCTACCGCGACCGGCTGGCGGCGCTGTCGCACGTCTCCTCCCACCAGGGCATCAACCCGCGCGGCGTCGAGGAGGCCGACGTCTTCGCCCTCCACCAGGAAGGCGGCCAGACGGCGATCCAGGTGTTCTTCTTCCGCACCGGCCAGAACTGGGGCAACCACGGCTACTTCCCGAAGGCGGACCCCACGCTCGAGCCGGCCGAGGTGCTGGAGAGCTTCGTCGCCCAGTTCTACGACGACAAGCCGGTGCCGCGGCTCATCCTCCTCTCGCACGCCCTGCCGGAGCAGGACCTCCTCGCCGAGGCGCTGTCGGAGCGGGCCGGCCGCCGGGTGGAGATCGCCATGCCGCAGCGGGCCGAGAAACGCGACCTCGTCGACCACGCGCTGACCAACGCCCGCGAGGCGCTCGGCCGCCGCCTCGCCGAGACGTCCAGCCAGACGGCGCTTCTCGAAGGCCTCGCCGGCGCCTTCGGGCTCGCCGGCCCGCCGCGCCGCATCGAGGTCTACGACAACTCCCACATCATGGGGACGAACGCCGTCGGCGCGATGGTGGTCGCCGGCCCCGAGGGCTTCGTGAAGGGGCAGTACCGCACCTTCAACATCCGCTCGGCCGACCTCACCCCCGGCGACGATTTCGGCATGATGCGCGAGGTGCTGACGCGCCGGTTCGCCCGGCTCCTGAAGGAGGCCGGCCCGCGCCCCGGCGCGGCGGCGGGAGCCGATGGCGGCGGCGACGGCGAGGGGAACGACGAGGCCGTCGAGGCGGCCGGCGAGGCGGTGCGGCCGTGGCCGGACCTCGTGCTGATCGACGGCGGCGCCGGCCAGCTCTCCGCCGCCCAGGCGGTGCTCGCCGAGCTCGGCATCACCGACCTGCCGATGGTCGGCGTCGCCAAGGGCGCCGACCGCGATGCCGGTCGCGAGACCTTCCACATCCCCGGCCGGGCGCCGTTTCGCCTGCCGATCCGCGACCCGGTGCTCTATTTCGTGCAGCGCCTGCGCGACGAGGCGCACCGCTTCGCCATCGGCACCCACCGCGCCCGCCGCGCCAAGGAGTTCGTCGCCAATCCGCTCGACGAGGTGGCCGGCGTCGGTCCCACCCGCAAGCGGGCGCTGCTGCGCCACTTCGGCACCGCCAAGGCGATCGCCCGGGCCGGCGTCGAGGACCTGCAGGCGGTCGACGGCGTGTCCGCAAGCCTCGCACGAGCCATCCATGCGCACTTTCACGAAGGGCGTGGGTGACCGGCAGGAGCAAGGCCGCGGACGGCCCGCCCGTCGGCGCAGCCTGTACGGCTCGCCGCCCGCGAGCCCCGAGGTGGGGGACCAACAGCCCACTGGTGCGTCGCGGCGGTGTGACCTAACATCGAGCGTCGCCCCTGCGTGGGGGAGGGTTTGTCCACATGGGTTCTGGTGCTGATGCGGCGCCGGTCGGTCCGGTGCCGAGCGTAGTTCTTGCGCCGCCGAAGGGCCCGACCCCGCACGCGGCTTCTTTCGAGGCGCTGCTCCGACTGCAGAACGAGATCCTGGAGGCCGTGGCGTCCGGCGGGCGGCTCGCCGCCGTCGGGGCGCTCCTCTGCCGGCGCGTCGAGGCGCTCGTTCCGGGCGTCCTCATCTCGATCCTGACGGTGAACGGAGACGGCCGGCTCCATCACCTCGCCTGCCCGTCACTGCCGCTCGAGTTTGAGACAGCCTTCAACGGGCTCGCCATCGGACCGGCGGTCGGATCCTGCGGCACAGCAGCGTTTCATGCCCGCGAGGTCGAGGTCGCCGACATCGCCACCGACCCGCTGTGGGCCGCCTATCGTGATGCCGTCCTGCCGCACGGGATCGTCTCGTGCTGGTCGACCCCGATCATCGCGCGGGACGGGCGCGTCGTCGGCACCTTCGCCTTCTACAGCCGGCAGCGACGCGGCTCCGACGACCAGCAGCGGCAGATCGTCAGGGCGTGCGTGCATCTCTGCGCCATCGCCATCGAGCACGACCAGATCTGGTCGCGCAATCACCGGCTCGCCTACTACGACGTCCTGACCGGCCTGCCGAACCGCAGCCGCTTCCTCGAGGTCCTGCGCACCGGTGTGGGGGCGGCCGGGACGCGAACCGGTCTGCTCCTGTTCGACATCGACGGCCTGAAGGCGACCAACGACACGCTCGGCCACGGCGCCGGCGACGCCGTCATCGTCGAACTGGCGAGGCGCTTGGGCGACCCGCGCATGCCGGGCCATGCCTACCGGCTTGGCGGCGACGAATTCGCCGTCCTCGTCGCCGATTGTCCGAACAGCCGGCGGCTCGCCGCTGCGGCGCAACGCATGCTCCGCCTCATCGCGGCGCCCTTCGTCACGGACGGCCAGGCGCTGCCGCTGCACGTGACCGTCGGCGGCGTCCTGCAGGGAGAAGACGGTAACGACGCCGACATCCTCTGCCAGAACGCCGACCTCGCCTTGGAAAAGGCGAAGCGCACCCATCGCGGTGGCTTCCTGAAGTTTCGCGAGGAGTTCCGCGAGACCTCCGGCGCACGCGCGAATGCCATCCGCGCCGTTGGCAACGCCCTGCGCGAGGGCCGCATCGTCCCCTACTTCCAGCCGGTGTTCAATCTCGCCACGGGCGAGATCAACGGCGCCGAGGCGCTCGCCCGCATGGTGACGCCCGACGGCAAGGTGGTGCAGGCGAAGGACTTCCATCAGGCGCTGTCGGATCCGAAGATCACCCACGATCTCACGGGCCAGATGCTCAACGGGATCGCTGCGGAGATGCGCCGTTGGCGCGACGAGGGCCTGCCGCCTTTGTTGATGGGCATCAACGTTTCCACCGCCGACATCGAGCGGGGCGATCTCGAGTCCCGCATCGTGCGCATCTTCTCGCGCCACGATGTGCCGCTCGATCTGCTCGTCCTCGAGGTTACCGAAAAGGCGATGATGGATATCGACGATACGATCGTCGGCCGCACCATCGATGGTCTGCGCAAGCGCGGCGCCCATCTCGCCCTCGACGACTTCGGCACCGGCTTCGCATCGCTCACTCACCTCACCCACTTCCCGGTCGACGTCATCAAGATCGACAGGAGCTTCGTCTCGGCGATGCTGGTCGACTCCGCCAGTGCCGTCGTCGTCGAGACGATGATCGACATCGGCCGTCGCCTCGGCATGGCGGTTATCGCGGAGGGGGTCGAGACCGAGGAACAGGCGGCGAGGCTGCGGGCCATGCGTTGCACCAACGCCCAGGGCTATTTGTTGGCGCGGCCTGTGCCGGCGGACGTGCTGCGGAAGAAGGTGGCGGATGGGGTGTGGAAGACCACCGTGCCCCAACGATCAACTCATCACGATAATTGATGTGAGCTCTGCCACTAATCAGAGTAACGTCCCTTTCGCGCCGGCTGGACACTGCTCCGCGGCCGCCTCTGCGAAAGGCTCGTCATGTCAGCGTCTCCGTCAAAGCCGGTTGCCGCCCGCGGGCCGGCGACCCCCGTCGCCGTCGCCGCCCAGGCACTGCCCTTCATCATCGGCGCCGGCTGCCTGATCGCCATCCTCTCGTTCGGGCCGCGCTCGGCGCTCGGGCTGTTCCTCGGGCCGATGATCGAGGCGCGCGGCTGGTCGCTCGAGGTGGCGTCGCTCGCCATCGCCATCCAGAACCTTTTGTGGGGCGCCGGCCAGCCGATCGCCGGCATGGTCGCCGACCGCTACGGTACCGGCCGCGTCCTCGTCGCCGGCGCCATCCTCTACGCCATCGGCCTGATCGGCACCGCCTCCGTCACCTCCGGGCTGATGCTGCAGCTCTTCCTCGGCGTCTTCCTCGGCCTCGGCCTCGCCGCCGCCTCGTTTTCGATCGTGCTCGCCGCCTTCGGCCGCGCCGTCACGCCGGAGAAGCGCTCGATCGCCTTCGGCATCGGCACCGCCGCAGGCTCCCTCGGCCAGTTCCTGTTCGCGCCCCTCGGCCTCGCTTTGATCGACGCCTTCGGTTGGGACACGGCGCTCGTCATCCTCGGCGTCGGCATGCTCGCCATCATCCCGCTCGCCACAGCGCTGCGCGGCCGCGGCGCCGTCCACACCGGGCCGGCGCAGTCGATCCCGCAGGCGCTGCGCGAGGCCTTCGGCCACGGCTCCTACGTGCTGCTCGTCATCGGCTTCTTCGTCTGCGGCTTCCACGTCGCCTTCATCACCACCCACCTGCCGTCGTTCATCGCCGACATGGGACTGTCGGCGAAGTGGGGCGCCTGGGCGATCGCGCTGATCGGCCTGTTCAACATCATCGGCTCACTCGGTGCCGGCTATCTCGGCCAGAGGCTGCCGAAGCAGAAGTCGCTCGCCTTCATCTATCTCGGCCGCTCGGCCGTCATCCTCGCCTTCATCGCCTTCCCGGTGACGCCGGCGAGCGTGCTGGTCTTCGCCGCCGCGATGGGGCTGCTGTGGCTGTCGACGGTGCCGTTCACCTCCGGCCTCGTCGCCGTGATGTTCGGCCCGCGCTACATGGCGACGCTGTTCGGCTTCGTGTTCTTCTCCCACCAGATCGGCGCCTTCCTCGGCGTCTGGCTCGGCGGCCGTGTCTACGACCAGACGGGCTCCTATGACCTCGTGTGGTGGATCTCGATCGGCCTCGGGGTCTTCGCGGCGGTCATCCACTGGCCGATCAGCGAGGCCCCCGTGGCGCGCCTGCGCCCGGCGTGACCGGCGCCACGCCGGAGGCCCTTGCGCCGACGGCCGGCGCTGCGTGTAATCGGCGGCGAGGGAGCAATCGGGAGGCCGGCCGGTGGAGCGTTTCAAGGCGATCCTCGTCACCCGCGACGAGGCGACGAAGCAGCAGCGTCCGGCCGAACTCGTCGAGCTCGGCCTCGACGACCTGATGGAGGGCGACGTCACCGTCGCCGTCAGCCACTCCACCATCAACTACAAGGACGGCCTCGCCGTCACCGGCAAGGCGCCGGTGGTGCGTCGCTTCCCGATGATCCCCGGGATCGACTTCGCCGGCACCGTCGTCACCTCCGGCTGCTCCTCCTTCCACGCCGGCGACCCGGTGATCCTCAACGGCTGGGGCGTCGGCGAGACGCACATGGGTGGCTATGCCGGCCGCGCCCGCGTCCGCAAGGATTGGCTGCTTGCCCGCCCCGAGGGCCTGACGGCCGCCGAGACGATGGCGATCGGCACCGCCGGCTACACGGCGATGCTCGCCGTGCTGGCCCTCGAGCGCACCGGTCTCACGCCTTCCAGCGGACCAGTGGTGGTGACGGGGGCGGCCGGCGGCGTCGGCTCGGTGGCGATCGCGCTCCTCGCCGGCCTCGGCTTTACCGTCATCGCCTCGACCGGGCGCACCGAGGAGGCCGACTACCTGAAGAGCCTCGGCGCCGCCGAGATCATCGACCGGGCGGAACTCTCCCAGCCCGCCCGTCCGCTCGGCAAGGAGCGCTGGGCCGGCGGCATCGACAGCGTCGGCAGCCACACCCTCGCGAACGTTCTCGCCTCCACCCGCTACGGTGGCGCGGTGGCCGCCTGCGGCCTCGCCGCCGGCATGGACCTGCCGTCCTCGGTGGCGCCGTTCATCCTGCGCGGCGTGTCGCTCCTCGGCATCGATTCGGTCATGGCGCCGGTGACGCGCCGCCGCGAGGCGTGGGACCGCCTCGCCAGCGACCTCGACCGCGACAAGCTCGCCGCCATGACCACGACGCTGCCGCTCGAGGCCGTCATCGCGACCGCCCCGGACATCCTCGCCGGCAAGGTCCGCGGCAGGATCGTCGTCGAGGTGGGTGGCTGAGGGCCTGAAGCGGCCCTCCTGCGCGCCTCACCCCCGCGCCGGGTGCCCCTCCGTCGCGGCGAAGATCATGCAGGTCTCGGTGCCGTGGGCGTAGAGCTTGCCGGCCTCGTCCTTCAGCGTGCCCTCGGCGGTGGCCAGCCGGCTGCCGCGATGGACGATGCGGCCCTCGCAGACGAGCCGCATCCCCGCCCGGATGGCGCGGGTGTAGTTCAGCTTCATCTCGACCGTCGTGTAGGTCTGGCCGGGCGAAAGCGTCGAGTGGACGGCGCAGGCGAGCGCCGAATCGAGCAGCGTCGCCGCCCAGCCGCCGTGCACTGCCCCCATCGGGTTGAGCACCGCCTCGTTCGGCGTGCCGGTGAACACGGCCCGTCCATGCTCCACCTCGGTCAGGCGGTAGCCGAGCGTCACCGCCATCGCCGGCGAGGCGATGCGGCCGTCGGCGATCGCCTGCAACTGCTCGAGGCCGGTGGTGGTGGCGACCGTCTCGGGGTCGAGCGCCGGCGGCCGCGGCTCAATCGGTGTCGTCACGATGGTCGTGCTCCTGAAGACGTCTCGCCTGTGTCGCCCGTCACAGCCGGCCGGGCCGTCGCGGCCTAGGGTGGCCTTGTTCGCTCCCAAGGCCCAATGACTTTCGACGCCCGATCCGTTCCGATCCGCAGCATTCCGCCTCGAACCGCCGATTGCCGATCATCCGATTGCCGAGAGGCCCGTCCCGGTTCCGCCGGGGCGGGCCTTGTCGTCGGGGGGGCCGTTCCGTCGAAGGCCGGTGGCGGGTGGATCAGTGCGTATGGCGATGGTGCAGGTCGGGAAAATGGCCGTGGCGGTGGCGCAGCGCCCGGTGGCGGTGGGGATGGCTGTGCGGCTCGCCCGCCGGATCGTCGGGCCCGTGCGCGTGGCGGTGGTGCTCGTCGTGGACGTGGCGGTGCTCGTGCGCCATCTCCTCGTGGGTGTGCTCGTGCTCGTGCCGCTCCGTCAGGTGCAGGAAGACGCCGACGGCCATCAGGGCGGCCGCGGCGGCGAGCATCGGCGTCACCGCGTCGCCGAGCAGGGGCACGGCCAGCGCCGCGCCGATGAACGGGGCGGTGGAGAAGTAGGCGCCGCTGCGCGCCGTGCCGAGGTGGCGCAGCGCCAGCACGAACAGCACGAGACTGACCCCATAGCCGAGGAAGCCGACGGCGGCGGCCGCGGCGATGGTCGGCACCGCCGGCAGCGCCGCGCCGAGGGCGAAGGCGAGAGCGGTGTTGGTGACCCCCGCCGCCAGTCCCTTGACGATGGTGATCGCCACCGGGTCGGCGCTGCTGAGCTTGCGGGTGAGGTTGTTGTCGATGCCCCAGGCGAGGCAGGCGCCGACGATCGCCAGCGCACCGAGCCCGACCCCGGCGGCGCCGTCGCCCCCGTCGCGCCACGACAGCAGCAGAGCGCCCGCGAGGATCGCCGCCGCCCCGATCAGCAGCCGCCGATCGACGCTCTCGCGAAACACCAGCCAGGCGATCGCCATCGTCGCCAGCCCCTCGAGGTTGAGCAGCAGCGCGGCGCTGGAGGCGGCGGTGGTGGTGAGGCCGACCATCAGGAGCACGGGACCGACGACACCGCCGGTGAGCACGACCAGTGCCAGCCACGGCAGATCGGCGCGCCTGAGCGGCGCCTCTGTGACCGCGCCCCGGCGAAGGCGACCGGCGAGATGGATCGCGCCCAGTCCGAGCCCGGCGCCGAGATAGAGGAGCCCCGCCAGCAGCCACGGCCCGAGGCCGCCGTCGAGCAGCAGCTTGGCGAACGGCGTGCTCGCGCCGAACAGCGCGGCGGCGGCCAGCGCGAGCATCGGGCCTCGTGAGCCGACCATCGAGCCCGCCATCGCTTCCCTTCGTCGCGCCGCCGGCCCGCCTCAGTCGAGCGCCAGCACGAACGGCTCGCCTTCGGCGGCGAAGGCGCCGCGGCCGATGCCCTCGATGGCGCGCACCATGCGGCCCTCGCGGCGGAGGTGGTCGTCGGCGAGCCGCACCAGCCGGGCGTTCGGCGTCGCCGTCGGCGACGCCCGCCGCAACGCTTCGGCCACCGCCCGCTCGTCCCGGTGCGGGGCGATGGCGCAGGCGGTGACAAAGGCGGCCGCCGTCGAGCGGCTGATGCCGGCATAGCAGTGGATGACGAGCGGCGTCGTGCGGTCCCAGCGCTGCACGAAGCCAAGAAGCGTCTCGACGTGGGGCGAGCCGGCCAGCACCAGCCCGTCGGCCGCCTCGACGATGTCGTTGATGCCGATGCGCAGATGGTTGTCGAGCGTCACCACCGCCGGCCGCTCCACCGGCGTGCCCTCGTTGATCAGCGTGACGACATGGCGGGCGCCGGACCGCTCCACCGTCTCGGCGAGGCGGCTCAGCGAACAGACGTAGATCATCGGGGCGCTCCTTGCGACGGACCGTTCTTGCTCGGCGAGGCGGCGGCGCCCGCATCCGGCGCTCGCTCCCCGCGCTCGGCAGATAGGGCGCGGAAGCGGGCGAGAAAGCTCTCGGCCGCCCGTTCTGCCGGCCACGGCTCCAATGTCATGGCGTCGGCGCCGGCCGGCGGCGTGCCGAAGAAGCGGCGGGCCTCGTTGGTCGCGAAGCCGGCGAGCCGCGTCGCCTCCAGATAGGCGGCGGCGCGGTCGGCCTTCTTCACCGTCGTGTGCAGCGCCGGCGGCGTTACCGGCGGCAGGCCGAAGCGGCGGTGGATCGCCGACAAGAGCCGCGCCTCGACGCCCTTGTAGTCGCCGCCGAGCACCGCCTTGAACGGCGAGATCAGGTCGCCGACGACATATTCCGGCGCATCGTGCAGCAGCACGATCAGCCGCTCGTCCGCCGTCAGCTTCGGCGTCGTCGCGGCGGCGATCTCCTCGACCAGCAGCGAGTGCTGCGCCACCGAGAAGGCGTGTGCGCCGGCGGTCTGGCCGTTCCAGCGGGCGACGCGGGCGAGGCCATGGGCGATGTCCTCGATCTCGACATCGAGCGGCGAGGGGTCGAGGAGGTCGAGGCGGCGGCCCGACAGCATGCGCTGCCAGGCGCGAGCCGGCGCTCCGGGGCGGTCGGGCATGGCTCAGCCGTCCTCGGCCGCCGCCGACTCGGGCCAGGCGAAGGTCGCCCAGGGCGGGATGGTCAGCCGCACCGGCGTGCCGTCGGCCTCGATGGGAAGGCCGGCGTCGATCGCGGCCTTGGCGCGGTCGAGGCGGACCAGCGCCAGCCCGGCGGTGCCGGCGACGGTTCCGAGGGTCCCGACCGGCCGGTCGCCGGCGGTCAGGGCCGTGCCGGCCGGCGGCAGCGCGCCGTCGGCGCTCGCCATGACGATGCGCCGGCGCGCCGTGCCGCGGTGCTGCATCCGCGAGACGACCTCCTGGCCGACATAGCAGCCCTTGTCGAAGTCGATGCCGGCGAGCGCATCCATGTCGGCGTCGTGGGGGAAGGCGTCGCCGAAGGCGAAGTCGTGGCCGCCCTCCGGCACGCCGAGGGCGACGCGGTGGGCGTGGAAGGCGGCGGGGTCGGTGCGGGTGAGCCCGGGCAGGGCGAGCACGCCGGCAACAGAGGCGCGCGGCACGATCACCCGCTTGCCGAGCGCCGCAAGCCGCGGATCGGCGTATGCGATCCCCGGCAGCGTCGTCGGCGGCTCGCCGCCCCAGAAGGCGATCACCGCCTCCTCGGCCGACAGATCGGCCACCGCGACGCGCGCCCTGAGCTTGTAGAAGCCGAGGCGCTGGGTGAGGGCTGCGGCATTGCCGGCCGCCGTGTCGAGGCGGTAGCCGTCCGCCTCGCGCACGGCGAGGAAGTCGAACAGCATCTTGCCCTGGGGCGTCAGCAGGCCCGCATAGGCGGCCTCGCCGTCGGCGAGATGGGCCACCTCGGAGGTGACGAGATTGTTGAGGAAGTGCGCCGCTTCCGGCCCGGACACCCGCACGACGCCGCGCTCGGCGAGCTCGGTCGCGAAGGTTCCGGCCATCTGCATCCCTCCGCTTCGAACCCACCCGACATAGGCGAGGCGCGCCGACGGGGCAAGCGCCGCCCGCCGCCGCCGCGCGACGACACCGCCCGCCGCCGCGCCGGACGGCGTCGGCACGGGAGGGTTGGCACGTCGCGCGCGAATGGCTACCAGTGGCCGCCGAGACAGGACCGCACCGCCGGAAGGACCGCCATGACCGATCCCGAAACCCCCGAGATCCCCGGGACCGAAGCCACCGGTCCGGACGCTGCCGAAACCGCGGCGGCCGCGCCGGCGCTGCCGGACCGGCTCTCCACCGACCCGTCGAGCCCGTACTACGACGAGGACCTGCTGACGCGCGGCGTCGGCATCAAGTTCAAGGGCGCCGAGAAGACCAACGTCGAGGAATACTGCGTCAGCGAGGGCTGGATCCGCGTCTCCGCGGGCACCGCCCGCGACCGCAAGGGCCGCCCGCTGACCCTCAAGCTGCAGGGCCCCGTCGAGCCCTATCTGCGCAGCGCCGAATAGAGCCGCCCCGGCTCCAGCCTCCCGCAGCGTCCGACGAACGGGCCGCGGTGCCTCCGGCGCTGCGGCCCGTTCGCGTTCGGGGATCGCGGCACGGCGGCGGCGCGAGGGCTGTGAAGCGCTTCACAGACCCGTCCGGCAATCGACGGTAGCACCTCCACCGCAGAGTGCAGCGATGCCACACCGTTGGCGGCCGCTGCGACCCTCCCATGGTGCAGGAACCGATCATGTGAAAGTCCAAGTCAGTCGCCGTCTCCGCCGTCGCCGCCCTGCTGGCCACGGCGGGCGTCGCCGCCGCCGCCGAGAAGTGCAGTCCCCAGGCTGTCGCCGGCGTCCACGTGCTGCGCACGACGTCGCCTTCGGTGTGCATGCTCGAGATCAACAGCAAGGGCCGGATCACCGAGAGCCGCTGCTACGACCCCGCCTTCGAGACCGAGCTCGGCCCGCTCGAGGGCACGCTCTCCGTCGCCTCGTCCTGCCGCATGACCGGCACCGTGACGCAGTTTCTGAGCGAGCAGCGCCGCGTCGAGTTCGTGATCCAGGCCCGAGGGGCGCTGGTCGACGGCCTGCTCCAGGTCCAGGGAACCGCGAAAAGCTCGACGGAGAAGCTGAAGATCGAGGCGGCGCGGCAGTGGTGAGCCGCGGCTCCCTGGCTGCCTAGCCGCCGTCCAATACCGGAGCGGGGCCGACTCTCTTCTCCCGCGCGAGCGGGAGAAGAGCCTGCCCCGGACTTGATCCGGGGTGGCGCATAGCGCCGGATGAGGGCGCGCGGCGTAGCCGCGCGGACGTGCTGCAGAAACGCGAAGACCCGCGCTCGCGCGCGGGTCCTCGTCCGTCCTTCGAGCACCTTCTCCCGGCAGGCCGGGAGAAGGAAGCAGCGTCAGGCCTGCGGCTGCGGCTCCAGGCCGACGTCGCCCTCGCCCTTGCCGCGTGTCTTGCCGGTGCCGGTGGACGGCACCACCGAGTGCCGCGGCGGGCCGGAATCATCACCCGTGTCGCGGATCGGCGGCTTGCCGGCGAGCAGGTTCTTGATCTCGTCGCCGGACAGCGTCTCGTATTCGAGCAGCCCCTTCGCCAGGATCTCGAGCTCGTCGCGGTGGTCGGTGAGGATGCGCGTCGCCTCGGCGTAGCCCTCCTCGACGAGCCGCTTCACCTCGGCGTCGATCTTCTGGGCGGTCGCCTCGGAGATGTTCTGCTGGCGCGACACCGACATGCCCAGGAACACCTCGTCCTGGTTCTCGCCATAGGCGACGGTGCCGAGCTCGGTGGAGAAGCCCCAGCGCGTCACCATCGCGCGGGCGAGCTTGGTCGCCTGCTCGATGTCGGACGAGGCGCCCGAGGTCACCTTCTGCTTGCCGAACACCTGCTCCTCGGCGACGCGGCCGCCCATCAGGATGGTGAGCCGCGAGATCATCTGCTCGTAGCTCATCGACAGCTTGTCGCGCTCCGGCAGCTGCATGACCATGCCGAGCGCACGGCCGCGCGGGATGATCGTCGCCTTGTGGACGGGGTCAGTGGCGGTGACGTGCAGCGCCGTCACGGCGTGGCCACCCTCGTGGTAGGCGGTCAGCCGCTTCTCGTCCTCGGTCATGACGAGGGTGCGCCGCTCGGCGCCCATCATCACCTTGTCCTTGGCGTCCTCGAAGTCGGACATGGTGACCAGGCGCTTGCCGCGCCGGGCCGCCATCAGCGCCGCCTCGTTGACGAGGTTCATCAGGTCGGCGCCCGAGAAGCCGGGGGTACCGCGGGCGAGCACCTTCAGGTTCACGTCGGGTGCCAGCGGCACCTTGCGGGAATGCACCTTCAGGATCTTCTCGCGGCCGACGACGTCCGGGTTCGGCACGACGATCTGGCGGTCGAAGCGGCCCGGGCGCAGCAGCGCCGGATCGAGCACGTCCGGCCGGTTGGTGGCGGCGATCAGGATGACGCCCTCGTTCGCCTCGAAGCCGTCCATCTCGACGAGCAACTGGTTCAGGGTCTGCTCGCGCTCGTCGTTGCCGCCGCCGAGGCCGGCGCCACGATGGCGGCCGACCGCGTCGATCTCGTCGATGAAGATGATGCAGGGCGCGTTCTTCTTCGCCTGCTCGAACATGTCGCGGACGCGGCTGGCGCCGACGCCGACGAACATCTCGACGAAGTCCGATCCCGAGATCGTGAAGAACGGCACGTTCGCCTCGCCGGCGATGGCGCGGGCGAGCAGCGTCTTGCCGGTGCCCGGAGGGCCGACCAGCAGCACGCCGCGTGGGATGCGGCCGCCGAGGCGCTGGAACTTCTGCGGGTCGCGCAGGAAGTCGACGATCTCCTGGAGATCCTCCTTGGCCTCGTCGACGCCGGCGACGTCCTCGAACGTCACCCGGCCGTGCGCCTCGGTGAGGAGCTTCGCCTTCGACTTGCCGAAGCCCATCGCCTTGCCGCCGGAGCCCTGCATCTGGCGCATCACGAACAGCCAGATGCCGAGGATCAAGAGCATCGGGAACCAGGAGATCAGCATGTTGAACAGCGAGAAGTTCTCGCCCGCCGGCTTGGCGGTGATCTGAACGCCCTTGGCTTCGAGCTTGTCGATGTAGCCGGCGTCGCGCGGCGCGAAGGTCTGGAACGTGCCGCCACCACTGCGGGCGTACTGGCCCGTGATGTTCTGGTCGGTGATCACCACCGAGCGGACGTTGTCGGACTCGACGTCGCTGAGGAACTGCGAGAACGGAATTTCCTGGGCGGCGGTGCGGTTCGTCGGGCTCTGGAAGAGCTGGAACAGCGCAATCAGCAGGAGCCCGATGATGACCCACAGGGCGAGGTTGCGGAACATGTTGTTCATAAGGGACCCTTCACCCCGGGTCGGACGGGCCCTCGGCCCCCGTCTCCCGACGCTTGTCGCTCTGCAAGATAGGTCTCGGGAGGCCCTCTGCCAAGTTGAGGGCTTGTGCGGAGCCTGCGGAAAGCGTGACGCATGCCTAACGGCCGGCCGGATCGATGCGCACGGCCTCCCGCCAGCCGGCGTCCGCGAAGACGCCGAAGGCCGGTACGGCGACCACCCGGCCGTCGGCGAAGGCGGCCGGAACGGTGGCGAGCGCCGCCGCCGGCAACCGCAGCGCCGCTGGTCCGAGGCGGCCGCGCGCCCCCGGCCCGAGGGCGGCGATGGTGACCGCCGCGGGCGCTTGCGCCGACAGCGCGGCGTGGAAGCGGCCGTCCCAGGCGAGCGCCTCCCCGGGTGAAAGCGGCAGCGACGGCAGGCCGCGGCGACCCGCCTCGCGGTGGACCCACAGCCGCTCGCCGGCGACCTCCAGCACCGCGCCGCCGAGCGTCCGGCGGAAGCGACCGCCGCCGGTGGCCGGCCGCGCCATCAGGTCGGCATGCAGACGCTCGAGGCGCTCGAGGCGCGGACCGTAGGGCTCGGTGCCGATCTCGCCGACGGCGCGGGCGAGCGTCCGCAGCGCCACCTCTTCCGGCGCTGCGGCGAGGGCCGGCAGG
>Ga0209902_100267_pt1 | contig 74242 bp, 72 predicted proteins | sample FECB27metaG_FD_188304 | JGI IMG/M metagenome (GOLD analysis project Ga0209902, IMG submission 188304) | Cyanobacterial communities from the Joint Genome Institute, California, USA - FECB-27 (SPAdes) (version 2) | ecosystem: Environmental > Aquatic > Thermal springs > Hot (42-90C) > Microbial mats... | reverse complement strand
CGGCTCGGTGGGCGAGCCGATCAACCCGGAAGCCTGGCTCTGGTACCACAAGCATGTCGGCAAGGAGCGCTGCGAGATTGTCGACACCTGGTGGCAGACCGAAACCGGCGGCATCCTGATTTCGGCGCTGCCGGGCGCCATTGCCGCCAAGCCCGGTTCGGCCACCAAACCGTTCTTCGGCATCAAGCCGATCGTGCTGTCGCCTGAGGGCAAGCTCCAGGAGCAGACCAAGGCGGAAGGTGTGCTCTGCATTGCCGACAGTTGGCCGGGGCAGATGCGCACCGTCTATGGCGACCACGCGCGCTTCGTCTCGACCTATTTCGAGACCTACAAGGGCTACTACTTCACCGGCGACGGCTGCCGCCGCGACGAGGACGGCTACTACTGGATCACCGGCCGCGTCGATGACGTGCTCAACGTCTCCGGCCACCGCATCGGCACTGCCGAGGTGGAGAGCGCGCTGGTGGCGCATCCCAAGGTCGCCGAGGCGGCCGTGGTCGGCTACCCGCACGACATCAAGGGGCAGGGCATCTATTGCTATGTGACGCTGATGGCCGGCGAGAAGGGCGACGACGCGCTGAAGACCGAGCTCCGGAACTGGGTGCGCAAGGAAATCGGCGCCATCGCTTCGCCCGACCTGATGCAGTTCGCGCCCGGCCTGCCCAAGACCCGCTCGGGCAAGATCATGCGCCGCATCCTGCGCAAAATCGCCGAGAACGACTACGGCGCACTCGGCGACACCACGACGCTCGCCGATCCGGGCGTGGTGACGGACCTGATCGAGAACCGTCAAAACCGGTAAGGTTGACTGAAGCAGACGGCCCCCTCCCATCCTCCCCCATGAAGGGGGAGGTGCTCTGCCGGCGCGTTTGGCACAATCGAAGACAGAGCCTCGGTTCTTCACCTCCCCCTTCATGGGGGAGGCCGGGAGGGGCCGTCTCTATCAGTCGACACCGACCAGCTTTTGCCGCACTCCTAGGCCACAAGCCCGGGCCCATTAGTCCCGAGAGACCCTCATTCATGCGCCTCGCCACGATGCTTCTCGCGACGCTTCTTCCCCTTGCTGCCTCGCCCGCCTTCGCCCAGTCGCTCGAGCAGATGGCCGGGCAGATGATCGTCGTCGGGTTTGTCGGCAACGGCGTCGACGACAAGGGGGTGGCGGCGCTGAGGGCCGAGATCGCAGCAGGCGATATCGGCGGGGTGATGTACCTCAAGACCAACGTCGCGAGCCGCAAGGCGGTGGAAGCGATGAATACGGCGTTCCGCGAAGCGGCTCCAGCCGGGTTGCCGCCATTCATCACCCTCGACCAGGAAGGCGGGCTGGTCGAGCGGCTCGATAGTGCCGCCGGCTTCAAGGAAATTCCCGATGCGGCCTCGGTCGCGGCCAAGAACACGCCGGCCGAGGCCCGCGCCATTTATGATGGGTTGGCGCAAGGCGTCGCCGCCTGGGGCTTCAACGTCAATTTTGCGCCGGTGGTCGACCTGTCGGTCAACCCGAACAACCAGGTGATCGCCAAGTACGGCCGCGCCTTTGGCAAGGATGGCAAGGTGGTGGCTGAGTACGCCGCCGAGGTGATCGCCGCCCACCACGCGGCCGGGCTGCTGACCTCGCTGAAGCACTTCCCTGGCCACGGCTCATCCACGGCAGACAGCCACGAGGGCTTTGTCGACATCACCAAGACCTGGAAGGACAGCGAGCTCGAGCCCTATCGCGAGCTGATCTCAGGCGGCTACGAGGACATGGTGATGATCGGTCACCTGATCGACACCAACGTCGACCCCTCCGGCATGCCGTCGAGCCTGTCCAAGCCCTGGATCGAGGACAAGCTGCGCGGCGAGCTCGGCTTCAAGGGCGTGGTGATCACCGACGATCTCGAGATGGGCGCCATCCGCGACCACTTCAGTCTCAAGGAGACGGTGGTCAACGCGGTGCGGGCCGGCGTCGATGTGCTGTTGTTCTCCAATACCGCCTACCAGCGCGCCACGCTGGGCGACGAGGTTCGCGCCATCCTCCTCGCCGAGGCCGAGGCCGATCTGGTGTTCAAGGCGCGCGTCGAAGAAAGTTTTGCGCGCATCGTGGCGCTGAAATCGCGCATCGGAGCCGACAATGTCCAAGCTCAATAAGGCTGAGGTCATCGCGTCGCTCGGGCTCGGCGGCCATTTCGAGGGCGGTTACTTCCGCGAGACCTTCCGCCCGACGCATCGTGACAAGCTCGAAACGGCGCGCGGCCGGCGCGGCACCATGACCAGCATCTACTACATGCTGACCGACGATTCCCCGGTGGACCACTTCCACACCAAGCACTCGGATGGCATCCAGTTCCACCATTTCGGTGCGCCGCTGACCTATCACATGATCCACCCCGATGGCCGCTACGAGGCGGTGGTGCTGGGGCCGGACCTGGCCGCCGGACAGGTGCCGAGCCTGGCTGTCGCCGGCGGTGTCTGGAAGGCCGCCGAGCTGCCGGCAGGCGAGTACGGGCTGGTCAGCGAGGTGGTAGCGCCGGGCTGGGAGATGGAGGACATGATCCTCGTCACCCGCGCCGAGCTTCTGGCCCGTTTCCCTCAGCATGCCCAAGTGATCACCCGGCTGACCCCGACGCCGTAACGCCGTCGCGGGGTTGTCGCGGCGGTGCTGCTTCATCTATGAGGGCCGGAGTTTTCCCCACCTGAGCCGGGGCGGGCGTCGAAAGCGCTCCCGTCCCATAGCTCAAATGGGCTAAACTTCGGATCGCGGAGCGCTATCAGGAAAAGTTGCAGACTTTTCCGGTTCGATAGCGTGACAATCAAATACCCGGATTATCTCGCCGATCGATCGGCGGGATAATCTGCAGGCGAGAGGTTTTGGCATGAGCGAAGAGGGCAGGGAGGTGCGGCGGGTACGTGCGCTGTTCATCTCCGATGTGCATCTCGGCATGCGTCCCACCCGCATCACCCAGTTGATCGACTTCCTGCGCTGGCACGAGGCCGAGACGATCTACCTCGTCGGCGACATCGTCGATGGCTGGCGGCTCGCCAAGGCCTGGCACTGGCCGGCGGAGTATCACCAGTTGGTCGAGATCTTCCTCGACAAGGCGCTGGCCGGCACGCGCATCGTGGTGCTGCCCGGCAATCATGACGAATTCCTGCGCGAGTATCTCGGCACCTATTTCGGCGAGGTCGAGTTCGTCGATCGCACCGTTCACACCACGGCACAAGGCAAGACCTACGTGGTCATGCACGGCGACCAGTTCGACGTCGTCGTCGCCCACGCCAAGTGGCTGGCGCATGTCGGCGACTGGGCCTATCGCGCCGCGCTCCGGCTCAACATCGCCGTCAACTGGGTGCGCCGCCGCATGGGCCTGACCTACTGGTCGCTCTCGGCCTGGGCCAAGCACAAGGTGAAGAACGCCGTCAGCGTCATCGGTCGGTTCGAGGAAGCGCTGACGCTCGAGGCCCGCGAAAGCGGCGCCGACGGCGTCATCTGCGGCCACATCCACTACGCCGACATGCACGAGCGGCTGGGCATCCACTACGTCAACACCGGCGACTGGGTGGAGAGCTGCACCGCCGTCGCCGAGACGCACGAAGGCGTGCTGGAGCTGGTCCGCTGGACAGAGACCCCGCTGCCGCGCAAGCCACGCCGGCTGCGGCTCAGGCGTGCGCCGGCGGTGCCGGGGCAGTAAGTTCACATCGCGGCTGTGGCCCACCCCCCACCCTTGATCCCTCCCCACAAGGGGGAGGGAGACGCTTGGCCGGAGAACTTGCAGCTATCGCCTCCCTCCCCCTTGTGGGGAGGGACTGAGGGTGGGGGTGGCCCCGCGCTCCGTCATCTCCTGTGTGACAACCGGGCCTCCATCCGTCATCCCACCGTCACACCCCATTCGCAGCCCTGTCACCCGACTCCCGTAAACCCCACGCATCGCTTGCCGATGGGTGGGTCCGATGCGCAAGGTACTGATCGTCACCGATGCCTGGTTGCCGCAGACCAATGGGGTGGTGCGCTGCCTCGAAGCGGTCGGCCGGGAGTTGATCGGGCGGGGCCACGAGGTCAGCTACCTCACCCCCGAGGGGTTCTGGACGTTCCCGATGCCGACGTATCCGGAGATCCGGCTGTCGCTGGTAACCCCGATGACCATTGGGCAAGTCATTGCCCGCGAGGCGCCGGACCACATCCACATCGCCACCGAAGGCCCGTTGGGCCTGCTCGCCCGCTTCGTCTGCCTCGAGCAGGGGCTGGCCTTCACCACCAGCTACCACACCCGCTTCCCTGAATATGTCGCGGCCCGCATGCCGATCCCGACCGAGTGGACCTATGGTTTCCTGCGCTGGTTCCATGGCCCGGCCGCCGCAACGCTGGTGCCGACCGCCTCGATGCAGGAAGAGCTCGCCGCGCGCCAGTTCGGCCACGTCCGGCTCTGGACCCGCGGCGTCGACCACTCGTGCTTCTCGCCAGGCCCCAAGAGCGAGTTTTCCGATCTGCCCGGCCCGCACCTGCTCTATGTCGGCCGCGTCGCGGTGGAAAAGAACGTCGAGGCGTTCCTCAAGCTCGATGTCCCCGGCACCAAGATCATCGTCGGCGACGGCCCGGCCCGCGCCGAGCTCGCGGCGCGCTATCCCGAAGCCGTATTCCTCGGCTTGAGGACCGGCGAGGAGTTGTCCCGGCTCTACCGTTCGGCCGATGTTTTCGTGTTCCCTAGCCGCACCGACACCTTCGGCAACGTCATGATCGAGGCGTTGGCGTCCGGCGTCCCGGTCGCCGCGTACCCGGTCACCGGCCCGCGCGACATCCTCACCGACCCAGCCTGTGGCGCGCTCGACGAGGATCTCGGCTTCGCCGTCATCCGCGCCCTCACGCTCAGCCGCGAAGCGGCGCGCACCCACGCCCTCGGCTTCACCTGGGCCCATTGCGCCGACCTATTCCTCGAGGCGCTGGTGCCGGTCCGCGATGCAGCGGCGAAGGCGGCATGATCTCCGTCACGTAACGCCTGATAACGCCGAGCCCGTTGATCTTTCCGCGCCCGCTCTGCACTGTCCGCCGGTGCGGCGGATTCTCCCGCCGGGAGCACACCCGGATGTCGTCGACCACCATCGCCCCGCGCATCTCGCCAGAGCTGCGCGCTGCGATCTATCATTTCACCGTCTTCGGCAGCACCGGCGTAGCGTCCGTCTATCTGGGCATCTGGCTGATCAACCATGGCATCAGCGCCGAGGAGATCGGCATTATCAACGCGGCGCCGCTGGTCGCCATGCTGCTGGTCAACCAGCTGGTGGGGCGCATCGCCGATCGCATGCCGGATTGGCGCGGCGTCATCATCGCGCTGTCGCTGATCGCTGGGCTGGTGCCGATCGGGTTGTTCTTCGTCTCCGGCTTCTGGGGCATTCTCGGCATCTGGATCTTCTCGGTGATGCCGGCCTTCGCGCTGGTGCCCGTCGTCGATGCCGCGACGCTGCGCATGACGCAGCGGCGGGGCACCGACTTCAGCGCCGTGCGCGCCTGGGGCACCGTCGGCTTCATGGTCGCGACGCTCGTCAGCGGCCCGCTGATCGCCTGGCTCGGCGACGGCGCATTCGTTCCGGTCTTCGTCGCCTTCGCCCTGCTGCGCGCGGTGCTGGCGTTCCAGCTGCCGCAGTTCCGTTCCGGCGAGGATCGCGCCGCCTTGAGGAAGGGCGCCAGCCATCTGCGCGAGGTGTTGAAGCCGTGGTTCGTGATGGGGCTGCTTGGCCTCAGCATTCTCTATTCGACCCATAGCGCGATGACTGCCTTCGCCGCGATCCTGTGGACCGAGCAGGGCATTTCACCCGGGCTGATCGGGCCGCTCACCGCCACCATGGCCGCTGCCGAAGCGGTGATGATGTTCGTCTGGAGCCGCCTGAAGCTCAAGGTTTCGGCCCGCCATATCATCATCTTCGCCTGTCTGGTCGCCGCCTTGCGCTGGACCGCCATGGCGTTCTCACCGCCAGTCTGGGTGCTGTTCGGGCTGCAGCTTTTGCACTCCATCACCTTCGCCATGGGGTACCTGGGCGGCATCTACTTCATCGCCAACTGGACCAGCGACGACATTGCCGCCGAGGCGCAGGGGTTCTCCTATGTGCTGCAGCAGGCCATGTCGGTGGTGATCATCCTCGCCATGGGTTGGTTCGTGGCCGCCTTTGGTCCAATGGCGTGGTTGTTCGTCGCGGCCTATGCCGTTCTCGGAGCGCTTTGCGTGGTGCTCTCGCTGAAGCTGCAGCCCCCATCCGCGCACCCGATCACGTCGGACCAGCTGACCGTAGCCGATCCGGCCCCCTGAGGTTTGATATGCCTGCCAAATCGGCCACAGAGCCGTTCATTACGCCGGAGCTGCGCGCCACGGCGTTCTACTTTTCCATCTACATGGCAGGGGCGGCGTTCAACGTTTATGGCGGCATCTGGTTTGCCGACAAGGGGCTGAGCTCCGAGCAGATCGGCATCATCAACGCCGTACCGGTGCTGGTGACGCTGCTGCTCAACATCGTCGTCGGCCGCGTCGCCGACAAGGCGTCAGATTGGCGGCAGGTGATCGTGCTCGGCTGCGGGCTCGGCGCACTGATCCCGATCGGCCTGTTCTATGTCCACGATTTCTGGGGCATCCTGATCATCTGGACGCTGGCGCTCCTCCCCATCAACGTCATCGGCCCGGTCGTCGATGCCGCTACGATGCGGATGACGCGACGGCGCGGCACGCAATACGGCTCGATCCGCGCCTGGGGCACTGTCGGCTATATGGTGACGCTGTTCGCCGTCGGCTGGGTCATCAGCCAGTTCGGCGGCGGCATCTTCCTGCCGATGTTCGTCGGGCTCTCGATCCTTCGCGGCCTCGTCGCCTTCGGGCTGCCGCGCTTCCGCGCCGGCGAGGGCGAATTGAAGCCGCCGGTGACCGGCGCCACTCATCTCGGCGCGGTGATGAAGCCGTTCTTCCTGTTGCCGCTGGTCGGCTTCTCGATGGTCTACGCCACCCACATCGTGCTCAACGCCTTTCAGGCCCTGCTGTGGATGGAGCAGGGGCTGTCGGCCGATCTGATTGCACCGCTGCTGGCGCTGGCCGCCTTCGCCGAGGCGGCGATCATGTTCCTGTTCGGCCGGATCGCTCGCCGCTTCTCGGCCCGCAGCCTGATCCTGCTCTCGGCTGCCACGGCGGTGTTCCGCTGGATCTGCATGGGCTTCCAGCCCGGTCTCGAGTTCCTGATCCCACTGCAGCTGCTGCACGCCTTCACCTTTGCCCTGGGCTTCATGGGCTGCGTCAACTTCATCGCCAACTGGACCAGCGACGAGATCGCCGCCGAGGCGCAGGGCTTTTTCCAGATGCTGCAGCAGGCGATGAGCGTCATCGCGCTGATCGCCTTCGGCTGGCTCACCGGCCTGATGGGCGCCCAGGCCTACTTCATCGCCGCCGCCTTCGCCTTTGTCGGTGCGGTGCTGATCTGGCTGTCGATCACCATGCAAGGCCCCAAGCGCCCGGCCGAAGCCCGGCTGGGCTAGCAAAGCCGGCGCCGCGCTCTATCTCTCCTGGGTAACTCCAGGAGAGATAGATGAACGCTGCGCCCAAACCCTATCAGCCAATCAACTTCGCCCAGAAGTACGAGCTGTTCGCCGAGCAGTGGCAGCCCAAGGTGGTGGCCGAACTGAACGACTACCAGTTCAAGCTGGTGCGCATCGAGGGCGATTTCGTCTGGCACGATCACCCCGATACCGACGAGGCCTTCATCGTGCTCGAGGGCGAGCTGCGCATCGATTTCCGCGATGGGGCGGTGACGGTGAAGCCGGGCGAGATGTTCGTGGTCAAGCAGGGCGTCGAGCACAAGCCCTATGCGGCTGGCGAAGTGAAGATGATGCTGATCGGGCCGCGCGGCGTCACCAATACCGGGTCGGCGCCGGGCGAACGCACGGCACAGAACGACGTCTGGATATGACTGAAAAGAAAAGGGCCCGCGGTGTCCCGCGGGCCCCAGTGGAGGTATCGTGCGCGTCAGCCGAGGCGGCCGCTGGCATGGGCCAGCATGGTGTAGACGCGGCCGCGATCGCTGAGCAGGTATTCGCGGGTTTCGCCGGCCGGGTTTGACCCGGTAGCGGCGCGCTTCAGGAGCTGCTCGAACTCGGCCATGTAAGTGGCCGACGTCTTGGCGAAATCGCTGTCACGCTGGATGCGCTTGCGCACTTCGTCATAGGTCGCCTGGCCGCCCAGCGTGTAGATGCGGCGCGAGAACACATTCTGCTCGCCGGCCTGGTAGCGCTGCCATGCATCGGCCAGCGCCGAGGGTTCCATCGCCTTGGCGATCTCCTCGGTCAGGGTCGAGAGGTTCTGCGGTGCAGCGGCGGGAACCGGAGCCGGAGCCGGAGCAGCGGGGGCCGGGGCCGGGGCGGCCGCGGCAGCCGACGGACCCGATGCATTGCGCAGCACGTCACGCAGCCAACCGCCACCTTCTTCGGTCTTGGGGGCAGCCGCAGCGGGCTTGGCCTCGGCAACCGGCTGTGGGCGCGGCGCGGTGACCACCGGGGCCGAAACCTCGGGCATCGCCGTGTAGCGCTGTTGGGCGCGGGCCGGCTCGGCCTTCGGCGGCTCGGCGGCGCGCACCGGCTCCGGACGGACCGGTTCCGGACGCGGCTCTGGCCGCGACGGGGCTTCGTCGCGTGCCGGACGGCTCGGCGACGGACGACGCTCGTTGAGGTCGTGAGTTGCCGGCTGGGCGCGGACGATGGCGTTGAGCTCGGCCAGGGCCTCGATCTGCTCGGCCACGACGCGACGCATCGCGGCAGCGCTGGACTTGGTCTCTTCCGGCAGCTCCATCACGCCGCGCGCCAGTTCGGAACGGGTGTTCTCGAGTTCCGAGCCCACTTCCTTGGCGGTGGCGCGCATCGCGGTCGCCGTCTCGTTGAAGCGCTGCGTCGCGGCCTCGAGCGCCTGCTGCATCTCAAGGATCATCGTTGCCTGGGTCTGACGCAGGGCATCGGCGGCACGCTGGCTCTCGTTCGCCGCGGTGTCGGTGAACGAGCCGAGCTGGGTCGCGACGCGGTGCGAAGTGCCGTCCAGCGCTTCCTCGAGCAGGTTGGTGCTCTTGCTGAGCACCGACTGCATCTCGGACGTGGCGCTGGCGAGCGCGCTCTGCACCTTGTCGGTGGTGCCGGTGAGGGCCTGCTCCAGCTGACCGGTGGTCTCGCCCAGGGCGGTCTGCACCCGCTCGGCCGTGCTGCTCATCACCGATTCCAGCTGGCTGGTGGTCTCACCCAGCGCGTTATGCACCTTCTCGGCGGTGCTGTTCATCACCGACTCGAGCTGGCTGGTGGTGTTGCCCAAGGCGTTCTGCACCTTCTCGGCCGTGCTGGTGAGCACGGATTCGAGCTGGCCGGTGGTTTCGCCCAGGGCGGCCTGCACGGTCTCGGCGGTGCTGGTCAGCACGCTGTGCAGCTGGCCGGTGGTGTCGGCGAGAGCTGCGTTGATGGTGCCCGAGGTCGCTTCCAGCGTCTCGGCGACGCCGGACGTGGTCGAGGCCAGGAGCTGCTCCATCGACTCGCGGGCGGCGACCAGGCGCTGCTCGGTCTCTTCGACGGTGTCGGAGATCGAGTGGGCAAAGCCGCGCATGCGGGTGTCGATCTCGTCGGCGCGGGCGGTGAAGGCCTGCGCCAGCTCGTCCATGGCCGAGCGACGCTCGTCGAGGTTGGCAAGGGTCAGTGTGCCCGAAGCCGAGAGGTTGTGCGCCGCGCTGTCGAGGCTCTTGGCCTCCGCGTCGAGGTTGCCGAGCATCGAGCCGAACTCGTTGACCATCGAGGCGATCGAGGCCTGCAGCGCGCCCACATGCTCGGTGACGAGGCGCCCGGCTTCTTCGGTCGAGCCGATCGCCTCGCGCACCGTGGTTGAGTAGGTGGCGGTCTGCTGGGCCACCGAGTTCTCGAGGTTGGCGAGGTTCGCCGTCGAGGCGTCGAGCACCTTCTGCAGCAGCATGTTGGAGTCGTTGAGCTTGCCCAGCGCCGTCGTCACATCGGTGAGGATGCGCGAGGTCGACTGGTTCATCAGGTCTTCGGCCTGCGAGGCGTTGGTGATCAGCGCCTGTGCCAGCACGTTGCCGTGGTTCTGCAGGCTCATCTCGAGCTGCGCCGAGCTGTCGGAGACCAGCGCCGAGAAGGCGTCGGTCTTTTCCGACACCACGCGGTTGATCTCGGCGACCTTGCCGCCGATGGCGTCGGCAGCGGCCACCGCCTTGATCGAGATCAGCTCGTCGATATTGCTCGACGCCTGCTGGAACTGGGCGAGGGCGCGGCCCACCGCTACGTCCATGCGGTCGGCGGTCGTGGTGACATCGTCGGCGATGCCTTGCGTCGCCGAAACGATGCGGCGGGAGATGGTCTCCTCGATACGATCGGCGCCGGCCTCGAGGTCGGTCATCGATTGCACCAGGGCGGTGTTGATCGCGGTGTTGAGCGAGGCCAGCCGCTCGGCCGTGATGTCGGCGCGGGCGGTGATCGCCTCGGGCAGGGTGCCCAGGCGCTGGTCCACCATGTCGGTGATGGCCTTGCGGGCCGAGTTGACGCCGGTCTCGATGATGTCGGCGGCCTTGCGGGCGCTCTCGCCCACCGTGCTGGCCGCGCCTTCGATGCGGGCGTTCACGCCGGCTTCGGCGTCGGCCATGCGGAGGATCGCGCTGTCGATGCCGCGGCCAAGGCCTTCGCTGACTTCCGAGACCTTGGTTTCGATCAGCGTCGAGACGGCGCCGGCGCGTTCCGACATCACCTCGGTGACGTTGCGCAGGCTCGCATCGATCCGGTCGCGGGCTGTGGTGCCCTGCGCGTCGATGGTGCGGGCCAGCTCGCTGGTGCGCTCGCCGATCGCCGCGGCGATGCCGACGGTGTGGCTGCCGAGCGTTTCGGCCAGCTGCTGGGTGCGGGTGTTGAGCGCCTCGGCAAGCTCCGCCGAACGGGTCGATACCGTCGACGCCAGCGCCTGGGTGCGCTGGTCGAGGCTGTCGCCGATCTGGCTGGCGTGCTGCTGCAGCGTCCTGTCGATGGCCTGGCTGCGGCGGTCGAGACTGTCGCCGATCTGGGTCGCGTGCTGCAGCAAAGTTGTGTCGAGCGCGGCAGTCCGCTGGTCGAGGCTGTCACCGAGCTGCTGAGCGTGCTGCAGCATGGCGGCGTCGAGTGTCGAGGTCCGCTGGTCGAGGCTGTCGCCGATCTGCTGCGCATGCTGCTGCAGCGCCAGGTCGATGGCCTGGGTGCGGGTGGCGACCGACTGGTCGAGCGCCTGCGTGCGGCTGGCCACGGCCTGGTCGAGCTCCTTGGCGCGGCCGGTCAGCACGTTGTCGAACTGCTCGACGCGCGAACCGAGCGCCAGGTCGATCGCCTGGGCGTGGGTGATGATGTTGGTGTCCATGGCGCGGGCATGCCCGGCAATGGTCACGTCGAACGCCTTGACGTGCTCGTCGAGCGCCGCGCTCAGCTCGCCATGGCGGCTGCTCAGCGTCTCGCCGAGGAGCTGGGTGCGGCTGTCCAGCGCATCGGCGATGATCTGCGTATGGCCTTCGAGCGAGTCCGAGATTTCCTGCGACCGGTTGGCGATTGCTTCGGTGATCTGCTTGGTGCGCTGGCCGAGCGTTTCGGTCATTTCACGGGTGCGCTGCGAGACGATCTCGTTGAAGTGCTCGGACTTCTCATCGAGCGCCATCTCCAGCACGTTGGCGCGTGCGGCAAAGCTCGCATTGTTCTTGTCGAGCGCCGCGATCAGCTTGTCGCCCTTGTCGCCGATGACGCCATCGAGGCTGGCGAGGCGGTTGTCGATGACCACCGCGATCTCGTCGAGGCGGGCGTCGAACTGCGCGAGGTTCTGCGAACCGGCGCCGGTCAGGGTGACGCGAGCCCGTTCGGTGGTGTCGTCGAGGGCGCCGGAAAGCTCGATCATCGCCGACTGCAGGCGCGACTCCATCGAGTTGACCTGGATCTGCACCTGCTCGTCGAGCTGATGCGACAGGCCCGACAGCAGCTGCTCGGCTTCCCGGGCGCGGCCGGTGATATCGGACGCGATGCGGGTGCCGATCATATCGAGGGCGCTCGACACTTCATGGCCGCGGTCGCGCAACTGGTCGAGCAGGGTAATGCCGCCCTGGCTCAGGAGCTTGGCCAGCGACGAGGTGCGGTTGTCGATGGCGTCCGAGAGGGTCACGGCACGGCTGTCGAGCGCTTCGGTCAGCGACTGCATGCGGCCGTCGATCACCGCGCTCAGTTCCTGCGTGCGGTTTTCGAAGGCGCCCGAGATAGTGCCGGCGCGGTCTTCGAGCGTGATGTTGAGGCGCGAGGCGCTGTCGTCGAGGGCGACCAGCAGGTGGCTGGTGCGCTGGTCGATCAGCGACACAAAGCTCTCGGTGCGCTCGCCGAACGCGCCGTTCAGCGAGTTACCGGCAGTTTCGAGCGCCTTGGTCAGGTTGCCACCAGATTCGACGATGGTGCCGGCGATGCGCTGCGAGATCATGTCGAGGTCGAACACGAGGCCGGTATGGCTTTCGGTGATCGCTTCGCGCACGCGTTCGGTATTGGTGATGACAGCTTCGCGCTGGCTGGCCAGTTCCTGGATCAGCGCGCGCATACGGGATTCATTGTCGGAATAGGTACGCTCGAGCGCCGTGACCTCGTTGTGGATCATCACTTCGAGCTCGCCGGCGCGCGACAGGGCGCGCTCGAGGCCATCGCCCAGCGCGTTCACTTCGCGGCGCACGGCCTGACCGACCGAGGCGACCTTCTCCGATGCGGTGGTCTCCGGCTCGGCGAGGCGGATCGCCGCCTGCGTCACCGCGGCGGCGGCGTTGCGCAGGTCCTGCGCCCGGCGGATCAGCGTCGCGATGGCGAAGATGCCGATCACCGGCACGATGGCGAGCGCCAACAGGCCGATGAAATCGTTCGAACCCCAGAAGGAGGCATTGCCCATGTCGGCGCCGTTGCGGATCATCGCCACCAGCGCGATCGCCACCACCCAGCCGAGCGCCACCAGCCCGGCCACCATGGTCGGCGCGCCGGACGATTTCGACTGCAGGCCGTAGAGAATTTTGGAAGAGGGGAAGCGGTCGTCATTGGCGACCGAACCGGTCTGCGCCGCGAACTTGTCGGCGGTGCGCTGACGTTCCGAGCGCGGCGAGTTATCGCGCGGCGGCAGCTTGGGCGCGGCCTTTTCGGCCGGCGGCTCTTCCGCTGCTGCGGGCTGGTCAAGGTTGGCGAAAACCGAGTCCTTGAGCGCGTCCTCGACTGCCGAGAATGCCAGAGTTGCAGGATCGTTCTGGGGTGTTGCGGTCTTTTTGGCCATAACTCTTTACAACTCTCGCATCGGCACTTGGCGGTCGATCAGAGCCTGCATTGGACCACCCCGGGGGTTCCGGTTAGTCGTCCAAATTGGGTAAAATGCGATTCAAATGCCCCGCAATCTGCCCTATGCCCCACGCCGCCGCACGCTAGGTGGACCTCAAACATACATACAATTTGAGGCAAACCGAGCGCATTCTTAATGGAAGGTTAATTTCGGGTCGGAATGCGGCCGGTTAAGGGCATAGGTAAGATTGTACCCATTCGTTTTGGCTGCCCTTCACCCGGTCTCGCTAGCTTCCTGCCATAGCCCAGGTCCGGGCGGTAGGAAGGGTTGCGGGGATGGTTAGGAATATTGCAGTCGAAGCCGGGGCAGGGTCAGCCTCCCGGGACCTTTCCCATGCTCCCATCGACATGGATCACCTCGATCAGCAGTCGCTCGGCGATCCGGGGCTGCGCGATGAAGTGCTCCGGCTCTATGCCCAGATGTCGGGCGTCTATCTCACGCGCATCGAGAAAAGCACCTCGATCCCGCTGCTGCTTGAGCACCTGCATACGCTGAAAAGCGCTGCCGCCGGCATTGGCGCCTGGGGTGTCCGCGATCTCGCCAGGCGCGCCGAAGATGCGCTGCGGGCCGGCGAGCCGGTCAATCCCGAGCATATCCAGGACATTGCCGCGGCCGTCGCCGACTGCCAGGCCTTCATCACCGAACTGCTCAGCGCCGAAGAGTGAGCGCGTCGCATGAGCGTGCGCCGTTTGGCGCGCTTGCGAGGCGGGGGCTGCACCGCTATATGCGGCTGACCCTGTCGAGCGAAGTTACATGCCCCACATCACCTATATCGAATCCGACGGCACGCGGCACGAGACCGAGGGCGAAGTCGGTTCGACCGTGATGGAAACCGCCATCATGAACGGCGTCCCCGGCATCGTTGCCGAATGCGGCGGCGCCTGCACCTGCGCCACCTGCCACGTTTATGTCGATGACGCCTGGACCGAGACGGTTGGCGGCCCCTCGATGATGGAAGAGGACATGCTGGATTTCGCCTATGCGGTTAAGCCGACCAGCCGCCTCAGCTGCCAGATCAAGGTCAAGGACGCCCTCGACGGGCTGGTCGTCCACGTGCCGGAGCGGCAGGGCTGACCTTGAGTTGGACCATGTGATGGTCTAAATAGATGGTCCATCTAGTTGGTCCAGGATAGCTCATCATGGATGTTTCTGTAAGCGCTGCGAAGGGGCAACTGACAGACCTCGTCAAACGTGCCGAGGCGGGTGAGACCGTGCTCCTGACCCGTCGCGGCGAAGTTGTGGCGCGCATCGTGCCAGCCAGTTCACGCAGAACGACACCGCGGTTCCGGATGGAGACGATCGACGAGATCGTGAGATCGGCGAAAGAGAAGCTGAAGGCCCAGGCGGCCGTCTCTTCCGCCGACGATATCTACGACGAGTTCGGCGCCCCTAAGTGATTGTCGTCGACACGTCGGCACTGATGGCGATCCTGCGGGATGAGCCGATGAAGATGCCCTGCCTCAAGGTGCTGCAATACGAGCCTGACGTCTACGTTTCCGCAGGCACGCTGATCGAAGCCACGATCGTATCGCATGGCAAGCAGCTTGGAGCCGAGATGACCGCTTTGCTCGAGGAAGTGCGCCCGATCGTGATGGATGTCACGGAGGAAACCGTGCTCATCGCTCGCGAGGGTTACCTGCAGTGGGGCAAGGGAGTTCATCCGGTGGGTCTGAACTTCGGCGACTGCTTCTCGTATGCACTGGCAAAGCAGTTGGATTGCCCCTTGCTCTACATCGGCGATGACTTCGGTCAGACCGATATCCGGAGCGCCGTTTGACGCCTGGCCAGTGTCACCATTCCACCATCAGGGCGGTGCATGGATTCATTTCGCGGCTGCTCTCGTCCCGCCTCAACGCAATTCTAATCCATACCTGCTACGGGAAACATTAAAGCTATTGAATTTCAATAGCTTGTTCCAAAGTCTCGAAGTCAGTATGTATCCGGCTTCGGAAAGGCCGTGAATGGGTGAACTGAACACATTCCCCGTCAGCTACAAAGTCCAGGGTCAGCGCATCGTCATCATCGGCGGTGGAGAAGAAGCCCTCAACAAAGCCCGATTGGTTACTAAGACGACTGCTTTGGTCGTCATTATCTCCCGCAACATCGAAGCCGATTTCTCCCAACTGCCGGTCACCGTGCTGGCGCGTCCGTTCGAGGATGCGGATCTCGTTGATGCGGCACTGGTTTTCGTTGCCGACCACGGCCCGGACGGCGATGCCGCCAAGCGCGCGGCGCGGGCCCGGCGTGTTCCGCTGAACGTCGTCGATGTCCCCGAAGAGTGCGATTTCTACACCCCGTCGATCATCGACCGGGCGCCGGTGACCATTGCGGTCGCCACCGAAGGCGATGCACCCGTGCTGGCCCGGCTGATCCGGGCGCGGATCGAAGCGGCGCTGTCGCCGAACCTTGGCGCCCTGGCCAAGCTGGCCGGTTCGATGCGCGACAAGGTAGCGGCGCTGCTGCCGGGCACGCGCGCCCGCCGCTATTACGAAGAGCTGGTCACCTCTCCCGAGGTCGAAGTGGCGCTGCTGCGCGGGCAAGGTGACGCCAAGGCCGAGAGCCTCCTGGTCCAGCATGGTGCAGAGGGCGACAGCCCGGGCGTCGTCTGGCTGATCGGCGCCGGTCCCGGCGCCGAGGATCTGCTGACCCTGCGCGCCCAGCGCCTGCTGCAGGAAGCCGACGTGATCGTTCACGATCACCTGGTCCCCGCGGCTGCCGTCGAGATGGGGCGGCGCGATGCCGAACGCATCCTCGTGGGCAAGCAGAAGGGCCATCACTCCTTCACCCAGGCCGAGATCAACGCGCTGATCGTGCGGCTGGGCAAAGCCGGCAAGCGCGTGGCCCGCCTCAAGGGCGGCGACCCGATGGTGTTCGGCCGCGCCGGCGAAGAGATCGATGCGCTGAAGGCCGCGGGCATCGCCTACCACATCGTGCCCGGTGTCACTTCGGCGCTGGCGGCAGCCGCCGATACGGCGACCCCAGTGACGCTGCGTAAGATTTCGACCGGCTTCGTCCTCGCCACGGCGCATGGCGCCGAGTCCGAGGAACTGAAGCACTGGGCGGCGCTGGCCTCGACCGGGCTGACCTTGGCGCTCTACATGGGAAAGTCCGTCGCCGGGCCGACAGCCCAACGGCTGATCGCCGAAGGCGCCGCGGCGACGATCCCGGTCGGCGTGGTGGTCAGGGCAGGGCGCAAGGACCGCGTGCTCTATCGCGGCACGCTTGGCACACTCGCCTCGGGCACGATCGAGCTCGAGGACGGGCCGGCAATCATTTTCGTGGGCGAAGCGATCGCTCATGGCGACTGGAGCGAGGCAATCGAACTCGCCAGCTCCGAATTCAAGGTGGCGTAAGTGAGCATGGAAATCCTCACCGGCAATGAGCTGATGAGCGGGGCGACGGTCTATCTCGATCGCGCCGGCAAATGGGTTGAAGAGCTGCAGGAGGCCCGCGTCTTCCTCAAGGAAGAGGCGGAGGCTAAGGAAGCCGCGCTGGCCGCAACCAAGAAGACGCTGCGCGTCGTCAGTCTCGAGGTCGAGACCGTGACGCTGCGCGACGGGGTGATCCACCCCGACCGTATCCGCGAACGCATCCGCGCGGAGGGCCCGACCGCCCCGCGCTTCGAGCGCCAGCATCTCGACGAGGATGGCCATGTATCGATATGACGAGTTCGACGCCGCGTTCGTGAAGGAACGCACGGCGCAGTTTTCCGACCAGGTGGCGCGCCGTCTTACCGGTGAGCTCAACGAGGACCAGTTCCGGCCGCTCAGGTTGATGAACGGGCTCTACCTGCAATTGCACGCTTATATGCTCCGCATCGCCGTGCCCTACGGCACGATGAGCTCCAAGCAACTGCGCATGCTGGCGCGGATCGCCCGCGACTACGACCGTGGCTACGGCCATTTCACCACGCGGCAGAATATCCAGTTCAACTGGCCGAAGCTGCGCGACATCCCGAAGATCCTCGCCGACCTGGCCTCGGTCGAGATGCACGCCATCCAGACCTCGGGCAACTGCATCCGCAACATCACCACGGACCAGTTTGCCGGCGCCACTGCCGACGAAATCATCGATCCGCGTCCGGTCGCCGAGATCCTGCGCCAATGGTCGAGCCTCCATCCGGAGTTCTCGTATCTGCCGCGCAAGTTCAAGATCGCCATGACCGGCTCGACCAACGATCGCGCTGCCATCCGCTTCCACGATATCGGGCTGCAGGCGGCGACCAACGCGCTGGGCGAAATCGGTTGGGAAGTCTGGGTCGGCGGCGGTCTTGGCCGCACCCCGATGATCGGCAAGCAGATCAGCCCCTTCGTGCCGCACGAACACCTGCTCGCCTATCTCGAGAGCATCCTGCGCGTCTACAACCGCTACGGTCGCCGCGACAACAAGTATAAGGCGCGCATCAAGATCCTGGTGCACGAGACCGGCATCGACACCATTCGTAAGCAGGTCGAGGAGGAGTTCGCCCATGTGAAGGGCGGCGTGCTGACCCTGCCGCAGCAGGAGCTCGACCGGATCACCAAATACTTCGCCCAGCCCGATTACGAGCTGGTCAATGAGACCACAGTGGATGTGGCGAAGGAAAAGATCCTCAACCCGCCATATGGCCGCTGGCTCGAGCGTAACCTCAACGCGCACCGGCAGCCGGGCTATGTGTCGGTCACCATCTCGCTGAAGCCGACCGGCGGCGCGCCGGGCGACGCCACCGACAAGCAGATGGAGGTCGTAGCTGACCTTGCCGAGCGTTACTCGTTCGACGAACTGCGCGTAAGCCATGAGCAGAACCTGGTGCTGCCGCATGTCCGAGTCACCGACCTGCCGGCCGTTTACGCTAAGCTGGTCGAGCACGAGCTGGCCGAAGGCAATGCCGGGCAGATCACCGACATCATCTGCTGCCCGGGTCTCGATTTCTGCGCGCTGGCCAATGCCCGCTCGATCCCGCTGGCGCAGGAACTCAGCCGCAAGTTCGCCTCGCCCGAGCGCCAGGCCGAGATCGGCGACCTGAAGATCAAGATTTCGGGCTGCATCAACGCGTGCGGCCACCACCATGTCGGCCATATCGGCATTCTGGGTGTCGAGAAGAAGGGCACCGAGCTCTACCAGATTACCGTCGGCGGCGACGCCACGGAGAATGCCGCGATCGGCAACATCCTCGGCCACGGCTTCGTGGTCGAAGACGTGCCTGCTGCCATCGAGCGGCTGGTCGACCTGTATATTTCGAAGCGCGAGAGCGCCGACGAGTCGTTCATCGCTGCCTACCGGCGGCTGGGCGACGCGCCGTTCAAGGAGGCGCTGTACGGCAATGCCTGAGTTGAGACCCCTTTGGCCCGACGCCGAGGAGCGCGGCAATGCTTGATCTCGCCACAGCCCCGGGCGTTCGCGCCCACAAGCCGGACAAGCTGCGCGAACTCGGCATCATGTCGCTCAACGGCATGTTCGATGAGATGGATGGCGTGGCCGTGCTGCGCCAGGCGGTCGAGGAGCTGCTGGTCGACGATGTCGCCATCGTTTCGTCGTTCGGCGCCGATTCCTCGGTGCTGCTGCACATGGTCTCCGAGGTGAACAAGGACCTGCCGGTCTATTTCCTCGAGACCGGCAAACACTTCCCCGAGACGCTCGACTATGTCGAAACGCTGAAGCGGCAGCTCGGGCTCACCAACGTCATCGCGCTCCATCCGGATGCAAAGGATATCGAGCGCTTCGATCCCAAGGGCGACCTGTGGGAGACCGATCCGGATTCGTGCTGCCATATCAGGAAGACCGAGCCGCTCGATGCCACCGTTTCCGGTTTTGGCGGCTGGGTTACCGGCCGCAAGCGCTTCCAGACGGCCGAGCGTGGCGTGCTGCCGCATTTCGAGCTGACCAGCGACGATCGCATCAAGGTCAACCCGCTGGCCTATTTCTCCGATGCCGATATCACGACCTACAAGCTCAAGTATGGGTTGCCCGAGCACCCGCTCTACAATAAGGGCTACAAGTCGATCGGTTGTGCGCCGTGCACGAGCGTGGTGGCCGAAGGCGAAGATCCGCGTGCCGGCCGCTGGCGCGGACTGAACAAGAAAGAGTGCGGCATCCATTTCGATTTCAACGGAGCCATCGCCAAACCCATGGCCGCTCAGGAATTGAACCTTTTCAAAGACGGCGCTTTCATCGCCGACCCGTTCCGCGCCTGGGCGGAAGGTGATGACGCGGCCAGCGTGCGCTACACGCACATCCCGCTGCCGGTGTTCCTCGAGCACCGCGAAGCCGTGCTGGCCAACCCGCATCCGGTCGGGCTGCTGGTTTCGCCGGGCGACAATGTCGAGCTGGTGCAGGGCGATCTCGATCGCTTCAGCTCCATCGCCATCAACTTCCCCGCCTTCGGCGATGGTCGCGGTTACTCTTCCGCGAGGCTGATCGCCGAGCGCTACGGCTACAAGGGCGAACTGCGCGCCGTGGGCGATGTGCTGCACGACCAGATCTCGCACATGCGCCGCTGCGGCATGAACGCCTTTGTGGTCAAGCACGAGCCGACCAGGAAGGCGCTCGAAGAGGGTAAGCTCGCAACGGTCGATCTGTTCTACCAGCCGGTCGGCTTGACCGAGGTGCCGGTGGGCACCCGTCCGTTCCTGCGCCGCGCGCTCGAGAACGCCTGATCGAAGTTTCACGGCCGTCCCCGCTATCGGCGGGGGCAGTCGTTTCGCCGCGCCTAGCGTGACAGGCTGCGCACCATCCTGAGAACTGGAAGGCCGGAGCGGCCTTCAGCCAAACGAGAAGCGAATGTCGAACGAAATCGTCACGGATGTGGTCATCATCGGCGCCGGTCCTGTGGGCCTTTTTGCCGTATTCGAGCTGGGTCTGCTCGATGTCAAATGCCACCTCATCGATATTCTCGACCGCCCGGGCGGGCAGTGCGCCGAGCTCTATCCGGAAAAGCCGATCTACGACATTCCGGGATTCCCGATGGTCACGGGGCAGGGCCTCACCGACAACCTGATGCAGCAGATCGCGCCCTTCGGGCCCGAGTTCCATTTCAGCCGCATGGTCACCAAGCTGGAAAAGCTCGAGGACGGCACGTTCCGCCTCGAGACCGATGCCGACGAAGTGTTCCTGTGCAAGGTGGTGGTGGTTGCCGCCGGTGGTGGCTCGTTCCAGCCCAAGCGCCCGCCGGTCGAAGGCATCGAGCAGTACGAGAACAAGTCGGTGTTCTACGCTGTCCGCAAGATGGACGATTTCCGCGACCAGGACGTGGTGATCGTCGGCGGCGGTGACTCGGCCCTCGACTGGACGCTGAACCTGCAGCCGATCGTGCGCTCGCTGACGCTGGTGCACCGTCGCGACGCCTTCAAGGCGGCGCCGGCTTCGGTCAACAAGATGAAAGAGCTGGTCATGGAGGGGAAGATCAACTTCCTCATGGGCCAGATCGGTAAGCTCGATGGCAAGGACGGCCAGATCGACCACGTCCACATCGCCATGGATTCGGGTGATACCCCGCTACCGGCGACGCGCCTCCTGCCGTTCTTCGGCCTCACCATGAAGCTCGGCCCGGTTGCCGACTGGGGCCTCGAGCTCAACGACAACCTGATCACCGTCGATACCGCGAAGTTCGAGAGCTCGGTCCCCGGCATCTTCGCCATCGGCGACATCAATCACTATCCGGGTAAGCTCAAGCTCATCCTCTCGGGTTTCCACGAGGCCGCCCTGATGGCGCAGGCGGCCAAGGCCGTGGTATCGCCGGGCGAACGCGTGGTGTTCCAGTACACCACCAGTTCGACCAAACTGCAGAAGAAGCTCGGCGTCGTCTGATCGATGAAGATTCTCGTCACTGACCAATCCGGCGTCGAACACGAGCTCGAAGGGCTCGATGGCTGGCGCACGATGGAAGTGATCCGCGACTGGGGCCTCAACATCAAGGCCGAGTGCGGTGGGGCGTGTTCCTGTGCCACCTGCCACGTCTATGTCGAGGACGGCTGGTTCGAAAAGCTCCCCGACCCGAGCGACGACGAAGAGGATCTCCTCTATTCGACGCTCGACAAGAAGCCGAACTCGCGGCTGAGCTGTCAGATCCTGCTCAGCGAGGAACTGGATGGCATGCGTGTGACCCTGGCGCCGAGCGCTGCCAAGGACTCCGAGGCGGCCTGACCCGCCGTTCCTGATGCAAACAGCGGGCGTCCGGAGGTCAAGCTGGACGCCCGCTGCGCATGCTCCCGTGCGGCGCGTCAGGGAGCATCGTCCGGGCTCTGATACGGCCCGTTACTCCTGCTGCGTCTGTTGACGCAGCTCAGGCTGCGTCGCGGGACGCAGCAAACTTCCATAGACCCAGCCGCTGTGCCCGGCCTGGTCGGTGATCCGCACCCAACCCTCGACAGTGTCGCTGATGTTGACCCAGCTGCCGCCCTTGAGCGTGAACACCTGCGGCTCGATCTGCTTCGGTCCGGCCCGGACCTTGAGCGCTTCGACGGCAACGCTGTGGGTGAAGCCCGGCGGCGGTGTCCTCACCGGCGTGCTGACCTCAGGAGTAACCACCGGCACCGATCGCGCGACGTTCAGGTCGTTGGCCCGGGCAACGGTCGGACGGGCGACGTAGCCGGGCCTCAGGTTGGTGGTCTTGACCGGCGTGGCAGCCGCCATCTGCCCGATCATATCGGTGCTGTATTTCAGCCCGGAGGCAGTGAGGACAAGAGCGGCAAGCGCAACTGTTCCGAACAGCGCGAGTGAGGTCAGCATACGGGCCAGCTTCAGCTCCCATTCCGCCGAGAACCAGTGGCGTCCGCAGCGCATGGTTCTCGCGGAGGGGTGAAAGCTCCAAACCGCCCGCAGGTTCCCCGGGCGCTGCAGAATCATTGGCCGGCGGCAGCGCGCACCGCCGGCCGAGGGACGGTTCAGGCGGCTTGTTCGAGCACCTCGGCCTCGCGGCCTGCCTTCAACGTTTTGGTGTACCAGGCCAGTTCATCCAGCATCGCGGTCACCGTCGGCGCCAGGTAGTCGTAGTCGGCAAAATCCTTGCCGCCGCGCAGCATGCCGAGCAAAGGCTCCATGTTGATATGAACGCCCGCCTTCATCGGCACCATGCTCAGTTCCACCGCCATCAGCCGCAACTGCTCGACGGCGCGCGCCGCGCCCACTGCGCCGTAGCCGACAAACGCGGCCGGCTTGCGGGCCGGCTCGTCGTAGATGTGATCGAGGGCGTTCTTTAAGACGCCCGAGATCGAGCGGTTGTATTCGGCAGTGACGAAGATGTAGCCGTCGAGTTCCGACACCTTCCTCGCCCAGCGCAGCGCGACCTCGTTGGTCTGCGGCACGAAGCGCGGCGAGCCGACGGCATCGAAGAACGGAATCGGAAAATCCCTGAGGTCGACGATCTCATAGTCGGCGTCGCCGCGGGCCTTGGCGATGTCGAGCACCCATTGCGCCGGGCGGTCGGCAAAGCGGGTTTCGCGGGTGGTGGAGAGGATGATGCCGATGCGTGGCTTGCTGCTCATTTGGGTGTCTGCCTTGTCAGGAGTGCATGGGTGGCCACCAACAGAGACCTAGTCACCGTCAGTAACTGGCGCTATGTTGGTGACTACCTCAGAGGTGCACAAGACGGCACCGTTTCGAGACGGAGTTACCCATGGACGACCTGGTCACCAACACGGAACCACAGCCGGCTCCCGCTTCCGGCACCCCGAGCTGGGCTCCCCGGCACGATGTGAACGAGCCCGAGACCTTTGCCGAATGCTCCCGGGCCATGCTGCCGGTGCACGAGGTGCTGGCGCAGATCAGCGGCAAGTGGACCATCCTCGTGGTGCAGGTGCTGAGCGCCGGGCCGCGGCGGTTCTCGGAGATCAAGCGGCACATCGACGGCGTCTCGCAGAAGATGCTGACCGCAACGCTGCGTGATCTCGAAAAGGATGGCTTCGTCTCCCGCAAGGTGACGCCCAGCATTCCGCCGCGTGTCGATTATGCGCTGACCGAGATGGGCCAGGAGCTGCAGGAGCCGCTGCGGGTCATCGGCAATTGGGCCCACGCCAACCGGCACCGCGTCGAGGAAGCCCGCGAGCGCTTTGCCGAGCGCGAGGAAGAGGCCAAGCGCCTCGCCTGGTGATCAGGCAGGTTTGCTGGCAGCAGATTTGGCGGACCGCGCGCCGGCCCACTGGTTGACGATCAACCCGGTCATCACCAGCACCACGCCGACCAGTTGCAAAGGGCCCGGCACGACGTTGCGGATCACCGCATCGAGGATAAAAGCGACCACCGGCGTCACCAGCACAAACGGGATCACCGAGGCGGCGCCCAGCGCCACGATGGCGCGGAACCACAGGATGAAGGGCAGGGCGGTCAACACCACCGCAAGAATCGCCAGCCCCAGCGCATTGGTCCAGCTGATCGCAGCGGGCACATCCCCGATGATCAGCGCCAGCACCGCCAGCTCTGTGCCGCCGATCAGCAGCTGCCAGGCCGTGAAGCTCACCAGCGACATTTCCGCCGGCCGGCCCCAGCGGTTGATCAGGATGCCGCCGAGCGAGCCGGCGACGACGCTGCAGAGCGCCGCTGCGACGCCGATCATGTCGATCCCGGCATCGGCACGGAGGATCACCAGCGTCACGCCCACTGCACCAATCAGGATCGAGACGATCTTCATCAGCGTCGGCGGCTGGCTCAGCAGCGCCCAGGCGAGCAGAATGGTGATCAGCGGCCCCAGCGTCTGGAAGGTGCCGGCAACGCCGCCCGGCAGCCGGATCGCTGAAACGAACAGCAGGGCGAAGAACGCCCCGAAATTCAGCGTCCCGAGCACGATCAGCTTCGGCCAATAACCCCGCGGCACCATCTGCCGGGCGAATGCCAGCAACAGCAGCCCGCCACCCAGCGCCCGCACCGAGCCGATGAAGATCGGGTTATGCGGCAGCATGGTGGTGGTGATGATGTAGGTGAACCCCCACAGGATCGCCGCGCCCAGAGCTGCAAGTTTGAGGTTCATCGCGGGGCCGAGGGAATCGGTTGAGGTCGGGCTGGATAGTGCCACAGCTCATCTCCCCCCTTGTGGGGGAGAAAGCGAAAACTTGGGCTTAGCGGAGCTAAGTCCTTAGTTTTCGCCAGAGAGGGGATGCGGAGCCACGGTGTCCTCCAGCATCCCCTGCTTTCTCCCCGCCAGGGGGAGATCGCACGTGCATGTGACAGGCCCCCAACGCCCATTCATCCCCGGTTCACCGACGCCGACCTACCCAGCGCGCCTTCGCGGGGGGCACGCGAGGGATCGATGGACGTCTATACAATCTTCAAGTTTCTGCATGTGCTCGCGGCCATGGCCTGGTTCGGCGGCGGCGCGGTCATGCTGCTGCAGGCCATCCTGGCCATGCGCCAGGGTGACGACGAGAGCCTGATGCGGGTCACCGGGAGCCTGGGCAGCCTTGCCATGCTGTGGTTCCTGCCGGCCTCGGGCCTGACGCTGCTGTTCGGCCTCGTCATCGTGCTGCTCGGTAACCTCTGGGGTGAGGCCTGGGTCATCCTCGGCCTCGTCGGTGCGCTCGCCAGCTTCGTTGTCGGCCACTTCTTCCTGCGTCCGATGGGCGAAGAGGCGGCCCGGCTGATTGCCGACGGCAAGATCGCCGAGGCCGCCGTGTTCGGCAGCCGGATGATCCGCATCGCCATGGTCGACTATGCCAGCATCATCGCCATCGTCGCGCTGATGGTGCTGAAGCCCAACTGGACCGACATCCCGGCGCTTGTCGTGGTTTACGGCGCGCTCGGTGTCACGGCCTTCCTGATCCTCGGCGGCAAGGCGCGGCTGCACCCGCTTCGCGCCGAGTGAGACTCCTCCAGCGCTTTCAGGAAAAGTTGCAGACTTTTCCGGTTCGAAAGCGCTGGAAACCAAAGACTTCGAACATGTAACCGTTTCAATGAAACGGTGGCATGTGGTGGTCGCGGCGCCGCTTGGGGGCGCGCCGCGATCACCAGCGGGTTTCAGTCGTCTTCGTCTTCATCCTCGTCGTCATCATCGTCCTCGTCGTCGAACTCCATGTCGACGAGCTCGGAGACTTCGACGCTGCCGCCATCGGCGAGCACCGGGCAGCCCTTGGCGATCTCGAGCGCGGCGTCCATGTCGTCGGCCTCGATGATCGAGTAGCCGCTGACCGGATCGACCGGGGCAGGGCCCACCGCGCCATCCGAGCCGACAGTCATTGTCGCGCCGACCGGGCTGCCCAGATCCAGCATTGCTTCGCCGGTCGCTTCGAGCCACTCATTCCAGGCCAGCATTACTGCCGCCTGCGCCTCTTCGCTCTCGGGTTCGCCACCGCCATGGTAGGCCAAGAGATAGTTGGGCATCGCGCATCTCCATATCGCCGGCGACGTGCCGGATATGGGAACGGGTAGCCCGCTGATGCGACTCTTGTGTGAAGGTGATCAGGAGCGCTTTCAGGAAAAGTTGCAGACTGTTCCTCCTCGGATTTGATCCGGGGATCGAAAGCGCGACGCCGCTTCATTGAAACGGTGAAGCGCTCTAGGCGGTTTTGCGCTCGATCTCTTCCACCGCCTGCTGCGGCTTGGCGAACAGCCCGATCCAGTCGGTGAAGCGCTCGACCCAGATGTTGAGGTTGGTCCTGAGCCGCTCGTCGGTGATGTTGTTGTCGTCGTCGATCGTGCCCGGCCGCGACTGGAAATAGATCTCCGGCCGGCCCATCAGGGCCACGCCCACCACCGGCAGGATGGAGCGCAGGTGCGCCTGTGCCGCAGCGGTGCCGCTGACCCCGCCAGTGGCGCCGGCAATGGCGCCCGGCTTGTCCGTCCAGACGCTCTCGCCGAACGGCCGCGACGGCCAGTCGATGGCGTTCTTGAGGATACCCGGGATCGAGCGGTTGTATTCGGGCGTCACGAACAGCACCGCATCCACCGCGGCGATCTCGCGCTTCAGCCGCATCACTTCGGCCGGCGGATCGTTCCACAGCGCGTCGTCGTAGAACGGCAGGTTGTCGATCTTGATGTACTGGAACTCGAGCTTGCCGGCGGCCAGCTTTTCCAGCGCCTTGGCGAGCTTGAGGTTGGAAGAGGTCGGGCGCGTGCTCCCGACGAATACGGCGACCCGGTACATTGGTGCCCCCTGGTTACTAGATGTGACTGGGGGTGGATATGTGCCTATGGTCAGAAGCGCGCAAGACGGCACATCCATGTAACTGGCGAACGCATTGTTCACCGCACAGAAAGGGACCGGGTGTGAACCCGGCCCCTGGCTTCGATCGGAAGGGTAGTTACAGCGTGTCCTTCAGCCAGGCGGTGGTCTTGTCGATCACCTCTTTGCCGATCTCGGGCTGCTCGCTGAACACGCCCAGCATGTGGTCGGCGCCCGGGATGCTGAGCGACTCGGTCTTGCCCTTGGCGAGACCCAAGTACTGTTCGAAGTAGCCGATGGCCGGGTCGGCTTCGCCGGCAATGGTCAGGAACGGGCCGGCATAGCCCGAGAACCGGGCGGCGAGATCGTTCTGGGCCAGGCTGTCGAAGAAGCTCTGCTTCAGTGTCACCACCCGCCAGCCGAGATCGACACTGGCCGAGCCCTCGGCCTTGGCCTTGTCGTAGAAATCCTGGCCGAGGAACTCGTGGAACTCCTTCTGCAGGTCGCCCATCTGGCCCCACACCACGACCGACTTGAAGTCGTCGGGTTCGAGCATGGCGACCGCAGCGCCGAAGCTGTAGCCGATGACGCCGACCCGCGCCGCATCGACGCCCTCGACGCTGCCGAGATAGCTGCGGGCTTCGGCGGCATCTGCCACCAGCCCTTCGAGCGTGGTGTCCGCCATGTCGCCGGTGCTCTCGCCGTAGCCGCGGAAATCGATGCGCAGCGAAGCGATGCCTTCGGCGGCCAGCGCCGCTGCCTGCTGGGCGAACAGCCCGCCCACTTCATCGCGCGAGCTGCCGAAGCCGTGCAGCATCACCACGGCCTGACCGGTCGCGCCGCTATCGGGGGTGGAGAGTGTGCCCTTCACGCCGCTCGGCAGGTCGACGACCGTCTCGGCCGCGAGGGAAACGCTGGCCAGCAGCGCGAAGGCGAGGGTGGCGACGGTCTTGGTGCTGGTGCTGAGGATCGACATTGCTTCTCTCCGTTGTTGGCCCGAGGCCCTGGTTGATGTCCACAGTTCTAGCGACGGGACCCGGAACGAGATTGAAGAAATCCGACAATGTGGGACGAGCGAAGAACCCAGTCCTACTTCTTCTCCGCGTTCAGCACGTTGGCCAGCTCCGGGATGAAATCCTTGACCATCGGCTGCTTTACCACCTCGAACGGCAGCGGGCGGACCACGCGCATCGCGGCGATGCCGACCCGTACCGTCATCAGCCCGTTGACCACGCCTTCGCCGAGCCGCGCCGAGAGTTTTGCCGCCAGCCCCTGGCCGACCAGCTGCTCGACCACCCCGTCGGTCAGCACCAGCCCGCCGGTGACCGCGAGGTGTGCGAGGATGGCGCCGATCAGCCGCCAGGTGCCGATGAAGCCGGGCCGCGCGCCATAGAGCCGGGCGATGTCGCCACCCAGCCGCACGCTCTCGAAGATGACGAAGGCGATGTCGATCAGTGCCCGCGGCGAGACCGCCGTCACCAGCGCCACACGCCGCGCCGAAGCCGCCGTCAGCGCCCGGGCTCGCGTATCGAGCGGCGCCATCAGCAGCCGTTCGCCCAGCCGCACATGCTCGGCGCCATCGAAGACGTGGCGTGCATTGCTCTCCAGTTCGTCGCGTGGCCGCGCCAGGTCCGGTCGGCGCGCGTAAATCTCGAGCAGCTCGCGGGTGATCGCCGCACCATCCTTGTTGCGGTCGCTGCTGAGCGCCGCGATCGCGGCGTGCCGCAGCCGGTCGAGGGCGCGGAGCCGCAGCAGCGAAGCCACCTCGCGCACGATGATCACCAGCAGTGCGATCACCAGCACGGCAAGCACTCCGAGCCCGACCCAGCCGAGCCAGGGCTGCGACGCGAACAGCTCGGCGATCAGCCGTTCGGCGGCAAGCCCCAGCGCCAGAGAGACGAGGATACCGCCGGCGATCCAGGCGACGCGCCCGACCCAGCCGAGCAGCCGCGGCGGTCGCGCCGCATCATCCAGTGGCGCCTCGATATCGGTGATCGGCTCGATGCTCTCGGGCAGGGCGACGGCCTGCGCCGGTTCGAACACGCGCGGGCGGCGCGGCTCCTCGGCGGGGTCGCCGCTGGACGAGACGGGGCGGGCGAAGGGTGGTTTCATCGCAGCCAGTCTCCGATCAGGTAGTCGAGCGCCCGGTCGAAACGGATATGCGGCAGCACCACATTGCCTTCGGCGTTCTTTTCCAGCCGCTGCGGCGGCTGAAAGCGCAGGAAATTCAGCGCAACTGGACGACCACCTTCGCGAAGCGAATCTGCCTCGAACAGCGCATCAGGATGCTCGGGCAAGTCACCGGGGAACAGCGCGATTTCCGTCTTGCCGTCATAGGTCTTGCCGTCCAGCACCTCGCCCGCCTGCGGCGTACCGACGATCACCTCGTGCTTGTCGCCGCCGTCTTCGATGACGCTCTCCCGCGTTGCCCGGATCGCTGCGATGGCCATCGAGCGAGTCTCGGCCCCGGCGAACCGGGCCTTGCGCGCCGCATCGGCGACCAGCCGGTTCATCACCGCCTCCAGCCGATCATGGCTCGAGGAGTGGATGTGGTCGGCCTTGGTGGCTGCGAACAGGATGCGGTCGATCCGCCGCGCCACCAGGCGAGTGATCGGGTTGTTATCGCCCTGCCGGAAGCAGGACAGGATGTCGGTCAGCGCTGTCTCGAGATCGGCCACTGCTGCCGGGCCGGCGTTCAGCGCCCTGAGCGTATCGACCAGCACCACCTGCCGATCGAGCCGCGCGAAGTGATCGCGGAAGAACGGCCGCACCACGATCGCCTTATAGGCCTCGTAACGCCGCTCCAGCATGGCGTAGAGGCTAGACGACCGCACCGGGCCGACCGGTGGCGGCAGCGGTGCGAAGGTCAGCGCCGGGCTGCCCTCGAGGTCGCCGGGCAGCAGGAACCGGCCCGGGGGCAGGGTGCTGAGGGCCCGCCCATCCTCGCGGCTGCGCCGCAGGTAATCGGTGAACGCCGCCGCCAGCCGTTCGGCATCCACGTCCGTCGCCTCTTTCGCGCTGTCCGTCTGCTGGATCTCGCTCATGAACGCCGCGGCTTCGGTTTTCGAGTGCGGCAGCGCAGCACGCTTCAGGGCCTGTGCACTCCACTCGGCGAAGCTCAGTGACAACAGCGGCAGGTCGAGCAGCCACTCGCCGGGATAGTCGACGATATCGAGGTTAAGCACTGTCGGCCCGAACATCCCCGACACCCAGCGCTTCGACTGGAACTTCAGCGTCAACCGCAACTGGCTGATCTTCCGCGTCGATTCCGGCCAGTGCGGCTCCTTGCCGGTCAGCGCGGCGAGGTGCTGCTCATAGGCAAAGCGCGGGATGCCGGCATCGGGATGTTCGGCCAGCCGCGCGCCGATGAAGCGGCCCTCGGTCAGCGCCGCAAAGCCGGGCAGGCGCCCGCCGGTGAGGAGGTTGTGGATCAGCGCGGTAATGAAGATGGTCTTGCCGGCGCGGCTGAGCCCGGTCACCCCCAACCGCAAGGTGGGCGTGAACGGCGCCACCGCCGCATCGGCGAGGTTGCCCAGCGCGATGCCGATCTCGTCGGTGATGGTCGTCGGCGCTTGCGGCATCGGGTTCCCTAAGCGCTTTCAGGAAAAGTTGCAGACTTTTCCGGTTCGAAAGCGCGACAAACCAAGATTGTCGGGAAGGTAGGCGGTCCCATGACGATTGCAAGGCTAGCGCGTTGGCCCGTTGGGAGGAATCGTGATTGCCAGATTTGGGGATTCTTCACGGTTCCCCGCCTTAGCTGAACCATGGCTTACGCGGTTGCTCGTAATTTTGAGGCTGATGCAGACGAACTCGTCGGGGTTCCGCGCGAACGTACGGCCGGCGAACGGCTGCATCTCGATGTCGCCAAGCTGTTGCTTGCCAACAAGACGCTGCGGCTCACCGATCTGGCGATCGCCATGCGGCAGACGGCGGAGTGGGGCTCGAGCCTTGCGGCAACCATCATCGCGCTCGGATTCGTACGGCCGATCGACTATTACAAGGCGGTCGCCGAAGTGTACGGGCTGCCCTTCGTCGATCTGCAGCGCGAACCGATCGACCGGACCCTGACCAGCGTCGAAGACCGCGCCGATTACGCCGAGCGCAACATCGTGCCCTGGCGCCGGATCGATGGCCGGCTGATCCTTGCCGCCACCGAGATTACCACCGAACATTTCCTGTGGGGCGACGAGCGGTTTGGCCCCGACAGCTATGATTTCGTCATCACCTCGCCGTTCGATATCCTGTGGCAGACCCAGCAGCTGTTCCGCGATTGGGATAGCTTCTTCGCCCGCGAAGCGCTCTATTCGTGGAAGCCCGAGCACTCGGCCAAATACACGGTGACCAAGCCGCAGAAGCTGGTGTTGTGGGCGGTGCTGGCGGTGTTGCTGGCAGGTCTCGTGCTGGCGCCAATGGCGACGGCGGTGACGCTGATGGCGTTCTTCACCACCATCTACACCCTGACCTTCGTGTTCAAATTCGTGCTGACCTTCATCGGCTCGTCGCGCAAGGCCGACATGGAGATCTCGCCCGAGGCGATCGCCGCGCTCAAGGACAGCGAGCTGCCCGTCTACACCGTGCTGGTGCCGATGTACAAAGAGGCCAAGGTCTTGCCGCTGCTGACCAAGGCGCTGAAAGGGCTGGATTATCCGGCCTCCAAGCTCGAGGTGAAGCTGGTCCTCGAGGAGGACGATACCGAAACCATCGAGGCAGCGAAGGCCCTGCGGCTGCCCGGCACCTTCGAGATCGTCCGGGTGCCGCCAAGCCAGCCCAAGACCAAGCCCAAGGCCTGCAACTACGCGCTGCAGTTCAGCCGCGGCGAGTTCGTCACCATCTACGATGCCGAGGATCAACCTGAGCCGGACCAATTGAAGAAGGCAGTGCTGGCCTTCCGCAACGGCGACCCGCAGCTCGCCTGTGTCCAGGGGCGGCTCAACTACTTCAACCGCTCCGAAAACTGGCTGACGCGGATGTTCACGCTCGAGTACAGCCAGTGGTTCGATTTCCTGCTGCCGGGGCTCGATTGGCTGAAGGTGCCGATCCCACTCGGCGGCACCTCCAACCACTTCAAGCTCTCGGCGCTGCGCAAGGTCGGCGCGTGGGACCCTTACAACGTCACTGAAGATGCCGACCTGGGCGTCCGGTTGGCGCAGGAGGGCTACACCGTCGGCGTCATCAACTCGACCACCTACGAGGAAGCCAACGGCGTGCTGCCCAGCTGGATCAAGCAGCGCTCGCGCTGGATCAAGGGTTACATGCAGACCTGGCTGGTGCACATGCGGCACCCGATCCAGCTCTGGAAGTCCATCGGCGCTAAAGGCTTCTTTTCCTTTCACTTCTTCATCGGGGCGCCGCCCTTCACCATGCTGCTGGCGCCGATCCTGTGGGTGATCACCTTCCTGGTGTGGTTCACCAATAGCTGGGATTTCGGCTGGTTGTTCCCCGAGCCGTTCGGCACCATGGCGCTGTTCAACCTGGTGATCGGCAACCTGTTCCTCGTCTATTTCGGGGTGATCGCGGCGCTGAAGCGCAAGTACTATGACCTGGTGCCGGTCGGCATCCTGCTCCCGGTCTACTGGGTGCTGCACTCGATCGCCGCCTACAAGGCGTTCTGGCAGCTGATCTTCAACCCGCACTACTGGGAAAAGACCGAGCACGGCACCTCGAGCGTCACCCAGAAGACGCTCGCACAGGTCAAGAGCGAGGCGCCGAAATGAGCATCCTCGATCTCGCCACCGCCCCGGTTGCGGCCCATCAGCGGCGGCCATTCTGGCGCCCGGCGACGATCCTTTGGTCACTGGCGGCCGTGATTGTGCTGCTGGTGCTGGCGCTGCACGTCATCGATCGCGGCTATGTCCGCCGCGACATCGAACAGCTGCAGGCAGGCGAGGCGTGGCGAACCGGCGGCTGGCTGTCGCAGGTGGTGCTGCGCGTCGTCGGCCTGCTGCCGGGCACCCAGCTGCAGCAATGGGCGCTGTCGCTGACCGTCGTCGCCGTCTCGGGCTTCGTCTTCGGCGCGCTGTACGACCGGCTGCGCGCCAATGGCTGGTTCCGCATCGGCGCGTTCATCGCGCTCGTCGCGCTGATGCTGCATGCCGGCGGCCTCTACACGGTGACGGCATCCTCGCGCGCCATCCCGCTCTACATCGCCTTCGCCGCGCTGATCCCGGCGATCCGTTCGCTCGAGGATGTCGGCGACGTGCAATCGGCCATCGGGCTCGGGCTGCTGTTGCCCTTGCTGCTGCTGGCGAGCCCGATCGCGGCGCTGCTGATCGTCCCGCTGGCTATCGCTACGGCCTTGGCCGATCGCGATGCGCGCACCGACCCGCGTGCCTTCGTGGCCATGCTGCTGGTGGCGATCCTGCCGACGCTGATCGTCGCCATCGGCATTGTCGGCTTCATCGTGCAGGCGCGAATGGATGTCGCGGCCGCCCTGCTGCCCTATGTCAGCACTTACACCAACCTGCACTTCGACGTTGAGGCGCTGGCGGGCGGGCTCGAGGCGGTGGCGGTGTTTGCGCCGGTGCTGATCGTGCCGCTGCTCTACTGCTTCTGGCCCGAACTCCCGGAGCGGCGCCACGTCTTCAGCGCGCTGGCGGTGATCGCCCTGCCGCTCTACCTGGTGTTCGCCCGCGCCATCCTCAACACCACGATGACTGCCATCGTGCCGCCGATCGCGCTGATCGTTGCCTTCCTGTCGTGGCTTGCCGTGGTTCGGCTGCCGTTCCAACTCCGGCTGCTGTCGTTGCTGCTGCTGGTGCTCGCGGCCGCGGCGAGCTGGACTTACAGCGATCTCTGGAACGATGCAGCGTGGAAGGCGGCGTTGTTCAACCAGGTTCCGGCCGGCATTGCGCAACTGTCCCTCAGGTCGGGCGTTTGACCTCCAATCAGAGGAGGTGCAAATGCACAAACCTGTCGTTGAAATCGACACTTTCATTGCTGCTCCCAGCGCCACCGTATGGAAGGCGATGAAGGGCGGCGCCATGTTCCCCGGCACCAGGATCGAGACCGATTGGAAGATCGGCCATCCCATCACCTTCAAAGGCGAATGGCAGGGCAAGAGCTTCACCGATCGCGGCGAGATCCAGACTCTCGCGGAAGCCAAGGAGTTGAGCTTCACCCACTGGAGCGACAAGGACGGCTCCGGCAAACGTCCGCCCAGCTACCACGTGGTCAAGTATGAGCTCGCCCCATCAGGCGCGCACACCAAGGTGACGCTCAGCCAGTTCAACGAGGGCCAGGACACCGAGGTCGACGCCAAGACCCGGGCCGAGTTCGAAAAGAACTGGACCATGATGCTGGAAGGTCTGAAGCAGTCGGCGGAGGGGATGCATTGACTGAAGCAGACGGCCCCCTCCCGGCCTCCCCATGAAGGGGGAGGTGAAGAGTCGAGCGTTTGACACCCATCGCTGCCGCAATCTCGATGCGGCACCTCCCCCTTCATGGGGGAGGATGGGAGGGGGCCGTCTCTCTCAGTCCCTCACAACGAGTTACTCGCTCAAACCGATCTTCTCGAGCTCGTACGGCGTGGTCTGGTAGATCTCGTTGATCCAGTTCTGGAACAGCAGGTGGGCATGGCTGCGCCACCGGTTCTCCGGCTCCACCGTGGTGTCGCCATTGGGGAACAGGTTGACCGGCGGCGCTGTGTCCAGCCCGGCCTTGACGTCGCGCTCATACTCGTCCGCCAGCGAGCGGTTGTCGTACTCGAGGTGGTTCAGCATGTAGAGGGCAGGGCGCACCTTGTCCTCGAGCATGCAGACGCCGATGTCGTCATTGTCGATCAGCACTTCGAGGTTCGCCCCGAGGCTTGTTCGGTCGATGTCGTTATAGCGGCTCACCGGGATCATCGGGCTATCCGAAAAGCCATGCAGCCACGGCGTCTGCGGGCCGACCAGCTTGTGGCGGAACACCCCGAAAGCCTTAGACGGCATGCGGTAGCGCTTCGCTCCATGGAAGTGATGCAGCGCCGCCTGCGCGCCCCAGCAGATGAACATCGTGTGGTGCACGTTAGTCTCTGTCCAGTCCATGATCTCGAGCATCTCGGACCAGTACTTTACCTCCTCGAACGGCATGTTCGCCACCGGCGCACCGGTCACGATGAAGCCGTCGAACTTCTTCTCCCGTACCTCTTCCCAGGTGGAATAGAAGCTCTTGAGGTACTCTTCCGAGGTGTTCTTGGATTTGTGGTCGCTGACCCGCACCAGCGTCAGGTCGACCTGCAGCGGCGTGGCGCCGATCAGCCGGGCGAACTGCGTCTCGGTCCGCTCCTTGTTGGGCATCAGGTTGAGCAGGCCGATCTGCAGCGGGCGGATGTCCTGGCGGGCAGCGCGGGAGGAGTCCATGACCATGACACCCTCCGATTGAAGGGTTTTGGCCGCCGGCAGGTGGTCAGGAATGCGAATTGGCATGATGTGCCTCTAGATAGGATAGCGATCAGGTGAGCGGAAGCGGCGCCGGTGAGGGCGCTATCGCATTCGCTGACGGACCGCCCCTGCCACGAGGTCGAGGAATTCGTCGCCGTCGCGCACAGTGGCGAGGTCGCTGGCTTCGATGGTGTAACCGAAATTATCGGCGAGTTGCTGGTAGCGCGGCAGCCGATCCTTGAGCAGCGCCTCAAAACCCCAGGCGCCAAAGGCGTCCGGGTCGACGCCGGCGTCGTCCTTGACCTTGTTCAGGGTTTTGAACTCGTTCCACTTCTCGATGAGGAAGTGCGGCTGATAATACATCGGCTTGGGGCTGTGCTTGAAGCGTTCGATCAGCTTGTGGGCGTCGTCTTCGGTGCCGCGGATGTAGAGCAGCAGCGTGCTCGAGGTCAGCGCCTTGATCACCGGGTCCTCGGCATTGGCAGGGTCCACCACCTCGATCAGCGAACCGCCAGTATCGGCGATGAAGTTCGAGTAGCCATAGAGCTGGTCGGCGCGCTCGATGAAATACGGCACGTCCGCCAGCGCCGCGATCTCGGCCACCCGGTGCTGCTCCTGCCGGCGCTGATACTCGGCAAGCGGCAGGCCGCCGCGGCGCGCATCCCCGGGGCGCCCGAGATAGGTCGAGAGCGGGTCGAGGTTGGCGAAGGTGATGTTGCTGTCGATCTTGATCGAGTCCGTCCGCAACAGCTCGCGCAGGAACGGCACCTTCATGGCCTCGGCCTTGAAGTTGTCGACGATGAACTCGCCCATGTAGCGCGTGCCGATGCGGTAGTCGGCCGAATAGTGGAACCACTGGTGCTTGCGCAGCAGCGCCGCCAGCCAGGTCTTGCCGACCCCGGCCATGCCGAACACCGTCACGGCGTGACGCGGCGCGCTCAGGAAATCCTCGGCGGAATTGAACAGCATAGGGGCGGGTCCGGTTCGGCGTGATCGATTTAGACGATGCGCGGGGACGCGACAAGGGCAGGGGGCTCCGCCCGGCCATGCCACCCCGGCAATTCCTGCCGCCCGACCCGGACTCTTTTGCCCCTTTGTCGCCACACCCGTTACCAGCGCAGCGAAAAACCCAGCAATTTCAATGCGCAGCTGAACTGGCATCGCCCTTGCATTGCATTGTCCGAACCCGCGTGTCCGCACGCCAAATGGGGGTATGGAGCAAACTATGGGCATCTACGGCGCTCTTTCGACCGCAGTCACCGGGCTACGCGCCCAATCCTTCGCGCTCGAGAACATCTCGGGCAACATCGCCAACAGCCAGACCACCGGCTTCAAGCGCATCGACACCGACTTCGTCGACATGATCCCCGATGCCGCCCAGAAGCGGCAGACGGCCGGCTCGGTGCTCGCCTACTCGCGCTCGACCAACAACATCCAGGGCGACATCAAGGGCACCTCGACCGAAACCAACATGGCCATTAACGGCAATGGCTTCTTCGTCGTCGAGCCGCCGATCGGCATGTCGGACGGCGATACGCTGTTCGCCGGCGCCAACTACTACACCCGCCGCGGCGACTTCGAACTCGACAAGAACGGCTACCTTGTCAACGGCTCGGGCTACTACCTCAAGGGCCTGCCGATCGACCCGGCGACGCAGAACATCTCGAGTTCGGTGCCGCAGGTGCTGCAGGTGTCGAGCGCGTTCCTGCCGGCGCAGCAGACCACCTCGGTCAACTACGAGCTGAACCTGCCGCAACTGCCCAAGACCGCGGCTTACCAGGCCTCGAAGACTCCGGGCAGCGAGTTGCTGCGGGCGCAGGACTTCCTCAACATCACGCCCGATACGGCGGCGACCACCTCGGGTGCGACTACCACATCCGGCGCTGCCGCCAACACCATTGCCAGCGCCGGCAACACTCTGACCCTCACCGTCAATGGCACACCGGTCACCATTACCTTCAACGAAGGCGGCGGCACCAGCGGCACCAACGTCGACGTGACCGCCTCGGGCACCGTCGGTAGCCTGCTGACGGCCATCCAGACGGCCATCAACGGCGCGCTGCCGGCCGGCGATCGGCCCACCGTGGCTCTCAACTCGAGTGGCGCCATCACCGTGACCGGCGCCGACGCCACCGACGTGGTGCAGGTTGCCGACAACACCACCGGCACCTCGTCGCTGGGCTTCGGCCTTGCCGACGGCACCTACAACCCGACCGTTTCGTCGGCTCTGGCCCTTCAGCAGCGGGTCAACAGCGTCAGCGCCGACAAGGCCGATGCCTTCGTTTCGCAGTCGATCTCCGGCGGTGCGGTGACGGTCTATGCCGGCAACGGTGCGCCGGCCAACGTGCAGATGCGCTGGGCCAAGGTGAACTCGACGGCGAACGGCGGTTCCGAGAAATGGAACCTGTTCATTCTCACCAACTCGCAAGCTACCGGCACCGGCACCGCCTGGTCTCGGTTCGGTGGCGACTACACTTTCGGGCCGGACGGCTCGCCCAACCCGCCCGTCGAGTCCACTGAGTTGCAGGGTCTCCAGGTCAACGGCGTCGCCATCGGCGACATCACCCTGCAGCACGGTGCCTCGGGCCTTACCCAGTTCGCCGATCCGAACGGCAATGCCGAAGTGACGACGCTCAACCAGAACGGCTATGCCGCCGGCGAGTTCGTCTCGGTCGCGGTCAACGACAATGGCCGCGTAGTGGTCTCCTACACCAACGGCCAGCAGCTTGAGGTGGCCCAGGTGGTCACCGCCAACTTCAGCGCCGTCAATGCGCTGAAGAGAATGGACGGCGGCGTGTTCGCCGCGACCTCGGAATCGGGCGAGCCGCTGCTCGACACCGACGGGGTGATCGGCTCGGCCGTCGAGGCCTCCAACACCGACATCTCCGAAGAGTTCACCAAGCTGATCGTCACGCAGCAGGCCTACGCCGCCGGTACCCGCATCGTCTCCGCGGCCGACCAGATGCTGCAGGAATCGCTGAACATGATCCGCTGAGGCGGAACTGAACCCCTCCGGCGCGGGTCCGCCCTGCGCCGGAGCTTTCTCAACTGGAGCAGGGTGGTATGGGGCTCTCGGTTACCCTCAGCAATGCGCTTTCGGGCATGCGTGTCGGGCAGAACGCGCTCGATACGCTGTCCAACAACGTCGCCAATGCCGGCACCCCCGGCTATCACCGGCGTTCGGTCAGCGTCATCGACTCGTTGGGCGTCAACTCGACCTATGCCCGCGAGGGCCAGCTCAGCCGCACCTTCAACCAATCCCTGCAGGCGCACTACACACGCAGCACTGCCGAATCCGGCTTCACCAGCGTGCAGGCGAGCTTCCTCGACCGGGTGCAGACCCTGTTCGGCAAGCCCGGCACTGTCGGCTCGATCGACAGCGCCTATAATGCCTTCGAGAGTTCTCTCGCCGCCGTGGCGACCAGCCCCGACAGCTATGCGAACCGAGCCGATCTGGTGCAGAAGGCCCAGACCGTGGCTTCGACGCTCAACCGGCTGAGCTCCGACATTCAGTCGCTGCGCCAGGAGATCGAGGCCAAGCTCTCCAACAGCGTCGACTCGATCAACAACCAGCTGCAATCGCTGGAGAAAGTGAACCTCAGGCTCGCCGACCAGGGCATCGACGCCACCTCGCGCGCCACGCTGATGGACCAGCGCGACCGGCTGGTCGAGGACCTGTCGCAGCAGATGGATCTGCGCGTCAATTATCGCGGCGACGGCACCGTTTCGCTGATGACCCGCTCGGGCGTCGGCATTCTCGATGTGAAGGCATCGGTGTTCAGCTACGAAAGCGCCGGGGCGCTGTCGGCCGCCTCGCGCTTCAGCCCGAACGATGCGGTGAGCGGCGTCGGCAAGCTCTCGATCATGACTCCGGCCGGCCTCGAGATCGACCTGGTCAAGCAGAACGTGCTGCAATCGGGCGAGCTCGCCGGCCTGATCCAGCTGCGCGACCAGCAACTGGTGCAGGCGCAGGATCAGCTCGACGAGATCGCCGCCTCGGTGGCGCAGGCCATGTCGACCAACGTCAAGCAGGGCACGCAGGTCACCTCGGGCCCGGCGAACGGCTACGAGGTCGACCTCGCCAACGTCCGCAACGGCAACGAGTTCACCTTCAAGTACACGCAGGGTGGCGCCGAAAAGACCGTCCGCGTGCTGCGCGTCGACGACACCACCAAGCTCCCGCTCGACTATGTCGATGCCAACGGCGCACGGGTGATCGGGCTCGATTTCTCCGGCGGAGCCGCTGGGGTCGCCTCGCAGCTGCAGAACAAGCTGGGTGGGGGGCTGTCTGTCTCCAACCCGTCGGGCAGCACACTCAGGATCATGGACGACGGCGTCGCCGGCACCACCGACATGCTGTCGCTCTCGACCCGCACCACCTCCTCGGGGTTGCAGAACGGTACGCTCGGCTTCTCGCTGTTCGTCGATACCAACAATGCCGACTTCACCAACAGCCTCGACGGCGTCGGCCAGAAGCTCGGCTTCGCCAGCCGCATCAGCGTCAACGCCTCGATCGTCGCCGATAACAAGCTCTTGGTGCAATACACCGGCACGACGCCGTTGGGCGATCAGGATCGGCTCAACCAGGTGATCGCCAACCTCGACGACATGCGCTTTTCCGGCGGGCAGGGGGGTGGGCTGAGCGACGCCAGCTCACGCCTCGGCGGTACCGTCGCCGACCTGATCTCGCAGACCCTCAACTACCAGGGCAACGTCGCTGAAGCGGCGATCTCGAACAACGAGACACAGCAGCAGACGCTGGCTGCCCTGACGCAGCGGCTCGACAGCGAATACGGCGTCGACGTCGACGAAGAAATGGCGCGCCTGATGGAACTGCAGAACGCTTTCGCCGCCAATGCGCGGGTGATGAGCGTGGTGCAGGAACTGATGGACTCCCTGATGCAGCTCTAGAAGGAACAAGCCCATGACCTCAGTCGGCAAGACGATGTTCCCGCTCGCCAACGGCATCAAGAACATCACCGCCATGAAGGCCCGCTACGACCAGTTGCAGACGCAGCTGGCCAGTGGCGAGAAGGCCTCGACCCTGGCCGAGATGGGCTCGGACCGCTATTTCGACCTGGCGCTGCGCCAGCGCATGGCGCGGATGGAGGGTTACCAGCAGTCGATCTCGACGGTGAACCTCAGGCTCGAAGTGCTCGATACGGTGATGAGCCGGCTCGATACCATCGAGTCCGACGCCCGCGCCGCGGCGATCTCGGGCGGCGGCGGCACCTCCGGCATCAATTTCCAGACCACGCCGACGCTGGCCGGCTCGCGCTTCGACGAAGTGCTGACGCTGCTCAATACCGATGTCGCCGGCCGCTACATGTTCGGCGGCAACCGCACCGACGGCCAGCCGGTGGCGACCTCATCCGATGTGATGAACGGCGTCGGCGCCCGTGCCGGCTTCAAGCAGGTGGCCGGGGAGCGCAAGCTCGCCGATCTCGGGGCCGACCATCTTGGCCGCCTCGATATCAGCCGGGTCACCGACACGGTGACGCTGGCCGAAGAGACCACCGTCTTCGGCATGAAGCTCTCCGGCATCACCACCACCTCGACCAATATCGCGGTGACGGCGCCGGGCGGCGGTCCGCCACCGGCGCTGACGGTAAAGTTCGGCACGCCGTTGCCCAATGCCGGCGACAAGGTGCAGGTCAGCTTCACCATGCCTGACGGCACCGAGGAGCAGATCGTCCTCGTCGCTACGACGGGCACGCCGGGCGACGGCGAGTTCCAGATCGGCGCCGATGCAAATGCGACTGCCGCCAGCTTCGAGACCGCGCTCACCGGCTCGGTCAAACAGCTCGCCGAGACCACCCTGGTCTCGGCCTCCGCGTATGCCGCCGCCGAAAACTTCTTCAACGGCCAGGGCGAGCAGGTGATGCGCGTCGACGGCCCGCCCTTCGACAGCGCCACCGGTCTCATCGCCGGCACCTCGGCCAACACCATGCTCTGGTACACCGGCGAGGACAGCGCTGATCCGCGCAGCACCGTCACGGCGCGAGTGGGCGAAGGCACCACCGTCGGCTACGGCGTCCAGGCCAACGAGAGCGGCTTCATCAACCTGATCCAGACCCTCGCTGCCGTCGCCGTGCAGGATTTCCCCGACAGCGATCCGACCTCGGAAAAGCGCTACTCCTCGATGATGTCGCGCAATGCCGCCCGCCTCGCCGATACCAAGGACAACCAGCCCGGCTCACTCGCCGCGATCACCGTCGAGCTCGGCCTCGCCCAGAGCACCACTGGCGCCATTGCCGAGCGGCATACTGCGCACTCCGCCCAGCTTGGAAACATGCTAGAGCAGATCGAGGCGGCGCCCACCGAGACGATCGCCATGGAAATCCTGGCGCTGAAGACGCGTCTCGAAGCGAGCTATCAGACCACCGCGCTGCTCAGCCAGCTGTCGCTGGTGAACTACATGAGGTAACCGATGAGCCGTGCAATCGTCGTCCGCGAACTTGGCGGCCCGGAAAAGCTGACCCTGGAGCAGGTCGAGGTTCCGGCGCCCGGCGCGGGTCAGATCAAGATCAGAAGCCACGCCATCGGGCTCAACTTCATCGATACCTACCAGCGCACCGGGCTCTACAAGGTGGCGCTGCCGTTCGTCGCGGGCAACGAAGGCGCCGGCGAGGTGATCGCGGTCGGACCTGATGTCACCCAGTGGCGGGTTGGCGATCGTATCGCTTACCAGGGCTCTGTCGGCGCCTATGCCGACGAGCGCCTGCTGCCGGCGGACCGGGTAGTGCGCATCCCCGATGCCATCAGCTACGAGGTGGCTGCAGCGGCGATTCTCAAGGGCCTGACCGCCTTCTACCTGCTGCATTGGACCCATCCGCTCAAGGCAGGCGAGACCATCCTTATCCACGCCGCCGCCGGTGGCACCGGCCAGATCCTGACGCAATGGGCCAAGGCGATCGGCGCGACGGTGATCGCCACGGCCGGATCCGACGACAAGTGCGCCATTGCCCAGGCGAATGGCGCCGACCTCACAATCAACTACCGAACCGACAACTTTGTCGAGCGGGTGAGGCAATTCACCGGCGGCAAAGGGGTGGACGTCGTCTACGACGGCGTCGGCGCCGCGACCTTCGAGCCGTCGCTCGATTGCATCAAGCCGCGCGGCCTGATGGTGAGCTTTGGCAATGCCTCGGGTCCGGTGTCCATTCCCAAGCTGACCATCCTCGCGGAGAAGGGCTCGCTGTTCCTCACCCGCCCCACCACCGGGGGATATCTCAGGACCGCCGACGATCTGCGGCTTGGGGCCGAGGCGCTGTTCAATGTGATCTCGCTGGGCAAGGTGAAGATCGCCATTGACCAGACCTTTCCTCTTGCCGAAGCGGCCAAAGCCCACATCGCTCTCGAGACGCGCGCCACCACCGGCTCGACGCTGCTCTTGCCGTAAGGCGCGGCTGCCGCTAAACGCGTGGCCGTCGGGTAGGTGGCAGAGCGGTTGATTGCTCCGGTCTTGAAAACCGGCGAACGTGAAAGCGTTCCGGGGGTTCGAATCCCTCCCTACCCGCCAAAGCATTTGTGATAATTGCCCGTCTTGGTAGGCGGTTAAGTATCTGTTAATCTATCACCTGCGGCGGACCATAACCAAGATTGGGGCTTGGAAATGGTTAGCTTTCGGACGCAGTTTTCTGCCGTACTTCTCGCATCTTTATTGGCCGCACCTGCACTTGCTGCGGGCGTCGCCGTTCGCCAGCTGCCCGACACGCCGGCCGCCGACCGGATGTCGCGCGCCGACCTGTTGGCCCATAAAGGCTATTACCCGCAATCGTGCGCCGAGCGCCGCGTCTGCACCTTTACTGGCCCTGGCGGCGAAGTCTGGGTGTGGGAGGGCTATGCCCGGGCCATGCTGATGGAAGGCAAGACGCTGCTGTTCAAGGGCAAGTGCCAGAGCGCCTGCTACCTCGCCTATCTCGAGGCGGTAAAGTTCGACGCCAAAGGCTCGCCCGGCCGCGTCGAAGTCGCTCCCGGCACCGTCTTCTACAACCACAAGCCCTACCTGCTGCGCCAATGAAGCGCCTCTGGGAGAGGCTCGCCGACCAACTCGACCGTATCCCCTCCCGCTGGGGGGTGCCGCTGCTGGTGCTGACGGGGCTGGTGTTCTGGATCGTGGCGTTGCAGGTGGTGCGGTTGTAGGGGAGGGGGAACGCCGTATCCCGTCCGCGGCGCAAGTGACCACTCGTCGGCAGGGCGGGAACAGCCTCTGCTGGTCACAGACGGGACCCGGTGTTCAATCAGGTTGCATGACGGTAGCAGCGAACCACATGCAGACTTACGTGGTTTGCAAGGACGAACCTGGCACGATTCTCGTTGGCGTGGGAAACGGCGCGCGTGTCCTAGGATTGCAGCCGGCTACTCGCCCAAGAGGGTAACGCAAGCAAGTCACTAGTCCCGGCGTCGTCATACTTGGTCAAGGTGCCGTCCAGTCGGATGCGACGAATATCGTATGCGTTTGACGTTGCCTTGCTAAGGGCCGAAACCGAAGCTCTGGTTTCCTCCGCGCCCAGCGCTTCAAAAACGATGATTGGTCGATCGTCACGCGCAAGTGTGGAGCGCAGCCCCTCAAATACCTGCAGTTCATGACCCTCGGTGTCGATTTTCACGAACTGAGGCTGCCCGTAGATCTGTGAAAGTTCATCTCCGCGGACTACGCTGACGGAGACGGCTTGGGCATTTGGGATGGCAGTGAAGCTGGCTCGATCAAGCCATGAGGGAATGTAGAAAGTCAGCTCGCCCGCTCGATCAGATAGCCCTTTATTGACGAGGACAATGTTCTCGACAGTCGATAGCGATCGCCAAAGGAGGCTAAAGGAAGGGGGGGAAGGTTCCACCCCTAAGACCTTGCCGCTCGGGCCGATAAGGGTTGCAAACATTGCCGTCGTATAACCGATATTCGCCCCGACGTCGAAAACAACATCGCCTGGCCGGATCAGTCGCTGGCAGATTATATCAAGACCCCTCTGATGTGGGATACACCCCTGTCGAAACAATTGCACAAATACACTTTGTCCAAGGTCGGCCCGCAACGGCATTTCCGGAGCGCGTGCGAGCGATATGCGATAATCCCTCAGCGAAGAATCAAGCTTAACGGCGATTTGCATCATCGGCCAGTATCCTCTTGGCATTAGTCGTGAGATCGCCAGGAGACTTCCGGACAGTACGTTCATTATTTCTCCCGAGCAGTAAACTATCTAGAGGTAATGACCTGCGGACAATTGGAGTGCCCCGAGCAGGAGTGGTAACAAAATAGGAGCCCACTCCCCCCGGCTGGCAGCATCCCTCTTTGCTATCGGCGCGGTGGATATTGGCTTCCTCACCGAAGGTTGTGAGGAGATCCCATGTCCATGCACTCGGCGCACGGCAGCGCGGCTACGCCGCCCTCGGTGCAGTGGAATGCTAACCCACGGGATCGCCAAGTCCGCTCTGCATCCATCTCAAAACCGAACTCATTTGGTGTTCGACGTCATATCCGCTCTCCTCGCATCGAAGACGGCCGGCCGCCGCAATCCTTTCGCGCTCAACATCATGCGCAAGATAGTAGCGGACCTTATCCTTCATTTCCTCATCGCTGCCGAAGAATTCCGCCTCGACGCCTTCCTTGAAGAAGCTCAATGCGTCAGCAGTGCGCTCGGCCAGCATGAACACGCCGCACGCGGGGATCTCGAAAGTTCGTGTCGTTGTGGTCTCAGGAATGTGCTTCCCGATTAGCCCCAGAGCGATCTTAGCTCCTGAGAGTGCTGCTGCGTAGTCGGGGCCCCATACTGTTGCCCCTGCGTAAGCTGGGTAACCTCGCCACTTCTGGCTCCCCCACACCTTGAGTCGGACGCCCAACTCTCGAATCGCGTCTAGGCGCGCCGCGTAGTGCGGCTGACGGTGGCCGACGAACACGACATCGCAGCCGTACTTATCCCTTTGCTCCATGTTGAGGATTGTGGGTTGCGCGAAACTACTGAAACCTTGGGGTACTAGATGGAGGTTCCTCGCTCCCAGTGAACGGTACAGGTCCACCTCAAACGGTTTAGTTGTCATCAAATGATCGTAGATCGGCATACCGCGAACGAAATGCGGCGATCTATTCTTGACCAGCTCTGCGTCAAGCGTGAAGTGGACTGCGCATCGAAGTCGAGATTTGAGCCGCAAACGTTGCAGCGTCTCCGGACGAATCCAGTGTCCCCGATCAACCCAAAGCGCGTCAAATTCCTCCGTCTTCTCAACTTCAATCAAGTATGCATTCAGTCGTTGGGGGGGGCGGCCGATATTGAAACGGAATGCGGCTGAGCGTTCTATCCTGTGTGTACCATGGTAGAATTCTGAGGTATTTACCCTAATGGTATCGTGGCCTAGCTTCTCCAAGGCGCGAACTCGCTCTCCGCTTGTTGACCATTCACCAGTTGCCCCGATGTATAGAATGCGCAATTGGGTCAGTCCTTCCAAGGCAGACACCATCATTTAGGTTGCTCAAATAACTGGCAACTCCCCAAGCTCCGCAGCTTTCCGATCAGGGGCCGGTGATGGGTTGCGTGGCGTTGCGGTGTACTTGTGTTTCAATCCACCCGTAGGTCGCCTCTAGGCCCTTGCGTAGGCTTTGCGTTGGACGCCAGCCCAACTTGTCTTCGATCAGTTGATTGTGGGAATTGCGGCCACGAACTCCCAACGGGCCCGGAATGTGGTTCTTGTGGAGCGTCTTGCCAGCGATGTCGGAGACCATGTCAACGAGCTGATTGATGGTGACCATCTCATCGGAACCGACGTTGACCGGCCCCTCAAAGTCGGACCTCGTCAGCCGGATTGTGCCTTCGATGCACTCGTCGATATAGAGAAATGAACGGGTCTGGTTGCCATCGCCCCAGATTTCAATCTCACCGTTGTTTGCGGCCATGGCGACCTTGCGGCAAACCGCCGCCGGTGCTTTCTCCTTGCCACCCGTCCACGTGCCCTCCGGACCGAAGATATTGTGGTAACGCGCTACCCGGTTGGACATGCCGTGGTTTCGGTTATAGGCGAGAAACAGTCGTTCGGAGAACAACTTCTCCCACCCATACTCGCTGTCGGGAGCGGCTGGATAGGCCGACGACTCCTTGCAGTTCGGATTGTCTGGATCTTCCTGATTGTATGCCGGGTACATGCAGGCCGACGACGAATAGAAGATGCGCCGTATGTTGCGTTTGTGAGCGCGGTCGACAACGCCAAGGTTGATGGTGGCCGAGTTGTGCATGATGTCCGCATCATGCTCGCCGGTAAAAATGTATCCGGCACCACCCATGTCGGCCGCAAGCTGGTAGACCTCGTCGTAGCGCCGGTCGATGACGGCATCGACCACCCGTTGATCGCGAAGGTCTCCGATTACGAAGTCATCCGCGTCCGTGTCAGCGAACTCAGGGAACTTCAGGTCAACGCCGCGGACCCAATAGCCCTCTCGCTTCAGTCTGCGTACCAGGTGGCTGCCAATAAATCCGCCCGCACCGCAGACCAGCGCAAATTTCGTCACCACTTCGTATCCTTCCGTAGCATCCAACAAAATCACCCCGGCGTTGCAGTGGGCCGCCTTTCCAGAAAGGCGCGCTCGGCAAACGGGGGATCGGTAGTCTCATTCGCCACGATGCCAAAACTGGCCGACCTTCGAGGCGTTCTTTAGAACCAAGGAGCTCCAACCGCCGATCTCATTACTCCTTAGCGCCCGCAGGTCTTCTGCAGACTTTGCAATTATGTTTTTGATAGATCGGTTGCTCGTTCCGCCCACCTTCATCTTCACAACAAGCTTGTCGAGGTATCTAACTTCGTCCGCAATATGCGGAAGAACGCGAAGGATGAAATCGTAATCTGCGGCAATCCGATAGCTAAGGTCGAACCCGCCGAAACGTTCGTAGATCGAGCGCCGCAGGTATAAGGTCGGATGAGGAGGCATCCATCCGCGCTTCAACTTTGAGGGGGCAAACTCGCCGCTGCGCCAGTATCGAATGGTCTTATGCGGAGCTTCGCGCGTTTCGTAAACGAGGTTGCCATACACTGCCAAGACCGCGGGATCATGGAACTCATACGCTATGCTCTCTAGCACATCGGGAGAAGCTAGCACGTCATCCGAGTGAAGAATTCCAATCACGTCACCAGTGGCTCTAGCGACCCCCTTATTCAGTGCGTCGAAAAGCCCATCGTCCGGCTCGGATATTGATACGCGATTGGCGAATCCACTGGACCGCACGAGTTGCATAGTGTTGTCGCTGCTGCCGCCGTCGATCACCAAGTGCTCTACGTTGCGGTAGGTTTGATCTGCAAGCGACTGAAGTGTCGCGGGCACGGTGGTACTCGAGTTGAAAGTCGCCGTTATCAGGGAGAGCTTTATAGAGCTCTGATCCGATCGTGTGTCACTCATATCAACGAGTTCCGTGTACCTTAGAACGACAACAACGCACGGGCCGATTCTACCCGCTTGCTGTAGTCTGATGTGTTGACGGCATAAGTCTGTACAAGCTTCCGCCACTGTCCCCCCGCAGTTCTGGAACGAATATCGGCCTCCAGTATCTTCTCCTGGAACGCGACAGCTCCTGCTTCGAGCGGCAGGTCCCACCCAACGCCGGCACGCGCCAGATCACGCCAAGGAGTACGATCTGAGATCAGAACTGGCGTGCCCACTGCGAGGGATTCTGCGATAACGTGCCCGTAATTCTCCCCGCGAGTGGGAAAAAGAAACAGATCATTGGCTGCAAACACACGTGGCACGTCGTCGTGTGACACGCTTCCCATGAAGGTAACGTCCACCTGGTCAGGCAGCTCGGCTATCAGCCGCAGGCATTGCTGATAAAGCTGAAGGTCTTGTATCGGGCCGTAGATCTGGAACCGCACAGGGATTGGTATAGAGTTCAGTATTTCAATCGCAAAATCGACGTTCTTCTTTGCGGAAACCCTCGAGACAAAGCAGATGCGCAGGGGATCATCGTGGCGGCGTGGCAGATGGCCGCCATCGTTTGAAGTTGCGGCGATAGGGGTGGCGGGGATGTTCATCGCAGTGCGAACTTCTTCAGCGCGCAACCCGATAGCGGAACGAATATCGGCAGCGTCGTACTCGGTTGAAGCCTCCCAGGTAACGCCACGATAGAGCCCAATCGCTCGCGCCATCGCAATGTACGGAAGCTTCTTCCAACGCTTCAGGGCCAGCGCTGCCGGAGAGAACTCGCCCCTCGGAGCGACCACGCAGGGCTTGCGACCATCTCCGACCAAGAGCCTGGCCAACAGAGGCTTGATCGTAAAATCGGGGCTGAAATAGCTGTTCAAGTAGAGTACGTCGTAAGGTGTGCTTTGCAGGACTCTCCGGAAAGTTCGGAGGCCTCGTACTTTGGGCGGCAGATACAAGACTTCGGCTTTGCCGACCTGTTTCCATGCCTGAGCGCTTCTAGCAATTTGGTACGGTTCGCGATCGCCCTCGTCCCGATCGGCGGTGACGATGAGAAACCGGAACTCATCTCCCAGAGCCTCAACCATATTCGCGAGGGAGCGTACTGGCCCCCCGTACTTGAAGCCTGGTAGATAGTGTGGGACGAAGATTAAGACGACCGGACGGGAGACAGGACCTCCATTGGTAGTCATCAGTCGATCCTTCCTGGAGTGGAGCCTACCTCGCGATAGAGTTGCGCGTACTGATCAGCGATCCGGTGCATTTCAAATCTTTGCGCGTTGACGAAACCTGCTTCTACTAGCTGCCTCCGATACTGTGAATCGCCAACGACAAGCGCTATTCCCGCGCGGATGCTTACAACGTCCGCCGGATTAACGAGGCATGCTGCGCCGGCAGCAACCTCCGGCATCGATGAAACGTTGCTCGTGACAACCGCTCGTCCTACCGCGTTTGCCTCGACGATCGGCAGCCCAAATCCCTCGTAGGTAGACGCGAATACGAGCATGTCGCAGGCCTGATACAACCCAAGTAGTGCTGCGCGTGAGACGTCGACATGATTTTCGAATTCGATACAGTGGCGTTCTAATGTGTCAAGTTGATCGTTTGACAGTCGTCCAACGATCAAAAATCTGCATGAAAGTCCTGCGGCCGCCTCTACTATTCGATTGAGGTTCTTGTTTGGACCGGTTCCAACAACGAGAATGCGTGGGTGTTCTGAATCGAACGGCTTGTCTAGTCGTCTGAACTCATCAGAGACACTGTTGTGGATGACACGAATCTTCGCTGGGTCGCATTTAGCGTAGGCCACCAACTGAGCTTTAGTGCTGTGAGAAATGGCGACGACGACGCGGCTTCGCTGAATCGGAAGCCAGTACCAGAGCAGCCAAAAGAGCCATCGGGATGCGCCCCGAAGTCGGTGAAACACAACTAGGTCGTGCACCGTCAGTATCGTGCGACGTGGGTCCAGCAGATAGGTGAGGTAGTGAACATCGCCTGTAACATGATTGACGTCACGCTGATGTTTGCGAGCAGCCCAGATGTTTTGCAGGCGCGCTATTATTCCAGTGGAATATTGGGGACACTGCCAGGTCGCTACGCGACAATCGCTCGGCAACGCCGCTCGAATGTTGTCATGCAAACGTTCGATGCTGAACATTCCAGGAAATGGCTTGCGCATGAAGTGCGTTACCGTCACGCCCACTTGGTTGCTCCCGGACTTTCTAGCCTCATCGGAGGGCGTTGCCCCAACAGGTTCGGCGCGAGTGCCTTCAGTGCTGTCAGCGAGAGCCAAAGCAGCAACGTCGTCCATGCCGGTCCCAAGATGTCAGGAACAAAGTGACCGTCCACGCGAATTCCCATGTTTACGCTCAAGAAAACCACCGGCAGATAAAGCCAATCCCGGCTGGCCATGATGTTGAGCGAAACGCGCGACGCGACGGTCAGGATTATCGCAAGAATAGCCATCACAAACGGGATGCCGATCCATCCAAAGTTCCAATACGCCTCGGCGAAATGCCCGATACCGAGAGATGAAGTTCCGATCCTGCCGTAAACGAGGTAGTCTAGGTCGGCTCCCAGTTGCGAGATTACCGGTTTGTCGGGCCACAGGACGCGCGGGACTAACACAGCTGCAGCCTCAGAGAATGTCGCGCCTGGAGCACCTAGGTCGAATCTGTCAACCACAAACGCCGCCGCGTTGGTGTAGCTGAGGCGAGAAAGGCCCCGATCAATCTGGGTCGCAACCCGCTCATAACCGCCGTCAAAATAGCGGCTAACTATCTGCAGGCGATCATCAAGCCCGCCGCCTCGTATGCTCCCGTACCGCGCGGTTATTTCCGCTCGTCCATAGTCCACCAACGGTTGGAAGCTGAAATACGAAAGTAGGATTACCAGTGATCCGGCTACGATAACCGTGGCGCGGTTCCTTCTGTGAATTAATCCCAGCACCGAGAATATCAAGATGAGAAGCAACTCGGTTTTTGCGAAGGTAGCGACAGAACATAGTATGTCGATTGCAACAATAGAGAATGCGAGCGGCAGGATACGTCTATGAGTATTTGAATGAAGTATAAGCAAATATACCCCGACGTAGTATGATTTGCTGAGGGTGGATATTATTCCAGGAACGACGAAGTCAAATAAACCCATATGTTGTGGGATATTGATTCCGTAACGCAAGGCCCCGCCAGCAATCAAGAAGACAACTGAATAGAATAGTGTGCGGTCGTGTCTGTCATCTCGTGCGTGGTCTTCGCCGATGGGGGCGTCCGTAGTGGTGTGTCGTTTGCCGAGGAGCATGTACGAGTAGGCAAGGACGACAAATACGCCGAAGGAGAATATCACATTGACCTTAAACGCAGTTTCGGTTGTGAAGCGGTATAGAGTGTAGATATATTGTCGGGTGGGTTCGTCAGATATTATTGGAACAATTGAGCCGAAGCCAAAATACACCGCGCATGCCAGCCGAAACCAAAACAGTGGGGCCCATATTGTGATCAAACTAGTGGACGCGGCTCTGTAGCAGGACCAGCCTAGGATCACCGCGAGGGCGACGGGGCCCAGCAGGTTCATCGTTTGGTATAGATCTTCTAGCCCCACCGAGTAGATGGTGCCGTACGCCGTCAGAAGCCCGGCTAGCAGCCACAGCTCCCCTTTTGGTCGCAGCGCCTGGATTGCGACTGCCGTCTCCTTCAGGGGCACGCGTTCCTTGCTGATTTCGCTGCCCGCGCCATGCGGCTCGGCTGCCAGGCTTGATGTGGGAGGGTTATTTTGCATAGTCGACTATGTGTGTGGGTGGGCTAGTCGCGGGCGCCTTGCGTGCAAAGAATGCGCGTTCGGCGCGCTGGGCGAGCAGAATTGACAAAATCAACTCCAAGCCAAAGTAGAGTGGGACAGCTTTGGCCGCCCCCGGTAGGTCATCTATTAGGATTGCAGGGATGAGTACGACTAGCCCGATCACGGCTCCGAAGAGTTTCAGCGTAAGGATCGCGCGAGTATCATCGAACGCATAACAGTACCGCAAGAACACGTTGGTTGTGATGTGCAGCGCATAACCTAGGGCGATCCAAGGCATTAGTCCCGATGCATCGTCGTATCCCGCTCCGAGGACCAGTGTTGCCGCGAGATCACTTAGGCAAGAGAATGCAATCACGCCAATCGCAGCCCCCGCCGCGGTCGCCACCAACAGTGGCTGCTTGGAAGCGCTAATGATGGAGGAATCTGCCGTTGCCACCGCGTCGTGGAGTTGGGGGCGGAGCGTCATCTCTATGATGTTGGACAACATTAGAAAGGGCCTGCTGGTCAGCCCATATGCCGCAGCGTAGAGGCCGGCTGCATCGAGACCTATCATGCCACTAATGACGTATCGGTCGCCCACGCCATTGATCCACCCAAAAAGAGCCAGTGGGACCAGAGGGAGCGCGTAGCGACGAATAGTGATCGCGAGCTCGGTTTCCATTTCGGTTGTGCTGTCGACCGTCACTTGCGGCGCCGGAGGTCCCGCCCCCTCCAACTTTGCCGTTAGCAGCATCACGATCACGACAAGTGTGGAACCAGTGACGTAGCCAGCAAGCGCAGCCGTAGCGTTTGGGCCAAAAGATAGCACCGCGACGATGGCAAGAAAGGGCCGCGACCAGGCGTCAGCGGCGTGAATGAGCGCTGCTGTCCGCTGTCGGCGCGCTGCGTTGAGCAGTGTAAGTTCGAATAGACGCACGCTATCGACAACTAGAATTGCCGCGATCAGAGCGCCGGTGAACCAAGTTCCGCCCAAGGTCGGCACCCCAACGGCCCATGCCGATGCGACCGCTATAACCCAAACAAACACCGCCCCACCGACCAGCCTTCGGCTGACTCGCCTAAGAAGAGCCACCTGTCCGAGACGAGCATAGTCCGAATAGAATCGAAGCACAGCTTGGAGCCGCGGGCCTGCTGACAAACCTAAGGCCAAAGCAGCTACCCCCATTAAGAGTGCCAGGCGGCCGAACTCCGAGGGTGGCAGTAACTCGGTCATTATCTTGATCGAGGCAAGTGCGGCAATTGCACTGGCAATCTGACCTGCTGCTACCCAGACACCTTCCCCTACTGTCCGAGGGACTTTGATCGCGGAGAGCTTTAGGCCAAAGATCATCGACGTGGCAGCCGCGCTTTGCCACCAAGCTGTGAGCCCAGGTGGAAGCTCTTTCCATTTCGCCAGCCCCGAGCAGCCACTCCCACTCTCACCTCGATCCAAACCCCGATATCACGATCCCCACCGTCCTCAGCGCAATCAGCACGTCGAGCCACGGCGAGAAGTTCTTGATGTAGTAGAAATCGTAGTGGAGCTTGTCGCGGATCTGGTCGACTGCGGTCACGTGGCCCTGGTTGATCTGGGCCCAGCCGCTGATGCCGGGGCGGACGATGTGGCGGTAGCGGTAGAAGGAGAGCTCCTTTTCGTACCATTGCGCCAGCGGCAGGGCCTCGGGGCGGGGGCCGATCCAGCTCATCTCGCCGCGCAGGATGTTGATCAGCTGCGGCAGTTCATCGATGCGGGTGCGACGCAAGAAGCGACCGAGGCGGGTGATGCGCTCGTCATCGAGCAGGGTGATCGCCTGCTGGCGGCGATCGCCGGAAACCTCGCTGTCAGTGCGCATGGTGCGGAACTTGTAGACGTGGAAGGGCAACCCGCGGAAGCCAACCCTGGTCTGCCGGAAAATCGCCGGGCCTGGCGACTCCAGCCTGATGGCGAGGCCGACCAACAGCAGGGCGGGGAACAGCAGCACCAGCGCCAGGAGCGCGAAAATCCAGTCCAGCCCCTGCTTGATCTTGAGATAGAGCGCGTCGGGGTTGAGCGAGCCGAGTGTATTCTCGGAGAGCTGGGTGATCTCCAGCCGGCCGGTCAGCGACTCGCGGATCTGCTTGACGTGGAAGATGCGGATGCCGGCGAGGGCGCAATCGGCGATGAAGCGTTCCCAACGTGGATCGAGATCCTGCCGCAAATCGACGATCAGGCCGTTGAGGCGGCCCGGTGGTAGGGTGGGGGTGTCGAGCGGCAGCCACTCCACCTCGCGGATCGAAGCGAGCGTTTCGACCTCGCCACCCGGCACGATAGCGAGGCGCACCGTGCGGTAGCGGCGGTTGAGGGCGTGGGCGACAAACACCCAGACGACGGTCAGCGCGAAGCTGGTGGGAAACAGGTACCGATTGTACTCGAGGCGCAGCATCAAGAGGGCCGCCAGCGCCAAAAGGAAACTCACCAGCAGGGCCGGCACGCAATAGATGCTCTCCTCGACGCCGGGCAGCCGTGCCAGTTGGCGCAGCCCGATCAGGCCCAGGGTGATGGCGAAGGTGGTGGCGACGATAGTGGAGATCTGCTCTGGCAGCAGCCAGCCGTCAATGTCGGTGCCCCAGCGGAAGGCCACCGGCACGAGGACGCCGAACAACAGGGCGCCGAAGATCTGCACGCGTGTGCGACCCAGCCGGCTCAGTAGCCAATGCGGAGGCCATAGGCCTCCCAGGCCCTCTCCCTGAATTTCCGCAGATTTTGCCGCATCCTGCGTCATTCATCAGTATCCCCTCAGTTGGGCAGTTCAGTGCTTCTCAATGAAAATTAACGCTGCACTTGTTCAAAGAAGGTCTCAAAATACGATCATCATGCGCAAGTTGTTGCCGTTTCTGCTCGAGGCTGAGCTGGTCATGCAGGATGAGCTTGTCTTTGCTGCCGGTGGTGACGATTAAGAAAGAAATCGACCGCATGAGAGCGTGGCCGCTGAATTCATGAGGCGGTGTAGTATCCGGCGTACTTGCCCGAATAGGCGGACTTGGAAATCTCCTGCTGGTTGAGCACGGCTAGAATTTCTGTCTCCGGCTTCTTGGCGCCCTGGAGCAGCGTCACCGCATGACGAACATCGTGCTGCGAAGTGCTGGCCCAGCGAACTACAAACACAATAGAATCAGCGTGCTTCACAAGATACAACCCATCAACCACTGGTCCGACGGGCGGTGTATCAAGAACAACAATATCGAACGTGGAACGCGCCGCACTAATGAGTCGAGCGAACGTGGTACTAGAAAGCAGCGAATCTGTGGCAATGTCACTTCGCCGGGCGCCGAGCACAACTTGGGCGCCGCTTTCATCATCGACAGTCATGATTGACGGCAGCGCATCTTCCTTCACCGCGTGATTGAGATATTCGAGCAGGCCAGTGGACGGCTCGAGGCCGAGTTGACGATGAATACTGGGTTTTCTGAGGTCGCAGTCGATCAACAGGGTCTTGTGGCCGGCCAGCGCATAAGCTCGGGTAATTGAGAGAGCCAGCGTGGATTTGCCTTCGCTCGGCGACGCCGACGATACCATTATGACGATGCCACCGGCCGGCCGGTTCGCCTCACTGCGTTGCAGCGACTGATCTATGCCGACGCGGATGCGGCGCACAGATTCCGCGAAAATCGAGAGCGGGCTCGACACCATGTATTCGCCGATCCCGCCGTCGCCGGCGCCGGCCCGCGCCTCCTTCTGGCGCGGCACCGCCGAAATCACCGGGCCGCGGAGGAACGAGTGCAACTGCGCTTCGCTGGTGAAGCCGCCGACAAAGTTCTCCCTCAGGAAGGCGAGGCCGATGCCGAGGCCGAGGGCGGCGAGGCCGGCCAGCGTCAGGATCTGCCGCGGGTTGGGAAACGAGGGCTCGGAGGGTGGCAGGGTCTGCGACACCACGCGACTGTCGGCTACCTGCAGATAAGCCTGGGCCTCGAGCTCGCGCAGGCGCGACAGCAGCGTCTGGTACTGGGTGCGGGCAATCTCGGCGTTCTGCTGCAGCTCGTAGATATTGGTCAGCACGTCGGGCGGCAGGTCGGTGGAGAGGATGCTCGTGCGCAGCTGGTTGCGGATATCGGAGGCCTGCGACTGATAGGTGGCGACGCGCTGGCGCATGGTGGTGAGCTCGGCCGTCGTCGAGTTCTCGAGCTCGGCGTCGAGCTTGGCGACCTCGGCCCGCAGGTCGATCGATTGCTGCGAGTCGTCGACGGTGTCGGCGAGGCTGTTGACCAGCTGCTGGCGCTGCTCGGCGAGGGCCGTGATCGCCTGTGAGCCGAGATTGGCCGATACCGCAGCCCAGTCGCGCTGTTCGAGGCTACGCTGCACCAGTTCCGCCACCGCCGCGTCGCGGGCCCGGTTGCCGCCGACTTCCTTCAGTTGCGCGCGCAACGCAGCCAGATCGGTGCGACCCGTCTCCGCCGTGATGGTGTCGATATTATCCTCGATGAATTTGTCGAAGGCGCCTTCCGATTGCGAGACGGCGGCGCTGGCGCCGGCGATACGGCCCTGGATGATGTCGCGCGAGGCGAGGGTGGAGCCGATCTTGGCGGCGAGCTGCACCTTGATGTAGGCGGCAGCGACCGCGTTGGCGATACGCGCCGCCGTTGCCGGATTGGGGGAACGGGCCTGGATGGCCAGCATGAAGGTGAGGCCGCGGCGCTGCACGGTGACGCTTTCGCGCAGCTTCGCCATGACGCTCTGCAGCGCCTCGTCGCCGGTGGGCAATGTCGCCTCGGCGATGCGGAAGAAGCTCAGCACCGTATCGCGGAACCCCAGCCGTACGCCAAATTCGGGGTCGTCGATGAGGTTTTCGTCTTCGATGGTCTGCAGCAGCGTCGCTTCGGACTTCGCCAGCTCCACCTCGCTGTCGACCCGGGCGCTTTCACCCGAGCCGCCGCCCATCTGGGCATTGGGATCGAGCAGGTCTTTCCGCGAGGGGTCGACCAGTACCAGCGTGCTCGCAGTATAGATCGGCTTCATGGTGAACACGGCAGCCGTAGCAACTACCAGCACGGCGAGGACGGTAATCGCAATCAACCGAGCCTGCCGGCGCAGCAACCCCAGGATGCTGCGGAGATCGAAACCTTGGTCGTTCATAAATATTCAAGCACCAATTGCTGCCACCCCTGTGGGTCCGGCCGGTGGACTATGGCGGATAGTGAACTATTGAGGCCGCCGGTATGCGCTTAACGTGCACCTGGAATGCGCGCCTGCACCGAAAAGGACTGTGGCTGATTCTCTCGGCTCAGGCGAACTGCTGACAATCTGCCGGTAAGATAAGCCCCAGTATCGACCGAAATGCGGTGATCGCCGAAGACTACGTCGGGGGTCGGCGTATGGCCATGCAGCACCAGCTTTTGAAACTCAGCGTAACTCGTTGCAGGCTCGTTACGAATCCACAGCAAGTCATCGGGATGCTGTTGCTCTAAAGGGGTGCCCAGACGCAGGCCCGCGTGCACGAAAAGATAGCTGGGCGTCGAAAAAAGCAGCGGCAGCTGCCTCAAAAAGTCGCCGTGTTCGGCAGGAATGTGGCTGTGGATCAGGTCGCGCAGGGCCGAGCGGGAGGCGCCGGCCACCGCCGTTTCGGAAATCCCGTAAGATTGCAGCGTCTCGATGCCGCCGAAGCCCAGCCAGGACGAGTTGCGCGAGGGCTGCTCGAGGAATTTCAGCATGGCAACCTCGTGGTTGCCGGCAATCGAGATCCGCTGGAAGCCGTCCGGCAGTGGCGCCAGGAGGTGATCGAGCACGCCGGCCGATTGCGGGCCGCGGTCGACATAGTCGCCCAGCATGACCAGCCATTTGGGACCCGGTCGCCGGGCCGCGTCCTCGAACAGCAGCGCCTCCAGCTGGCGCAACAGATCGAGGCAGCCATGGATGTCGCCGATGGCGTAGATGGTGCCCGGCTCCTCCGCCGCGCTGCGAGCCTCGAACTCCGCTGTCGCCTGCCGGGGGCGCGACAGCGGCAGCCGGGCGAGCAGGTGCTGCAGGTACTTACGCATGGTGCCTCCGCTGTTCCGCCGCGCCGATGCCGGCGCCGATGGCGAGAAAGACGATGGCCACGAAGACGAACGCCACGGCCTCGATCTCGAGGCTGAAATCGACGCTCGAGTGAACAGCTGCCACCACAATCACCCCGATCGCCGCGAGGCGTGGGCCGCTGGGGCGTGCGGCGAGAAGCCGGATGGCCACCGCCAGCACGATGATCAGCGGCAGGCTGCCGAAGATGAATCCGAACTCTGCCCAGAGCGCGAAGTAGGTGGAATGCGCCTTGTTCCACACCACGTCGGGGCTGACCGGAAGCTGGTGGAACAGCGGGAAGGCGCCCTCGAAAGTGCCGCCGCCATAGCCGACGAGCGGGCTCGACAGGATCATCTGCCAGACCTGCCGATACAGATCGGCCCGGACGTCGCCGGCGGTTTCGAGCGAGCCGAGGCGTTCGAGCAGGCCACTGCCATTCAGGGCCAGCATGCCGACAGTCCCAAGCAGCAGCGCGGCGAGGATGCCCAACCAGATGCCGGTGCCGAGGCGGCGGCCGGCCAGCGCCAGCAGCGTCACCGAAAGGGCGCCGACCAGTCCGGCGACAAAGCCCATGCGCGATTGGGTGGCGACGAGCGCCGCGCCGATGACGAACAGCCCCACGCCGATCAGCGCCAGGGTCGCGACGCGGCGATGGCGCTTACGCCGGCTCTCGCCCCGCTCGAGCTGGCCGATGGCCAGCGCCACGCCGATGGCGAGGCCGAAGGCGAGATAGGTGGCGTAGCTGTTGCGATTGACGAAGGGGCCGGTGGCGATGCCCCCCGAGCCCGGGATGCCGAGCAGGGCGCCCAACTGCCCCTGCAGCACGATGCCGAGCAGGCCATAGGCGACGATGATCGCGAAGATGGCGTTGAGCACCCGGTCGGCGCGGGAGTTGCGGTAGCCCACCTGCAGGAACAACAGGGCCAGCAGCCCGTAGGAGGCGAACTGCAGCAGCGTCAGGCTGGTGGTTGCTGGATCGAGGCTGATGCTGGATGCGCTGAGCTGAAGCCCGCGGGGAAAAGTCTGGATCGGGCTGTAGCCGAGGCCGCCCAACGGCAATACCTGCACCGCGACGAACAGCAGCAGCACGATGAACAGGATCGTCAGTTCCGGCAGGTGCCGGGGGCCGATGCGCAGCGCGCTGTCCTGGGCGCGCTGCGAGAGGAAATACACCAGCCCGATCACGCCGAGCGCGACACCCCAGGCGGCCCAGAATGCCGGCCGGTTGCTCCCGAGCGGCAGCGGCGACAGGCCAACCAGCAGCAGCAGCATCCCGCCCAGCCGGCCGTTGGCATTGCCGCGGTTGGTCGGCACGGCGTGCCGGCGCGTGCGCTCCATGGCTTGGTCGGGCAGGGCAGTCACGTCTGGGCTCCAGTTCTCAGGGGGTGGCAGGGGTGGTCGCTCTGCGGGCGGCGATCTCGTTGCGCAGGGCCGCGACGAAGCGCCTCTGCTGCTCGGGCGGCAGCGTTTCGACGATCGCCGTGATGCGCTCACGGAATCCTGCCAGCGCGGCGTAGCGGCGGGCAATCACCCGGATGCCGCGCTGGCTGACGACCAGCAGCGCCAGATCGGCCTCGTGGCCGGCAATGGCGGCGGGCTGCAGCTGGGCCAGGTGATCCTCGGCCAACTTGACGCGGAGCTCGGCCAGCCATTGCTCGGTCGGCGCCAGCGCTCGCGAGGTGCTGAGGGCGGCGTTGAGGGCGCCGGAGTCGGTATGTTCGGCGGCCAACAGTGCCTCGACATAATAGGCATAGGCGTAGGTTGGCGATGACTCGGCAAAGCCGGTGGCAGCGCTGCTGCAGGTTCTGAGCGCCGCGTTGCGTCGCTCGGTGGGCATGGCGAGGCCATAGAGCGAGCTCGCGACTGCCACGCAGTCGTCGAGCACGAGATCATGCGCCGGACGCGATAGCCCGGGATGGAACTGACCGTCGGCGAGCACCTCGATCCGCTGCGCAAGCCCGTTGCCGGCGAACAGATAGGGGCTCGATTCGGCGAACAGCGCGTAGGCCGACCCGGCGGCAAGTAGCAGTGAGGTGAGCGAAAGCAGCACTAGCCCAGGGGAGTGACGAGCTCGCCGACCGGTCATCGCCATGCCCTCGAGACATCGGCGTTACAAGGCGAAACCTCAGGTGATTCAAGCAACGAGACGTGGTTAACCTTGCTAATTCTGCCTGCTCCGGCTTCTCGCCACGAGAGTCGCTCAGTGTCAGCAAGATTGACCTCGACGGGTACCATGCAGTACCTTGTGCCATCCTGCGGAGATATTTGTCATGCGCAACATACTTGGAACGCTTGCCGTCGCTAGCATGGTGACCTTCGGCGCGATAGCCCCCGTGGGGGCCCAGAGCGTCGTGACCAGCGTATCGATCGCCGACATCAAGGCCAGCTGCCATACCGGCGGCAGCGAGCAGGCGTGCATCGCTGCGGTCGAGGCTTACATCGCCGACATCAGGGCGGCAGGGCTGCCGGCCGATCAGAAGGACGCACTTCTGGCGCAACTCGTGGTTGAGCTGGGTTCGGTTGCCTCCAGCCTGCCGGCCGACGTCCGGGCCCGCGTCGCGGACGCCATCAACATCATTGCCAACGAGATCACCGATCCCGCCCTGGCCTCTCGGGTACAGGTCGCCGCGGCGAATGTCGAAGCCGGCATCGACCTCGGCGCGGGCGACGTCTCGGCCAGCCCGGCTTGACGAGCCCGGCTTGACGATCCCCCGCCGACAAGCGGGTTATCGCGAGCATCGCACGTAAATGGGTTGGCGGCCTTCCGGTCGCCGACCTCAGTCGTTCGGGATTATGGTTGCAGGCCAGACGTTGCGACACATCAGTCGGCGGAACGCTGGCGCTGCGCGACGATCACGCCGGCGACGATCAGGATGATGCCGCAGAGCGCCGCGATCGAGACCGGCTTGCCGGTCAGCACCCAATCCAGCGCCACACCGCCGAGCACCTGGCCGGCGATGATCAGCATAGTCGAGCGGGTGGCGCCGATCTGGCCGATGATCCAGCTGCTCAGCGCCACGAACACCACACCGACCGGCCCGCCGAAATAGATGTGCCACGGCCCCGAGAACGCGCCGTCGCTGAGCAGGCCGCCGATCGCGAGGCCAATGACGGTCAGCAGGCCAAAGCCGACCAGGTGGTTGCAGAACGAGGCGAACAGCGCCGAGGTCGACACCGCCAGCCGGCCGTTCAGCTGGCGGCTGACGCCGACCAGTCCGCCGGCGACAAAGGCAAGAACTACGGCTTCGATCATAGGCTGCCCCAGATCACGAGGGCGCTGCCGGCGACAATCAGCGCCAGGGCAACGGCGTCCCCCAACCGCAGGCGCCGCTTGGCGATACCGAACAGGCCCCAGCGGTCGGCGGCGAGGCTGAAGACGATCTGGCCGGCTAGGCCCAGCGCCAGCGTGCCGCTCAGCGCCAGCGACGAGTTCACCGCCGTCGAGGTCATGATCACCGTTACTGCGCCGGCAAAACCGCCGAAATAGGCCCAGAGCGGAATGGCCTGGCGCGGCGCATCGCTAGGCTGGATCGCCTTCCACCACAGCGGGATCACCAGCAGGGCCGCCACCGTTCCGGTGCCATGCGCCATCCATGACGAGAACAACGCACCGCCTTGGCGGGCCAGTTCGCCGTTGAGGTGGACCATGAGCGAGAGCAGGGCCCCTGCCGCCAGCGCGGCAAGGTTGGCGGCGAGATCAATCCGGCGGGGTGACATGTGGAACTACGTTGGGAGGTGGGCCCGAGCAAGTGACGGATGGCGGGCCGCATCGTCAAGATGTTCGAGCGAACTGGAGCTATGCGCCTTCCGGCGGTGCGACCCGATCGAGGAAGTCACGCATGATCTTCGAGACCTCGTCGAGATGGGTTTCCAGCAGCCAGTGGCCGCCGTCGAGCAGGTGCAGCTCGGCATCGGGCAGATCGCGCAGATAGGCCCGCGCCGATACCTCGGGCATATATTCGTCATATGGCCCCCAGACGATCAGCGCCGGCGGGCGATGCGTCCTGAGGTAATCCCGATGTTGCGGGAACCAGGCGCGGTTCTGTTTGAGGCCGGCGATGAGATCGATGGCGATCTGCTGGCGCCCTGGGGTCAGCAATGACCAATGCAATTCCCACAGGTCGGGAGGCAAGCGGTTGGCAATCTCGGTCGGCGTGCCGTTCTGGAACTCCTCCCTGAACGTCTCTTTGCTGATTGCCTTGGCCAGCTCGGCTCGCATTTCCGCGGGCGGCAATTCCCAGGTGCGCTCGATCTCGGCGTATTTCGGGCCCAGCGCGTCGTCGTAGGGCACGTCGGCATTCTGCAGGATCATCGCCACGATGCGTTCGGGCGCTTTGATGGCGAGGCGCGCCCCGATCGGCGAGCCGAAATCATGCAGGTAGAGGACGAAGCGGTCGATGCCGAGCGCGGTGACGAAGTCGTCGAGGAAGTCGGCATAGCCGTCAAAACTGTAGTCGAAGCCATCCGGGTCGCTGCTGTAGCCGGCGCCGGGAAAGTCCGGTGCAATCAGCCGCCAGCGATCGGCCAGCCGGGGCATCAGGTTGCGGAATTCATAGGATGAGCAAGGGTAGCCATGGGGCAGCAGGAGAACCGGCGCGTCGGGCGGTCCCGCCTCGCGAAAGAACGTGTCGACCTTGCCGACCATTGTCCTCAGATGCCGAACCTGCCCATCCACGAAAATCACCTTTCCGGCTGCCTTGGTCTGGGGTGAACGCAGCCGAGCGGTCGTGCGTTTCATCGCAGCGCAGGCAGTTGCCATCTCTTGACAGTTTGGTCGGAAAGGCGCGCCGTGGCTGGTCTGCCGGCGTGCCGGCGGCCCAGGCTCATCCGCCCGTTCGACACATGAAGGGGACTGACATGCCAAACCACACCTACAAGAAGATCGATCTGGTCGGCTCGTCGACGACCTCGATTACCGATGCGATCGAAAGCGCCATTGCCCGGGCGCATCGCACCACGCGCAACCTCGAATGGTTCGAGGTCGAGGAGGTGCGCGGCTCGATCTTCGAAGGCAAGGTCGCGCAGTATCAGGTGGTGATGAAGGTCGGCTTCCGGATCGAGGATCCGAGCTGATCAGGGCCGGACCCACTGGGTCTGGACCACGCCGCGATCGATCAGTTCCATATCGCGGGCCTCGAGACCGGCGCCCGGCAGCACCAGCCTTGGGTGGCCCTTGCTGAAGCAGGGTATGCCGTCGGGCAGCGTCAGCTCGCGAACTTCCGAGAGCACGAAGCGATCGAACAGCGGCAGGAACAGGTCGAACGTGCCGGTGCCGCCGGTGATGGCGATGGTGCCCGAGCCGATGCCGAGTTGCCTGAGGACATCGCCGATCTCCATGCCGTCCGGGTTCCAGAAGTGCGTCAGGAGATCGGCCGGGTCCTGTTCGAGCGTTGCGACCGAGCGCGTCAGCACCAGGCGCTTGCGGCCCGGGTTCGGATGCCGCTCGTGGCCGAGCCGACCGAGGACGACCAGCGCCGCTGCGTCGAGCGCCGCCTGGAAGATGCGCCAGTCTGCTTCGTTGCGGAGGGCCGGCGGCATGCTGCCGTCGGCAGCGGCGATCATGCCATCGACCGAGACGATGGCATGGCCTTCGACGATAACACCGGCGTCGGGAATAGACATGGGGAGCTGGACCTTTCGTCTTGCGCGATTGCTGTGAGACGCCCGCGAAAGCTGGAGACTCTGTTTCTCATACCGATAGCCATGCGCGGCGCGCCTTGCTAGCTATTGGCAGGGCGCGGCAGGTGCCCAGTGGGCGGGAGAGCGCCGATGAAACTGGACCAGTACTGGCGTCTGGGCGCAGCTTGCGCCGTGGCGTTGCTGATATCTGCAGGCCCGGCCCGGGCCGTCTCCGTGCCGTCGGCAGCAGAGGACGGGCTCGGGCACTTCCTCGGCTGTTTCTCGCTGCTGCTCGATTCCGTGGCGCATGCCGAGAACTGCGGCCCCAGCCGGGTGCCGCTGGATTTCATCTCGCTGGGAGCCGGGGGGAGCGGGGATGTCGCCCCGCCGGCCCCGCCCTGTCTCCCCTGTTCCGAGCCACGCGGCCTTGTCGACTTGCCGCCTCTCAGTCCGTACCAGATGGCCATGTTGTCGTATGGGCCGCGCGCGATCCCACCAAAGCCACGGCGGTGGGAGCTGCTGATGGCCTGCTGTCCCGGCGGCGGTGCCTGACGCTGCCCGATGACTGATACCCTGACGCCAACCCTGCTGCCCCTGGGCGACCGTGGGCTGCTGATCCGCTTCGCCGAGACGCTTTCCGACGACGCCAATCGGGCTGCCATCGGCTTTGCTGCCCGGGCTGAGGCAGCGGGCGTGCGCGGCGTGGCGGAGGTCGTGCCGAACCTCGTTTCGGTGCTGCTCCGCTATGAACCATCGGCGATCAGCTTCGACGCGCTGGCCGGTGAGGTGCGCCTGCTGGTCTCGGCACCCGGGCAGCCGGCTGCCGCGGACGCCGAGCACCGCGTTGCCGTGCATTTCGACGGCGAGGATCTCTCCGAGGTAGCGGGGTTGGTGCGGCTCTCGGTGGCGGACTTCATCGCCGCTCACAACGCCGCGCCACTGCGCGTACTGGCGACTGGCTTTGCGCCCGGCTTCATCTATTGCGGCATGCATCCCGAGGCGCTGGTGGTGCCGCGACGGGGCGTGGTGCGGCGGCAGGTACAGGCCGGTACGGTGTTGTTCGCCGCCGGGCAGACGGCGATCACCTCGACCGCCATTCCGACCGGCTGGCACGTGATCGGCCACACGGAGTTTCGCAACTTCGACCCGGCCGCCGAGCCCCCGACCACGGTGCGCGCCGGCGACAGCGTAAAGTTCGTGGCATCATGAGCGCCATCCGCATTACGCGCGCCGGGCCCCTGGCGACGCTGCAGGATGCCGGGCGGCCAGGGCTGTTGCGGCACGGCATCAGCGCTTCCGGTCCGATGGATGGCGCGGCGTTCGCGCGGGCGGGCGGCTGGCTTGGCGCGGCGGGGACCACCGCGATCGAGTTCACCACGGCGGGGCTGAGCTTCGTCGCCGAGGGTTCGGTTTCCATTGCGGTCGATGGCGGGGCGTTCGAACTCAGCATCGATGGCGAAGCGAAGTCATGGCCGGCGAGGGCGCTGCTGGGCGCTGGGTCAGTCGTGGATATCCGGCCCGGTCCGGCCGGGAACTACGGCTATCTGCGGCTCGACCGCGAAATCGAGGTGCCCCTGGTGATGGGCAGCCGGGCGACCAGTTCGATCGCCGCGATCGGTGGCTTTGGTGGGCGGGCTCTGCGGGCTGGCGACCTCCTGCCGCTCGGCGCCATGCTGCCCCGCGGACGGGGCCAGCATCCGACTCCAGCCGAAGTCGCCGACGGCCCGATCCGCATCGTCTGGGGCATCCATGCCGACCGCTTCGACAACGTCACCCGTCAGCGTTTTGTTACTGATGGGTTCGCGGTGTCGTCACAGCTCGATCGCATGGGCGTGCGGCTTGGCGATCCCAGCCAGGTGTTCGCCGACGCCAAAATCCTGTCACTGGTGTCGGATGCGGTGGTGCCGGGAGATATCCAGATCCTCGGTGATGGCACCCCGATCGTGCTGATGCGCGATCATCAGCCGACCGGCGGCTATCCGCGGATCGCGACAGTGGTGACGGCCGATCTCGACCGGTTTGCCCAGTTGCGGCCGGGCACCCACCTACGGTTCGTGCCGGTGACCGTGCAGCATGCAGAAGGACTGAAGCGGTGAACGAGCTCGATCTCAATGCCGACCTCGGCGAGGGCATGCCGGGGGACGCGGCCTTGTTCGACATCATCTCGTCGGCCTCGATCGCCTGCGGCGGGCATGCGGGGGACGAGACGACAATGCGGCTGGCGCTGCGCGCGGCCAAGGCGCGGGGTGTGACGGTCGGCGCGCATCCTGGCTTTGCCGATCGCGAGCACTTTGGTCGTCGGCGCTTGTTTCTGCCGCCCGAAGAGCTGGACGAGCAGGTGCGGGGGCAGGTTCGCGCCTTGGTCGAGTACGCCGAGGACGAGGGCGTGCCGGTGCGTTACCTGAAGCTGCACGGCGCGCTGGCCAATATGGCGGCCGAGGAGCCCGCGGTGGCGGCTTTGTGCTTTGCCTCGGTGACCGGCCTGGTGCCGAGCCTGTCGGTGCTGGCGATCGACGACAGCGCCCAGGTCGAGGTGGCAGAGGCTCTGGGCTATCCGGTGGTGCGCGAGGCCTATGCCGATCGCGCCTACCAGCCCAACGGGCTGCTCGTGCCGCGGTCGGAGCCCGGCGCGGTGCTGCACGATGCCGGAGCGATCGCCGAGCGGGCGGTCCGGCTGGCGCGGGCGGGGGAACTGGTGGCGATCGATGGCTCGGTGATCCGCACCGGGGCGACCTCGCTCTGCATCCACGGCGATACCAACGAGGCGGTGGCGATTGCCCGCGCCGTGCGTGCGGCGCTCGAGGCCGAGGGGATCGCCATTCGCGCCCCTTACTGAGGTTGCGCGGCGGGGCGAGTTGTTCCATATCGGCGGCTCCACCCCCCAGGAGCTGCCATGACCGCCAAGATCATCGACGGAAAATCCTATGCCGAGGGGCTGCGCACCCGGATTGCCGGCCATGTCGAGCGCCTGAAGCGCGAGCACGGCGTGACACCCGGCCTTGCCGTGGTGATCGTCGGACATGATCCGGGCAGCGAAATTTATGTGAGCCAGAAGGCCAAGCAGACCGTCGAGGTCGGCATGCACTCGGAAAAGTACGAACTGCCCGAGGAAGCCTCTGAAGCCGAGGTGCTGGCACTGGTGCAGAACCTCAACGCCGATCCGGCCATTCACGGTATCCTGGTGCAGTTGCCGCTGCCCAGGCAGATCGATCCCAACAAGGTGATTGCCACCATCTCGCCCGACAAGGACGTCGACTGCTTCACTCCGTCGAGCGTCGGCAAGCTGCAGATCGGGCTGCCGGGGCCGGTGAGCTGTACGCCACTCGGCTGCCTGATGCTGCTGCGTGATACGCTCGGTTCGCTCGAGGGGCTCAATGCGGTGATTGTCGGGCGCTCGAATCTCGTGGGCAAGCCGATGGCCCAGCTGCTGTTGCGTGAGAACTGCACGGTGACGGTGGCGCATTCCAAAACCAGGGACCTCGCCGATGTGGTTCGGCAGGCAGACATCGTGGTTGCCGCGGTAGGCCGCCCGCAGATGATAAAGGGAGACTGGATCAAGCCGGGCGCGACGGTGATCGATGTGGGCATCAACCGGATCCCGGCGCCTGAGCGTGGCGAAGGCAGGACGCGTCTGCTCGGGGACGTCGATTACGCGGCGGCGGCCGAGGTTGCGGGCGCCATTACGCCGGTGCCGGGCGGGGTAGGGCCGATGACCATCGTCTGCCTGCTCGCCAACACGGTGACGACCGCCTCGCTGATCAACGGCATCACGCCGCCGAAGGATTTGACGCCTTAAGGCGGGAGACATGCACGGAGTCATTCCCGCGAAAGCGGGAACCTCTGTTTTGGTGCCACTGGAACCATCGCGAACGCAGGTCTCGGCTTTCGCGCCTATGCACCAGGCTAGGGATACCCACTGCTCGGATACGGCGCCCATCGGGGGAACTTGCCACCTGGCGGGGCCCAACCAACAGCCCGCGCCAGCGGATGAATGGGTCCCTGCTTTCGCAGGGATGACAGCCGGCGGGTGGGCACGACCGCAGCTTGGCGCATGCGCTATCGCGGGGATGACCCGGTAGATGTAGTGATATCGGTGCAGAGCGAGGACCGTGCTTAGCGCTTCGCCGCCGCGTACGCGTCGGCCAGCCGCTTGGGTGCCCGGAACCTCCAGGCATCCTCGAGCCGCAGCGACAGTTCCTCATCGCCGATCACGTCGAGCCGCACCAACAGGCCCGGCCAGCCCTTGAAGTGATCGGTTTGCCAGTAGACGTCGGGCGCCATTTCCATCAGCAGTTCCTTCTGCTCGAGCGGGCAGTGCAGCACCATTTCCTGCGGGCCGCGCACCGAGGCGAAGTTCTTGCCTTTGACCTTGATTGAAGGAGCGCCGTAGCTGGTGGACTCCGCCACATCGGGCAGGCCGAGCGCAGAGCACAGGCGCAGCATCCGTCCGATCTCGCTTTCCCTCGTTCCGGCCATGGCCATCTCCCTCTGGGCGAAGCAAAAAACAGCGCTCGACTAGCGTTGCAAGTCTGGCGCATCCACGACCGATTGGCTACACCAGCTTTGAACCCGAAGCGCCTGTCTCCCGGGGTCTCCATGACCAATGAATCCGACATCGCGGAAATCGGGGAAGCCCGGCCCGATCCGAACGCGCTTCGCGGTCCGGACGATCACCTGAATCAGGATTGGATCGAGCGGCTGCGCGCCCACCTCTCGGCGGGCGAAGAGCATGACGTCGCCGAGATGATGGAGCCGCTGCACGCGTCGGACGCGGGCGACGTGCTGGAGGCGCTGGAGCAGGATGAGCGTGTCGCGCTGGTCCAGATGCTGGGCGACAAGTTCGACTATCTGGCGCTCACCGAGGTCGACGACAACGTCCGTACCGACCTGATCGAAGAGCTGCCGGCTGAGGACGTGGCGCGCGGCGTCGCGACGCTCGACAACGACGACGCCGTCTACATCCTCGAGGATATGGATGCCGGCGACCGCGAGGAGATCCTCGCGCAACTGCCGGCCTTCGAGCGGCTGAGCCTCAAACGCAGCCTCGATTTCCCTGAGGATTCCGCCGGCCGGCGGATGCAGACCGATTTTATCGCCATCCCGCCATTCTGGACCGTCGGCCAGACCATCGACTACCTCCGGGTGGAAAAGGAGCTGCCGGACGAGTTCTACCAGCTCTACGTCGTCGACCCCGGTTATCGGGTGCTGGGCACCATCCCACTTGACAAGTTCCTGCGTTCGAAGCGCCAGGTGCGCATCGAGAACCTGATGAACCACGATGTTCTCACCGTGGAGGCGACCGAGGACCAGGAAGAGGCGGCGCGCGACTTCGAGCGCTATGACCTCGTGGAAGTCGGGGTGGTCGATGAGAACAAGCGGCTGGTCGGCGTGCTGACCGTCGACGATATCGTCGACGTCATCCATGAAGAGGCAACCGAAGACATCAAGCTGCTCGGCGGCGTCGGCGACGAAGAGCTGTCGGACAACGTGCTGTCGACGGTGCGGAGCCGCGCGCCCTGGCTGGTGGTGAACCTCTTCACCGCCATGCTCGCCTCGTTCGTGATCAGCCTGTTCAACGCCACCATCGAGCAGATGGTGGCGCTGGCGGCGCTCATGCCGATCGTTGCCTCGATGGGCGGCAATGCCGGCACGCAGACCATGACCGTGACGGTGCGAGCGCTCGCCACCCGTGACCTCGACCGGGGCAGGGTGCGCCGCCTCATCGTCCGTGAGGTGACCGGCGGCTTCCTCAATGGCTGCATCTTCGCGGTGCTGATCGGCGCCATCACCTGGCTCCGCTACGCCAATCTGAGTCTCGGGCTGGTCATCGGCTTAGCCATGATCATCAACATGATCGCCGCCGGCAGCGCTGGAATTTTGATCCCGCTGACCCTCAACAGGCTGAAGGTCGACCCGGCAATCGCCTCCTCGGTGTTCGTCACCACCGTCACCGATGTGATTGGATTCTTCGCGTTTTTGGGTTTGGCCGGGCTCTGGTTCGGGCTGTTCTGAAGCGCTTTCCACAGGGATACTCGACCTATCCACTGTGGCTTTCCCGCCACTTCCCAACCACGCCCTTGCCGAGTTAACGAATCATTACTGTCGCAATTTCGTCACCAAGTGTGGTTGCGGCAGCCCGTGAACGGCAAAAAGGAGCTTTGATGCGAGGCCAATCAAAGACCGAATGGTGGCGTTCAGCCTTACCGACAGTGTCCTGGACACTCGTCTGTTTGCTGGCCATGTCACTTGTGTTCACTATCGTTGCCGGCGCCTAGGACGGGGTGCAACTGGACCTGAAGGTCCTTCGATAGTACAGAATTTTGGAAGGGCGCCGGGCCACTCGGCGCCCTTCCGCTTTTGAGGCCGACCGATGAAACTGATCTTCGCCAACCGCAATTACTCGAGCTGGTCGCTGCGCGCCTGGCTGGTGCTCCGCCACTTCGGTATCTCGTTCGATGAGGAACTGGTGCTGCTCAACGGCGAGGGCTGGCAGCAGAACCTGCGCAAGAAATCGCCCAGCGGCAAAGTGCCGGTGCTGGTCGATGGCGACGTGGTGCTGCCCGAGACCACGGCGATCATCGAGTACCTCAACGACAAGTATCCGGCCAAGGGCATCTGGCCGTCCAACCGCGTCGAGCGGGCCTATGCGCGTTCAGCCGCGGCCGAGATGCATGGCGGCTTCAACGCCCTGCGCGACGCGGCGCCGATGAACCTCCGGGCCTCGCATCCGGGCAAGGTCGATTTCGACGTCGTGGCCGATGACCTGAAGCGCATCGAGCGGATCTGGGGTGACCTGCTGTCGCGTTCCGGCGGCCCCTACCTGTTCGGCTCGTTCAACGCCGCCGACGCCATGTTTGCGCCGGTGGCGACGCGCATCCGCACCTACGAGCTGCCGGTGAGCGACCTGGCGCAGGAGTATGTCGAGGCGATCTACGCCCTGCCGGCCTTCCAGGAATGGTTCGCCGAGGCGGTGAAAGAGCCGTGGGTGGTCGAGCACGACGAAATCGACATCATCCTCGCCAGGCGGGATGCGGCCGGCACCGCATGATGCACATGATCAAGCTCTGCGTCGGTGTCGCGACGCTGGAGGAGCTCGAGTCCTATCGCAGCGAACGGGCCCACTGGTGGGGCGCCGATTACGGTGAGGACGTGCACGTCCACCGCACCCGCACCATGCCCAAGCGCAAGGACGAGATGGAGGGGCAGGGCTCGATCTACTGGGTGATCTCGGGCGTCGTACGCTGCCGCCAGCCGATCCTGCGACTCGCTGAAGCGGTCGATGAGCAGGGCCTCAAGTGCTGCGACATCATCATGGCGCCGGACATGGTTCGCACCATCCCACGACCGAAGTCGCCGTTCCAGGGCTGGCGTTACCTTGACCCCAAGGATGCACCCGCCGATATCGGCAAAGGCGGTTTCGAGGAGGAAGGCTCGCTCGAACTCGCCGAAGAGCTCGCGAAACTGGGACTGATCTGATGCAGAGCACAGCGATCAAGGGCGTCAATGTTGGCTTCTACGAAGGGCCGGTGATTGCCGCCGAGGCGGACAGCAACGATGTGATCGGCTCGACCTACGGGCTGGGCATCGATCTGATCGCCATCCCGGTGGAACACCTGGTGGACGATTTCTTCTGGCTGAGCAGCGGGCTCGCCGGTGCGGTGTTGCAGAAGTTCCAGCAATACGGTTTTCGCGTTGCCATCCTCGGCGACATCGCGCGCTTCACCGCCGAAAGCCCGTCGCTGCGCGACTTCATCTATGAGAGCAACCGGCGCGGACAGGTGATGTTCCTCGCCGACCGGGCAGCGCTGGAAGCGCGGCTTTAGGGTGACGTTGCGTGCCTGTCATCGCCCGGTGCTGAAACACCCCCTTGAACGGGGTGGGTGTCTCATCAATAGTCCGCTCGGGCGAACACATACCGAATCCCGAAATCGCGTCGCTTCGGGCTACTGGAGCGGCAGGGGAGACTGATGGGCAGGACAGGCACGCACGTCATTGTCGTCGGCAATGAGAAGGGCGGCTCCGGCAAGTCGACCACGGCGTTCCATCTTGCCGTTTTCCTGATGTATCAGGGCTTTCGCGTCGCCTCGATCGACGTCGACAGCCGCCAGCAGACACTGACCCACTATGTACGCAACCGCCGCAACTGGGCCCAGGCGCACGATCTGAAGCTGCCGCACGCCACGCATTTCCACCTGCCGCTGTCGAAGTCGGATTCGGTCAAGGAGAACCAACGCGTCGAGTTCGACCTGTTCCGGCAGGCGATCATCGAGGTCGAAGGTGAGGCGGATTTCCTGATCGTCGATACGCCCGGCTTCGATACCCACCTGACCCGGCTGGCGCACTCGCTGGCCGATACGCTGATCACTCCGCTCAATGACTCGATCATCGACCTCGACGTGATGGCGCATGTGGACCCGGTGACCGGCGACCCGCGCGAGATGAGCCACTATGCGCGGTTGGTGCAGCGGGCGCGCACCGAGCGGCTGTCGATCGACGGGCGCACCATCGACTGGGTGATCGTGCGCAACCGTATCTCGATGCTGCCGTCGCGCTCGACCAAGATCGTCCAGGGGGCGATCGAGAAGATCGCGGTGCGGCTCGGCTGCCGCGTGGCCGAGGGCATCGCCGAACGGGTGATCTTCCGCTCGCTGTTCCCGACCGGGATGACGGTGTTCGATCCGCTGGATGCGGAAATGCTGGGTGGGCTGCCGTCGATGTCGCATCTCAGTGCCCGGCAGGAATACCGGGCGCTGGTCGAGGCGCTGAGACTGCCGGTAAGCGAGCGTGCGAAAGCCCGCATCGAAGGCGAGAAGGCGCTGGCGGCGACGGCCGGCGCGCCGGCCAATTTCGAGCACATGGCCGGCGAATAGGCTCAGGATCGGCGGGGCAGAGTCACCGTCACGGCGCGGCCGCCGGCCGGCGCGAACACATCGAGTTCGATCTCGACATGCGGCATCAGCATGCGGCGGGTGCGGGCGCTGAGCGCCATCACCACGCCGAGCAGATCGCCGACGCCGCGGCGCTTCAGGCCGGGGTTGAACCGCGTCACCATGGCATTGACCGCCTGCCTGCGGACAACGGCATCTTCGGACGCAAGGGCCGACTGCCCTACAAATCGGGCGAGTTCGGTGAGGCTAGACGTATCGCTCATTTGGGCTACTCCAACACAGGCCACAAATTCGCTTCCCTGGGGCGGCTGCTTTTCGCGTCTTAGGACTGCATCGCGAGGCAGCTCATCTTGGCTTTCTTCAGCTCATTGCACACACCGGCCGCGGCATCGCGGTCGTTGAAACCGCCGAAACGGGCGCGGAAGAACACTTGTCCGTTCTTCTCGAACCGCTCGACATAGGAGCGGGCTGCGCCAAGGTTACCGACCTTGGACGAAGCGTCGCTGATCAGGGAATTGGCACCGCCCTCGGTCGGCGCAGCGCCGATCTGGACGATCCAGCCGCCGCTGACTTCCTGCGGAACCTCGGCCACCTCAGCAACGGCGAGCGGTGCCGGAGCGGGCTGGTCTTCAATGATATCGGGCGCGGTGTCGCCAATGCCGCCAGAAGTCATCAGGTCGATCGGCTGGCCTTCTTCGCCGATGCCGACCGGTGGCAGCAGCGGAGCGGACGGCGCGGTCTGGCCCAGCGGAGCGGGCGCTGCGCCGAGCGAGAAGGTGTCGCTGAGCCACGCACCGATCACATCGAGCGGGCGCTCCTGCTGCGGCGCGATGCTGGCAATGGTCGGCCGGCTGGCGAGCGTATTGGCGGCCTGCACGGCTTCGTCGAAGCCGAGATCGGCAGGACGAGCCTCCGGCAGCGGGGCGGCTTCGCCGATCGAGGCGACGACGATGTCGTCGGATTGCTGCGCGGCTTCGGTCGGCTGCAGCTTGGCGGTGACGCTGACCGTGCCGCCGCCGATGCGGAAGGACGGGTAGGGGGCCGGCATCACCGGCACCGGATCGGTGGAGGCGACCATGACGGTCGCACCCTTGCGGCCCGGCTGCGGGATCATGGCGACGTCGAGGTAGCCACCGCTGCGGCTCTTGGGCAGGTACTTCTTGACCAGCTCGCGCACCTTGGCGTCGCGGGCGCCGCTCGAGTCGAAACCGAAGCCGGCAACGACGATGTGGTGGCCGTCGGCGCGGGCCGCGGTCAAAAGGTTGAAGCCGGACGCATTGGTGTAGCCGGTCTTGATGCCATCAACGCCGTTCGAACCGAGCAGGCGGTTGTGGTTGCCGTAGGTGCGCTTGCCGTACGAGAAGCTCCGGGTCTGGAAATACTCGTAGTAGTTGGGGAAGTGCTGGTAGACGGCGATGCCGAGGATGGCCTGGTCGGCGACGGTGGTGACCTGGCCCTTGTCAGGCAGGCCCGAAGCGTTGCGGTAAGTGGTGTTCGACATGCCCAGCGCCTTGGCGGTCGAGGTCATGCGCTTGGCAAACGCGCTCTCGGAGCCGGAGATGTTCTCGGCGATGACGCGGGCGATGTCGTTGGCGGAGATGGTGACGATCGCCTTGATGGCGTTCTCGACGGTGATGGTCGAGCCAGCTTTGAGCCCAAGCTTGGTCGGCACCGCCTGCGCGGCGTATTTGGACACCGTGAACTTGGTCTTCAACGTAATGTTACCGGCCTCCAGTTCCTGGAACAGGACGTAGAGGGTCATCACCTTGGTGACGGAGGCGGGATAGCGCGCGGCGTTGGCTGAGCTTTCGTAGAGGATCTTGCCGGACTTGGCGTCGACCACGATGCCCGCGAACTTGCGTGGGACAGTCGCCGCCTCGGCTGCCGAGATCATCGGCACCAGCAGTGCCAAGGTCAGCGCGAATGCCGCGACGATACGCCCGAAGAGCGCGCGCGAATGGGAAAAATGCTTCTGCGAAAGCACCCGGTACTCCAACTACTCTCGGGCGCAAACGCCGCCCGTACTCAACGCCTCGAGAACCTGTGGCCGACCCTCCCCAAATGAGACCAGCCACGTTCCCTGTTACCCACCACCTTAGGGAGCCGGTCTTACCATTCCGTAAAATGCGATGGATTTCGGGCACTTGGTTAAGAGCCACCGAACACGGCGACCTGCTCCAAAGTTTAGGTAGTTCGGCACTTAACAGGCAGGGAGTTTTGCCTACATAATGGCCTCACCATGCTGCTTCGAACCGATCTCCCCCAGACCCGAGCCATGCGTGCAGCCATCGAACTGACGCTCCCGACCACTGGTGCATCCAAGGTGCCACCGCGCGGGGCAGACGATGACCGCAAGAGCGGCAAGGGCGATGGGGGAAGCAAGAACGATACGGCGACCATCACGAAGCCGAAGACCAAGAGCAAACGGCCCAGCCTCTATCGGGTGCTGCTGCTCAACGACGATTACACTCCGATGGAGTTCGTCGTCCTGGTGCTGCAGGATGTGTTCAACAAGACCCGCGAAGAGGCCATGCGCATCATGCTTCACGTCCACAACCAGGGCGTCGGCGAATGCGGTGTGTACCCCTTCGAGGTGGCCGAAACCAAGGTCACCAGGGTGATGGACGCGGCCCGCAAGAACCAGCACCCACTTCAGTGCGTGATGGAAAAGCAATAGGAACCGACATATGCCCTCTTTCTCCCGCGGACTTGAGAAGGCCCTCCATCAGGCGATGAACCTGGCGCGCGAGCGGGCGCATGAGTT
>Ga0209902_100266_pt1 | contig 74949 bp, 71 predicted proteins | sample FECB27metaG_FD_188304 | JGI IMG/M metagenome (GOLD analysis project Ga0209902, IMG submission 188304) | Cyanobacterial communities from the Joint Genome Institute, California, USA - FECB-27 (SPAdes) (version 2) | ecosystem: Environmental > Aquatic > Thermal springs > Hot (42-90C) > Microbial mats... | reverse complement strand
GGGGGGGGGTGGTGCAGTCAGCGCCGAGATTCCCCTCGCCACCCCCACCCCCAACCCCTCCCCTCAAGGGGGAGGGGAGCAGAGATCGCGAACTCAGTGCTTCAGACCGGCTTCAGCAGGGCGTGCTTCTTCTTGCCGACCGAAAGCTTGATCACGCCTTCAGGCAACAACGCCGCCGTGCCCAGGGTGGCGCGGTCGTCGGTAACCGGCTCGTCGTTGACCCGCACGGCGCCGGACTGAATATGCCGGCGCGCCTCGCCATTCGACGCGGCAAGGCCGGCGGTGACCAACGCGGCGAGCAGCCCGATACCGGCGTTGAGGTCTGACTTCGAGACCTCGGCTGTGGGCAGCGACAGGTCGAGTGCTCCGGCCTCGAAAGTGGCAGCAGCGGTGGAGGCCGACTGCTCCGCCGCTTCACGGCCATGGACGATGGCGGTGACTTCCGTCGCCAACACCTTCTTGGCCTCGTTCAGTTCCGAACCACCGAGCGCCGCCAGCTTCTCGATTTCGTCGAGCGGCAGGCGGGTGAAGATCTTGAGGAACTTGCCGACATCGGCGTCCTCGGTGTTCCGGAAGTACTGCCAGAAATCGTAGGGGCTGAAGAGTTCGCCGTTGAGCCAGACGGCGCCGGAGGCCGACTTGCCCATCTTCTCGCCCGAAGCCTTGGTCAGCAGCGGAGTGGTCAGCGCGTAAAGCTGCGGGCCGCCCATGCGGTGGCTGAGGTCGACGCCGTTGATGATGTTGCCCCACTGATCGGAGCCACCCATCTGCAGCACCGTGCCGTAGCGCCGGTTGAGCTCGGTGAAGTCGTAGCCCTGCATGATCATGTAGTTGAACTCGAGGAAGCTCAACGACTGGTCGCGATCGAGCCGCAGCTTCACTGAGTCGAAGCTCAGCATGCGGTTGACCGAGAAGTGGCGGCCGACATCGCGCAGGAACTCGACATAGTTCAGCTTGAGCAGCCAGTCTGCATTGTCCACCATGATGGCGTCGTTCGGGCCATCGCCGTAGCGGAGGATGCGCGAGTAGACCTTTTTGATGCTGTCGATGTTGGTCTTGATCTTTTCGACGCTGAGCAGGCTCCGCTGATCGTCGCGGAACGACGGATCGCCGACCATGGAAGTGCCGCCGCCCATCAGGCTGATCGGCCGATGGCCGGTTTCCTGCAGCCAGTAGAGCATCGTCACCGTGATCAGGTTGCCGATATGGATGCTGGTCGCCGTGGCGTCGTAGCCGACATAGCCAGTGATCGGACCTTTGACCGCAAGGGCATCGAGGCCCTCGGGGTCGGAGATCTGGTGGATGAAGCCTCGCTGATCGAGGACGTTCAGAAAATCGGATTTGAACTTGGCGGCCATCGGCTTGCCCTATGTAATCGACCGGCTCGTCATGAGGGTACACGACCCCCATGAGGACCTCTTCCCGAGCCTTCCGAAGGAGGAGGTCCGGGGCGTATGGCTAGCGCCCCTTGCCCGCCGCGATTTCCGCGCGGCGCCGGTCAAGATAGTCGGCGCAGCGTTCGGTAAGTTCGTCGATCTTGCCTTCGTAGAAGTGATTGGCGCCTTCGACCTGCTGCTGCTCGATGGTGATGCCCTTCTGGGTCTTCAGCTTGTCGACCAGCTTCTGCACCGATTGCGGCGGCGCGACGCGGTCCTTGTCGCCATGAATGATCAGGCCCGAAGACGGGCAGGGGGCGAGGAACGAGAAGTCGTAGAGGTTTTCCGGCGGGCTCACCGAGATGAAGCCCTCGACCTCCGGGCGGCGCATCAGCAGCTGCATGCCGATCCAGGCGCCGAACGAGAAACCGGCGATCCAGCAACCGCGCGACTCGCGGTTGAGCGACTGCAGCCAGTCGAGCGCCGCGGCGGCATCGGAGAGTTCGCCGATGCCGTGGTCGAATAGACCCTGCGAGCGACCCACGCCACGCGAGTTGAAGCGCAGCACCGAGAAACCGCGCTGGGCGAACATGTAGAACAGGTTGTAGACGATCTGGTTGTTCATCGTGCCGCCGAACTGCGGATGCGGATGCAGCACGATGGCGATCGGAGCGTTGGGGTCCTTGCCCTGCTGGTAGCGCCCCTCGAGGCGGCCTTCGGGTCCGTTGAAGATGACTTCTGGCATTAGGTCGTTTCCTTGACCGCTTTTCTTGGGCCCCGCCGTACCTCTATGCGCTGGGCTCATGCCTCGCGCGCGGTCCGGTCTCTCGGCTTGACGAATGCTGCGCCGCTGCCTAAAACATGGGCCGAAAACTCCAGTTTCGAATAATTCTAAACTGGGTTTTCGAAGGCGGCAGTTGGTGTTCCAACCGCTTCCGGTTGCTGGTGAGCGCTCCTTGTAGAGAAAGTGAGCGCCCGATTTCAAGAATTGTTTCAGTCCAAGCGACCGCCTCGGCGTCGCGGGTGACGTTTCGAAGCGGAAGAGGCAGGCCTTGGTTCTATGACGCGACAGTCGATCTATCTCGATCACAATGCGTCGGCACCACTGCTGCCGGAGGCTCGCGCCGCCCATATCGGGGCGCTCGACCTCGTCGGCAACCCCTCGTCCGTGCATGCCCAGGGCAGGGCGCTCCGCGCGGTAATCGATAGGGCGCGTGCCCAGGTGGCTCGCCTCGCCGGCGCCGAGCGCGACCAGGTGGTGTTCACCGGGTCGGCGACCGAAGCGATCACCCAGGCGATCGTCGGTGGCGCCAGGGCGTTCAACGTCGACGCCATTGTCGTCTCGGAAGGCGAGCACGCTGCGGTGCTGAAGGCCGCCGAAGCGACCGGGTTGCCAGTAAAGAAGGTCGGCCTCGATGCGGACGGCCTGATCAAGGTCGAGGAGATCGCTGCGGCGCTCGCTGCGGCGGACCTCGTGGGGATGCGTCTCCTCGTTGCGGTGCACCTGGTCAACAACGAGACCGGGGTGATTCAGCCGGTCGACCGGATCGAAGTGCTGGTCGGCCCCAGTCCGCATTACCTGTTTGTCGACGCGGTGCAGGGCTTTGGCAAGATGGGGCTCGAATTTGCCTCGCGCGCACCCGATATGATGGCGGTCAGCGGTCACAAGATCGGCGGTCCGGCCGGAATCGGCGCGTTGCTGATGAAGGGCCATGCCGACCAGGTTCGCCTGATCCCCGGTGGGGGACAGGAAAGCGGACGGCGTGGCGGCACCGAGTCGGCAGCGGCGATCGCCGGGTTCGGGGCGGCGGCGGAAGCGTTTGCCGAGCGGTTCTACCACGCCAATGTCAGCGAGCTGGTGCGGACGGCGGAAGACGGCATGCGGTTGATTGCGCCAGATCTGGTGATCTTCGGCGAGAAGGCCGACCGGATCGGCAATGTGAGCAATTTCGCGGTGCCGGGGCTGAAGAATGCGGTGGCGATGATGGGGCTGGACCTTGCCGGTCTTGCCGTTTCGTCGGGCTCCGCCTGCTCGTCGGGCAAGGTTGGCCCGAGCCACGTGCTCGGCGCCATGGGTGTGCCGGCAGAGCTGGGCGAGTGTGCAATGCGTGTGAGTTTCGGCTGGTCCTCTTCAATCGAGGACGTCGAGGCTTATCTCAGGGGTTTTGGCGAAGTCGTCGGGCGTCACCGCGCCCGCCACGGCGTTGCAGCATAGGAAGAAGACGATGGCCCGTTACGATATCCCGACTTTGAAGGAAGAGATCGAGGACGATACCGTTGAGAAGGTACTCGCGCTCGATGTCGAGAAGTACAAGTACGGGTTCGAAACTCAGCTCGAAGTCGACAAGGCCCCCAAGGGCCTGAACGAAGACACGGTTCGCTTCATCTCGGCCAGAAAGGGCGAGCCGGAGTGGATGCTGGAATGGCGCCTGGATGCCTACAAGCGCTGGCTGACCATGGACGAGCCGACCTGGGCCAAGGTGCACTACCCCAAGATCGACTTCCAGGACATGTATTACTACGCAGCGCCCAAGAGCGCAGCGAAGCCGAAGTCGCTCGACGAGATCGATCCGGCACTGCTCGAGATGTACGAGAAGCTCGGCGTGCCGCTGAAGGAGCGCGAGATTCTCGCCGGTATCGAGCAGCCCAAGGTTGCCGTCGACGCGGTGATCGATTCCGTCTCGGTCGGCACCACCTTCCGCGCCGAGCTCGAGAAGATGGGCATCATCTTCTGCTCGATCTCCGAGGCGATCCGCGAGTACCCGGATCTGGTGAAGCAGTATCTCGGCTCGGTGGTTCCGGTTTCGGACAACTACTACGCGACGCTGAACTCGGCGGTCTTCACTGACGGCTCGTTCTGCTACATCCCCAAGGGCGTCCGCTGCCCGATGGAGCTCTCCACCTATTTCCGCATCAACGAGGCCAAGACCGGCCAGTTCGAGCGCACGCTGCTGATCGCCGACGAGGGCTCTTATGTGAGCTACCTCGAGGGCTGCACCGCGCCGGCCCGCGCCGAGCACCAGTTGCACGCCGCAGTGGTCGAACTCGTTGCTCTGGCTGATGCCGAGATCAAATACTCGACGGTGCAGAACTGGTTCCCGGGCGACAAGGACGGCAAGGGCGGCGTCTACAACTTCGTCACCAAGCGCGGCGACTGCCGTGGCGACCGCTCGAAGATCAGCTGGACCCAGGTGGAAACCGGCTCGGCGATCACCTGGAAGTATCCTTCGTGCATCCTGCGCGGCGACAACTCGTCGGGTGAATTCTACTCGATCGCCATCTCGAACGGCTATCAGCAGGTCGATAGCGGCACCAAGATGCTGCATTTGGGCAAGAACACCACGAGCCGGATCATCTCCAAGGGCATCGCGGCGGGCTTTTCGGACAACACCTATCGCGGCCAGGTCTCGGCGCATGCCAAGGCCAAGGGCGCTCGCAACTTCACCCAGTGCGACAGCCTGTTGATCGGCGACAAGTGCGGCGCGCATACGGTGCCCTATATCGAGAGCCGCAACGCCAGTGCGGTGTTCGAGCACGAGGCAACGACCAGCAAGATCTCCGACGACCAGATGTTCTACTGCATGCAGCGCGGTCTCTCGGAAGAGGAAGCCGTGGCGCTGATCGTCAACGGCTTCGTCCGCGACGTGCTGCAGCACCTGCCGATGGAGTTCATGGTTGAGACGCAGAAGCTGATCTCGATCTCGCTCGAGGGCAGCGTCGGCTGATGACCGAGGCGCCCCACACCATTGTCAACGTTGCCGATCTTGAGCTGAAATGGCTCAAGGTGGGCAATCGCTTTGAGGTGGGGCTCAACGACATCGACGTGGCCGTCGGCACCGAGCAGATCGGCGCCACGCTGCACGTGGTGCCATCAGGCAAGACCGCCTGGCCGTACCATCGGCACCATGGCAATGACGAGCTGTTCTTCATCGTCTCGGGCGGCGGAACCTATCGAGTCGGCGAGCGGCGCTTGCCGATCAAGGCCGGCGATTGCATCGGGGCGCCTGCCGGCGGCGAGGCGCACCAGATCATCAACACCAGCGACGCCGAGCTGCGCTATATTGCCTTTGCCAACCACGGCCGGGCCGACGTCACCGAGTATCCCGACAGCGGCCGCATTGCGGTCGACATTGCGCATGGCAACGACCGGGAACCGATGTCGATCTTCAGCACCGCCGGCAAGCTGACGCCGTTCGGCTACTGGGACGGTGAAGACACCGAGGGCGAGGGGGGCACCAAATGAAAGTGGTGTTGAACCTCGAAGACGTTCCGCTGGAGCAGGGGGCGAAAGGTACGCGCTTTGCGGCGGCGACCGGCGAGTTCGGTCCGGCGCTCGGGCTGTTCGGCCTCGGCGCTGCGTTGCATGTCGTGCCGCCGGGCAAAACGGCGACGCCGTTCCATCGTCACCACACCTCCGACGAGATGTTCCTGATCCTCTCCGGCACCGGCACCTACCGGTACGGCGAAGAGCGGCTCCCGGTCCGCGTCGGCGATTGTCTCTCGGCGCCGGCGGGCGGCGAGGGGCATCAGCTCATCAATACCGGTGTCGTGGAGCTGCGCTATATCGCGTTCTCCAACAACACCAATGCCGATGTGGTCGAGTATCTCGACAGCGGCCGCATCCGCGTCGATATCGGGGCGACGGGACATCACCGCGAGAACGCCACCTTCGGTGCCGGCGGCAAGCTGATGCCGATGGGCTATTGGGACGGCGAAGACACCGGAGGAGAGAAGTGAGCAAGCCTCTCCTCAACATCGCGGAGCTGGCTCTCGATAGCTGGACGCAGGGCGCGAATTACCAGTCGTCGGACGCTTCGTTCGGCCGGCTGCTGGGGCTGCGCAACCTCGGTATCAGCTACAACGAGGTGCCCGCGGGCAAGTCGAGCTGCCCGTTCCACAACCACCATGTCGAGGACGAATTGTTCATCGTGCTCGAAGGCGAAGGCACCTATCGCTACGGCGAGGGCAGCCATGCCATCAAGGCCGGCGACGTGCTGGGCGCCCCGGCAGGCGACCGTTCGACAGCGCATCAGATCATCAACACCGGCACTGGCGTGCTTCGGTATTTCGGCATCTCGACGATGGCCGCCACCGAAGTGTGCGAGTACCCGGACTCGAACAAGTTTGGCGTCTTTTCCCGGACCAGCGGTAACCCGACCGACAAATCGTCGCTTCGGCACATCGCGCGCGAGGCAGCGAGCCTCGACTACTGGGACGGCGAGAATATCGGAGAAGTGAAATGACCACCCCCATGCTCGAAATCCGCGACCTCACCGTGCGCATCGAGGAACGCGAAATCCTCAAAGGCGTGAACCTGATCGTCCCCAAGGGCGAAGTGCATGCGATCATGGGACGTAACGGCTCGGGCAAATCGACGCTCAGCTATGTGCTGGCCGGTAAGGAAGACTACGAGGTCACCGGCGGCGAAGTGCTGCTCGACGGCGTCAACATCCTCGAGATGGAGCCCTCGGAGCGCGCTACGGCCGGGCTGTTCCTCGCTTTCCAGTACCCGATCGAGATCCCGGGTGTTGCCACCATGACCTTCCTCAAGGCCGCGCTGAATGCCAAGCGCAAAGCCAATGGCGAGGGTGAGTTGTCGACGCCGGACTTCATGAAGGCGGTCAAGGAAGCCGGCAAGGCGCTGCATATCGACAGCGACATGCTGAAGCGCGCGCTGAATGTCGGGTTCTCCGGTGGCGAGAAGAAGCGCGCAGAAATCCTACAGATGGCGCTCTTGAAGCCCAAGATGTGCATCCTCGACGAGACCGATTCCGGCCTCGACATCGACGCGCTCAAGGTGGTGTCGGAGGGGGTCAATGCGCTGCGTGGTGCCGACCGCTCGATGCTGGTGATCACCCACTACCAGCGCCTGCTGAACCACATCGTGCCGGATGTCGTGCATGTGTTCTCGGATGGCCGGGTGGTCGAGAGCGGCGGCAAGGAACTGGCGCTGGAACTGGAAGCCAAGGGCTATGCCGGCTTCGACGAAGCGGCGGCGTAAGGGCAGATGACCATGCATATCCCCGTCCGGCTGGGGCCGGCTGAACAGAAGCTCATCGACCAGCTGACGGCCGCCGGTGCGGTGGCGGAAGCCGAGCGCCTCAGCGGCGCCGGGCTGCCGACGCGGCGCGTCGAGGCCTATCACTATACCGATCTGAAGCAGTTGCTGCGCTCGGTTCCCGAACTTGCCGCGGCCGCGACGGAGGCGAGCGCGCCGGCTCTGCGCATCGCCGGCGCCTATCAGCTGATGATCGCCAATGGCGTGGTACAGGACACCGGCACCGCGCCGGCCGGGGTCATCGTCGGCAAGTCGACGGGCAGTGTGCTCACGACGCGTGACGATGTGGTTACGCGTCTCAACCTGGCACTGACCCGGGAATGCCTGACGCTCGACCTCGACGGTTCGGTCGATCCGGTGATCCAGATCGACCGCCGGACCGAGGGCGCGGCGGGACATTCGACCAGCGCGGCAAAAATCTTCGTTGCCGATGACAGCAGCGCGGTGATCGTCGAGACCTATTCGGGCAGCGAGGAAGCCCATCTCGGCAACCACGCGACCTACCTGGCGTTGGGGAAGAACGCCAAGGTGACCCACATCACGGTCAACCTCGCGGCCAAGAAGGCCACGCACTTCGCCTCCAACGAGTATCATCTCGCGGAAGGCGCGCAGTTGCGCACGCTGATCATCAATGCCGGTGCGGCGCTGAGCCGGACCCAACTGTTCCCGCGCTACGAAGGCGCCGGCGCCCATGCCGACATCACCGGGCTGAACCTCGTTTCCGAGGGCCAGCACGCCGACATCACCATGGATGCGCTGCACGCCGTACCGCATACCTCGTCGAAGCCGCTGTTCAAATCGATTGCCCGCGGGCGTTCGAAGGCCGTGGTGCAGGGCCGGCTGGTGGTGGCGCGCGATGCGCAGAAGACCGATGCCAAGCTGATGAGCCAGGGGCTTATGCTGTCGGACGAGGCGGAAATCCTCTGCAAGCCCGAACTCGAGATCTATGCCGACGACGTGGTCTGCGGCCACGGTTCGACCTGCGGGCAGCTCGATGAAGACTCGCTATTCTACCTGATGAGCCGCGGCGTCGCGAAAGCCGATGCCGAGACCATGCTGGTGCGCGCCTTCCTCGCCGAGTTGGTCGACCCGATTGAAGATGAGGCGCTGAGCGAGGCGCTGACGGCGGTGATCGACGGCTGGCTGGCGGCGAGCTGACACCTGAAGAAAGGCCTCCTCGCCCGGAGCGCTGCGCGCTCCGACCTCTCCCCCAAGGGAGAGGTGGCGATGGGGCGAAGATAGTGCCTAAGCACCACCTCTCCCTTGGGGGAGAGGTCGCCGCGCAGCGGCGGGTGAGGGGGCCTTCTGCCCTCCAACAGGAAACGAGTATGACCTTCGACCTGAACCAGATCCGCGCCGATTTCCCGATCCTCGACGAGAAGATCCACGGCAACCGGCTGGTCTATCTCGATAGCGGAGCGTCGGCACAGAAGCCGAACCAGGTGCTCGACCGGATGGATTGGGCGCACCGGCACGCCTATGCGAACGTGCATCGCGGCCTCCACACGCTCGCCAATCGGGCGACCGAGGCCTATGAGGGCGGGCGCGAGGCGACCCGACGTTTCCTCAACGCCAGGCGGAACGAGGAGATCATCTTCACCCGTTCGGCCACCGAGGCGATCAACCTGGTTGCAGCGTCGTTCCTTGGTCCGCGGATTGGGGAGGGCGACGAGATCGTGCTCTCGATTATGGAGCACCACTCCAACGTGGTGCCCTGGCACTTCCACCGCGAACGCAAGGGTGCAGTGCTGCAGTGGGTCGACGTGCGCGACGACGGCAGCTTCGATATCGACGCGTTCGAGGCGGCGCTATCACCTAGGACGCGGATGGTGGCGATCACCCACATGTCGAACGTCCTGGGCACGGTGACGCCGATCAAAGAGATCGTCGAGATCGCCCATGCGCGGGGCATCCCGGTGCTGGTCGACGGTAGCCAGGGTGCGGTGCACCTCAAAGTCGACGTGCAGGACCTGGGCGTCGATTTCTACGTCTTCACCGGCCACAAGCTCTACGGTCCGACGGGGATCGGCGTGCTGTACGGGAAGTACGAGCTGCTCGCCGATATGCAACCCTACCAGGGCGGCGGCGAGATGATCGACACCGTCACCCGTGACAGCGTCACGTACAACGAGCCGCCGCACCGGTTCGAGGCCGGTACGCCGCCGATCGTCCAGGCGATCGGACTCGGCGCCGCCATCGACTATGTCGAGGGCGTTGGCCGTGAAGCGGCGCAGGCGCACGAAGCGGAACTCACCGGTTATGCGATGGAGCGATTGCAGCGGATCAACTCGCTGCGGCTGATCGGCACGGCGCCGGGCAAGGGCGGCATCTTCTCGTTCGAGGTCAAGGGCGCGCATGCGCACGACGTCTCGACCATTCTCGATCGCTACGGCATCGCGGTGCGCGCCGGCACGCATTGCGCCATGCCGCTGCTACAAAGGTTCGGCGTCACCTCTACCTGCCGAGCCTCCTTCGGCCTATATACCGGCAAGGATGACATCGACGCGCTCGTAGAGGGCATCGAAAAGGCGCGAAGCTTCTTCGCCTAAGGCACGAAGCCCGTTTCGCCTGGGGAATTGATATGAGTGACGAAGTGAACGAGATTGCCCCCGAGGTCGCCGCCGCCGAGCCGAATGCCGGCGACGCGCCTCGCATCACGCCCAATGTTGGTGCGGCGATTCCCGCCGACGACGTGGAGCGGATCACCAGGGATCTGATCGGGGCGCTGAAAACCGTATACGATCCGGAGATTCCGGTCGATATCTACGAGCTCGGGCTGATCTACAAGGTCGACCTCGATGACGACCGCAACCTCACCATCGACATGACGCTGACCGCACCGGGATGCCCGGTGGCCGGTGAGATGCCGGGCTGGGTGGAGAACGCAGCCCGCAATGTCGAGGGCATCCAGGACGTCACCGTCAACATGGTCTACGATCCGCCGTGGGACGCTTCGCGCATGAGCGAGGAAGCCCAGGTGGCGCTGAACTGGTGGTAATTCACCAGCGTTAGGTCTATATATCGTCTTGTTACGATGAAGGGCTTGAGCCGATGCCGTTGAAGATCATGAGCCTCACCGATGCCGCCGTCGAGCGCATCAACGAGATCATCGAGGACAGCGCTACCCCAGTGACCGGCGTGCGCGTCGGCATCAAGGATGCCGGCTGCGCCGGCCAATCCTACACGCTCGCCTATGTCAGCGAGCCGGTTAAGGGCGACGACCACATCGAAGAGAAGGGCGTCCACGTCTATGTGGAGCCCAAGGCGACGCTGTTCCTGCTCGGCACGGTGATGGATTTCGAGGAAGACATCCTGAAATCCGGCTTCACCTTCAAGAACCCGAACCAGACCGGCGAGTGCGGCTGCGGCGAGAGCGTGCAACTGAAGCCGGCGGATCTGAAGGCACTGGCCGAGGCCCGCGCGCAGGCTTAGGCGTTACTCGCCGACAAACTTTCCCGTTTCACAGAGTCATTCCCGCGAAAGTGGGAGCCTGTGTTTGCGATCTCTCCACCGGCGCCTGAGGATGGCCCAGGTTCCCACTTTCGCGGGAATGACCCCGGTGGGGTTGGCTCCAGCGCGTGTCGGGTGGACCCTTTCAATCCCGCCGCGCCTGCGCTACATCCGTCTTGCTTGCTTCAATCTCACCCCGGCAAAGGACCGGGCCATCTTGAGAACATCGATGTGTCCGGCCCTGCCGGAGTGAGTGCGGCCATTGCGCCGCTCTGTGACGGAGTCCTCCATTGACCGCTGCCGCTTCCTCAAAGCTCGAGGCTTTGACGATTGTTCCGCCTGATCATCCACTGGTCGGCCGGGTGACGCCGCCGGGGTCGAAATCGATCACCAATCGCGCGCTGCTGCTGGCGGCGCTGGCCAAGGGGACGAGCCGGCTGACCGGAGCGCTCAAAAGCAAGGACACGGCGCTGATGGCCAGGGCGCTGATCCAGATGGGCGTCAGTGTCGAGGAGCCGGATGCGACGAGCTTCATCGTCATCAGCGACGGCACACTGAGGGCGCCGGCCGAGCCGCTGGTGCTGGGCAATGCCGGCACCGCGACGCGCTTTCTGACGGCCGCGGTGTCGCTGGTCGAGGGCAGGGTAGTGGTGGATGGCGACGAGGCGATGCGCAAGCGCCCGATCGAGCCGCTGCTGGTGGCGCTGCGTTCGCTCGGCATCGATGCGACCAGCGAAACCGGCTGTCCGCCGGTGGTGATCAACGGTACCGGTTCGTTCGGCAGTGGCCGGGTGGAAATCGATGGCGGGCTCTCCAGCCAGTACGTCTCGGCGCTGCTGATGGCGGCGCCGTTCGGTGAGGGCCCGATCGAGGTGGCGCTGACCGGCAAGGACCTTGATGCGCGTGGCTACGTCAACCTGACGCTGGCCGCGATGCGGGCGTTCGGCGCCAGCGTTGCGCAGCTCGACGAGATGACCTGGCAGGTGCATCCCACCGGTTACCAGGCGACCGACTTCCACATCGAGCCCGACGCGTCAGCAGCAACCTATCTGTGGGCGGCGGAAGCGCTGACCGGCGGCAGTATCGACCTCGGCGTGCCGATGGAGGCGTTCACTCAGCCGGACGCCGAGGCGGCCACGCTGATCCGCATGTTTCCGCGCATGCCCTCGGTGATCGACGGCTCGCAGATGCAGGACGCGGTGCCGACGCTCGCTGTGCTGGCCGCCTTCAACGAGGCGCCGGTGCGTTTCGTCGGCATTGCCAATCTGCGCGTCAAGGAGTGCGACCGAATCTCGGCGCTCTCCACCGAACTCAACCGTATCCGGCCCGGCCTCGCGCATGAGGAAGGCGATGAGCTGGTGGTGTCGTCCGATCCACGTCTGGTTGAGTTGAAGCATCGCAACCAGCGGACCAGCATCGAGACCTACGAGGACCACCGCATCGCCATGAGCTTTGCGCTGGCGGCGCTGAAGATCGGCGGGATCTCGATTCTCGATCCGGATTGCGTGGGCAAGACCTATCCGGGCTACTGGGATGCGCTGCGCTCGTTGGGGGTGGAGACGACAGCGGCATAGCTCGCTCCTCGCTTCCGCTCGGATCGGCGATGCGACGAGCGGCGACCGACCGCTAGGCCGCCACGATGTCCTCGTCGCCCAACTCGGTCTCGCCGACCACCATGTTGCGGCCACGGTGCTTGGCGGCGTAGAGGCAGCGGTCGGCGCGTTCGATCAGGCTCGAGGGCGTATCCCCGGCGCGGTACATGGCGACACCGAACGAGGCGGTGACGCGGCCGAGCTTCTCGTTGGTCGAGCGCTTCAGCAGTTCCTTGGCCTGGATCGCTTTGCGGATGTTGTCGGCAAGGATCACCGCGCCTTCGAGGTCAGTATCAGGCAGCACCGCGGCAAACTCCTCGCCGCCGTAGCGGGCAGCAATGTCGCGGCCCTTGATGTTGGATTTAAGGGTCATCGCGACAAGCCGCAGCACCTGGTCACCTGTCTGGTGGCCCCAGGTGTCGTTGAAGCGCTTGAAGTGATCGATGTCGATCAGCATCAGGCACATGTGGTCGCCGTGCTCTTCGGCCCGGCTCACCGCGCGCAGCAGCCCGTCGTCGAAGGCCTTGCGGTTGTAGACCTTGGTGAGCGGATCGAGCAGCGCTTCGCGACGCACATCGTCGAGATCGCGCTGCAGCGCTTCGATATCGTCGCGCGAGGCGGCGAGGTTCTTCTCGAGCTGATGGTTGGCGTCCTGCATGCGACGGGTTTCTGCCAGCAGCGCCGTGGCCAGCGTCCGCAGTCTTCTGGCATCCAGTTCCTCCGAGCCGAGATCGCCGCTCGCCACCTGCAATGAGGCCGAGTAGGAACTGGCTGTGGTCATGGCGGTGTCGATGGCATCGTGGATGGCGACGATGCGGTTCGACATGCGCTGCGACACGCCAGAAATGCGCTCGTTGGCATCCTGTGCGCGGAGAAACTCGTTGTAGAGGCGCTCGGCGACATCGGCGGTTGGAGGGCCGTCGCGGAAGATCGCGTTGATGCGGGCGTTCAGCGCCGGATTGATGCCGGTGGCGTAGGTGTAGAGCAGCTCATAGAACTGGGGATACGGGGGAATAGTCGCGCGCTTCAGCAGGTCGAGCGCCGAATTGGCATAGCCCAGGGCGCGTCTGAATTCCTGTTCTGACACCGTTCCCCCAGGCCCGGCTCCTGCCGGTCGTTTCGGCCGGCATTGTCAGTTGTTCCGCATTAATGAGGCGTAAAAACCCGGCGATCTGTTAGCAATTCTACTGAGATCGCCGGGGAAATTCTGTAGATCGCCGTTACTTCCGCAGCAGGAACGCCGGGATCGGCCCATCAGAACCGAACGGCGAATCGGCGACGATGCCTTCGACGTGCTGAGTACGGGGCTCCCGAGCCGGTTTGTCGGCGCCATTACCACGATTGTTGTCGCGGTGCGCGTCGTTGCGGGGCGGACGACCGGCGCGCTCGTTCCGCTCGGCGCGTGGCTCGCGGGCCTCCTGCGGTGCCGCGGCCTCGGTGTCGGTTGCTTCTAGCTTGGCTGGCGCAGTCTTGGCTGCCGCGGCATCGCGCGCTCGGCCACCGCGGCGACCACGACCTTCGCGCGGCGCACGCTCGCTGCGCTCTTCGCCGTCGGGAGCTGCGGTGCGTTCCACCGATCCACCGCCCAGCTTCACCTCGGGAATGTCCTTGGCGATCAGCTTGGTGATGGCGTCGACATATTTGCCGTCGGACGGCGTGGCGAGGGTGATTGCCACGCCGGAGCGACCCGCACGACCGGTGCGGCCAATGCGGTGCACGTAGTCTTCGGCGTGCGTCGGCACGTCGAAATTGAACACGTGGCTCACCGCCGGGATGTCGAGGCCGCGGGCCGCCACGTCACTGGCGATCAGCAACTGCAGCTTGTCGGTTTTGAACGCGTCGAGCGTTTCCATGCGGCTCTTCTGGTCCATGTCGCCATGCAGCCCGCCGGCGGAAAAGCCGTGGCGCTCGAGCGAGCGGGCGAGGGTGGCCACGTCGCGTTTGCGATTGGAGAAGATGATGGCGTTCTTGAGATTCTCTTCGCCGCGGATCAACTGACGGAGCGCGGCGCGCTTCTCCTCCGGTTTGCCCGAAACCCGCACCAGCCGCTGCTCGATCGTCTCTGCCGTCGAATTCTGGCGCGCCACTTCGAGTTTGATCGGGTCACGCAGGAAGCGGTTGGTGAGGCGCTGGATTTCCGGCGGCATGGTGGCCGAGAAGAACAGCGTCTGCCGGCGCGGCGGCAACAGACCGCAGATGCGCTCGATATCGGGGATAAAGCCCATGTCGAGCATGCGGTCGGCCTCGTCGATCACGAGGATGTCGACGCCGGTGAGCAGGATCCTGCCGCGCTCGAACTGGTCGAGCATGCGGCCGGGGGTGGCGATCAGCACGTCGGCACCACGGTCGAGCACCCGGTTCTGATCTTCGAAACTGACGCCGCCGATCAGCAGCGCAACGTTGAGCTTGTGGTTCTTGCCGTACTTTTCAAAGTTCTCGTGCACCTGCGCTGCGAGTTCGCGCGTCGGTTCGAGGATCAGGGTGCGCGGCATGCGGGCCCGGGCCCGGCCGCTTTCCAGCAGCGTGAGCATGGGCAAGACGAACGACGCGGTCTTGCCGGTGCCGGTCTGTGCGATGCCGATAATGTCCTTCTTCTGAAGGACATGCGGGATAGCCTGCGCCTGGATATCGGTGGGCTTGGTGTAGCCGGATGCGGCAACCGCATCGATCACCTTGGCGCTGAGGCCCAACCCGGAAAAGTCATTTGCCAAATCAGTGGTCCGCTCAAGTAGGGAAGGCAGGTCGACGGGCAGCTACTTGAGGAGGTGCGGGTCGACGAAGGGGTCGCAAAGTACAAGCCGGATAATCAGGCATCGCCTTGCAGCAACCGATCCGGACTCCGCCCTTTCCGGGGCGCTCGCGCAGCGCGCCCGGAACATAGTGGAAACCCCTTGCGAGTCAACGGCCTTTGCAGATGCGGAGTTAATTGGGTGCCGATCAGGCGTTGCCGAGATCGAGCACTACGATTTCGGGCCAGTTGCCAATCCGCACCGGAATGACGGAACAACCAAGGCCCCTCGAGACAATCAGCTCGCGTCCCTCGACATTGTAGTGCCCGGCAGGAAAGCGGCGCGAGCCAAGCGATGCTGCCCAAGGGCGCCAGCCCAGCAGCGAAATCTGGCCGCCATGGGTGTGGCCCGAGAGCGTCAGGCTGACGCGGTCGGGCACCCGTGGGAAGATGTCGGGCTCGTGCGCGAGCAGTAAGGTCGGCTCGCCGTCCGGGATCGGGGCGAGGGTCGCATCGAGGTCGTCGAGGCCGCTGGTGTGCCGGCCGTCATGCAGCCCGCCCGGCAGGATACCCATCTGGTCGCCGAGACCGGCGAGCCAGAAGCCATGTCCATCCTTCTCGAGACGGATCGCCTCGTTGACGTAGGTCGCGATGCCGGCGTCGATCAGGGCCGTTCGCGCCCGTGGCGTTGCCGAATGGTCCAACTGGAAGGCGCGGTCCTCCCAGTAGTCATGGTTGCCGAGCACGGCATGCACGCCGAGCGGGGCGGAGAGTTTGCCGAGTGCTGTCGCCCAGTCGGCATTGGCGACCCGCCCGGTGCTCATTCGCATGCCGCTGACATAGTCGCCGAGCAGCAGGATGACGTCGGCGCCGAGCTCCTGGGTCTGGGTGCACAGTTGCTCGATGCGCTGCTTATCCATCCATGGTTCGCAGGCGTGGAGATCGGCGATGACGGCGGCACGGAGCTTCAGGCCGGCCGGCCAGCGGCGCGGCGTGAGGGCGTAGCTGGTGATACGCGGGCGGGCGAGAGCTTCGATGAACGGGTAGGCAGCCGCTGCGACCAGCCCAAGCACACCCACGCCGAACAGCTTCAGCACGCCGCGCCTAGTGATCATGTTCGCCCCTGATCCCTCAGGGACGGCCAAGCCCGATCCCTAGATGTCCAGATCGGTGACGAATGCGGCGTTTTCCTGGATGAAGTCGAAACGGGCTTCCGGGCGGTTGCCCATCAGGCGGTCGACCGAGAGCCGGGTCTCCTCGAAATCGTCGCGGATGCGGACCTGCAGCAGGGTGCGGGACTTCTTGTCCATCGTGGTTTCGCGCAGGTGCACGTAGGGCATCTCGCCGAGGCCCTTGAAGCGCGTGATATCGGGCTTCTTGCCCTTGAACTCGTCCGCCAGCAGCTGGTCGCGGTGCGCGTCGTTCATGGCGTAGGCGACCTTGGGGCCGGCGCTGATGCGGAACAGCGGCGGCATGGCGAGGTAGAGGTGCCCGCCCTCGATGAGTTTGGGCATCTCCTGGAAGAAGAAGGTCATCAGCAGCGAGGCGATGTGGGCGCCGTCGACGTCGGCGTCGGTCATCAGGATGACCTTGTCGTAACGCAGCTCGTCCTCGCGATAGCGGTCACGGGTGCCGCAGCCGAGCGCCTGGGTCAGGTCGGCGATCGCCTGGCTGGCCTGCACCTTGTCGCGGGTGGCGCCGGCAACGTTGAGGATCTTGCCGCGCAGCGGCAGGATGGCCTGGCTCTTGCGGTCGCGCGCCTGCTTGGCGCTGCCACCGGCCGAGTCACCCTCGACGATGAAGATCTCGGCGCCCTGGGCGGCCGATTGCGTGCAGTCGGCGAGTTTGCCGGGCAAGCGGAGCTTCCGAGTTGCCGACTGGCGGTCGACTTCCTTTTCCTTCTTGCGCCGCAGGCGTTCTTCCGCACGCTCGATCGCCCAGTCGAGGAGCTTCGACGCCTGGTTGGGCGAGGCGGCGAGCCAGTGGTCGAACGGGTCGCGCAACGCCGTGTCGACGATGCGGGTCGCCTCGGGAGAGCTCAGCTTGTCCTTGGTCTGGCCGACGAATTCCGGTTCGCGCACGAACACCGAGAGCATGGCCGAGCACTGCACCAGCACGTCCTCGGCGGTAAGCTGGGCGGCGCGCTTGTTGCCGCTCAGTTCGGCATAGTTGCGCAGGCCGCGGAGCAGGGCGACGCGGAGACCCTGCTCGTGCGTGCCGCCATCGCCGGTCGGTACGGTGTTGCAGTAGGAGTTGACGAAGCCGTCGCCGAGGCACCAAGCCACGGCCCACTCGACCGAGCCGTGCGTGCCGGGCTTGCCGATGATGCCGGAGAAGATCTCCTCGGCGATGCGCGGCTCGCCTTCGATGCGGTTGGCGAGGAAATCACGCAGCCCGCCAGGGAAATGGAAGGTTGCCTTGGCCGGCACGTCGGACGTCGCGAGGCTCTCGTCGCAGGTCCAGCGGATCTCGACGCCGCCGAACAGGTAAGCCTTCGAGCGGGTCATCTTGAACAGGCGGGCGGCCGAGAACTTGTGCTCGCCGAAGATTTCCGGATCGGGGTGGAAGCGCTGCGTGGTGCCGCGCCGGTTCTGCACCTTGCCGACCGTTTCGACGGCACCGAGCGGTTTGCCGCGCGAGAAGGCGATCCGATACAGCATCTGGTCGCGGGCGACCTCGGTGACGAGGCTGTCGGACAGCGCGTTGACCACCGACACGCCGACGCCGTGCAGGCCGCCCGAGGTTTCGTAGGCCTTGCCGTCGAATTTGCCGCCGGCATGCAGCCGGGTCATGACGATCTCGAGCGTCGAGACGCCTGGGAATTTCGGATGGTTCTCGACTGGGATACCGCGGCCGTTGTCGGTCACGGTCAGGAACCCGTCCTCGCCGAAATGTACCTCGATGCGGCTGGCATGACCGGCAATCGCTTCATCCATCGAGTTATCGATGACTTCTGCGAACAGGTGGTGCAGCGCGTTGGCGTCAGTACCGCCAATATACATGCCGGGGCGACGGCGCACGGGCTCGAGCCCCTCGAGCACCTCGATATCGGCAGCCGAGTAGGAAGCGGCGTGGGCAACACTGGGGGCAGGGCTGGCGGCTGGCGTTCTCGGCGTGGGGGTGGCAGGCGCGCGCTGCGGAGCGGTGTCCTCACCGTCAGAGCCGAAAAGGTCGTCGATCGCCGCCATGAAATCTCCGTCCGAGGCGCGAATCGGGCGCCTCACAAGCTCTAGCATACTTGCTGCTTTGGGTGGGTTAAGCGGGAGGTAGGGCTCTGCGATCGAGCTGTCAACCGGTCGTGAACGGCATGTGAATGCATGGTTCCGCGAGCATTCAACGGCGGGGCAGTAATTCACCGCCCGAGATTGCGGAGCACCCAGCTGGGGCCAGTAGGCAGTGTCCGGGCTGGGTGTTCGGCAATCTCACCTCGACCGCGCCTCGTATCACTCGCAAATCCGCCGCCCACGTTGCCCCGCAACATGAATGGCAGATGAACGGGCGATACCGCATTGGTTAAGAATGCAACCTTTACGGTCGTGGCACGCTAGCGGACCTGGCGCCTTATGTAGACTGTATAGGAGACCACCATGACCCCGATCCTTTCCACTGTGATGAAGTCCGGCCGTGCGGCGATCGTTGCCCTGACGCTCGGTGCCGCAACCATCACGGCGATGCCGGTCCAGGCCCAGTCCGAGCCGCAGTTCAGCTTCCAGCTGGGCATTAATGGCGGCAACGACGCGCAGACTTTCAGCAAGGGCAAGAAGCAGGGCCGCATCATCATCGACGACTGCCTGACCAACCGTCAGGTGGAGCGTGGCCTGCGCGAGTACGGCTTCCGCAATGTCGATGTGATCCGCAACCTCGGCCGCGATCGCGTGCTGGTTGTCGCCTCGTGGCGCAACAAGGACTACGCGATGAAGGTCGATAAGTGCTCGGGCCGCGTCTACGACGTGAAGCGGCTGAAGAAGTTCCGCGGCCAGCCGGGCTTCAACCTGCAGTTCAATTTCGGCAGCGGCTACTGATCCAGTTCCGGCGGGAGCCGGATCCTCCCTCGTGCTCCCGCCAGATCCCGGCCTCCCAAGGGCCGGGATTTTCTGTTGGTGAGTTGCAAAGGAGAACGACATGAAAGCCACTACGCTCATCCGCGCCGCCGTGCTCGGTCTGGCGCTCAGCGCTTCGGCACTCCCCGTGCAGGCGCAGAGCATGCAGTTCCAGTTCGGCTTCGGCACCGACGGCTTCGGCTACCGACGGCCGCTGGTCTGCATCGAACTGACCGACCGGCAGATCCGAAATGCCGTGCGGCAACAGGGCTACACCAATATCTCGCTGAACGTGCGCAACGACCGGCGCATCCAGGTGCGGGCGACCCGCGGCAACTGGGTCTACCTGTTACGCGTCTCCACCTGTACCGGGGCGATCCTCAATCGTGAACGGCTGCGCCGCAGCTGACGAAGTCGCCAGTGAATCCCGAATCTTCAACAAACTCAATGCGTCCGGTTCCGTACAAAGAGCCGGACGCATTGTTTTGGAGCACTTGATTCAGACTTCGTTTGCTTCTCGGAAGCACTTTCTTAAGCGCTCGCAGGTATGAATTTCACATACGGTTTTTGTTCGGAGTAGCCGTATGCGCGCCCAAGCCAAGAGCGGTCTCGCGTACCTTGAGACGGCTGTTAGGGCGCCACGCGACAGCGGATGGCAGCAGGCCGGATTTGATAGTTTTGCGTACCGGCTTGCCCATCTTGCTCTGCCTCGCCCGCTGACCCTCGCCGCCATTGCCATGCTGTTCTATCTGGTGTGATTGCCAAACCAGCGTCACGCGCGTATTGAGCTGGCCGTCCGCAATGCCAACCAAGGAGGGTCGCGTGGGCTATCGTCATGACCAGCACCGCAATCGCGGCCCTGTTTCGGCCCTGCAGCTTTAGTTGCAGGGCTGGCCGAACGGGTCCGGACGTTTTCGTCGTCTCACACCATTCTGGTCTGCCCAAACCGGCTCCGCTTCGCGCGTGAGCCATTGACGGCACAGGTCCCCATCTGGGACCGCTAGAATTCCAGAGAGACGAAAATGGGCTCGATCAGCCTCAAGAACCTTTCCATCACCGCCACCGACCCGCTGTTCCGCGACCTCAGCCTTGTCGTCGCAGACGGCGACCGCGTCGGGCTCGTCGCCGGCAACGGCCTCGGCAAGACCTCGCTGCTGCGTGTCATCGCCGGGCTGGCGGAACCCACTGCCGGGGAAGTGGTGCGCTCGCGCGGGCTGCGCATCGGCTATGTCGAGCAGGACGTGCCGGCCGACCTGATGGCGCTCACCATGCGCGACGCCGTGCTGGAAGCGCTGCCGGTCGCCGATCGCGAGACCGATGCCTGGCGAGCCGATGTGGCGCTCGATGGACTCGAAACCCCCTATGAGCTGCGCGACCGGCTGGTCTCGGCGCTCAGCGGTGGCTGGCAACGCCTGATGCTGATCGCTCGCGTGTGGGTCACCGATCCCGATGCGCTGCTGATGGACGAGCCGACCAACCATCTCGATCTGTCGAAACTGTTCCGGCTCGAGACCTGGCTCAACCGCGAAGCCCGCAACATTCCGCTGATCGTTGCCAGCCACGATCGCGACTTCCTCGATGCGGTGACCAACCGGACGCTTTTCCTCAGGCCGGGGACGTCACGCTACATGCCGCTCGCTTACTCGGCAGCGCGCCAGGAGATCGAGCGCGAAGACGCCTCGCAGGAAGCGCAGAACGAGCGCGACCTCAAAGAGGCGAGCAAGCTCAGGAAGCAGGCGGCCAAGCTCAACAATATCGGCATCAATTCAGGCAGCGACCTCCTGGTGGTCAAGACCAAGCAGCTGCGCGAACGAGCGCAGAGGATCGAGGAAGCGGTGCGACCTGCGCATCGCGAGCGCTCGGGCGAGATCAGGCTGAGCAATCGCGGCACGCACGCCAAGCTTCTGGTGGGCATCGAGAACGTGATGGTGACCACCCCGAGTGGGCAGCCGCTGTTCAGGATCGACAAGCTCCACATCTTCCAGGGCGACCGCATAGTGCTGCTGGGCAAGAACGGCACCGGCAAGTCGCAACTGGTGAAGCTGATCCACCGTGCCATGGTCCAGCCCGACAGCGTGCCGGGCATCAAGGTTACGCCATCGCTGGTGCTGGGTTACACCGACCAGGACATGTCGCAACTGCCGGTGAAGGAGACGCCCGAGAGCTTCATCTCAGTGACGTTCAAGCAGCCCGACGCGCGGGTGCGGAGCCTGTTGGCGACCACCGGCTTCGTCATCGAGAAGCAATCGCGGCCAATCGGGCAACTAAGTTTCGGACAGCGGGCACGGCTGGGACTGCTGGCTCTGCGGCTGACCGAACCGAACTTCTACCTGATGGACGAGCCGACCAACCACGTCGACATCCCGGGGCGCGAAGCGCTCGAGGGCGAGATCCTCGCCCATGAGGCGACGGCGGTGCTGGTGTCGCACGACCGCAGTTTCGTGCGCAATGTCGGAACCCGCTACCTCGAGATCAGCGGCAAGCGACTCAAGGAAGTCGGCAGTCCCGAGTCCTTCTTCGAGGAGATGATGCTGGATTCCGAGCAAATCTAGATCGTTTGGCTTAGTACAAATGGCTCAGGTAGGGTTCAATCTCCAAATCCGGTGAACACAAACCGCTCTCGCTGTCGGGAATGTCCCGTGTTGCCCCGCGGAAATACTGCCCAAAGCGAGCCTCAGTAAGGTCTGAGTCATAGCCGGATAAGCATTCTAGCGTACGATGACGTGAGAGTGCGGGCGGTGGCGTGGACGATGCAGAATGGGGCCTCAGGCAATGCTGGCGCGGGCAGCCGCAAGGATGTTCGCTTCATCGGCGATGTGATGGGCAGCTACGTGCTGGCAGCGCGCGCGCAGACGCCAAGCGCCGTGCAGGTGTTCGCCTGCCGGGCGCGCAGCGTTTCGGCGCACGAGGCCGTGGTGAACGCACCGGTGAGTGGGGCGCCCGGCGATGCACTGACCATGACGCTGCAGGGCCTCGGCATCATGCGGGGCAGGATCTCCCGGATTCTCGACGGTGGCTTTGCCGTGGCCTTCGATTGTACCGAACAGGAGCGCGCTGCGCTGGGAGCCCGGATCGACTGGCTGAAGCGGCGGACGCTCAAGACCGTCAGTGACCGGCGGGGACACAAGCGGGTGCTGCCGCGGGAGACCCGCGCGAGCCTGACGCTGGGTGATGGCCAGCGCTTCGACTGCTTCATCATCGACATGTCGCAGTCCGGCGTCGCGGTCTCAGCCGATGTGCTGCCCCCAGTTGGGTCGCTTGCCGGAGTGGGAGCGGTGCCGGGGCGGGTGGTGCGGCACATCGAGGCGGGTTTTGCCGTGCAGTTCGGCGAGGTGCAGCAGATCGGCCAGCTCGAGGCGTTGCTGACGCTCAAAACCAGTGACCACCGCATCCTTGCCGGCGAGCGGCTTCGGCTGAGCAAGTAGTGCTCACGCCGGGGCATGGTAAGTAAGTCGTTACAGGCATGCCGAGGGATTTCCGGTAGGGCGCAACCGCCCGTTCAAGCTTTCACGCTAGCGTGATGATAACGATTACATCGACCGCCAGCCAGGAAGCTTGCAATGGGGCAGAACGCCTCCCAGCGCTCCAGCGACATCCGCTTCATCGGAGCGCTGATGGGGCGCTACCTGCTTGCCAGCCGCAAGAACCGCAGCCATCGCGTCCAGGTGTTCGCGTGCCGGCTACAATCGATCTCACCACAGCTGATGGTGGCGTCCGCGCCGGTACTGGGTGCTCCCGGTGAGGAACTCTCCGCCAACTTCGAGCCGTTCGGCACGGTGCGGGGCCGTGTCGAGCGGCTGATCGATGGCGGCTTCTCGATGGCGATCGAGACCAATCCTGAGGAGCGTGATCTGCTGATCAAGCGGATCGGCTGGTACAAGAAGCGGGTCTTCCATGGCGTGGCCGATAAACGGGCGCACCGCCGGGTGATGCCGCGGGATCCGCGTTCCACCATTCTCCTCGCCGATGGGACGCGCTTGCCCTGCCTGATCATCGACATGTCGCGGTCGGGAGCGGCGCTCTCAGCCGACGTACAACCAGACCTCGGCACCCCGTTGGCAGTCGGTCGCGTGGTGGCGCGGGTGGTGCGCTGGCTCGATGTCGGCTTTGCGGTGCAGTTCGTGGCCGAACAGGAGCCCGACCGCCTCGAAGACCGGCTCCACCTCGTCGACGCCTGAGGCGCGCCGCTAGCGTTCGGTAAATGCCAGCTTGGCGCCGAGCGCCACGAAAGCGGCGGCGAAGGTGCGGCGCATCCAGGTGAGGACGCGTGGTCGGGTCACAATATGCCTGCGCACGGCCGCAGCGAATACCCCGTAGATGGCGAAGATCACGAAGGTCATAGCCATGAACACGGCACTCAACTCCAGCATCTGGGGCAGGGCGTCGGCACTGTCGCTGCGTACGAACTGCGGCAGGAACGCGAAGAAGAAGATCGACAGCTTCGGGTTGAGGATATTGATCAGGATGCCCGAGACGAGCACCTGGCGCACCGATTGGGGTGCGGCGTCCGTGTCGACGCTGAGTGCACCCTTCTCGCGCAGCGTGGCCCAGGCCATGTAGAGCAGGTAGGCGACGCCGAGATATTTGATGATCTCGAAGGCGAGTGCGCTGGTGTGGAGCAGGGCGGCGAGGCCGGTAATCGCCGCCGCCATGTGCGGGATGATTCCCAGGGTGCAGGCAAAGGCCGCCAGAATGCTGGCGCGGGCGCCGCGAGTAAGGCCGGCTGCGAGCGTGTAGAGCACGCCGGTACCCGGTGACGCGACGATCACAAGCGTGGTGATGAGGAATTCGGCGGTCATGGCTGGCTCCGATGCGATCGCGGCAGCATAGCCATCGAAGCGCAACGCGCCAGAGGGCTGTTGCTTGGGCAGCGATGCGGCTAGAGCGCTTTCAGGAAAAGCTGCAGGCTTTTCCGGTTCGAAAGCGCAGCCAGTCAAAAACCTGGAGCATCTCAACGATTCAAAGAAGCGGTGAAATGCTCTAGAGCTTCGTCGGACCGGTAAGGAGACGCGCGTGCTGCCCTGGATTGAACTCGATCGTGCGAAGGTGCCGGGTGGCGGCGAGTTCGTGCTGCGGCAGCGCGGCACCGAGTTCACCATCTTTGCCGGAACGATCGGGCTGATGGGCAGCCGGATGAGTGGTTCCGAGGAGGCGCTGGCGACGCTGACGACCGAGCGTATCGGGCACCGGCCGAAGCAGCGGTGGCTGATCGGTGGGCTCGGCATGGGATTCACCTTGCGCGCCGCCCTCAAGGTCGCGCCGGCGGACGCCGAGCTGGTCGTGGTGGAACTGGTGCCGGGGGTGATCAAATGGGCGAGAGGCCAACTGGCGGAGATTCACGGCGACAGCCTCAGCGATCCGCGCGTGAAGCTGCGCGAGGGCGATGTCGGCGCGGCGATGGCCGGTGACGCGCAGAAGTTCGACGCGATCCTGCTCGATGTCGACAACGGCCCCGAGGGGTTGTCGCGGCCGGAGAACGACCGGCTCTACAGTCATGGTGGAATCGCCGGTGCCAAGGCGGCGCTGCGACCAGGCGGGGTGGTTGCGGTGTGGTCGGTAGCGCCCGATGCCGGGTTCACCAGGCGGCTGCAGCAATCCGGCATGGCGGTCGAGGAATTGAAGGTTCGCGCCGGGACGACCGGGCGCGGCGCCCGTCACATCATCTGGATGGCGACCAACACGCCGCAGCGGATGACCCAGCCGCGTCCCAAACTTGGTGCGCCGCGCCGTAACTGATAAGCTGCTCGCATGAAGCGCATCGTGCAAAGCCGGCCGATTGACTCGCCCTTCGTCGAGAGCATCAGTTCCGTTCGTTTCGACACGACCGGGACGACGCTGATGCAGCCCGACGGCTGCTGGGACATCGCCATCATCAAGCGCGGCGGCGACACCATGGTGCTGCGCACCGGGCTCACCACGCAGCCGGTGGTGTACGAGCATGAGGCGGGCGACGAGCAGTTGGTCATCTCGTTCCGGCCGCACAGCTTCATGCCGCTGATGCCAGGCGACATCATGCGCGACGAAGGGGTGATGCTCGAGAAGTTCGGCAAGTCCGGATTCTGGATCGGCACCGACGTCCGCGAGATCCCGACCTTCGAGAACGCCGATGTGTTCGTCGAGCGGCTGGTACGGGACGGGATCATCGACAGCAACACGCTGGTCGCCTCGGTGGTCGAGGGGCAACCCAAGGCGATGACCGAGCGGACACTGCAGCGGCATTTCCTCAGGACTACCGGCCTCACCTACAAGCACTTTACCCTGGTGCAGCGGGCGCAGAAGGCAGTCGCCATGCTGCAGATGGGCCGGCCAGCGGTCGACGTGGCGTTGGCGCTGGGCTTTTCCGACCAGGCGCACATGATCAATTCGCTGAAGGCGATTATGGGCCAGACGCCGAAAGAGATCGCCCGAGCGGCCTCCAGCCCGGTTGTCGGAAACTTCCAATAATCCCTCGTGGGGGTTGGGTACGAAAGGGGTGTGTTCAACGATCACCCCCCGAACGGAGTACCCGAAATGGCCACCATCACCCCCTTCAAGATCGACGTTTCCGCCGCCCGGCTGCAGGAGCTCGAGGACCGTCTCGCCCGCACCGTGATGCCGAGCGAAGTCGATGACAGCTGGGCCGCTGGCCCGACCAACGCCTATGTCCGCGGCGCCGTCGACCGGCTGCTCAGTGGCTTCGACTGGCGGAAGGTCGAGGCCGAAATCAATGCGCTGCCGCAGTTCACGACCGAGATCGATGGCCAGAACGTCCACTTCATCCATGTGAAGTCGGCTGAAGAGAATGCCACGCCACTGCTGCTGATCCACGGCTGGCCCGGCTCCATCGTCGAGTTCCTCGACGTGATCGGGCCGCTTACCAACCCGGTAGCGCATGGCGGCAAAGCTGAGGATGCATTCGATGTGGTGGTGCCCTCGCTGCCTGGCTTCGGCTTCTCCGGCCCGACCCGCGAGGCCGGCTGGAACAATGTCCGCATCGGCAAGGCCTTCATCGAGCTGATGGGCCGGCTCGGCTACCAGCGCTTCGGTGTGCAGGGCGGTGACGCCGGCGCCATCATCGGGCCCGAGATCGGCCGGCTGGCGCCGGAGCAGGTGATCGGCGTGCACCTCAATGCCGCGACGATGGGTTTCATCCCCTTCGGCCCGGTGTCGCCGGAGGAGATCGCCACCTTCACCGACAGCGAGAAGGTGCGGTTGCAGCGGGTGCAGCGCTTCATGGCCGAGCACTTCGGCTTCAACATCATGCAGTCGAGCCGCCCGCAGACGCTGGCCTACGGTATCTCGGATTCGCCGGCTGGGCTGCTCGCCTGGATCAGCGAGCTGTTCACCAGCTTCGGCGACCGGGTCGACGCCGTGCCGATGGACCGCTTCCTCACCAACTTCATGATCTATTGGTTCACCGGTACCGCCGCTTCATCGATCCGGCTCTACTACGAGAATGCACATGATCCGGAGGCCTGGTCGCCCAAGGCCAACTCGGGTGTGCCGACTGGCGTCGCGGTGTTCGGCTTCGACGAAGTGCCGATCCGCCGCTACGGCGAAACCAGCAACACCATCGTGCGCTGGAACGAGTTCGATGTCGGCGGGCACTACGCGGTGCTGGAAGTGCCTGAGGTGTGGGTTGGCGATGTGCGTGGGTTCTTCGCCCAGGTCGGCTGAACGTCAGGTGCTGCGACAAAGGAAAGGGCCCGTACGGGCCCTTTCATGCTTCTGCGGGGGAATGTTTCGCAGGTAACCGCCCCACCGCGATGACAGCCGGTGGGTGGGCAACGGCGTGCGCAAGCGCCAGGTCGGTACAGCCCGAGGCGAGCCGTCTAAACCGCCGTCTTGCGCGAGAACAATCCGCGGATCGCCTTCCAGGCAGGACCGATCACCTTGCCGGCGATGGGGATCAGCACGAGGCCCAGGGCGAGGCCCAGCACCAGGTCTGCGAGGATGGTGGCGAGTCCCTCGACGAAGCTGCCCAGTGCGGGGAGCATTTCCTCTGCACCGTGCGCGATGGCTTCGATCAGGTGCTCTATCTGGTCGAGGCCGAAACCGGCAAGGCCGTGAACGACGATGCCGCCGCCGACCCAGATCATTGCCGCCGTGCCGACGACGCTGAGGGTCTGCATGACCCAGGGCATGGCGAGGAGAATACCGCGGCCGGTGGCGCGACCAAAGCCGGTGCGCCCCTTGCTGGCGAGCGCCAGGCCGAGATCGTCGGCTTTGACGATCAGCGCTACGGCACCGTAGACCGCTGCGGTGATGCCGAAGGCCACCACCACCAGTACCAGCGCCTGCTCCCAGAAGGGCAGGTCGGGCAGGGCTGCGAGCGCGATGGTCATGATCTCGGCGGAGAGGATGAAATCGGTCTGGATGGCGCCGGCGACACGCTCTTCCTCCAGCTTCTTGGGATCGGCGGCGACTGCCGCCGTCGCTTCGGCTTCGTGCGCGTGCGCCTCGTGCGGGAACACCGCCTCGAACACCTTCTCGGCGCCCTCGTAGCAGAGGTAGGCGCCGCCGATCATCAGCAGCGGCGTGATCAGCCAGGGGGCGAAGAAGCTCAGTGCGAGCGCCGCGGGCAACAGGATCAGCAGCTTGTTGCGGATCGAACCGACGGCAATGCGCCAGACGATCGGCAACTCGCGATCGGCAGAAAAGCCGGTGACGTAATTCGGCGTCACCGCGGTATCGTCGATCACCGCGCCGGCGGCCTTCAGCCCGGCCTTGGCAGCCTGTCCGGCGACATCGTCGATCGAGGCCGCAGCGACTTTGGCGAGGGCGGTCACGTCATCGAGAAGGCCGAGTAGTCCAACGCTCATTGGGGATTACCATCGTTGCGGGCGCCACGCGCCTCAATATCGAGAAGGGTCGGCAAGAATTCCGGATGTGCCGCCGTTACCGCCGAACGGAGCCAGAGCCGCGCCGCCGCGTCAAGCGCGGGCACGTAGCGGGTGAGATCGAGCAGATCCTTGTCGCGCGGCTGTTTGCATTTGTAGAGCAGCTGAATCTCGGGCGCGATGATCGGCCAGCCGGATGTCGCGCGCGTGAAGACAGTTGCCATGGGACGGCGGATGGACGTTTCCCGGCGATACGCCCATTGACCGCCGAGTTCCGCCTCTGCGACGATTTCGAAATCCCACAGCGTCTCGCCATGGCGGCGGAGCCACAGGCTGAACGGAGGCGCAGGGAGCGTGGATCCGGGTTCGTAGGTCGTCAACTGCTTGTTGCGGGCGATAGCGATCTCGAAGCGGTCGAGGACCGGCAACAGGGCAGGGAGGTCGGCGAAGAAGCAACTGATCTCGATATCGGAGTGCGGCCGGCTGACATTGCCCTGCCACAGGTCCAGCGCCCAGCCACCGGCGATGCCCCACGGCATGGTGGCGCCGCTGAGCCAGTCGGCAAGCTCTTCGGGCGATGTGTCGCGCCAGCGACCTGACATCAGAGCGCTGACATGCGGGCAGCTTCCCGCTTGCCCTGGGCGTAGCCGGCGCGGGCGGAAGGCATGCGGGTTGCGGGGTCCATCTGGTTGATGCCCATGGCAGCGCGGGATTCGGTGTCCGGGCTGATCACCTCGACGCGGCTCCCTTCACTCCGCAGCAGCTCGACCTCGCTGGCGAGGTCCGCCCCAGGCGGCCGGCGCAGGCCCTCGAACTGGCCCGGTGGCAGCGGCCCGGTTCGACCACTGAACGGCGACAGCACAATGACGTTCAGGTAGCCGGAGGCCAGGTCGGCATTGTCGACGGAACGCACGCCGCCGGAGATGTAGCGCGTGCCGTTGATCTCGTGCGTCGGGCCGGCGCCGGGCAGCGATATCGCGGCGCTCGCCGCATCCACCAGCTCGACGCCTGAATGCCGATCGAACGTCGCCACTTCGCCGGTCTCGGCATTGACGGCCACGATGCGCATCGGGCGCTCTGGCCACTCGAGGCTCGGCAGCCGCCGGGCGACAAGGGCACGCCGCTGTTCCCGGATCTCGGGACCAAAGGCGGCATCGCTCTCGATCCCGTAAGCTGCCATGGCGCGCTGCAGTCCTGCCTGGGTGGCCGCGGCGGCCGAGATGGTTCGCATCTGCTCGAATACCGTTTCCATCGGCCGTGCCGGCGTCTGGGGCCGGAGCTGGCCGGGCGGCGGGGCAGGTGGAGGCGCCAATGTCGCGGCCAGCAGTTCGGCCGGCGCAATGCCGCTGCGCACCTGTGCCGCCGCATTGGCACCGGCCGAGGTGCCGATTACCAGGTCGGCAAGTTCGGTCAGGTCGAAACCGGCCTCGGCGAGGCCGGCGACGATGCCGATCATCCACGCATTGCCGGCGGCGCCACCGCCGCCGAGCACCAGGGCAAGGTTGTTCTGAGTCATACGAACAATGTTTCGCCGGCGGGCATTTCTGTCTACCGAAAAGCAGAAGGGCCCGTTGCCGGGCCCTTCCATATTCAATCGAAACGATCCGGCGCTTAGGCCGAGTAGTACATCTCGTACTCGACCGGGTGCGGGGTGTGCTCGAACTTGATGACTTCCGTCATCTTCAGCTCGATGTAGCTGTCGATCTGGTCGTCGTCGAACACGCCGCCGGCCTTGAGGAAGTCGCGGTCCTTGTCGAGGGACTCAAGCGCTTCACGCAGCGAACCGCAAACGGTCGGGATCTGCTTCAGCTCTTCCTTGGGCAGCTCGTACAGATCCTTGTCCATCGGGTCGCCCGGGTGGATCTTGTTCTTGATGCCGTCGAGGCCGGCCATCAGCAGCGCGGCGAAGCCGAGATAGGGGTTCGCCAGCGGATCGGGGAAGCGGACTTCGACGCGCTTCGACTTCGGCGACTGGCCGAAGGGAATGCGGCACGACGCCGAGCGGTTGCGCGCCGAGTAGGCGAGCAGCACCGGAGCTTCGAAGCCCGGCACCAGGCGCTTGTAGCTGTTGGTGGTCGGGTTGGTGAAGGCGTTGATTGCCTTGGCGTGCTTGATCACGCCGCCGATGTAGTACAGCGCTTCCATCGACAGGCCGGCATACTGGTCACCGGCGAACAGCGGCTTGCCGTCCTTCCAGATCGACTGGTGGCAGTGCATGCCCGAGCCGTTGTCGCCATAGACCGGCTTGGGCATGAAGGTCACGGTCTTGCCGTAGGCCTGGGCAACCTGCTGGATGACGTACTTGTAGATCTGCACGTCGTCGGCCGACTTGATCAGCGGGGCGAACTTGATGCCGAGTTCGTGCTGGGCCGAAGCCACTTCGTGGTGGTGCTTTTCGACGACGACGCCCATCGAGGCCATGGCAGCGAGCATCTCACCGCGCATGTCCTGCGCGCTGTCCAGCGGCGGAACCGGGAAGTAGCCCTTCTTGAGGCCGATGTGGTGGCCGGTGTTACCCGACTCGTACTCGGTGTCGTTGTTGGTCGGCAGTTCCGAATGATCGACCGAGAAGCCCACCTTGTAGGTGGTGTTCGAATAGCGGACGTCGTCGAAGATGAAGAATTCAGGCTCGGGGCCGAACACCACGGTGTCGCCGATACCGAGTTCCTTGACGTACGCCTCGGCCTTCTTGGCCGTGGTGCGCGGGTCGCGGTTGTAGGGCTGGTAGGTCAGCGGCTCGAGAATGTCGCAGTTGATGGCAAGGGTCGGGGCGCCGAAGAACGGGTCGAGATAGGCCGAGTTCGGATCGGGCATCAGCACCATGTCGGACTCGTTGATGGCCTTCCAGCCAGCGATCGAGGAACCGTCGAACATGGTCCCTTCCTCGAAGAGATCCTCATCGACGACCGTCACATCCATGGTGACGTGCTGCAGCTTGCCGCGCGGGTCGGTGAAGCGGAGGTCGACGTACTTGATGTCCTCGTCTTTGATCTTCTTGAGGATGTCGCTTCCAGTGGTCATTAGGTTCCCCTGTGTAAGTCTGGAGTTGATGCTAGGGCAGGTAGACGCGCGAAGAAGTGCCCCTTAGAGCGCGTCGTCGCCGAATTCGCCGGTGCGGATGCGGATAGCCTGTTCGATCGAATAGACGAAGATCTTTCCGTCGCCGATGCGGCCGGTTTGCGCAGCCGTGCGGATCGCTTCGATCGCCTTTTCGGCGAGGTCGTCGGGGCACACCACCTCGACCTTCACCTTGGGCAGGAAGTCGACGACATATTCCGCGCCCCGGTAGAGCTCGGTATGTCCCTTCTGACGGCCGAAACCCTTGGCTTCGGTGACGGTGATGCCCTGCAGACCAACTTCCTGCAGCGCTTCCTTCACTTCGTCGAGCTTGAACGGCTTTACGATAGCCTCGATCTTCTTCATTCAGGCCTCCAACAGGCACCGGTCGGGTGCCGCTCGGTTGTATGCAGGGTCCGTGCCAGCTTCCCGGCAGCGGAGAAAACCTTGCTAAAATAAGCGCCTAGGACGAACATCTGATCCGCCGCTCTAGGCGGGTTGGCGGTCGGCTGCACAAACAATGTGCATATTGCTGCCGATCTGCTCATTCTGGTGATCCGAAATGAGCAAACGAACAGTGGCAAAGATCGGTTTGCAGCGAAAGTGGGCAAATGCTCGGGCTGAAGAACGGAACGAATGCGCTGGTGGACTATGATCCCGAATGGGTGAGCGCATTCGAAGACGAACGCCTGCGCCTCGCGGCGGCGTTGCCCGAGGTCGCAGTGGCCATCGAGCATTATGGCTCCACTGCCGTCCCGGGCATGCGGGCGAAGCCGATCCTCGACATTCTCGTCGGGATCTCGCCGATCGCCGAGTGGCAACTCTGCAGCGACCCGCTGCTGGGGCTGGGCTACGACTATGCCGAGAATGCCGGCGTGCCGGGCCATTTCATCTTCGGCCGTGGGCGCGATGCGACGGAGCGGACCCATCTGGTTCACCTCGTCGAGTACCAGGGGCCGTCCTGGCGCAGCAACCTCACGTTCCGCGATGCGCTGCGCGGTGACGCTGGACTGCGGCGTGCATATGTCGCGGACAAGGAGCGCGCGGTAGCGGCGGCGCCAGCTGGGCGAGGCAGATACAACGAGTTGAAGGCTGCCTTCATTGCCGCGGCCAAGGCGCAACTGGGTGACTGAGCCCCGAGCTCCACCTCTCCCTTTGACCTTCCCCAATTCTTCACATATATGCACGCGACCCGGCCGACGGGGCACCTTGCGGGTGTGGCGGAACTGGTAGACGCACTGGATTTAGGTTCCAGCGCCGCAAGGCGTGGAGGTTCGAGCCCTCTCACCCGCACCAGAGCTTGCCGCGATACTGCCAGCGACTTCGGCCAACCGAATTTTGAAGAGACAACGGGATACCCCAATGCAGGTCACAGAAACCCTCAACGAGGGCCTCAAGCGCAAACTCTCCCTGGTCATCCCCAAGAAGGATCTCAGCGACCGGCTGGATGCGCGGCTCGATGAGCTCAAGGGCACCGCGAACATCAAGGGTTTCCGCCCCGGCAAGGTGCCGACTGCGCACCTGAAGAAGGTGTATGGCCGTTCCGCCATGTCGGAAGTGCTGTCGGACGCGATCAATTCGACCGTGTCGAAGACCCTCGACGACCGCTCCGAGCGCGCCGCGACGCAGCCCAAGGTCGACCTGCCGGAAGACCAGGGCGTGATCAACCAGGTGCTGGACGGCGAAGCCGACCTCAACTTCGAGGTCAGCTACGAAGTGCTGCCGCCGGTCACCCTGATGGACTTCAAGTCGCTCGCCGTCGACAAGCCGGTGGTCGAACTCGACGAGAAGGACGTGGACACCGAAGTGCAGCGCGTCTTCGCGCAGCAGCGCGGCTATGAGGAAAAGGGTGAGGACGGCGCCGTCGAGAACGGCGATCGTCTCGGCCTCAGCTTCAAGGGCACGATCAAGGGCGAGGCCTTTGCGGGCGGCTCGGCCGACCATGCACACCTGACCGTCGGTTCGGGCGAGTTCATCCCGGGCTTCGAAGAGCAGCTCGTGGGCATGAAGAAGAACGAGACCAAGACCGTCAAGGTCACGTTCCCCAAGGATTATGCGCAGGACGAACTGGCCGGCAAGAAGGCCGAGTTCGAGGTCACCATCCTCCACATCGATGGTCCGAAGGCCGGTGAGCTCAACGACGAGTTCGCCAAGAACCTCGGTCTCGAGAACGTTGCGGCGCTCCGCGACGCGGTGAAGGAGCAGATGCAGGCGGCGCTCGACTCGATGGGTCGCCAGGCGATCAAGCGTCAGATCCTCGATCAGCTCGACGAGGGTCATAAGTTCGCCGTTCCCGAGCAGCTGGTGGAAGCCGAGTTCAACACCATCTGGCAGCGCGTCGTGCACGAAGTCGAGCACCACGGCCGGTCCTTCGAAGACGAGGGCACGACCGAGGAAGCGGCCAAGGAGCAGTACCAGAAGATCGCCGAGCGCCGCGTGCGCCTCGGTCTGGTGGTCGCCGAGATCGGCAACCAGAACAAGGTCGAAGTGACCGAGGAAGAGCACCAGCAGGCGCTGATCGCCGAAGTGCGTCGCTTCCCGGGCCAGGAACAGCAGGTTTACGACTACTACCGCAAGAACCCGCAGGCCCTCGCCGGCCTCCGCGCTCCGGTGTTCGAGAACAAGGTGGTGGATTTCGTCACCGAACTCGCCAAGAAGACCGACAAGCCGATGACCCGCGCCGAGCTTTCGAAGATCATCGCTTCGGAAGAGGACGAGGTTCCGGAGGAGCACCACCACTAAGGTGGTTGGTTTCAGTCACAAGTTCAGGGCCGCCCTTCGGGGCGGCCTTTTTGTTTTGCGTGGGCGCGGTTAGGCTCGCCGCCATGACAACGGAACACCTTCTCCTCACGCCAGCCGAGATGTCCCGCGCCGATGCGCTGGCGGTGGCGTCGGGCATCCAGTCGTTCAAGCTGATGGAGGCGGCCGGCAATGCCGTGGCCGAGGCGGTGGCGGAGCGCTATCCGGGTGGGCAGGTGCTGATCCTCTGCGGGCCCGGCAATAATGGCGGCGACGGGTTCGTAGCGGCCAAGAAGCTCAAGGAGCTGGGCCGTGAGGTGCGGGTGGCGCTGTTCGGCGAGCGCGACCGGCTGACCGGCGATGCCGCCTTCTTCGCCGACCTGTGGAACGGACCGATCCAGGCGGCCCGGCCCGATGGGCTGCGCGGCGCCAAGGTGGTGATCGACGCGCTGCTTGGCGCCGGGCTCGACCGCGATATTGAGGGCGGGTTGGCCGAACTGATCGAGGCGGTGAACGGGCTGCGCGTACCAATCGTCGCAGTGGACGTGCCGTCGGGCATCGACGGGGCGAGCGGGCAGGTCCGCGGCGTGGCGATCAAGGCCGATGTTTCGGTGACGTTCTTCCGGCTGAAGCCGGGGCACCTGCTGCTGCCGGGGCGGGCCCGTTGCGGCGAGGTGGTGCTGGCCGAGATCGGTATTCCCGAGACCGTGCTGGGCGAGATCCGGCCCAACCTCAACCGCAACAGCCCCGACCTCTGGCACCTCCCCAGGCTCGAGGCGGAGGGGCACAAGTTCACCCGCGGTCACTGCGTGGTGATGTCAGGCGGGCCGCTGCAGACCGGCGCCAGCCGGATGACCGCGACGGCTGCGTTGCGCACCGGGGCAGGGCTGGTGACCATCGCCGGGGCGCACTCGTCGCTGCTGATCCAGGCCAACCATGTGACCGCGATCATGCTGAAGCCGGTCGATGGTGCGGCCAGCCTGCAACTGCTGCTGCAGGATCATCGCATCAACACTGTGGTGATCGGCCCGGCGGCAGGGCTGGGCGAGGCGACCAAGGCCAATGTGCTGGGAGTGTTGCAGAGCACCGCGGCGACGGTGCTTGATGCCGACGCGCTCACCAGCTTCAAGGACAGCCCGGAGGCGCTGTTCTCGGCGATCAAGAGCAAGCCCGATCGCCCGGTGGTGATGACGCCGCATGAAGGCGAGTTCGATCGTCTGTTCGGCAAGGTGGATGGATCGAAAGTCGATCGGGCCCGCTCGGCGGCGCTGCGCTCCGGCGCCATCGTGGTCCTGAAGGGCAGCGACACGGTGATCGCGGCGCCTGACGGACATGCCGCAATCAACGACAATGCACCGCCGACGCTGGGGACCGCCGGTTCGGGCGACGTGCTGGCCGGCATCGTCGCCGGGCTCCTGGCGCAGGGCATGAAGGGGTTTGATGCCGCTTGTGCTGGGGTATGGATCCACGGCGAAACCGGGAACCTTTGGGGCGGTCCGGGACTGATTGCCGAGGATCTGCCGGGGCTGATCCCGGATGTGCTGAGGGAGCTGGTGGAGTAGCGGGACCTTGCAGACATCGCTTCCCTTCCCCTTGAGGGGACGGATTGAGGGAGGGGTGGTGCAGTCAGCACCGTACCCGCCCACCACTCCCACCCCCAACCCCTCCCCTCGAGGGGGAGGGAGCGAGGCGGCGGGACCTCACCAACTCACCTCCAGCCGCTCCAGCCCATGGAAGTGGTAGATGTTCTTGTACTGCGGCTCGGTGGCGAGCCGCAGGCCTGGCAGCCGGTCGAACAGCGTCTGCATAGCCACCTGCAGCTCGATCCGCGCCAGCGGCGCTCCGATGCAGAAGTGGATGCCGGCGCCGAAGCTGACATTGGCGCCGTCCTTGCGGAACGGATCGAACCGGTTGGCCTCGGCGAAGCGGGCTGGGTCGCGGTTGGCGGCGCCGAGCATCAGGCCGATGGTCTCGCCCTGCTTGAAGCTCAGGCCGTTGTCGAGTGTCAGGTCCTGCAGCGCGTAGCGGGTGAACATGTGGAGCGGTGCATCGAAGCGGATGCACTCTTCCACCGTCGCTTCGGTCTGGTCGGCATCGGCGAACAGCGCCCTGGGGTCGAGTCCGCTTTCGAGAATCGCCTTCACCCCGTTGCCGGTGGTGTGCACGGTCGCTTCGTGGCCGGCATTGAGCAGCAGGATGGTGGTGGAGATCACCTCATCCTCGGTGAGCTTTTCGCCATCGATCTCGGTGGTCAGCATGTGGGTGAGGAGGTCCTCGCGCGGCTGCCGGCGGCGCTCGGCGATCATTTCGCGGACATAGTCCATGAACTCGATTGAGGCCTGGTTGGCGTCGAGCTCGGTCTCGTAGCTGACGCCATACATGTACATGGCGACCATGCGGTTGGACCAATCGACCAGCTGCATCGCCATGTCGGCGGGCAGGCCGATCATTTCGGCGATGACGATGGCCGGGACAGGAGCGGCGAAGGCGCGGAGCAACTCGACCTGACCGGTACCCTCAAAACCGTCGATCAGCTCGTTGGCCAGCCGCTCGATGCGTGGGCGGAGCTGCTCGACATTGCGCGAGACGAAGGCGCGGTTGACCAGGGAACGAAGCCGGGTGTGGCTCGGCGGCTCCAGCGTCAGCAGCGAGTACTTTTCGGTCTGGTCGAAGGCGGCGCTGTGGGCCTTGGGCGGCGCCATGCCGAGTTGCTCGCGGCTCATCAGGTGGAGAATCTGTCGGCCGAAGCGCTTGTCGCGGAGCAGGGCGCTCACATCCTTGAAGCCGGCGAAGCACCAGTGATCGTAATTGTCCCAGAAGAAGGCGGGCGAGGCTGCGTGCACGGCGTCATAGAAGGCGTAGGGGTCGCGGTAAAAGGCGAGTTCGCGCGGCTGGGCGCTGGCGTGACGGTCGGCAAGTGTGAAGGGGGCTGCGGACAAGGTTGGACCTGTTGAAACTGATACTGCCGTCCATGCTATACGGCGCCTCGCCCCGTCGGGAAGCCGTCACCATGTGCTGAAACAGCTTGCCGCTGCGGAAAAACCGGCTAGTAGCCTCGCCAACACCCATTGGAGTTCGAGCCTGTGAGCGACCTCACCCTCAACGAAGCGATCGACAACATCTACACCTCGCTGCGCGAGAACAATGCGGACATCGACGTCCACATCGCGGCGCTGAAGGCGGCGATGGCCAGGGACGGGGTGAAGGAGGCGGTGTTCGATCCTGCCAAGCTGGCGCAGAACAATCGCCAGGGCCGCAAAACCATGCAGTCCTACTTCAAGAAGCGCGGTGTGGTGGTCGAGTTCAAGGCGTAGGCTGCATCGCCCCTGCCCATGCGGGCAGGTTCCGTTGATCCCTGGCTTTGCGCGAATATGTGAGTATTGCGGCCTGCCACATTGGCGCCTATCTGTCGCTTTACCCGCCCTTAACAGGGCATCGCCTTCAGTCGGCCGCGAGCGCTGATTCTTCCTTCCATAAGGGGCAAATCTCGAAATGAGAGATCCGGTCGATACCTTCTACAACTACCTCGTGCCCACCGTGGTCGAGCAGACGACGCGTGGCGAGCGCGCCTTCGACATCTATTCGCGCCTGCTCAAGGAGCGCATCATCTTCGTGACCGGCCAGGTCGAAGACCAGATGGCGTCCCTGATCGCGGCGCAGCTGCTGTTCCTCGAGTCGGAGAATCCGAAGAAGGAAATCAGCCTTTACATCAATTCGCCCGGCGGCGTCGTGACCTCTGGCCTCGGCATCTACGACACCATGCAGTTCATCCGCCCGCCGGTGGCCACGCTCTGCATCGGGCAGGCCGCCTCGATGGGTTCGCTCCTGCTCGCCGGTGGCGAGAAGGGCCTGCGCGCCGCGCTGCCGAATGCCTCGATCATGGTGCACCAGCCGTCCGGCGGCTATCAGGGCCAGGCGACCGATATCCTGATCCACGCCCAGTTCACCGAGAAACTGAAGCGCCGGCTCAACGAGATCTACGTCAAGCATACCGGCCAGGACTACGAGGCCATCCACAACGCCCTCGAGCGCGATCGCTTCCTCAGCCCCGAAGAGGCCAAGGATTTCGGTCTCATCGACTCGATCTTCGAGAAGCGGGCGGCGCCCGAAGCGTGAGTGGGGTTTTACCTGTTAAGGTGAATCCCAACGGCGTACGCGAGTGTGACACTTGTGTGATTGTGTGGGTCCCGGCTGGCCGTTAAGGTCGGTCGGGCTTACATTTTGTTTAGGTATCCGGGGCTAGCGTTCTATCCTAGCCGGGAATGGGAGCCCCAACTCCCAGGAGTGACAGGATGTCCAAGGACACGACCAGCGGCGAATCCTCAAAGAACACGCTTTACTGCTCGTTCTGTGGGAAATCGCAGCACGAGGTCAGGAAGCTTATCGCTGGACCGACCGTTTTCATCTGCGATGAATGCGTCGAGCTGTGCATGGACATCATCCGCGAGGAAAACAAAACCTCGATGGTGAAGTCCTCGGACGGCGTGCCGACGCCTGCCGAAATCTGCAAGGTGCTGGATGACTATGTCATCGGCCAGTTCCGCGCCAAGCGCGTCCTGAGCGTCGCCGTGCACAACCACTACAAGCGGCTGCACCACGCCACCAAGAACCAGGACATCGAGCTTTCGAAGTCGAACATCCTGCTGATCGGCCCGACCGGTACCGGCAAGACGCTGCTGGCGCAGACGCTGGCCCGTATCCTCGATGTGCCCTTCACCATGGCCGATGCGACGACGCTGACCGAAGCCGGTTATGTCGGCGAGGACGTCGAGAACATCATTCTCAAGCTGCTGCAGGCTGCCGACTACAATGTCGAGAAGGCGCAGCGCGGCATCGTCTACATCGACGAAGTCGACAAGATTTCCCGCAAGTCGGACAATCCGTCGATCACCCGCGACGTGTCGGGTGAAGGCGTGCAGCAGGCCCTGCTGAAGATCATGGAAGGCACCGTTGCCTCCGTGCCGCCGCAGGGTGGCCGCAAGCATCCGCAGCAGGAATTCCTGCAGGTGGACACGACCAACATCCTGTTCATCTGCGGCGGCGCGTTTGCCGGGCTCGAGAAGATCATCTCGGCGCGCGGCGAGGGTTCGGGCATCGGCTTCTCGGCCGTGGTCAAGGATCCCAAGGATCGCCGCGTCGGTGACCTGTTGAAGGATGTGCAGCCCGAAGACCTGGTGCGGTTTGGGCTGATCCCCGAGTTCATCGGCCGCCTGCCGATCCTTGCGACACTGGAAGACCTCGACGAGCCGGCGCTGATCGAGATCCTGACGGCGCCGAAGAATGCCTTGGTGCGCCAGTACCAGCGGCTGTTCTCGATGGAAGAGGTCGAACTGACCTTCCACGAAGACGCGCTGAAGGCGATTGCCAAGCATGCCATCGAGCGCAAGACCGGCGCCCGTGGCCTCCGCTCGATCCTCGAAGGCATCCTGCTCGACACCATGTACGACCTGCCCTCGCTCGAGGGCGTCGAAGAAGTGGTGATCAGCGAGGAAGTGGTGAACAGCAAGGACGCGCGTCCGCTGTACATCTATGCCGAGCGAAAGAAGGATGAGGCGCTGTCCACCAGCGCCTGATCCCATCGGCTCAAAGCTTCGAAAGGCCCCGTCATCCGGCGGGGCCTTTTCATATGGGGCATAGCCGTCGCATAAGGGACGAACTGGAGGCGGCACCATGCGGATCGGCGTGGCACTCGGCAGCGGCGCGGCGCGCGGCCTGGCACACATTCCCTACATCGAGGCGATGGACGAGCTGGGGTTGAAACCCTCGGTGATATCAGGCTCGTCGATCGGCGCACTGATCGGCTCGGGCTGGGCCAACGGCATGACCGGCGCCGAGCTGCGCGAGCATGCCTATGGAGTGCTGGGCAGCCTGCAGCAGATCGCCAGCACATTGTGGAACCGCAACCGCTTCAGCTTCAGGCAGATGGTGGAAGACGGACTGTCGATGCAGGTGAATTCGATGGGGATCACCAAGGCGTTCCTGCCGGACGGGTTCCCCGACGATTTTGCCGAACTCAGGATCCCGTTCCACGCCGTCGCCACTGACTTCTATGCCTGGAAGGAAACCGTGTTCAGTTCCGGTCCGCTGCGCCCGGCGATCGCCGCATCGCTGGCGATTCCCAGCCTGTTCCGGCCGGTGAGCGTCGAGGGCCGCTACTACATCGATGGCGGCGTCACCGATCCGCTGCCGCTGGGGCTGATCGCCGGGCAGTGCGATGTGCTCATCGGCATCGATGTGCATCGCACACCCGAGTTGCTCGATGCGTCGCGCGAGCCGAGCATTACCGATTCCGCCGTGGTGGCGACCGAGATCATGTCGCAGAAGCTGGTGGATGCCACCGTGCTGCAATACCCGCCGGACGTCTATGTGCGGGCCGAGGTTGGGCCATTCGGCGGCAGCGAGTTCTGGCGCGTGCGCGAGATCGTCGACAATGCAGCCGGCGACAAGGACCGCTTCAAGCGCGCTGTCGCCGATGCGCTGCTGGCCTACAGTATCCGTAAGGCGAACCGTCCTTGACCGATCTGCCGGCCGACCTTTCTGCGGCGGTGCGACGGCTTGCCGAAGGGCGCAAGGGGCTCGGCGACAGCTCCGCCCGCATCTCCGCGCATTACCGGCAGCGCGGTACGTCGCGACAGGTGATCGGCGGTGCCGACGACGCCGTGGCCTACGCGCTGAGCCGAATGCCGGCGACCTACGCGGCAGTATCCGCCGTGCTCGATGAGCTGCGGGCACGGGCGCCGGAGTTCGCGCCGCGGACGCTGCTCGACGCCGGGGCAGGGCCGGGAACCGCCGGCTGGGCGGTGGCCGACGCGTTCGACGGGATAGCGCCGACGCTGATGGATCACAACCGGGCCTTCCTCGATCTGGCGCGGATGCTGGCCGCGGGATCGGCGCTGGCCAACGCGGAGCTGCTGGAGGCCGATCTCGGCCGGTTCGAGCTCTCGACGCGATACGACCTGGTTACCTGTGCCTATGCGCTGACCGAGCTGGCCGACGCCGAAATGCTGGCGGCAGCGGAGCGGCTGTGGCGGCACAGCGCCGGGGTGCTGGCGATCATCGAGCCGGGCCGGCCGCGCGACTACCAGCGGCTGCTGGCAGTACGTCGGCGGCTGCTCGAGCTCGAGGGCAGGGTGCTGGCGCCCTGTCCGCACGAGCGGGAGTGTCCGCTGCTCGAACCGGACTGGTGCCACTTCTCGGTGCGGCTGAGCCGCAGCCGCGACCACATGCGGATGAAAGGCGGTACGCTCGGCTACGAAGACGAGAAGTACAGCTACCTGGTGGTGGCGCGTCCCGGCATCGGCGAGCGGGCGCCGGGGCGGGTGCTGCGGCGGCCGGAGGAAAACAAGTTCTCGGTGACGCTGGCGGTGTGCGGCGCGGATGGGCTCGAAACGCTAGTTGTGCCGAGCCGTGACAAGCCGGCGTTCAAGGCAGCGAAGAAGCTTGACTGGGGCGACACGACGACAGGCTAGGCGCGGACCTCTCGCGTCCCTCCCCCCGCGGCGCTACCGCGTCCGCTAGGAGGGGAGGGATTGAGGGACGGGGTGGTTCAGTCACCACCGGGCTCGCCTCACCACCCCCACCCCCGGCCCCTCAAGGGGGAGGGGAGGGGCTCCGTGATCGGACGCTCAATTCCGTACCATTGGTTCACTTGTCGCTCTTGGGGCCGAAGCGTAATCTCTTGGTTGAGTGGGGCACCAAGAGGAAGAACCATGAAATTCAAGGATATTCTGGGGACCATCGGCAACACGCCGGTTGTCCGGATCAACAAGCTGGGCCCGAGAAACGTCAAACTGTACGTCAAGGTCGAGGCGTTCAACCCGCTCGGGTCGGTGAAAGACCGCCTGGCGCTCGGGGTGATCGAGGCCGCCGAGAAGTCCGGCGCCTTGAAGCCGGGTCAGACCGTAATCGAGGCCACCTCGGGCAATACCGGTATCGGGCTTGCTATGGTCTGCGCGGCCAAGGGGTATCCGCTGGTCGTCACCATGGCCGAGAGCTTTTCGGTCGAGCGGCGGAAACTGATGCGTTTCCTCGGGGCCAAGGTGGTGCTGACCCCGGCGGCCGAGCGTGCCAATGGCATGATCCGCAAGGCCGAAACTCTGGCCGAGGCCAATGGCTGGTTCCAGACCCGCCAGTTCGAGAACGAAGCCAACCCCGAAATGCACTCGCGGACCACCGCACAGGAGATCGTGCGCGATTTCGCCGACGAGAAGCTCGACTACTGGGTGACCGGGTTCGGTACCGGCGGCACGCTGACTGGCGTTGGCCGGGTGCTGCGCGAGAAGATGCCGAACACCAAGATCATCGTTGCCGAGCCCGAGGGCGCGCCGATGCTGACCAGCGGCGAAGGCCAGGAGCGCCGCGCCGACCATGCCGCGACCGGCAGCCATCCGGCGTGGAAGCCGCACCCGTTCCAGGGCTGGAGCCCGGACTTCATCCCGTGGATCACCAATGAGGCGGTCACCGAAAAGCTGTTCGACCAGGTGCTGACCATTGCCGGCCCTGACGCGATGAAGCAGTCGATGCAGCTGGCGCAGAAGGAAGGCATCTTCGTCGGCATCACCGCCGGCGCCACCTTCGCCGCCGCGCTCAAGGTTGCCGAGACGGCGCCGGAAGGCTCGACCATCCTGGCGATGCTGCCTGATACCGGCGAGCGGTACCTCTCGACCCCGCTGTTCGCCGATGTGCCGGCCGACATGTCGCCGGAAGAGGAAGCCATCTCGGTGTCGACGCCCGGTCAGCACCTGCCGCCCAAGGTGGCGGCTTAGTCTCTTCACCTCTCCCTTGGGGGAGAGGTCGTCGCGCAGCGTCGGGTGAGGGGGTAGCAAGGCCCCCTCACCCTGATCCTCTACCCCCTAACGGACGCGGTAGCGCCGCGGGGAGAGGGGACGCCTGCTGAGACTTCGGTGTCGGCTACGCCGCCACTTTCGGCACCGGCCCGACATAACGCGATTTCGGCCTGATCAGGCGTCCAGTGGCTGCCTGTTCCTTTGCGTGGGCGATCCAGCCGCCGACACGGCCCGCCGCGAACACTGCAGTGAAGGTGTCGCGCGGAAACCCCACCGCCTCGAGAAGCAGCGCGGTGTAGAACTCGACATTGGTGTCGAGCGGGCGATCGGGCTTGTGCTGTTTCAGCAACCGCAGCGCCGTCGCTTCGACTGCGGCCGCAAGCGCCAGCCGGTGGCTGTCGGTGGTACTGCCGGTGCGGGCCAGCGCGGCTTTCAGCGCGTCGGCACGCGGGTCACGGACCCGGTAGATGCGGTGCCCAAAGCCCATCAGCCGTTCGCCGCGGGCCAGCTCTGCGCTGATCCAGCGTTCGGCATTCTGAGGCGCACCGACAGCGTCGAGCATATCGAGCACCGGCCCCGGGGCGCCGCCATGCAGCGGACCCTTCAGCGCGCCCAACGCGGCGAGCACGGCGGAAGTCAGCCCGGCCTCGGTCGAGGCGACGACACGCGCCGCGAAAGTCGAGGCGTTGAGGCCGTGGTCGGCGACGGTCACGAGGTAGGTGTCCAGCGCCTGAGCCAATTCGGGCCGCACCGTGCTGCCCGACATCATCCGTAACATATCGGTTGCCTGTGCGAGGCTGGTATCAGGCGCGGATGGGGCGTTTCCTGCCCGCATCCGGAGCAGGGCAGGGAGCAGAACGCCCGGCGCGGCGGCCAGCAGCAGGGTGCTATCGAGATCGGTGCCATCGGGCAGCAGCGCCATCAGCGCGCGCATCGCATCGAATGCCGGCCGCTCGGCGACCAGCGGCAGTTCACGCTTCAGCATCTCGAACACCCGGGCACGGGCATTGGCGAGCGGCTGGCGCAGGTCATCCGGCAGGTCCGGGAAGAAGCCGTCCCACAGCAGCGACAGCACGTCTTCGTAGCTGGTGCGGCCGGCCAGCGCCTCCAACGGCTGGCCGCGGATGATCAGCCGACCCGCCAGTCCATCCACGTCTGAGAGGACGGTTTCCGCGGCGACGACGTCTTCGAGTCCGTTGCTCATATGAGCCTCCTTGGCAGTTTGACAAGGAAGGTAAGCGCGCTAACATTGACGTCAATCTTGATCATATTGATCAATCTGAGAGGTCAACATGTGGCTCAGCGCGGCCGAAGCCCTGACCCGGCTCGGCTCGAAACCGCAATCGCTTTACGCGAGCGTCAGCCGTGGCCGCATCCGGGCAAAGCCCGACCCCCTGGATTCGCGGCGCAGCCTCTATCGCGAGGAGGATGTCGACCGGCTGGCGTCGCGAGCCCGCGGCCGGCGCAGCTCCGCCACGGTGGCTTCGGAGGCGATCAGCTGGGGCGATCCGGTGTTGCCCTCGGCCATTTCCACGGTCAGTGGCGGGCGGCTGTTCTATCGCGGCGTGGACGCGGTCGAGCTGGCGGCTGAGGCGACGCTCGAAGATGTTGCCGCGCTGCTCTGGGACGGGGCGTGGAGCCTGCCGCCGAATGAGCCCGGTCCGGCAGGTGCGACGCCGATTGCCGCGGCCTTGCTCGCGTTGGCGGAGAGGGCTGCTGTGGGTGTTCCAAGTTCCGGCCTTGGGCCATGGCAGTTGCGGGGCGAGGCGGCAGGTGTGCTTGGCTGCATCGCCGATGCCATGCTCGGCGCCGGCGCTGGCCTGCTGCATATCCGTCTGGCGGACTGTTTTGGGCAGCCCGGTGCGGCCGAGGTGCTGCGGCAAGCGATGGTGCTGCTCGCCGATCACGAGCTCAACGCCTCGACCTTCGCGGCACGGGTCGCCGTCTCCACCGGAGCATCGCTGTCAGCTGGGGCGCTGGCAGGCCTTGCCACATTCACCGGCCCGCGCCACGGCACGGCAGCTTCGGCGGTGCTGGCCCTGGCTCAGGATATCGGCCCACATGCCGCCCGGCCGGGTGATGGGCTACGGGAGTGGCTGGGGGAAGGGCGGATTATCCCCGGCTTCGGACACCGGCTCTATCCGCGGGGCGATATTCGTGCCGAGGCATTGCTGGCCGCGATAGAGGTGCCCTCGTCATTCAGCCAACTGGCGCTGGCCGCCGACGAGCTGCTGGGCGATCGGCCCAATGTCGACTTCGCGCTGGCGGCCTTGAGCTCAGCCTACGACTTGCCGCCCTCGGCGCCTGCCACCATCTTCGCCCTGGCGCGCAGCGTCGGCTGGTTGGCGCATATGCTCGAGCAGGTGGCGAGCGGCCAGCTGATCCGCCCGCGGGCGCGCTATGTCGGCCCGGCCGTTCCGGCGGTCTAGCGCCATCGGGCTGATGCAGCCGTGGCACACAGTAGTGCCGCATTGCGGGCATACCCGTCATTACGGGTAGGTTGACTTGCCCTTTGCCGCGGGCGCCCTATTTAATCAGCAGAATCAGGCTCGCCGCCCATCGTGGGGACCGGCCAGATTGCTAGACGGGCGCGGGCTCGCCCTTCCTCCCGAAACGAGCCCTGCGCCCAGGAAAGGACCAAATATGTCGGACGTTACCCAAGGCGGCGCCGGATTCGATCGCGATCGGGTTTACCCGGTGCTGCCGCTACGCGATATCGTTGTCTTTCCGGGCATGATCGTGCCGCTCTTCGTCGGCCGCGAAAAGTCGGTGAAGGCGCTCGAGGAAGTGATGCGCGACGACAAGCACATTCTTGTCGTCACCCAGAAGAATGCCCAGGACGACGATCCGTCGCCTGATGAGATTTATGCCACCGGCACCATCGCCTCGGTGCTGCAGCTGCTGAAGCTGCCCGATGGCACCGTCAAGGTGCTGGTCGAAGGCCTGCGCCGGGCGAAAATCGACCAGTACCTGCAGACCGTCGACTACTTCGAAGCCGAAGCCACGACCCTGCCGGAACCGGAGGAAGACGAGACCGAGCTCGAGGCGCTGGCGCGTTCCGCGCAGTCCGAGTTCGAGAACTACGTCAAGCTCAACAAGAAGATCTCGGCCGAGGTGGTCAACGCCGTCAGCCAGATCACCAACCATTCCAAGCTTGCCGACACCATCGCCAGCCACCTGGTGATCAAGATCGAGCAGAAGGAAGAGCTGCTGGGCACCGTTTCGGTGGCCGAACGGCTGCAGAAGATCCTCGGCCTGATGGAAGGCGAGATCGGCGTGCTGCAGGTCGAAAAGCGCATCCGTTCCCGCGTCAAGCGGCAGATGGAGAAGACGCAGCGCGAGTACTATCTCAACGAGCAGATGAAGGCGATCCAGCGCGAGCTGGGCGACGGCGAGGAAGGCTCGAACGAGCTGACCGAACTCGAAGAGAAGATCAAGAAGACCAAGCTTTCCAAGGAAGCCCGCATCAAGGCCGACGGCGAGCTGAAGAAGCTCAAGACGATGAGCCCGATGTCGGCCGAAGCGACGGTCGTCCGGAACTATCTCGATTGGCTGCTGACGCTGCCGTGGGGCAAGAAGAGCAAGGTCAAGCGCGACCTGGTCTACGCCGAGCAGGTGCTGGACGAGGATCACTATGGCCTCGAGAAGGTCAAGGAGCGCATCCTCGAGTACCTCGCGGTGCAGTCGCGCACCGGCAAGCTCAAGGGCCCGATCCTCTGCCTCGTCGGCCCCCCGGGTGTCGGCAAGACCTCGCTCGGCAAGTCGATCGCCAAGGCGACCGGCCGTGAGTTCGTGCGCATGGCGCTCGGCGGCGTCCGCGACGAGGCCGAGATCCGCGGCCATCGCCGGACCTATATCGGCTCCATGCCGGGCAAGGTGATCCAGTCGCTCAAGAAGGCCGGGAAGAGCAATCCGCTGTTCCTGCTCGACGAGATCGACAAGATGGGCCAGGACTTCCGTGGCGATCCGTCATCGGCGCTGCTCGAAGTGCTCGATCCGGAGCAGAACAACACGTTCGCCGATCACTATCTCGAAGTCGACTTCGACCTCTCGGACGTGATGTTCGTCACCACCTCGAACACGCTCAACATCCCCGGCCCGCTGATGGACCGCATGGAGATCATTCGCCTCTCGGGTTACACCGAAGAGGAGAAGTTCGAGATCGCCCGGCGCCACCTGATCCCGGAGACGCTGAAGGAGAACGGCCTGCAGCCCAAGGAATTCGTCATCGACGATGACCAGTTGATGGCCGTGGTGCGCAACTACACTCGCGAAGCCGGCGTGCGTAACCTGAAGCGCGAGCTTTCCAAGCTGATGCGCAAGGCGGTGCGCGACATCCTGGTCAAGAAGTCGACCAAGGTGGTCATCACTCCGGAGCTGCTCGAGGAATATCTCGGGCCGGCGTTCTTCCGGAACGACAAGATCGATGCCGAGCCGCAGGTCGGCGCGGTGACGGGCCTCGCCTGGACTTCGGTCGGCGGCGAGATCCTGACCATCGAAGGCGTGATGACGCATGGCAAGGGTCGCATGACGGTGACCGGCAACCTCAAGGAAGTGATGAAGGAATCCATCACTGCCGCGTCCGGCTACGTGCGCTCGCGGGCGGTCGAACTCGGCATCAAGCCGCCGCTGTTCGATACACGCGACATCCACCTGCACGTGCCGGAAGGCGCGACGCCGAAGGATGGTCCGTCTGCCGGTATCGGCATGGCCACGGCGATCGTTTCGCTGATGACCGGCATTCCGGTGCGGCACGACATCGCCATGACCGGCGAAGTGACGCTGCGCGGCCGCGTGCTGCCGATCGGCGGGCTCAAGGAAAAGCTCCTTGCGGCGCTGCGCTCGGGCATCAAGACCGTGCTCATCCCCGAGGAGAACACGCGGGATCTCAAGGAGATCCCGAAGAACGTGACCGAGGGCATGGAGATCATCCCGGTGAGCCGGATGGACGAGGTGCTGAGCCGCGCCCTGATCCGCCAGCCCGAGCCGATCGAGTGGAAGTACGACGACGACAAGCCGGCCGCCGTGCCGGTGGTCGAGAGCTCGGTCGACGGTGACGAGAGCGGCGCCAGCCTGCCGCACTAAGCCTCTAACGATGAAGTCGAGACGGCGCCTGCGGGCGCCGTTTCTTTTTGCGCCGCAGGAACGTGCGCGGAACTGTCGGCTTTCCGCCACGAAATCTTCATGAAACTCTACCTAGCTGTAACGACGTCATTTGGTGCCACAAAAGGAGATTGCCGATGAGAAGCAGATGGACACTGGGTTTGACGGCTTTGGTTGCGGCGGTCATGTCGCTGACCGGGCTGGCAGTTGCGCAGGATAACCGCACCGAGACGGTGAAGTTCGCCCGGGGCGCCAGCAGCACCTCGATCAGCGACAGCATCACCGGCTACGAAAGCGTTACCTATCGCATCGGGGTGAGCGCCGGGCAGCTGATGAGCGTGCAGCTCGATACCAGCAATGCCAGCAACTACTTCAACATCACGGCGCCGGGCGCCGATGCTGCGCTGTTCATCGGCTCGACTTCCGGCAACAGCACCTCCTTCACCATCCCGTCGAGCGGCACCTACAAGATCGACGTCTATCTGATGCGCAACGCGGCACGACGGGGCGAGAGCGCGGACTACGACCTGACCGTCTCGGTCGAGGGCAAGGTCAGCCAGACGCCGACGAAACCCGCACCGAGCAAGCCGGCACCGGATTTTGCCGATGGCCTCGCCGGCGGACCGGATTTCTGGCAGGTGCATGGCCTCACGCGCGGCGACACGTTGAACGTGCGCGCCTCGGCATCATCGAGCGCTCGCGTGCTCGGCGTGCTCGGTGAGGGCGACGTGATCCGCAATCTCGGCTGCAAGATGAACGGCGCTACCCGCTGGTGCCGCGTCGACGATCAGGCCGGCCTCAATGGCTGGGTGTCGGGCAAGTACCTGCACGAGTCGACCCGCGCTCCGAAGCCGTCGCGCCCGGTGACCCCGCCGCCCGCAAGTCAGCCGCCGGTCAGTTCTGCTGATGGCGTGCCGGTTGCCCTGATGCCGCGCTACTGCACCGGCGAAGCCTCGGCGCAGTTCGGCGTGCGTCCGCAGGACATCACCACCAACGCGGCGTTCAAGAGTGGCAAGCTCTATGTGTCGCAGGGCTGGTTCGATGGTTCGAGCGGCACGACCTTCTTCAACTGCTATTTCAAGGCAGACGGCACATTCATCGCGGTAAACTGATGGTTGCAGCGGGCGCCTCGGGCGCCCGCCTTCATCTGCGTTTTCGCATCAGGCTCTGACGAGCACCCTCGACCAGATAGGCGAGGCCGCCTTCGAACACGCCTTCGGTGTTGATGCTGCCGCCGTCGAGCAGGGGCTTCAGGACTTCGCTGAGGATCGGGAAGGGCGCGACTTCCGCCAGTGGGTCGGACAGGGGATCGGCGTCGGGAGCCTGCCTATCCTCCTGGCTGCGCGTCTCTTCATCCTGCTCTTCGAGGACGAAGCCCACGACGAAGCGGGCCAGCGTGATAGAGATATTGAACGCTTCCTCACCCGAAAAACCTGCGTCGACATAGAGTTGCAGCTGCCTTTCGGCATCGGCGAACTGCGAGGTGGAGGGGCGGGTTCCGGCGTTGATCCGGGCGCCGTCGCGCACCGCCAGCAACGCATCACGGAAACTGCGGGCGTTGGCTACCGCGAACTGCTCCCAGCTTTCGCCTGATCCCGGCACGCGGTGATTGTGGTGACGCGCCAGCATCTCCTCGTTGAGTGCGTCCAGCAGCGCCGACTTGCTCCTGAAGTGCCAGTAGAGCGCCGGCTGCTGTACGCCCAGCCGCTCTGCCAGCCGTCGCGTGGTGAATTGATCCAGGCCCACCTCGTTGAGGAGGGTGAGGGCTGCATCCAGAATCTTGTCGCGTTCGATTGCCATGGGTCTTGACTTATCACCGATAAGGGACTTTATCACCGATAAAGTGACTTATCGTTGATAAGGAGACGGCCGATGAGCCGGTCCGTATTCGTCATCATCTGCGTGGTTGCGCTCGACGCCATTGGTATCGGCCTGATCTTTCCAATCCTGCCGGGTCTGTTGGAGGAGCTTACGGGCTCACCCGAGATCTCGACCACCTATGGACTGATCCTTGCGGCCTACGCCGCGATGCAGTTCATCTTTTCGCCAATCCTAGGGCTGGTCAGCGACCGCTTCGGGAGGCGGCCGGTATTGATCCTGTCGCTGGCCGGGGCAGCAATCGACTACCTGATCATGGCCTTCACGCCCTCGCTTGCGGTGCTGGTGGTCGGGCGGATGATAGCCGGCGTTACCAGCGCCAGCATGGCCGTGGCGAGCGCCTACATCGCCGATGTCACCGAGGAGCAGGATCGGGCGCAACGCTTCGGCTGGATGAGCGCGGCGTTCGGTGTCGGCTTCATCATCGGCCCGGTGCTCGGTGGGCTGTTGAGTGGCTGGTTCATCCGGGCGCCGTTCCTCGCGGCGGCGCTGCTCAACGGGCTCAACCTGCTGCTGGCGCTGCTGGTGCTGAAGGAATCGCGGGCGCCGAACCGTCAGCCGCTCGAGCTCAAGGCACTGAACCCGTTCGCGCCGCTGCGCTGGGCGTTCAGCTTCCCGGCGCTGGCCCCACTGATCGCCATGTTCCTGATCTTTGCGATCAACGGCGATATCCCGGGGACGATCTGGGTGCTTTACGGGGCCGACAAGTTCGAATGGAACCAGCTGACCATGGGCATTTCACTGGCAGTGTTCGGCGTGTTCCAGGCGCTGACCCAGGCGTTCCTGACCGGGCCGATCACCCGGCGGCTCGGCGACCGTGGTGCGATCATCTTCGGCGTCGTGGCGGACGCGGTAGCGTTCGTCAGCATTGGTCTGGCGACGGCCGGCTGGATGCCGTTCGTGCTGGCGCCGCTGTTCGCGCTCGGCAGTGTGGGTCATCCGGCACTACAGTCGCTGATGTCGGCGCAGGTGGGCGACGATCGCCAGGGCGAATTGCAGGGTGTGCTGGCCAGCGCGGCGAGCCTCACCTCGATCGCCGGGCCGCTGCTCGCCACCAGCGTTTACTTCTGGAGCAAGCCATATTTCCTCGGCACGGTCTGGCTGGTCGCCGCTGCATTGTACCTCCTCGCAATCCCGGTGCTGGCCTGGGTCGCGGCACGACAGCGGAGGACGGAGGTGGCGGCTTGACGGTTTGTGCGGGGCAGACCATGGAGGCGACGCCCACGGGCGCCGTCTGCGTTTTTTGGGGGGCGACGGATCGCAATGGTCCGGCAATGCACCCCTGCTTGCGTCGCAGGCCGGCCAGCAGCCGGCTCACCAATCGATAGGCCCGAGGACAACAGCCAGATGACCTCCGCAAAACGAACTCGGGTGTCTTAGACTACCGCAACAACGATGAGGTCGGCATCTGCGGGCCAAACAGCTTTCCGAGGAAGCTGGTGCTGTTCGACCTGCAGAATGCCGAACTGCGGATCCTGCCGGAAAGTGCCGTCGCCTCGATGCAGGGGCCGAGGACGCCGTATCTCGGTGAAGGCGCACCGGCCTTCCGAATTCCTGTCGACCTCGCTCTGGTGTAACGGCCGCGTGATCACCACCTAGGGCGTTCGCGCTCCCGAAGCGGCAGAGTCTGCAACTTCTCCCGTCAGCGCTGCAGGCATTTCGTTTGCCTCGATCGATGAGAACGAATATAGAACACGCCCCGCGTGTCGACCGGCTGGAGGGCCCCGAGTTGAACAAGGCACTGATCGTCATCCTCGCCGCTGTGACGCTCGACGCGATCGGCATCGGGCTGATCTTCCCGATTCTGCCGCGACTGCTGGAGGACGTAACGCATACCGGCGAGGTGACGATGATCATCGGCATCATGCTGGCGCTCTATTCGGCGATGCAGTTCCTGTTTTCGCCGGTGCTGGGCGTGCTGAGCGACCGCTACGGGCGGCGGCCGGTGCTGCTGGTGTCATTGGCGGGCGCGGCCATCGATTACCTGGTGATGGCGTTCGCACCAGAACTCTGGATGCTGGTGCTCGGCCGTGCGGTGGCAGGCATCACCAGCGCCAACATGGCGGTCGCCACCGCCTACATCACCGACATTTCGGCGGAGGAGGAGCGGGCCAAGCGCTTCGGCTATTTCCACGCCATGTTCGGCATCGGCTTCATCATCGGGCCGGTGATCGGCGGTATCCTGGGCGATATCTGGGTGCGGGCGCCCTTCCTCGTGGCGGCGGTGCTCAATGCGCTCAACTTCGCGCTGGCGCTGTTCGTGCTGCCGGAATCGCGCAAGGGCGACAGCACGGCAAAGTTCGATTTCGCGACGCTGAACCCGTTCCGCCCGCTCGGCTGGGCTTTCAGCTTCTCCGCGCTGCTGCCGCTGATGGCGATCTTCGTCATCATGAACTTCGTCGGCACCATGTACGGCACCATCTGGGCCCTGTTCGGCCAGGACATGTTCCAGTGGAACGGGATGATGATCGGGCTGTCGCTCGGCGCCTTCGGGTTGTTCCACGCCGGTGCGCAGGCGCTGCTGACCGGACCGGCGGCGGCCCGGCTGGGCGAGCGCTGGGCGATGATTGTCGGCATGGCGTGCGAACTCACGGCGCTGCTGATTCTCGGTTTTGCGACGCAGGGCTGGATCCTGTTCGCGCTGGCGCCGCTGTTTGCGCTCGGCGGTATAGGTATGCCGGCGCTGCAGTCGCTCACCACGCAGCAGGTCGATGCGGACAACCAGGGCAAGCTTCAGGGGGTGCTGGCGAGCCTCGTCAGCCTCTCGGCGGTGTTTGGTCCGCTGTTCTTCTCGACGGTGTACTTTGCCCTCAAACCGACCTGGCCCGGGTTGATCTGGATCGTCGGGGGAGCCGTGTATTTGCTGGCTTTGCCGCTGCTTCTGGGCATCCGCAGGACGCGCGCCGCCACAGTGACGCCCGACGGCTGACAAAGTTGAGCCAGAATTGACGCTTCATTAACAAAATTGCTGTGGCTCACCTGCGGAAAAGCCCGGATTTCCTTGCGTTCCGAGCAGAATCGAAGAAGGGTCACGGCGTTTTGGTTCGCCTCCACAGGGCGGGCATCCCACAGTGAGGAAACGCTATGTCTAACAAGAACGATCTGATCGGCGTCGTCGCCGACAAGGCGGGCCTGACCAAGGCCGACGCTGCGCTGGCTGTCGATGCCGTGTTCGACGCTGTCACCGCTTCGCTGAAGAAGGGCGAGGAAGTTCGTCTGGTCGGTTTCGGCACGTTCGCGGTTTCCAAGCGCAAGGCCTCGATCGGCCGCAACCCGGCAACGGGCGCTGAGATCAAGATCCCGGCCTCCAACCAGGCCAAGTTCAAGCCCGGCAAGGGCCTCAAGGACGCGATCAACTAAGAACGCGTTCCGGTCGACAGACCACATGGCCCCGTGCGCTCGTCGCCGGGGCCATTTGCTTTTTGGGGCAGGCGATGCCCCTTGCCTGGCAGGACTGCGCGTAAGTGCTTGCTTGGGGGGATGGTGGGCGGTGACGGTCTCGAACCGCCGACCCTCTCGGTGTAAACGAGATGCTCTACCAACTGAGCTAACCGCCCGTCGGCAGCCCACGCGTTCAGTATGCACTGACCCGCCGGGCGCGACGAAGGCGCACTAACTAGGGTCTCTGCGGCAGGCCGTCAACCCGTGCCGCCGAATCCGGCTGTGCCGCTGCATCATCCCCCTGTAAACTGGCCGCGCTAGACGATGGGTTGTCGGACAAAGGCCAGGGAGGGCTCGATGTCGATTGCCGAGGTTAGCCGCTTTGATCTGCCCGGTTTTGCGGGCACCCTCATCGACCCACACCACGCCGGCTACGACGAAGCACGACGCGTCTACAACGGCATGATCGACCGCCGGCCGGCCCTGGTGGCGCGCTGCACCAGTGCCGACGACGTCGTACTGGCGCTGGCCCTGGCGCGCCGCGAAGGGCTGCCGGTGTCGGTGTTCGGTGGCGGCCACGCGGTCACCGGCTCTGCCGTCTGCGATGATGGCGTCTGCATCGACCTGCGCGGCATGAAGGGGATTCGAATCGATCCGGAGGCGCTGACCTGCCGCGCCGAAGCCGGCCTCAACTGGGGGGAGTTCGATGCGGCGACGGCGAAGCACGGACTGGCCCTGACTGGCGGGCGCAACCCGACGACGGGCATCGCCGGGCTGTCGCTCGGCAGCGGCAGTGGCTGGCTGGAGCGCAAGTTCGGTTATGTCTGCGACAACCTGATCTCGGCCGAGGTGGTCACCGCCGACGGCCGCAAAGTGACGGCGTCGGAAGCCGAGAACCCCGATCTGTTCTGGGGGTTGCGGGGAGGTGGCGGCAATTTTGGTATCGTGACCGCCTTTCATTTCCGGCTGCACCGGCTGGGTCCGATCGTGCTCGGTGGAGTGCTGCTTTACCCCGCGCCGATGGCAGGGGCCGTGCTCCGCAACATGCGGGACTTCATCCGGACGGCACCCGACGAGGTGGGAGCCGGCATGGCATTCACCACCGCGCCGGATGCGCCGTTCGTTCCCGAGCCGGCGCGCGGCAGGCCGATCGTCGCGGTGCAGCTGATCTATGCCGGCGACGTGGAGGAGGGAATCAGGGTGCTGGCGCCGTTCCGGGCCTTCGGGCCGCCGGCCGCCGACCTGGTGCAGCCGATGCCCTATACCGAGTTCCAGAAGATGGGCGGCAACTTCCCCGGTTCGCAGAACTACTGGACCGCGGACTTCCTCAATGAGCTGCCGGAGGAGGCGATTGATGCCTATGCGGCGCTGGCGCTGACGCCGCTATCGCCGCAGTCGGCGATCATACTCGTCCCCGGCGGCGGAGCGCCGTCGCGCGTCGATGAGGAAGCGACGGCGTTCGGCATGCGCACGGCGCCGTGGAACGTGCACTATATCTGTGGCTGGATGAATCCCGCGGACAACGCCGCCAATACGGCGCGGGTCAAACAGATCGCCTCGGTGCTGAAGCCGTGGTCGACCGGGCGAGTCTATCTCAACTACATCGGCAACGAGGGGCAGGAGCGGGTCGATGCGGCCTTCGGCGCCAGGAAGCTGGCCCGCCTGCGTGAGCTCAAGGCTAGATGGGACCCCGACAACGTCTTCCGCCACAACCACAACATCCGGCCGGCAGGCATGGAGGCTTGAAAGCGGGACGAAAAATGCCAATCCGCAAAGGCATTTGCAGGCGAACGTGGAAAAGCTGGAAGAAAGTATGCGCTGAGCGTGGTTTCGACGCTTGACACTCTCCGGCACGCCCTCTAAACGGACGCCACGTTGCGCGGACGACTGGTTCGCAAGCGCTGCGGGAGTAGCTCAGTTGGTTAGAGCGCCGGCCTGTCACGCCGGAGGTCGCGGGTTCGAGCCCCGTCTCTCGCGCCACCCTTTTCCTTCACATCGTTGAAGACTATCGGGTGGCCAGCGGCCGGCATGAATGCTGGTTTGCCCTGACCCTTCCTTGCAATCGCCGTCCCCCAACCACATTTCTAGCTTACGAGCAGTTCCCCAGCGGAACCGCCGTGACCTGACGTGCGTTTAGGACTGTTGGAGGCGATCCCGGAGGCTTGGCCGTGGTGGTATCATTGCGATTGATGCTTGCGGGCGTGGTGCTGTCGGCTACGGCCGGACTCGCGACGGCTTCTGACCTGATCACCGTGCCTGTGGGTTCCAGCGAAGTTGCCGTGCCGGTTGCCGCCGGGTTCGACTGGAGTGGCTTTTATGCCGGCGTCTATGGCGTGGCGCAGTCCAGCCCTGGACGAGGCACCGAGGTTGGCGCGGGAATCGCTGCCGGCGTCAATGCGCAGTTCGATTTCTTCCTCGTTGGTGGCGAAGTCGCCCTGCATGGGCTGACCGGCGACACCATCGACACCGCCTATGGCCAGGTCACCGGCCGAGGCGGCCTGCTGGTGACCGACGATCTGCTGGCCTACGCCTCCGCCGGGTACGGGATGGAACTCAGCGGCACCGGCGAACGCGATTTCCTCGCCGGCGGCGGCATCGAGTACGCGGTGACAGACGATATCTCGATCAACGCCGAATACCTGCGTGGTTTCGACCTCGAGGGCGGCAATCCCAAGGACCAGTTCAGCCTCGGGGCACGGTTCCATTTCTAGGCGAATCCGACGGGCGTTCGCCGCCGAGCCATGTGTCGTTTGCAGGGCTCGGGCAGTAAGCAGAGCACTCAGCCGGCGCCAATAGCCGGAAGACCGTTGCGGGCAGGGCGTCTCAGCCGGTTTTCCGTACTAAGTTGAGCGTAATGATCAACATTAGTTTTTCTTGAATCGCTGCAAGGCGTGGGCTAAGCCCGTGCCACACGAAGTCGCGTCGTCTGAAGGGCCCAAAATTGCCCGTCTGGCCGCGCGAGCCGGCCACTCCAGCCGGCCCGACCATTAGGCTGCACAATGAACGAGTTGCTCAGCAACTACCTGCCGATCATCATATTCGTCGGTCTGGCTGCCGTTATCGGCCTGGCCCTCATGATTGCCCCCTTCATCGTTGCCTACAAGCGCCCCGACCCCGAGAAGGTGTCGGCGTTCGAGGCGGGCTTTGAAGCGTTCGACGATGCGCGCATGAAGTTCGATGTGCGCTTCTATCTGGTGTCGATCCTGTTCATCGTCTTCGACCTCGAAGTGGCGCTGCTGTTCCCGTGGGCCGTGGCATTCCGCGATGTCGGCTGGTTCGGCTTCTGGTCAGTGATGATCTTCCTGGGCGTCCTGACCATCGGCTTCATCTACGAATGGAAGAAGGGCGCGCTGGAATGGGATTGAGTGAACAGACGCTGGTCGCGCCGCAGCCCAAGGGCCTGATCGATCCGCGCACCAACAAGCCGATCGGTGCCGACGATCCGTTCATGATGGACGTGAACGCCGAGCTCGCCGACAAGGGCTTCCTGGTGTCCACGGCTTCGCAGCTGATCACCTGGGCTCGCACAGGCTCGCTGATGTGGATGCAGACGGGCCTCGCCTGCTGCGCCGTGGAAATGATCCAGATGTCGATGCCACGCTACGACATCGAGCGATTCGGCACCGCGCCGCGCGCCTCGCCGCGTCAGGCCGACGTGCTGATCGTCGCCGGCACGCTGACCAACAAGATGGCCCCGGCGCTGCGCAAGGTCTACGACCAGATGCCGGAGCCCCGCTACGTCATCTCGATGGGCAGTTGCGCCAATGGCGGCGGCTACTATCACTATTCGTATTCTGTGGTGCGCGGCTGCGATCGCGTCATGCCCGTCGACATCTACGTCCCGGGCTGCCCGCCGACCGCCGAAGCACTGCTCTACGGCATCCTGTTGCTGCAGAAGAAAATCCGCCGCACCGGCACGATCGAACGTTAGGACCGGCCATGACTGACGGCCCCATTCCTTCACCGCTCGCGGCGCTCGCTGAACGCGCCCGTAACGCGCTCGGCGAAAAGATTCTCGACCACAAACTGGCCTATGGCGAGCTGACGCTGACGGTGGCGCGCAACGCGATCATCGATGTTGCGACGTTCCTGCACGACCACGAGGCGTTCATCTCCATCATCGACGTGTGCGGCGTGGATTACCCGGAGCGCGAGGAGCGCTTCGAGGTGGTCTATCACCTGCTGAGCCCCCGGCAGAACCTGCGCCTGCGGCTGAAGCTGAGCACCGACGATACGCAGCCCGTGCAGTCGATCACCGGCATGTATCCGGGCGCTGACTGGTTCGAGCGCGAGACCTATGACCTGTTTGGCATCCTGTTCACCGGACACCCGGATCTGCGCCGGCTGCTGACCGACTACGGTTTTGACGGCTATCCGCTGCGCAAGGATTTCCCCACCACTGGCTATGTCGAGGTCCGCTACGACGAAGAGCGCAAGCGCGTCGTCTACGAGCCGGTGAAGCTGCCGCAGGAATTCCGGCAGTTCGATTATCTGTCACCGTGGGAGGGTACGGATTACGTGCTGCCCGGCGACGAGAAGGCAAAATGACGGCAGTCGGCAGTCGGCAATCGGCAGTAGTTTGGGGGCGGAGCACGCCTGATGACGATCGAGTCGTATCGCGATCTGCGCGTTTGGCAAGAAGCTATGGATTTGGCCGAAGCCTGCTATCGACTGACGGCTCGCTTCCCCCGAGAGGAGGTCTATGGACTGACCTCGCAGATTCGGCGGGCGGTTGCCTCGATACCGGCGAACATAGCCGAGGGCTATGGACGCAACAGCATGGGGTCGTACGTGCAGTTCCTTCGAGTTGCGCAGGGTTCTCTCAAAGAGCTCGAAACGCATATCCTTCTCGCGGGGCGACTGGGAATGATCGAGGCGCAATCGGGCGAGCCGGTGCTCGCCAGTTGCGACGCGATCGGGCGCATGCTGCTGGGGCTGATAAGGCAACTGGAGCGCAACGATTGACGCAAGCGACTGCCGACTGCCGATTGCCGACTGCCGCCTTTTTGGAGTGCCGCGATGTCTGAAGTTGACGTCCGCAATTTCACGATCAACTTCGGGCCGATCCACCCCTCCGCCCACGGTGTGTTGCGCCTGATTCTCGAGCTCGATGGCGAAGTTGTCGAGCGGGTCGATCCGCATATCGGGCTGCTGCATCGCGGCACCGAGAAGCTGATCGAGACCAAGACCTACCTGCAGGCGGTGCCGTATTTCGATCGGCTCGACTATGTCGCGCCGATGAACCAGGAACACGCCTTCTGTCTCGCGGTCGAACGACTGCTGGGCATTGAGGTGCCGCTGCGCGGGCAGCTGATCCGCGTGCTCTATGCCGAGATCGGGCGCCTCCTGTCGCATATGCTCAACTGCACGACGCAGGCGATGGACGTCGGCGCGCTGACCCCGCCGCTGTGGGGGTTCGACGAGCGCGAGAAGCTGATGATCTTCTACGAGCGCGCTTCGGGCAGCCGCATGCATGCGGCGTATTTCCGTCCGGGTGGGGTGCACCAGGATCTGCCGCAGGCGCTGATCGACGATATCGGCGCGTTCTGTGACCCGTTCCTGCTGGTGCTCGACAACCTCGAGAAACTGCTCACCGGCAACCGCATCTACATGCAGCGCAACGCCGATATCGGCGTGGTGTCTTCGGACGATGCCTGGAAGTGGGGCTTTTCGGGCGTGATGGTGCGCGGCTCGGGCGATGCCTGGGACCTGCGCAAGGCGCAGCCGTATGAGTGCTACGACCGGCTGGAGTTCGACGTGCCGGTCGGCAAGAACGGCGATTGCTATGATCGCTACCTCGTCCGCATGGACGAGATGCGCCAGTCGATCCGCATCATGAAGCAGGTACTCGACCTGCTGAATTCGCCCGAAGGGCAGGGGCCCGTGTCGTCGACCGACGGCAAGGTGGTGCCGCCCAAGCGTGGTGAGATGAAGCAGTCGATGGAAGCGCTGATCCATCACTTCAAGCTCTACACCGAAGGCTACAAGGTGCCGGCCGGCGAGGTTTACGCCGCCGTCGAAGCGCCCAAGGGCGAGTTCGGCGTCTATCTGGTCAGCGACGGCACCAACAAGCCCTACCGCTGCAAGATCCGCGCGCCGGGGTTCGCGCACCTGCAGGCGATGGATTTCCTCTGCCGGGGGCACATGCTGGCCGACGTCGCCGCCATCCTCGGTTCGCTCGATATCGTGTTTGGTGAGGTCGATCGGTAATGTCCGTCCGCCGTTTAGCAGATGAGGCCGTCCAGCCGACCACCTTCGCTTTCACGAAGGAGAACCAGGCCTGGGCGGAAAAGAAGATGGCGGAGTATCCGCCGGGCCGGCAGCAGTCGGCCGTGATCCCGGTGCTGTTCCGGGCGCAGGAGCAGCAGGGCTGGGTCAGCCGTGCGGCCATCGAGGCGGTCGGCAAGCTGCTCGATATGCCCTACATCCGCGTGCTCGAAGTCGCGACCTTCTACACGCAGTTCCTGCTGCAGCCGGTCGGCACGCGCGCCCACATTCAGGTGTGCGGCACGACGCCCTGCATGCTGCGCGGCGCTGAAGAGATCCGCCACATCTGCGAGCGCCGGATCAACCACAAGCCGTTCGAGACCAACGCCGAGGGCACGCTGAGCTGGGAAGAGGTCGAGTGCCTCGGTGCCTGCGTCAACGCCCCGCTGGTGATGGTCGGCAGCGACACCTACGAAGACCTGACGGTCGACAGTTTTGAGGCGATCCTCGACAAGTTTGCCGAAGGCAAGGGCAGCAGCGTTAAGCCGGGGCCGCAGGTCGTCCGGCAATTCGCCGCGGCCGAGGGTGGCCAGACGACACTGCTCGAAAAGCCGACCGCCAAGCGCACCTACAAGCCGTTCCCGCCACCGCCGGCCGCCCCGGCGGCTGCACCCGGTGCTCCGGCCGCTGCGGCCCCGGCACCTGCTGCTGCAGCTCCGGCTGCCAAGGCGCCCGAGCCGACTGCCGCGGGTCGGAAGAACGTCACGACGGAAGAGACCGCGCCGGCCTTGAAGTCGCCGTCGCCTGAGAAGGTCTCGACTGCGACGGCGGAAGCCGAGCGCAAGGCCGCCAACCAGGCGGCCAAGGCCGACGGCACGCCGAACAAGGCGATGCGCGAGACGGCAACCGGAGCCGAGTCGCCGGCCGGCAAGATCGACGCCGGCAAGACCGACACCAAGGCCAAGCGCGCACCCGCTCCGGCCACTGCCATCTCGCCCAGCCAGGATGGCGGCGCCAAGCTGTTCGAGGCGCCTGCCGGCGCGCCGGACGACCTCAAGCTGATCTCGGGCGTCGGCCCGGTGCTCGAGGGCAAGCTCAATGCCATCGGCATCACCACCTGGGCTCAGGTGGCGACGCTGAAGAAGGCCGATATCGCAAAGCTCGAAGATCACCTCGCATTCCCGGGCCGCGTCGCTCGTGACGAGTGGATCAAGCAGGCCAAGGCGCTCGCCAAGGGCGGCGTCGAGGAATATCGCAAGGTGTTCGGGAAGGACCCGCGCTGATGCTCGCTGACCAGGATCGCATCTTCACCAATCTCTACGGCACTGGCGACTGGGGCCTCGAAGGCGCCCGGGCCCGTGGCGGTTGGGTGGATACCAAGAAGTTCATCGACAACGGCCGCGACTGGATCGTCAACGAGGTCAAGGGCTCGGGCCTGCGTGGCCGCGGCGGCGCCGGCTTCCCGACGGCGCTCAAGTGGACCTTCATGCCCAAGGAAGGCGTCAATGACGGCCGTCCGAGCCAACTGCTGGTCAATGCCGACGAATCCGAGCCCGGCACCTGCAAGGATCGCGAAATCCTGCGCCACGACCCGCACCACCTGATCGAGGGATGCCTGCTCGCCGGCCGCGCCATGGGCGCGCATATCGCCTATGTCTACATCCGCGGCGAGTTCATCCGCGAGCGGCAGAACTTTGAAGCCGCCGTGCAGCAGGCCTACGACGCCAAGCTGATCGGCAAGAACAACGTGCATGGCTGGGACTTCGAGATCGTCGTCCACCACGGCGCCGGCGCCTATATCTGCGGCGAAGAAACCGCGCTGATGGAGTCACTGGAAGGCAAGAAGGGCCAGCCGCGCCTGAAGCCGCCATTCCCGGCGGCGATGGGCGTCTACGGCAACCCGACTACGGTCAACAACGTCGAGTCGATTGCGGTCGTCCCGGAAATCCTGCGCCGTGGCGGCGCCTGGTTCGCGGGCATCGGCCGGCCGAACAATACCGGCACCAAGCTGTTCATGGCCTCGGGCCACGTCAACAAGCCGGCGGTGTTCGAGGATGCGCTCGGCGTCACGTTCGAAGAGCTGATCGAGAAGCATTGCGGCGGCATCCGCGGCGGCTGGGACAACCTCCTCGCCGTGATCCCCGGCGGCGCCTCCTGTCCGGTGGTGCGTGGCGAGGACATGCGCACCGCGATCATGGATTTCGACGGGCTGCGCGAGAAGAAGTCGTCGTTCGGCACCGGCGGCATGATCGTGCTCGACAAGTCGGCCGACATCATCAAGGCGATCTGGCGCATCCAGGCGTTCTTCAAGCATGAGAGCTGCGGCCAGTGCACGCCGTGCCGCGAAGGCACCGGCTGGATGATGCGCGTGATGGAGCGGATGGTCGAAGGCCGCGCCCAGAAGCGCGAGATCGACATGCTGTTCGACGTGACCAAGCAGATCGAAGGGCACACCATCTGTGCGCTCGGCGATGCGGCGGCCTGGCCGGTGCAGGGGCTGATCCGTAACTTCCGCGACGTCATCGAGGCGCGGATCGACCAATATACCTGGTCCTCGACCAGCGAGGGCGCCGTGCCCTCGATCGCGGCGGAGTAAGGCCAATGGCCAGCATCAAAGTCGACGGTACACTCGTCGAGGTTCCGGACTACTACACGCTGATGCAGGCAGCCGAGGCGGCCGGTGCGGAGATCCCGCGCTTCTGCTACCACGAGCGCCTGTCGGTCGCCGGCAACTGCCGCATGTGCCTCGTCGAGGTCAAAGGTGGCCCGCCGAAGCCGCAGGCCAGCTGCGCCATGTCGGTCAAGGACCTGCGTCCGGGCCCGAACGGCGAGCCGCCGGAGATGTTCACCAACACCCCGATGGTCAAGAAGGCCCGCGAAGGGGTGATGGAGTTCCTGCTCATCAACCACCCGCTGGATTGCCCGATCTGCGACCAGGGCGGCGAGTGCGACCTGCAGGACCAGGCCATGGCCTACGGCGTCGACAAGAACCGCTTCGCCGAGAACAAGCGCGCCGTCGAGGACAAGTATCTCGGGCCGCTGGTGAAGACCGAGATGAACCGCTGCATCCATTGCACGCGCTGCGTCCGCTTCACCACCGAGGTTGCCGGCATCACCGAGATGGGCCTGCTCGGCCGCGGTGAAGATGCCGAGATCACCTCGTATCTCGAGCAGGCGCTGACCAGCGAGCTGCAGGGTAATGTCATCGACCTCTGCCCTGTCGGTGCGCTCACCAGCAAGCCCTACGCCTTCCATGCGCGTCCGTGGGAACTGGTGAAGACCGAGACCATCGACGTGATGGACGCGGTCGGCTCCAACATCCGTGTCGACAGCCGTGGCCGCGAAGTGATGCGCATCCTGCCGCGCGTCAACGAGGCGATCAACGAGGAGTGGATCTCCGACAAGACCCGCTTCATCTGGGATGGGCTGAAGAGCCAGCGTCTCGACCGTCCGTATGTCCGTACCGGCGGCAAGCTGAAACCGGCGTCCTGGGACGAGGCATTCGCTGCGATCGCCAAGGCAATCAAGGCCTCGGGCGGCGGCAACAAGGTTGGCGCCATTGCCGGCGATCTGGCTGCGGTCGAAGACATGTATGCGCTGAAGGCGCTGATGACCTCGCTCGGCTCGGGGATGACCGACTGCCGTCCGGCAATGTCGGGGATCGATCCGTCGATGCCGCGCTCGGCCTATATCTTCAACCCGACCATTGCGGGCATCGAAGAAGCCGACGCGATCCTGATCATCGGCTCGAACCCGCGCAAGGAAGCGGCGCTGGTCAATGCGCGCATCCGCAAGGCTTGGCGCGCCAAGAATACGCCGATTGCAGTGATCGGCGACAACGCCGACCTCACCTACAAGTACGAGTATCTCGGCAACGGCCTGTCGGCGCTGGCCGATCTCGTCGCCCGCAAGGGCAGCTTCGGTGAAATCCTCTCCAAGGCCGTGCGTCCGTTGATCATCGTGGGCGAGGGCGCCGTGTCGCATGGCGCCGCGCATTCCAAGCAGATCGGCCGCGACGTGTTGGCCATGGCGGCCAAGCTCGCCACCGGTTCGGGCGCCTCGGAAGACTGGAACGGCCTGGCGCTGCTGCACAATGCGGCCGGTCGCGTCGGCGGGCTCGACATCGGCTTCGTGCCGCATGCTGGCGGTGTCTGCTCGGCCGACCAGATTGGCCTCGCCGGCAAGGGCGAGCTCGACGTGTTGTTCCTGCTCGGCGCCGATGAGTACGACACTGCGGCGATGGGCAAGGCGTTCGTGGTCTATGTCGGCACGCATGGCGACGCCGGAGCGCATCGCGCCGACGTGATCCTGCCGTCCGCCGCCTACACCGAGAAGTCCGGTACCTACGTCAACACCGAGGGGCGCGTGCAGCTCGCCGAGCGCGCCGTGTTCCCGCCGGGCGAAGCGAAGGAAGACTGGGCGATTTTCCGGGCGCTCAGCGCCGTGCTCGGCCAGCCGTTGCCGTTCAACTCGCTCACCGGGCTGCGCGCCGCGATCTATGCCGAGTTCCCGCATCTGGCGCGGCTCGACCAGATCGCGCCGGGTTCGCTCGCCGATGTGAAGACGCTCGCCGGCGCCGCGATCAAGACCAAGTCCGCGACCTTCACGTCCCCGGTCGCCGACTTCTACCTCACCAACCCGATCGCGCGGTCGTCCGCGACGATGGGCGAATGCGCCGCGCTACAGGCCGGTCTCCGGCAGGCAGCAGAGTAAGAGGCCCAGATGGATTTCGTCGTTTCAGCGCTGGACTACCTGCTCGGTATCCCGATCTTCGGGTGGGGCGAGCAGGTCGGTTTCATCTACAAGGCGCTGCTGCTGCTTATCGCGCTACTGCTGTTCACCGCCTATATCCTGCTCGCCGATCGCAAGATCTGGGCGGCGGTGCAACAGCGTCGTGGCCCCAACGTCGTGGGGCCGTTCGGGCTGCTCCAGAGCTTTGCGGACTTGTTGAAGTTCGTGCTGAAAGAGCCTGTTATCCCGGCCAGTTCGGACAAGGTGCTGTTCATCCTGGCGCCGCTGGTGACCTCAACCCTGGCGCTCTCCGCCTATGCGGTGATCCCCTTCGACAAGGGCTGGGCGCTGGCCAATATCAATATCGGCGTGCTCTACATCTTCGCGATTTCGTCGCTCGGTGTTTACGGCGTCATCATGGGTGGCTGGGCCTCGAATTCGAAATACGCCTTCCTCGGTGCGCTCCGTTCGGCAGCGCAGATGGTGTCGTACGAAGTTTCGATCGGCCTCGTGATCATCACGGTGCTGCTTGTCGTCGGTTCGCTGAACCTTACCGATATCGTCGTGGCGCAGCAGTCGGGCGGCATTGCCCACATGCTCGGCGTGCCGTGGCTCAGTTTCCTCAACTGGTACTGGCTGCCGCTGTTCCCGATGTTCGTGATCTTCTACATCTCTGCGCTGGCCGAGACCAACCGTCCGCCGTTCGACCTGCCGGAAGGCGAGTCTGAGCTCGTTGCGGGCTACATGGTCGAGTACTCGTCGACGCCGTATCTGCTCTACATGCTGGGCGAATACATCGCGATCATCCTGATGTGCTGCATGACGACGATCCTGTTCCTCGGGGGCTGGGCTGCGCCGATCGACGCGCCGCCGTTCACCTGGATCCCGGGCCTCGTCTGGTTCGTCCTCAAGCTCTGCCTGGTGTTTTTCATGTTCGCGATGGCCAAGGCGATCGTGCCGCGCTACCGCTATGACCAGCTGATGCGCATCGGCTGGAAGGTGTTCCTGCCGATCTCGCTGCTCATGGTGGTCGTCGTTGCTGCAGTGCTTCAGCTCACGGGCTGGGGTTGGCACGGAGGGTCCGTCTGATGCGTTTCGCCCAGTTCCTCAACGGTCTCTTGTTGCGTGAGTTCGTCGGCGCCTTCTTCCTCGCGATGAAGTACTTCTTCGCGCCCAAGAAGACGGTGAACTACCCGTTCGAGAAGGTCCCGTATTCGCCGCGTTTCCGGGGTGAGCACGCGCTGCGCCGCTATCCGAACGGCGAAGAGCGCTGCATCGCCTGCAAGCTCTGCGAGGCGATCTGCCCGGCGCAGGCCATCACCATCGAGGCCGGCCCGCGCCAGAACGATGGCACCCGCCGCACGGTGCGCTACGACATCGACATGGTGAAGTGCATCTATTGCGGCTTCTGCCAGGAGGCCTGCCCGGTCGACGCCATCGTCGAAGGGCCGAACTTCGAATTCGCGACCGAAACGCGCGAGGAGCTGTATTTCTCGAAAGAGAAGCTACTCGCCAATGGCGATCGTTGGGAGCGCGAAATCGCGGCCAACCTCGCCGCCGACGCGCCGTACCGGTAAGGGATCGAGATGACGCTGCCGCTGTTCTTCTTCTATGTGTTCTCGGTCATCACCGTCGCTTCGGCGCTGATGGTGATCGCGGCGCGCAATCCCGTGCACTCGGTGCTGTTCCTGATCCTGGCCTTCGTCAACTCGGCGGGCCTGTTCATGCTCGCCGGCGCCGAGTTCCTGGCGCTGATCCTGATCGTCGTCTATGTCGGCGCCGTCGCTGTGCTGTTCCTGTTCGTCACCATGATGCTCGACGTGGATTTCGCGTCGCTGCGCCAGGGCATGCTGCAATACGCGCCGGTGGGCGTGGTGGTCGGCGTGATCCTGTTGCTCGAGCTGCTGCTGGTGGCGGGGAGCTTTGTGCTTCCGGTCGGTTCCGGTGCCGCAGCCGCGGTGCCGATGGATGCGGCGATCGACAATACCCGCGCCATCGGGCAGCTGCTCTACACGCGCTACGTGTTCCTGTTCCAGGGGGCAGCCGGCGTGCTGCTGGTCGCCATGATCGGCGCCATCGTCCTGACGCTCAGGCACAAGTCGAACGTCAAGCGGCAGGATGTGTTCCGTCAGACCGGGCGCAAGCGCTCGGAGGGCACGGAACTGGTCAAGGTCAAATCGGGGCAGGGGCTCTAAATGCTGGCAGAAACAGGCATCGGGCTCGGGCACTACCTGACCGTCGGGGCGATCCTCTTCACGCTGGGCGTGTTCGGGATTTTCCTCAATAGGAAGAACATCATCATCATCCTGATGTCGGTGGAACTGATCCTGCTCGCGGTGAACATCAACTTCGTGGCGTTCTCGTCGCAGCTCGGCGATCTCGCCGGGCAGGTGTTCGCGCTGCTGATCCTCACCGTGGCCGCCGCGGAAGCTGCGATCGGCCTCGCCATCCTCGTCATCTTCTATCGCAACCGCGGCTCCATCGCCGTGGAAGACGTCAACTCGCTGAAGGGCTGACCCGGTGCTTATCCAGGCCATCGTATTCTTCCCGCTCGTCGGGGCCCTGATCGCAGGTTTGCTGGGCCGCATCATCGGCCACCGCACCAGCGAATACATCACCACCGGGCTGTTGATCGGCGCCGCGGTGCTGAGCTGGATCGTGTTTTCGCAGTACTGGTTTGCACCGCCTGCTGCCGAGGGCGCGCACGGCGCCGAGCACGCGGCGACCAAGGTCGAGGTGATGCGCTGGATCGTCTCCGGTGCGCTCGACCTGCGCTGGGTGCTGCGTGTCGATACGCTGACCGCGGTGATGCTGGTGGTGGTGACCACCGTTTCCAGCCTCGTCCACCTTTATTCGATCGGCTACATGGCCGATGATCCGCACCGTTCGCGGTTCTTCGCCTACCTGTCGCTGTTCACCTTCGCCATGCTGATGCTGGTGACCGCCGACAACTTCCTGCAGATGTTCTTCGGCTGGGAGGGCGTGGGTCTCGCCTCGTATCTGCTGATCGGTTTCTGGTACAAGAAGCCAACGGCCAACGCCGCGGCGATGAAGGCCTTCGTGGTCAACCGTGTCGGTGACTTTGGCTTCGCGCTCGGCATCTTCGCAGCCTTCGTGGTGCTCGGCGGCCACCTCGATTTCGACGGCGCGTTCCATGCTGCTGACGGCCTCAAGGGCAATCTCCCTGTCATCCATTTCCTGTCGTGGGACCTGGATGCGATGACGGTCGTCTGCCTGCTGTTGTTCATGGGCGCCATGGGCAAGTCGGCGCAGTTCCTGCTCCACACCTGGCTGCCGGACGCCATGGAAGGTCCGACCCCGGTGTCGGCGCTGATCCATGCCGCGACCATGGTGACGGCCGGCGTGTTCATGGTGGCGCGCCTGTCGCCGCTGTTCGAACTTTCACCGTTCGCCATGACCGTGGTGATGCTGATCGGCGCACTGACGGCGTTCTTCGCGGCGACGGTCGGTCTGGTGCAGAACGACATCAAGCGTGTCATCGCCTATTCCACCTGTTCGCAGCTCGGCTACATGTTCGTGGCGCTCGGGGCAGGGGTCTACTCGGTCGGTATCTTCCACCTGTTCACCCACGCCTTCTTCAAGGCACTGCTGTTCCTCGGCGCCGGCGCGGTCATCCATGCGATGCACCATGAGCAGGACATGCGGAACATGGGCGGGCTCAGGAAAAAGATCCCGATCACCTACTGGATGATGATCATCGGTACGCTGGCGCTGACCGGCGTCGGTATTCCGGGCACGCCGCTCGGCTTTGCCGGGTTCTTCTCGAAGGACGGGATCATCGAAGTCGCTTACGCGGCGGGTGGTTCGACCGGGTACATCGCCTTCTGGGCGCTGGTGATCGCGGCGATGTTCACGAGCTTTTACTCGTGGCGCCTGATCCACCTGACCTTCCATGGCGAGCCGCGCGGCCAGCATCACGGTCACGACGCGCATGCCGATCACAGCCACGACGATCGCAGCCACGACGATCACAGCCACGACGATCATGGCCATCACGGCAGCGCCTACGACAACGCGCATGAGGCCCCCAACGTCATGCTGGTGCCGCTCTACGTGCTCGCGGCAGGCGCCGTGCTGGCCGGCGTGGTGTTCAACGACCTGTTCTTCGGCCATGCCGAGCATATCGAGCACTTCTTCCAGGGCTCGCTGGTCGTCTCCGAAGAGCTGCTCGAGGCGGCCCATGGCGTGCCGTGGCCGGTCAAATGGTCGGCAACCTTTGCCATGCTTTTCGGCTTCGCCGCCGCCTGGTGGATGTACATCTGGGACAAGGAGATGCCGAAGCGCCTGGCGCATGCCAATCCGGGGCTCTACCTGTTCCTGCTCAACAAGTGGTATTTCGACGAGCTCTACGACCGCATCTTCGTCAGGCCGGCACTGTGGCTGGGCAATGCCCTATGGAAGGGCTTTGACGACATGCTGATCGACAAGACCATCACCGAGGGCCTTGGCAACCGCGTCAAGGACATCACCGGCAAGGTGGTGAAGCTGCAGTCGGGCTACCTCTATCACTACGCTTTCGCCATGCTTATCGGTATCGCGGCGCTGCTCACCTGGGCCATCGCCGCCGGGGGACTCCTGGGATGATCTTCAGTGACCACCTTCTGACGGTCATCACCTTCCTGCCGACGCTGGGCGCGCTGCTGCTGCTGTTCGTCGGCGGGCGTGACGAGGCAGCCAACAGGCTGGCGCGCTACATCGCGCTCGGCGTGACGCTGGTGACGGCGGCCCTCAGCCTTTGGCTCTGGTACAAGTTCGATCCGTCCAATACCGGCTTCCAGTTCGTCGAGAACTACGGCTGGAGCGACTCGATCGGCTATCGCATGGGCGTCGACGGCATCTCGGTGCTGTTCATCCCGCTGACCGCGGTGCTGATGCCGGCAGTGATCCTTTCGAGCTTCGGTTCCATCACCAAGCGGGTGAAGGAATACCTGATCGTCTTCCTGATCCTCGAGACGTTCATGATCGGCGCCTTCGCGACGCTCGATCTGGCAATGTTCTACGTGTTCTTCGAGGGCACGCTGATCCCGATGTTCCTGATCATCGGCATCTGGGGTGGAGCGCGGCGCATCCAGGCGACGTACAAGTTCTTCTTTTACAGCTTCACCGGCACGGTGCTGATGCTGATCGCCATCATGGCGATGTATTGGGCGATGCCTGAAGCGAGCCGCACGCTGGATATCCAGAAGCTCCTGACTTTCAAGTTCCCCCCAGAGCTGCAGACCTGGCTGTGGATCGGGTTCTTCGCCTCGTTCGCGGTGAAGATGCCAATGTGGCCGTTCCACCGCTGGCTGCCGGAAGCACACGTCGAGGCGCCGACGGGCGGCTCGGTGATCCTGGCGGCAATCCTGCTGAAGCTTGGCGGCTACGGCTTCATCCGCTTCTCGATCTCGATGTTCCCCGATGCCTCGCACCAGTTCGCGAACTTCGTGTTCGTCTTATCGATCGCGGCGATCATCATCACTTCGCTCGTCGCCCTGGTGCAGACCGATATCAAGAAGCTGATCGCCTATTCGTCGGTCGCCCATATGGGCTTCGTGACGATGGGGATTTTCACCGGCAACATCTATGGCATCCACGGCGCGATCTTCCAGATGATCTCGCACGGCATCGTCTCGGCGGCGCTCTTCTTCTGCGTCGGCGTGGTCTATGACCGGATGCACACCCGTGAGATCGATGCCTATGGTGGGCTGGTCTCGCCGATGCCGCGCTATGCCGTGGTGTTCATGGTGTTCACCATGGCCAATGTCGGCCTGCCGGGCACTTCGGGCTTCGTCGGCGAATTCCTGACGATGCTGGCGGCGTTCCAGGCCAATACCTGGGTAGCGTTCTTCGCGGCATTCGGCGTGATCCTGTCGGCGGCCTATGCACTCTGGCTGTATCGCCGGGTGATCTTCGGCGCCTTCACCAAGGAATCGCTGAAGGGCATCCTCGATCTCGACCGGCGCGAGGCTATCGTGCTGGTGCCGCTGGTGATCCTCACCATCATCTTCGGTTTCTATCCCGCCCCGATCCTCGATGCGACCGCCGCATCGGTGAACCTCGTCGCGGAAAACTTCGCCAACGCTATCGGTGCTGCGCCCACTGCGGTCGCTGCGGCGACCGGTCACTAGGAGACGGGCATGCTGTCCGACGTCACGAGCTTCGCTTCGCTCGCCCCTGCCTATCCGGAACTGCTGCTGGCCGTCGGCGCCATAGTGGTGCTGCTGGTCTCGCTGTTCTGGAAGGGCATCAGCTCGACGGCGGTGTCGATCGTCGCCATCGTCCTGCTGCTCGTGGTGCTGGCGGTGCTGCTGCTGCAGCCGGCTACCGGCGTGCTGTTCAACGGCGTGTTCATCGTCGACGGCTTTGCCCGCTACATGAAGGCGCTGGTACTGGGCGGTGCCGCGGCGACGTTGCTGATCTCGCTGTCGAGCGCCAAGGAACACGGCATCGACAAGTTCGAGTACGCGGTGCTGGTGCTGCTGGCGACGCTGGGCATGATGATCATGGTCTCGGCCAACGATCTGATGACCCTCTATATCGGCCTCGAGCTGCAGAGCCTGGCGCTCTACGTCGTTGCGGCGATGAAGCGCGAGGACCGGAAGGCCACTGAAGCGGGCATCAAGTACTTTGTGCTCGGGGCGCTGTCGTCCGGCATGCTGCTCTATGGCGCGTCGCTGGTCTATGGCTTCACCGGCACCACGCAGATCGACCAGATCGTTGCCGCGATCACGCTCGATAGTCGCTCGATCGGATTGATCTTCGGCATGGTGTTCCTGCTCGCCGGCATCGCCTTCAAGATCTCGGCCGTGCCGTTCCATATGTGGACGCCCGACGTTTACGAGGGTGCGCCGACGCCGGTTACCGCGTTCTTCGCCGCGGCCCCGAAGGTTGCCGCGATGGCGCTGTTCATCCGCGTCACGACCGTCAGCTTTGCGCCGATCACCCATGACTGGCAGCAGATCATCATCTTCCTGTCGATCGCCTCGATGGTGCTCGCTGCTTTCGCCGCGATCGGGCAGAACAACCTGAAGCGCCTGCTTGCCTACTCGTCGATCGGGCATGTCGGCTTTGCGCTGGTCGGCCTGTCGGCCGGCACCGCGGTCGGCGTCGAGGGCGTTGCCGTCTATATGGCGATCTATATCGCGATGACCGTCGGCATCTTCGCCTGCGTTCTGGCGCTCCGCACCGAGAACGGTCCGGTGGAGACCATCTCCGAGCTCGCCGGTCTCGCGCAGAAGCGGCCGTTCGTTGCCGCCATTATCGCCATCCTGATGTTCTCGCTGATCGGTTTGCCGCCGCTGGCCGGGTTCTTTGCCAAGTGGCAGGTGTTCCTCGCGGCGGTCGAGCAGAACCTTTTCCTCCTCGCGGTGATCGGCGTCCTCGCCTCGGCGGTGAGCGCGTTCTACTACCTGCGCATCGTCAAGGTGATGTATTTCGACGAGCCGGTGGCGGAGTTCGCCGCGGTGCCGGGCGAACTCAACGTGGTCATGGCCGGCATCGGCTTCCTGATCGTTACCTACTTCGTCACGGTGGGCTCGCCGCTGACCGCGGCTGCTCAGATCGCGGCCGGAAGCCTGTTCTAGTGGCAGGCTTCTGGCTTGGGTCCCGGGCAAGCTCCCGCGGTTACAGGCTGAACGGCTTCGACAGCGTCGGCTCGACCTCGACCGAGGCAGCGCGGGCTGCCCAGGCCGGCGATAGCGGCGATGTCTGGTTCTGTGCCCTGCAGCAGACCGCCGGCCGCGGGCGCCGTGGGCGCCCCTGGCAGTCGCCGCACGGTAACCTGGCGGCCAGCCTGCTGGTGGTTCCCGATGTCGATCCGGCTGTCGCGGCGACGCTCGGCTTCGTTGCCGGCGTGTCGCTGAACCAGGCCTTGGCCAGCATCGTGCCGGCCGCCACGCTGAAGACCGGGATCGACGGCGCCGACACGGCCAATGGGCGCATCGCGCTCAAATGGCCCAATGACGTACTGGCCGATGGCGCCAAGCTGGCCGGTATCCTGCTCGAGGCGCACAAGCGTCCGGACGGCGCCATGGCCATCGTGGTCGGGATTGGCGTCAATGTGGTGGAGGCCCCTGAGGGCCTGCCATACCCTGCGACGTCGCTGCGCGCCCTTGGGCTCGACGCCTCGGCCGAAACGGTGTTTGGCGCGCTGTCGGACGCCTGGGTCGATGCGGTGGAACTGTGGGACCGGGGCAGGGGCGTGACCGAGGTGCTGGAGCTCTGGCGCCGTTCCGCTGCCGGGATCGGCGCCGAGGTCGCGGTAAACCGCGATGGCGACATCGTGCGCGGCATTTTTGAAACCATCGACGAGGGCGGACGATTGATCGTTCGCGCCAATGACAACAGCCGGATCGCCATCACCGCGGGTGATGTGCATTTCGGCACGACCGCAAGCGTTAGGAACTGAGAATGGCAAAGCCGAGAGCAGATGAACTCGTCTTCGTGCCGCTGGGCGGTGTCGGCGAGATCGGCATGAATATGGGCGCCTACGGCTTCGGGCCGGAGCGCAACCGCAAGTGGATCGTGGTCGATTGCGGCGTGACTTTCGCCGGCCCGCAGGAGCCGGGGGTGGAACTGATCCTGCCCGATCCGGCATTCCTCGAAGAGAATGCCGACGACATCCTGGCGCTGATCCTCACGCACAGCCATGAAGACCATTACGGTGCCGTGCTCGACCTGTGGCCGGCGTTTGACCGTCCGGTCTACGCGACCGCCTTCACGGCGGCGATGTTGAGCGCCAAGCGAGAGTCCGAGGGCATCGTCGAGGATATCGAGGTGAAGCCGATGCGGGTGGGCCAGGCCTTCACCGTCGGGCCCTTCACCATCGAGGCGATCAACGTCGCCCACTCGATCCCTGAGAGCTGCGCGCTGCTGATCACTACACCGATCGGCCGGGTGATCCATACCGGCGACTGGAAACTCGATCCGCATCCGGTGGGCGGGCCGCCGACCGATGTCGGCCGCTTCGCCCAGATCGGCGAGGACCGTTCGACGCCGATCGCGCTGATCTGCGATTCCACCAACGCGATGAAGGATGGCACCAGCCCGTCGGAAGACGAGGTCGCATCGACGCTCGAGGCGTTGATCGCTTCATCGACGCATCGTGTCGCCGTCACTACCTTCGCGTCCAATGTCGGCCGGGTGATCTCGGTCGCCCGCGCCGCACAGAAGGCCGGCCGCAAGGTGGTGATGTCGGGCAGGGCGCTGCATCGCATCAGCGGCATCGCCCGCGAGCTCGGCATGCTGGAAGGGATCGATCCGTTCCTCGACCAGAACGAGTACAAGGCGCTGCCGCGCGCCAAGGTTGTGTTGCTGTGTACGGGCAGCCAGGGCGAGGCCCGGGCCGCCATTGCCCGCATCGCGCGTGAAGAGCACCCGGAGATCTCGCTCAACGCTGGCGACCGGGTGATCTTCTCGTCCTGGGCGATTCCGGGCAACGAGCGCGAAGTCATCGATATCCAGAACATGCTGATCGACCGCGGCATCGATGTGATCACCCAGACGCAAGGGCTGGTGCACACCACCGGTCACCCGCGCCGTGAGGAGCTGAAGCGGCTCTACGATCTGATCAAGCCCGAGGTGCTGGTGCCGGTGCATGGCGAGGCAGCCCATCTCGAGGCGCATGCGCTGCTCGGCCGTCAGCACGGCATCGAAACCGTGGTGCATGCCCGCAATGGCGACCTGGTGCGGCTGTTCCCCAACACCACGCAGTTCCCGGGCGAGGTCCGCGTCGGACAGCTCTATCTCGACGGCAACGTGCTCTGCACGCCCGAGGAGAGCGGCGTGAAGGGCCGCCGCCGGCTGAGCTTTGGCGGCCATATCGTGGTCAGCCTCTGCGTCAATTCCTCCGGCCAGGTGCTGGCCGGGCCGGAAACGGTGATCGAAGGGCTTCCCGATGTGGAGGATGACGATGAGTCGCTGCCCGAAATCGTCCGCCGTGCGGTAACAGGTACGCTCAAGTCGATTCCGCCAAAGCGCCGCAATGACCCCGAACTGGTCAACACGGCGCTGCAGCGGGCGGTCCGCAGCGAGGTTTCGTCCTACTGGGGCCGCAAACCCAATGTAACGGTGTTCGTACACCGAGTCTGAGGCTCGCCATGCAAGTCGGAACCTTCCTCGCGATCTTCTTCGTCACCTGGTGGATCTGCCTGTTCCTGGTGCTGCCGTTCAAGGTGCGCAACCAGGTCGATGCGGGAGAATGGATTCAGGGCACCGAGCGCGGCGCGCCGGCAGGCATCCTACGGCTGTGGCCGAAGCTGCTGATTACCACGGTGCTGGCGGCGATCATCACCGGGCTGCTGCTGTGGGCGCTCACCGCTCCATGGCTGCAGGAGTATTGGCGGTAACGTCGCTCATCTGCCCCTCACCCGGCGCTGCGCGCCAACCTCTCCCTCGAGGGAGAGGGTGAGATCGGGGCACCATCGAGCCACATCGTCCCTCTCCCGTTGAGGGAGCCCGAAGGGCGGGTGAGGGGCAGGGCGCCGTTCTTGCCGCTACCGCCCCTTCACCTTCGGCAACGCGTGCGCGTAGGCCATTTGCAGCGCCGTCTTCAACTCCTCGACCGACAGCTGTTCCAGTACCACCGTGGTCCAGCCCTGGCGGCCCCAGGCATTGTCGATCGGCAGGAACGCCTCGGGCGCCAGCATCACCTTGAACTCCTGCTCGTCGGGGGTGAGCTTGAGGTTCGCGGTAAGCCCGTCGGACGCAAGGGTAGCGAAGATACGGGCGACCTTGAAGGCCTGCCGATCGAAGTGCGGTGCCTCGCTCGTGCCGTCCAGCGACAATGCAATTGTCCTGAACTCAGAAGAAGTTGTCATCGATTCTTCACCCGCAAATGAAAAAAGCAGGGCCGAGGCCCTGCTTTGTAGAGTTGATCGACAATACGCTGGTCTTAGGCACACGGTTAGGTGGCTGCCAACGCTCCTCCCTTGACGTTGTCGACGTCCGGCAACTTGCGGTTGCCTGTGTTCTTATGGCGACGGACCCTAACAACTGAATCTG